>Ga0207657_10000873_pt1 | contig 31812 bp, 30 predicted proteins | sample KBSC33metaG_FD_184316 | JGI IMG/M metagenome (GOLD analysis project Ga0207657, IMG submission 184316) | Corn rhizosphere microbial communities from Kellogg Biological Station, Michigan, USA - KBS C3-3 metaG (SPAdes) (version 2) | ecosystem: Host-associated > Plants > Roots > Rhizosphere > Soil ...
GCGGTGGCGGTGCTGTGCCTGGTCATGACGGTGGCAGGCAGTCTCGCGCCGGCCCTGCGAGCGGTGCGAGTGGATCCGGCGACGGCGCTGCGAATGGACGGGTAGCGACGCGTGAGGCAACGATGCGATGATGGTCCATGTCCAGTCGGTCGCCGCACTGTATGACATCCATGGCAACCGCCCAGCCCTGGATGCGGCGCTTGCCGAAGTGGAGCGACAGGACGTCGACCGGATCCTGATCGGCGGCGACATCGTCCTCGGGCCGATGCCGCGCGAGACGCTCGCGCGCGTGCGCGCACTCGGCGACCGTGCCATCCTGATTCGTGGTAACTGCGATCGGCTGGTCGCTGATCCGCGTGGTGTGTCGATCGAGCACCTCCCATCGATCGTTCGGGACATCGTAATCTGGACGGCCGAGCAGTTGAGCGCCGACGAGCGCGCATTCCTTGGCGAACTTCCGATGACCGTGACCCTGACCGTAGCCGGCATCGGTGACGTGCTGTTCTGCCACGCCACACCGCGCAGTGACGACGAGCTGTTCACCGTGCAGTCCACGGACGAACAGCTCGCACCGATGTTCGATGGTGTAACGGCACCACTCGTGGTATGCGGGCACACGCACATGCAGTGCGATCGCCGCCTGCGCAGCCTCCGGATCATCAACGCGGGCAGCGTGGGCATGCCGTACGGAGCTTCGGGCGCTCATTGGCTCCGTCTCGGGCCGAGCGTCAAGATGCAGCGAACGGCGTACGATCTCGGCGCCGCCGCCGCCGCGGTACGGTCGACCGACTACCCGCAGGCCGAGTCATTCGCCAGCAGGCATGTACTCTCCCCGCCGACGGAAGGGGAGATGCTGCGGGCCTTTTCAGGATCGCGGTAGCGCGTCGCCGCCCGCCGCATAAAATGGGGTGAGCCGTCGCCCACTGCACCGGCCGCCTACTCCTTCCCATCTCATGCTCCATTCCCGCGCCCTGCTCTCCCTCGCGGCAACGACGCTCGTTCTCGCCGCCAGCCTGCCGTTCACGACACGTCTCCAGGCGCGAGATGCCACGTCGGCTGGCCCCGACTCGGCCTTCCTCGCCAACTACAAGTGGCGCAACATCGGCCCTGACCGCGGGGGACGCTCCGTCGCCGTAAGCGGCGTGAAGGGCCACCCGAAGGAAGCGTACTTCGGTGCTACCGGCGGCGGACTCTGGAAGACGACCGACGGCGGTGACACCTGGCGCCCCGTCACCGACGGCCAGCTGAACAGCGCCTCGGTGGGCGCGGTGGCGGTGAGCGAGAGCGACCCGAGCGTCGTCTACATCGGCATGGGCGAGAGCTGCATTCGCGGCAACATCATGCCCGGCGACGGCGTCTACCGGAGCACCGACGCTGGAAAGACGTGGACGCACGTCGGCTTCGACCACACCGACGCGATCTCGAAGATCCGCATCCATCCGACCAACCCCAACATCGTCTTCGTCGCCTCGTTCGGGAAATACAGCGTGCCGAGCGCGGAGCGTGGCGTCTACAAGAGCAGCGACGGCGGCAAGAGCTGGCGTCGCGTGCTCTATCGCGACGACAAGACGGGCGCGATCGACATCACGATCGACCCGTCGAACCCGCAGGTGATGTACGCCGCGCTCTGGGAGGCGTACCGCAACGAGTACCACATGTCGAGCGGCGGACCGGGGAGCGGGCTGTTCAAGAGCACCGACGGTGGCGAGACGTGGACGGAGATCACGCGCAATGCGGGCATGCCCGCCGGCGTCATCGGGCGCATCGGTGTGGCCGCCGCTCCTGACGGCAAGCGCGTCTACGCGCTGGTGGAAAATGAAAACGGCGGCCTGTTCAGCAGCGACGATGCCGGCGCCACATGGAAGCTCGTCAACGACAACCGCGCCATTCGGCAGCGCGCCTTCTACTACACCCACGTCTTCGCCGACCCGAAGAACGCCGACGTCGTCTATCTGCAGAACACGACGATGTTCCGCTCCACGGATGGCGGGAAGACGACGAAGTCGATCAACAACGGCACCCACGGCGACTTCCACGATCTGTGGATCGATCCCGACGATCCGACGCACCTCGTCGTCGGCAACGATGGTGGCGGCGCGGTGTCGGCGAACACCGGTGGCAAGTGGACGGACGAGGATTACCCGACGGAGCAGTTCTATCACGTCGCGGCGACGAAGCACATCCCGTATCACGTCTGCGGCGCGCAGCAGGACAACAGCACGCTGTGCATCCCCTACGATTGGAACGTCGGCGCATTCGGCGGCAGCGGCGGCCGGCGCGGTGGCGCGAGCGACACGACCGACATCACCCATGGCGGGATGGCGGTGGCGTACGAAGCGGGCGGCGGCGAGCCCGGCTACATCGCGCCCGATCCGCGCGAGCCCGACCAGTTCTACTCCGGCACCAACAACGGCGGCTACCTCGACAAGTACAACCGCCGGCTCGGCACGTCACGCGAGGTGAATCCGTATCCGTGGTTCTACTCCGGCGAGCCGTCGAGCGAGATCCGCGAGCGCTGGCAGTGGACCTACCCGATCATCTTCTCGCCGGTGGATCCGAAGACGCTCTATGTCTCGTCGCAACGGCTGTGGAAGACGACCGACGGCGGCCAGACGTGGTCCGCGCTGAGCGGCGACCTCACCCGGCACGATCCGAAGACCCAGGGGAAATCCGGCGGCCCGATCACCGGGGACATGAACGGCCCCGAGGTGTACGGCGTGATCTTCAGTGTCGGGCCCTCCAAGCGCGACGTGAACGTGATCTGGACGGGCTCGGACGACGGGCTCGTGCACGTCACGCGTGACGGCGGGAAGACGTGGGCGAACGTCACGCCGCCGGGCATGCCGGAGTTCGGACGCGTGAGCCAGATCGATGCGTCGGCGTTCGAGACGGGGCGTGCGTACGTCTCCGTGCGGCGTCCCCTGCTCGACGATCGTGCACCGTACATCTTCAAGACCTCGGACTACGGGCGCACCTGGACGAAGATCGTGAACGGCATCCGTCCCGATGCGTACGTGCACGTGGTGCGCGAGGACTCCACGCGCCGCGGGCTGCTCTACGCCGGCACCCAGCACGGCGTGTACCTGTCGTACGACGACGGTGCATCGTGGCAGTCGCTCGCGCTCAACATGCCCGACGTCCCCGTTGCCGATCTCATCGTCCAGGGGAATGAGCTCATCATCGCCACCCACGGACGCGGCTTCTGGGCACTCGACAACGTCGCGCCCCTCCGGCAGTGGTCGCCGGCGATCGCGAGCACGGACGTGCATCTCTTCACGCCGCCGGTTGCCGTTCGTTCGGGTCCCGACCTCGTGCTCAGCTGGTACCTCGGGGACAAGCCGAAGAGCACCAAGCTCGAGATCCTCGACTCCGCGGGCACGGTGCTGCGCACCATGGTGCTCGACTCCACGAAGGTGGACTCGCTGGCGAAGGATGCGTCGCACGCCGACAGTGCGCGCGTGGACTCGATGCGCACGGCGGCCGCGTCGGTGCGCCGGTACGCCGGCGGTTTCCTGCCAAAGCCGGTGAAGGGGTTGAACAAGGTGTCGTGGGACCTGCGCGCCCAGGGCGTCGAGAGCTTTCCGGGGATGATCCTCTGGGGCGGCGGCACGGCGGGTCCGGCTCTTCCGCCCGGCCGCTATTCCGTACGTCTCACCGCGGATGCACGTTCGGCAACGGCGCCGGTGACGATCGTCCGCAACCCGCGCCTTCCAGTGACCGACGCCGACCTGCGCGCGCAGTACGCCTTCTCGCGCCGAGTGCGCGACCGCGCGACCGACGCGAATCGCCGAGTGATCGAGATCCGGCGCGTGACGTCGCAGCTCGCCGACCGCTACGCGCGCTCGAGCGACGCCGCACTCCACGCCGCCGGCGACACGCTGTCGGCGCACGCGTCGAAGACGGAAGAGAAGATCTACCAGGTGCGCAATCGCAGCGGCCAGGACCCGCTCAACTTCCCGATCAAGGTCAACAATCGGCTGGCCACCCTGCTCTCGATGAACGAGCAGGGCGACGGCCGTCCGACGAACAACATGTCGGAGATCTTCGGCATCCTCTCCAACGAGCTCACCGGCTACGAGACCGAGCTGCGACGGTTGTGGAGCACCGACTTGGTGCGGGTGAACACCGAGCTGGGTCGCTTGAACCTTCCGCCGCTCGATCCGCAGTGCACCAACGTGAAGGGGTGTGCGGCGAAGCCGTAACTTCCGCACGATTTGTCATCCCGACAGGGCTTCGCCCTGCGGGATGACACCAGTGGCAGCACCGGTCGCGATGGTCGACCCGCCACAACGCCCGGGCACGTGCGCTCGTACTTCGGGTAGAATCCGCACCACCACGATCTGCCCTCCACCAGCCGTTCCCCAGAGAGAGGCTCATGTCGTTCAACCGCTTCACGATGTCCGCCGCCGCGGTCGCATTCGCCGTCGGCGTCTCCGCCCCCGCGGTCCGCGCGCAGAGCTCCACGCTCGCGCTCGGTATCGACACCACCAACTTCGACCGCTCCGTCCGGCCACAGGACGACTTCTTCCGCTTCGTCAACGGCGGCTGGCTCGCCCGCACCGATATTCCCGCCGATGCGTCGAGCTGGGGCGCGTTCAACGAGCTGCGCGAGAACAGCCGCACCGCGTTGCACTCCATCGTCGAGGAGGCTGCGCGCAGCAAGGCGCCGGCTGGCTCCGAGTCGCGCAAGGTCGGCGATCTCTACGCCAGCTACATGGACTCGGCGCGCGTCGAATCGCTCGGTATCGCGCCACTGAAGAATGATCTCGCGGCGATCGCGAAGCTCACGTCGACCTCGCAGCTGCCCGCCACCTTCGCTCACCTGGCGCGCATCCGCGTGCAGGGTCCGTTCTCCGTGAACGTCGGCGCCGACCAGAAGAGCTCGCGTGAGAACATCGTCAGCATCAGTCAGGGCGGACTCGGCCTTCCGGACCGCGACTACTATCTGCTGAAGGACGCGAAGATGGCGGCGACGCGCGATGCGTACCGCGCCTACGTCACGAAGCTCCTCACCCTCGCCCATCAGCCCGAGGCCGCTGGCGCAGCAGACCGCATCCTCGCTCTCGAGACGGCGATCGCCGAGAAGCACTGGGATCGCGCCCGCAGCCGCGACCGCAACGCGACGTACAACAAACTGACCGTCGCGCAGCTCGCGGCGATGACCCCGTCGTTCAACTGGCGCACCTACCTCAAGGACGCCGGACTCGGCGCGGCGCAGAACGTCGTCGTGCGCCAGCCCGACTACATCAGCGCGATGGACGCCGTCATCGCCGCGACGCCGGCGTCGACGTGGCGCGAGTACCTCACCGTCAAGCTGCTCGACGCGTACGCGGACGAGCTGCCGTCGGCCTTCCAGCAGGCGCGGTTCGATTTCCGGGGCCGCACCCTCTCCGGCCAGCAGGCGCAAAGCGAGCGGTGGAAGCGCGGCGTGGATGAAGTGGAAGGGATCATGGGCGAAGCCGTGGGCAAGCTCTACGTCGAGCGCAACTTCAAGCCCGCTGCCAAGGCGCGCATGGACGCCATGGTCCGCAACCTCCGGACGGCGTATGCCGTCGGCATCGACAGCCTCGAGTGGATGAGCCCCGCCACCAAGGCGGCGGCCAAGGCGAAGCTGGCGAAGTTCACGGTGAAGATCGCCTACCCCGACAAGTGGCGCGACTACTCCAAGCTCGAGATCAGGCGCGATGACCTCTACGGCAACGCGCGCCGCGCGAATGAGTTCCGCTACGACGACATGGTGTCGCAGCTCGCGAAGCCGGTGGACAAGTCGCGCTGGGGAATGACGCCGCAGACGGTGAACGCCTACTACAACGCGAGCAACAACGAGATCGTGTTCCCGGCGGCGATCCTCCAGCCTCCCTTCTTCGACGTCAATGCCGACGACGCGGTGAACTACGGCGCGATCGGCGCCGTGATCGGCCACGAGATCGGGCACGGTTTCGACGACCAGGGCCGCAAGTCGGATGGCGAGGGCAACCTCCGCGACTGGTGGACCCCGGCCGACGCCAAGGCGTTCGAAGCACGCACCGACAAGCTCGGTGCGCAGTATGACGCCCTCGAGCCGCTGCCGGGTCTGCACGTGAACGGCAAGCTGACGATGGGTGAGAACATCGGGGACGTGAGCGGCCTCGCGCAGGCGTATCGCGCGTATCGCATCTCGCTCCACGGCAAGGAGCCGCCGGTGATCGCCGGCTACACCGGCGACCAGCGCTTCTTCCTCGGCTTCGCGCAGATCTGGCGCACGAAGTTCCGCGACGAGGCGCTGCGGCAGCAGGTCCTCACCAACCCGCACTCGCCGGGCATGTACCGCGCGTTCGTGCCGCTGACGAACAACGACGTGTTCATGAAGGCCTGGAACGTCCAGCCGGGCGACAGGATGTACCGCGCGCCGGAAGATCGCGTGAAGATCTGGTAAGCACTGGCACCCGGTAGGGGCTTTCGCCCCTACCGGGTGCCAGTGGAAATGGCGCGGTAAGCAATTCGCGACCTTCCACCATCCAACCCATACGCCCACTTGCGGGCGATGCTCTCACCGAGAGATGGCCCTTTCGCCAGGTTGGAGGTCACCATGCGTCGCCGGATCTCAGCTCCACTCATCGCATTCCTGCTCGTCCTCGCCAGCGCCACCGTCACCAGTGCCGCCGCGCTGAAGTGGCCGCCCTGGCTCTCCATCGAGGCGCCGGTCAATCCGTTCGATCCGGACGCGCGTGGTGCCGTGCTCCTCGTGCATGCGGCCGTGCGCGAGGGACGGACATCGGTCGCCGATCTGTCCGGCAGCGCCGAGGGCCTCGTGCGCGGTGTACGTCGCAGCGTTCCGCTTCGCTTCGACGCCACCTCGCGGCCCGACGTATATGCCGTGCGTCGCCAGTGGCCGTCCGATGGCACCTGGCTCCTTCGCATCACGCTACTGCGCAACACGACGGCGCTCGTCACCCTCGACGGCGCGGGCAACGTCGCGTCCACCCACGTGCCGACGCGCATGAATTCAGGGCTCGCGCTCCCGCGTCCGGTCGGGGCGGCGGAGATCGACTCCGCGCTCGCGCTCGCCGCGCGGTGAACGTGACCGCGCCGGCGTGACGCCACTCCATCGTGCAACGGCCCGCCCGGTCGTGACGGCGAACGACGTTCCGGTTCCCTTGGCCGACGACGTCGTTCGCCGCGCCCAGCAGGGCGACGTCGACGCGTTCGAGCGGTTGTACCGCGCGCACGCGCCGGCCGTTCACTCCCTCGCCCGCCGGATGCTCGGCAACGAGAGCGCTGCACGGGAGATGGTGCAGGACGTCTTCGTGCGCGCGTGGGAGCGTTTGGGGTCGTTCCGCGGCGAGAGCGCGTTCGGCACCTGGCTGCACCGGGTGGGCGTGAACCTCATCCTCAACCAGCTGCGCGTGTCGAAACGGGATGTTGCCCGCTTCATCGACGACGAGCTCGACGACGGATCGCCCATCGCCAGCTCGTCGTCGGACGGTGGCGTCGACGCCCGGATCGACCTCGATGCGGCGATCGCGCGACTGCCGGCTGGCGCGCGCACCGCGTTCGTGCTCCACGACATCGAAGGCTACGCGCACGACGAGATCGCACAGATGCTCGGCCTTGCACCAGGCACCATCCGCGCCCAGCTCTGGCGGGCACGGCGGCAGCTCATGAGGTACCTCGACGCATGACAGACTCACGCGCGCATCTCGATGCGCATCTCTCCGAAGAGGAGCGGCAGGGCCTGGCCGACGGCTCGCTCCCGCCTGACCAGCGCGCTGAACCTGAAGCGCACGTGGCGGGGTGCGCCGAGTGTGCCGGCGACGTCGCTCGCCTGCACACTCTCATGGCTCGACTGACCCAGCTTCCCGATACGTCGCACGCCGAGCTCGACGCGCTCTGGCCCGCCATCCGCTCCCGCATCGAGCGCGGCAAGGTCGTCCCGCTCGGCGCGAATTCGACCGCGCGACGCTCGCGGTCGCGGGCGCGGCTCGCGGCGATCGTCGCGGGCGTGGCGGCTGCGGTGGTGCTCGCATTCGCGCTCGGGCGCGAGAGTCGCCCGCAGGTGGGCGACCCCGTCACGCCGGGAATCCGCACGACGCCGATCGTGAGCATCGCCGATTCCTCGGCTGTCTACCAGCAGGAGGTGGAATCGCTGCTCGAGGAGCTCGAGCTCCGGCGCTCCATGATGCGCCCCGCGACCACGGCGAATGTCGAACGGGACCTGAAGATCATCGACGGCGCAATCGACGAGCTCACCGACGCGCTGGCGCGCGACCCGAACAACCCCGCATTGCGCCAGCTGCTCGCTGCCTCGTACCGGCAGAAGCGCGACCTCCTCAAGCAGGTGGACAATGCTTCGTGATGGCGGGCGGGTGCGCGCGCGCCGCAGTGCTCACCTGCTCGCGATCCTGATCGGCGTCGCCGCCACCCAGGTCGCCGGTGCACAGCTCCCCGTGCTGCGCGCTCGGGCGCTCGACGCCACGGCAGCGGTCAAGGTCTTCAATCCGGCTGGCTCGATCCGCCTCGTCGGCTGGGATCGCGACTCGATCGTCGTGCGTGGGCGCGTCGCACGCGGACAGCAATTCTTCTTTGGCGGCTCGGCGCAGGGTGTGAAGCTCGGAATCGAGGATCCCGTCACCGGCGGCGATTCGCGTCCCTCGGAGCTCGTGATCTACCTGCCGCGCGCGAGTCGCATGTCGATCAAGAGCGCGAGCGCCGACATCATGGGGACCGACGTGTCGGGGTGGTTCTATTCCGTCTCCGGGTCGATCCGGCTCACGGGCTCGTCGACATCGATCGAGGCGGAGACGATGAACGGGAACATCGATCTCGCGGCTAGCGTACCGTGGGTACATGCGCGGACGGGGGACGGCACGCTCACGTTGCGCGGCACCGCCGCCGATGTCGACCTCTCCACGATCGCCGGCACGCTCAACGTCGCCAGCACGAGCATTCGCCGCGGACGGCTTTCCTCGGTGACGGGAGACATCCACCTGCTCGGCGCGCCGCCAGGGGATGCGCTCCTCGAGCTGTCCAACCACGAGGGTACGGTGGACCTCCTGCTCCCGCGCAGCGTCAGCGGCGTTTTCGACCTGTCCACGATCAGCGGCACGATCGAGAACGGGTTCACGGAGGCACGGCCGGCAGCGATCGGCACGACGCGCACTCGTGCGCTGCGCGTGCAACTCGGCGACGGGGGAGCGCACGTCACCGTGCGGACGTTCCGCGGAGCAATTCGTCTGCGATCGAGGTAGACTCCCTTAGATTCCTCTCGCATGGCATTGCTCGGCATGCAGGAGGTGAGCATCGCGTTTGGCGGGCCACCGGTCCTCGACCACGCCCGCTTCGCGATCGAGCGCGGCGAACGCGTCTGTCTCCTCGGCCGGAACGGCGCGGGGAAGAGCACGATCATGAAGCTGCTCGACGGTTCCATGGCTCCCGATTCCGGCGAAATCGTGCGCCAGACGGGCGTCACGGTGACGCGACTCGAGCAGGAAGTACCCAATGACGTCGAGGGGACGACGTTCGACGTCGTGTCGGCCGGCCTCGGTCCGCCGGGACTCTTGCTCGCGCGCTACCACCATGCGAGTCTCGCCGTCGCCACGGATCACGGCGATCGCGCACTGCGAGAGCTGTCACGGCTGCACCACGAGCTCGACGCCGCAGGCGCCTGGGAGATGCAGAGCCGGGTGGATACGGTGCTCCAGCATCTGGCGCTCGAGCCCGACGCGGAGTTTCGTCGGCTCTCGGGAGGCCGAAAGCGGCAGACACTGCTCGCTCGCGCACTCGTGCGCGAGCCCGACGTCCTGCTGCTCGACGAGCCGACCAATCACCTCGACATCGAGGCGATCGAGTGGATGGAGCGTTTCCTGGTCGATCGCGGGACGACGCTGGTGTTCGTGACCCACGATCGCGCCTTCCTGCGCCGGCTCGCGACACGGATCGTGGAACTCGACCGCGGCCGGCTCGTGGATTGGGGGACGGACTACGACACCTATCTCCGACGCAAGGAGGACGCGCTCGCCGCCGAGGCAAAGGAGTGGTCGGAGTTCGACAAGCGGCTGGCGAAGGAAGAGGTGTGGATCCGTACCGGCATCCAGGCGCGCCGCACCCGCAATGAAGGACGCGTCCGCGCGCTGGAAGCACTGCGCCTGGAACGCGGTGCACGCCGCGACCGCACCGGCGTGGCGAAGCTCCAGGCGCAGGAAGCGGAGCGCTCGGGGAAGCTGGTGATCGAGGCGCGTAACGTGACCTTCTCGCGCGGCAACCGGGCCATCGTGCGCGACTTCTCGACCACCATCATGCGCGGCGAGCGCGTGGGGCTCATCGGCCCGAACGGCTCGGGCAAGACCACGCTGCTCCGCCTGCTGCTCGGCGAGCTCGCGCCCGATGCCGGCACCGTACGGCTCGGCACGGGGCTCGAGCTCGCGTACTTCGATCAACTGCGCGAACAGCTCGACCCGGAACGCAGCGTATTCGACAGCGTCGCCGACGGTGCCGACTTCATCGACCTGGGCGGCGCGCGGAAGCACGTGCTCGGCTACCTCCAGGACTTTCTCTTCTCCCCCGACCGGGCGCGCACGCCGGTGCGCGCACTGTCCGGGGGCGAGCGCAATCGCCTGCTCCTCGCGCGGCTGTTCACGCGCTCGTTCAACCTGCTCGTGCTCGACGAGCCGACGAACGACCTCGACATCGAGACGCTCGATCTCCTGGAGGAGCTGCTGCTCGACTTCTCGGGCACGCTGCTGCTGGTGAGTCACGATCGCGACTTCCTCGATCACGTCGTCACGAGTACCCTGGTGTTCCAGGGGAACGGACACGTCGCAGAGTACGCCGGCGGCTACAGCGACTGGGTGCGCCAGCGGCCGGCACCGGCGCCGACAGTGCCCTCGACGCCGGCGAGAAAAACTGCCTCATCCTCGGCGTCAACCACGTCGCGCGCTGGCAAGCCCGCGAGCAAGCCGAGGAAGCTCAGCTTCCGCGAATCGGCGGAGCTCGCCGAGCTGCCGGATCGCATCGATGCCCTGGAGAGAGAGCGCGACGAGCTCTACCTCTCGCTCGTCGATCCGGTCCTGCTGCGCGACGGTGCTGCGATGTCGGCCGCGCGCGCTCGGCTCGCAGCGCTCGAGGCCGAGCTCGCACGGGCGAACGAGCGCTGGGAGGCGCTCGAGACGATCGCCGCGGGGTAGTAGATCCCGATACGAGCTCCGCTCGTGCGGGATGACAGAAGGCGTTCCGCTCGCGCGGAAGAACGCCGCTGAAAGGCGCCGCTGAAAGGCGCCGCTGAACGACGCAATCCCGCGGCGGCCCGCTTGCAATTAGTCGTTATAACGACTATACTTAGAACAGCTAGCGTGGCGAGGGATTTCCATGCATCCCCGCTGCATTCTCGTCCACCCCGCACCGGCCGGAGGACCCATGCTGACTGCTCACGAGCTCCAGGAACTCACCCGCGAACTCGACGGCGTGCCCGTCCTCAGCCTCTACGTCGATGCCCGCGTCACCGATCCGGCGATGCGGCATGCGTGGCGGCCAGCCATGACGGCGGCGCTCCGCGCCGAGCGTGGCAAGCTGACCGATGACGACGCGCGCGCCGCATTCGATCGTGCGGCGAGCTTCGTGGAGGACCCCGTCCCGCCGCTCGACGGAACGTGGGGCACGCCGGGCTGGGCAGCCTTCATCACCGCCGAAGGGCCGCGCTACGCCGCAGCGCTCCCGGTGCGCGTGCCGATGCTCGCCACGTGGCGCGATGGGCCGTTCGTCTCACCCTATCTGCGCGCGCTCAAACAGCTTCGTCCCGTGATCGTCGCCGTCGTGGACTCGCGCTCGGCTCGGCTGTATCGCTATGCGATGAACGAGCTGACGGAGCTTCCGGCACTCACGCTCGCCGCTGACGCCGCCGCCGGTGCCGCGGCCGAGAAGCCCCACACGCCGCGCGGCAGCGCGTTCCCCGCCGCGCGTGGTGCGCTCGACACCGAGCATGCGGCACGGCGGCGGCGTGCTGAATTCCAGCACCTTGCCAGCGCGCTCGCGCACCGGCTCGCCGGACTGGCCGGCGAGGAGGGATGGATCCTCATTGGCGGAACGACCGCATGGGCCCGGCTGGCTGCCGAGGCGCTCCCGGTGGAGCTCAGCCACCGGACCCTCGTCTCGCCCGAGCTCGATCACGGCGATGCCGATGACGTGATCATCCGCATCGCGAAGGACGCGGCGACGACGCTGCGGGCTGCGCAGAGCGGCCTGTTGCTCGACCGGCTGCTCGAGCGGGCCGGTGCCGGCGGCCGAGCCGCGGCAGGCGTGCCCGCAACCCAGCGTGCCCTGCACGAACGCGCCGTCGATCAGCTGCTGCTCTCACCGGAGTTCGTGCGCGAGAACGCCGTGCTCGCTGAAGATGTCGTGCGCACCGCGCTCGCACAGTCGGCCGATGTGGAGGTGCTCTCTGGTGACGCCGCGGTTCGGCTGCAGGTCGCGGCCGACGGTATCGCGGCACGATTGCGGTACGCGCTCGATGGACCGCAGTCCGTGTCGGGAGGCGGCTGACCCATGGCCCGACTCGGCGGAGCATCCTTGAACACCAATCGCTCCCTCACTTTCAACACGAGACCGACCGTGCCGGCACTGGAGCTGGAAACGACGCGCCGCACCTGGCTCGCCGAGAGGGAGGAAACACCGGAGCGGGAGATCTACCTCCTGCTCCAGCACCTCTCGGGGGAGCTCGTCCACGAGCTGGCGATCCTGCTCAAGCCGGCCGGTGTGACGCCGGAGCAGTATCACGTGCTGCGCATCCTCCAGGACGCCGGCTCGGCGGGCACACCGCTGAGCACCATCGCCGAGCGTTCGCCGGCTGGCGATCCGGATGTGACGCGCATGCTGGACCGACTCGAGGAACGTGGCCTGGCGCGACGCGCGCGCGACGCGGCGGATCGCCGAGTGGTGACGGCGCGAATCACCACCGAGGGGCGTCAGCTCCTGCGCAAGCTCGAAGGCCCCGTGTCGGCTCTGCACGCCCGACAGCTGGGCCCACTGGGCGAACGCGGGCTGGCCGAAATGCGACGCCTGCTCCAGAAGGCAGCCGCGGTGGGGGCGGTGATCTGAACCTCCACACTCAACACCAACCGGAGAGACGAATGACCACTCAGCTTTCGCCGGAACGGCTGGCCGTTCCACCGCCGTCCATGCTCCACCTCAACGACGCCGATCGTACGGTCGGCTGGATCAACGGCGACCGCGTGGGGTTCCGCGGCTTCGCCACCGACGAAGAGGCAGCGCATGCCGCCTGGGTCGCGCACCGGACGCTCACGAGGCGTCTCGCCCGCAGCCACAACCTTCGTCCCGTCCCCATCGGCTCCGAGCCGCTCGCCCTTCGGCGAGAGGGTGACGCGGAATTCATCGTTGCCAGCAGCGGGCCGATCGCCACGCTCGTCAGGCCGGAATACGACAGTGTTGGCGAGTCCGACTCGCACGGCTTCGAGATCTCGATACCACAGCCGGCGGACGAAGTGCTGGTGCGAGCGATGGCCCACCTGATCTACCGCACGATCCGGAAGTCGGGACTGCGGTGGGGGTCCAATCGGGCGAGGATCAACACATGACGACCCGCGCTACGCGAACCGCCGCGCGCGTCATGCCGGCCAACGGAGCGACCCCACGCCCCCGCCGCCTCACCAAGGCGCAGATCCGGGAACTGGAGCGCGAGCTCCGACGCGAGCGCGCCCAGCTCGAGCGGACCCTCGCCACAGCGGAGGGCGCCGCGACACCACTGATGGATCGGCGAAGCGGCTTTCAGGCGCTCCCCGACACCGACGGCGGACTGCCCGCGCTGCTGGAATCGCGGACGCTGGGGCGGCACGAAACGCTGGTCGCCGCACTACGGCGGCTCGAGGCCGGCACCTACGGCCGCTGCCTCGGCTGCGACGAACTCATTCCCTTCGGCCGGCTGAGCGTGATGCCGGAGGCAACGCACTGCATCAGCTGTGGTGGCCGCGGGTAGCCATGTGCGGACGCGTCGACGCGCGTCCGCACATATAAATATCAATTAATAGAACTGCCGCAGCTGTGCCTGTCCATTGCCGGTGCGCACGCCGTAGAACCGCACGTAGTCACCGGCGCGCAGGCTCCCGAACCGGTTGAGATCCGCCTGACTGAGGCCGGACGGAAGTGTCACCGTGATCCGGCCGACGGTGCCCTCGTCGACGGTGAACCAGCCGTTGGCGCGGTCCACCTGACGCACAGTGCCCTGGAAGGTCTGGACACTGCCGTTGTTCACCGTGCCCGAGGAGTTGTTTACGGACTGCGTCACCTGGATGCTGCTCACGTAGTAGCCGCCGTTCCCATTGTCCTGCAGGGTGGCCACCACCTGGTCGCCTCGCTCGAGCGCCGTGACGGGATAGTTCTGGTTCTGGTAGATGACCTGGGTATTGCCGTCGTAGGCCAGATAGACGGTCTGCCCATTGGACTGCTGGACGCCGATCTGCTGCGAGCGGGTGTCCACGTTATAGATGGCGCCTGAAAGCTGGTTGGACTGACCGGTGCCGAGCACGCTCCCGAGCACGCTGCCCAAGCCACCCGTGTTGGCGCAGGCGCTCATGAGGACGAACACCATCGCGGCTCCCGCATGGTGTGTGAACCGCCGAATCGTGGTAGAGCTCATCTCACTCTCCTGGAATGGCAGCCGAGGATCCCTTTGCTCGGCTGGTTGCCAAGCCAGATGGGCAACGGTGGTGCCTCAGCAGGCTGCAACGCCCGGTAATTAGTCAACATGTTTATTGACAATCGGGCTGAGCGTTGTAGCTTCCAGCTGTCGTTTCAGGAGCTCACATGGACGCCATCGCGCTGGGCAGGCGCTTTCTCGAGAGCACCCGGGGGCAGGTCGTGCTGCTCCTTCGCCGCGGAACGCGGACGGTAGAAGAGTTGGCACAGGCGCTGGGGCTGACCGACAACGCCGTGCGGAGCCATCTGGCCGCATTGGAACGTGACGGCCTGGTGCGGCAGGATGGCGTCCGCCGAGGGACGGGCGCCGGGAAGCCGGCAACCATATATGAGCTCCATCCGGACGCGGATCCGCTCCTGTCGCGTGCCTATCCACCGGTGCTCAAGACGATGCTCGACGTGATGCTCGAGCAGCTCCCGCCAGATCGCTCCGAGGCGATGCTCCGCGAGGTGGGTCGCCGACTGGCCGCGGGAGTTGGCGGCCGAGCACAGGGATCGGCCGCCGCCCGCACGGAGGCGGCGGCGAACGTGCTTCGCTCACTCGGCGGGGACGTGGAGGTCATACCGAAGGGCGACGGCCTGGTCATCCGCAGCTCCGGCTGCCCGCTGTCGGTGGCGGTGTCCCATTCGCCGGAGATGTGCGCCGCGGTGGAGACGCTGGTGTCGGAAGTGTCGGGGGAAGAGGCGCACTCGTGCTGCCAGCACGGCGATCGGCCGCGCTGCTGCTTCGCGGTCGGCCAGTCGAGCGAAGTTGCCGGGGGATCTCTGGCAGAACGCGAATCTTCTGGCGATCTGCACGACCGCAGCTGAAAAAACGCGTCGTCACCCTGTCCGAGGGGGCCGGTCACGACAACCGAAGGGCAGAGGGCACGGGGTGATTCCCAGTCACAGTGACGGGAATCAGCAAACTCGTCCGCATGGCGTCACGATTGCCAATTGGAGGGGCGCTGCGTTGGGCATTTCACGCCCATCGTGGCTCCGCGAGTGGTTCGGCGGGCACGATGTCCACGACCGCGACCGGCCTACCTTCCCCGTACGAGAGAGTCCCGAATGCGATTGCCGATGATGGCGCGCTCGAGAGCCAAGACGCTCACCATGCTGGCGGCGACGAGCCTGATGCTCGCCGCATGCGCTGGCGAAGCCACCGCGCCGGTGGCCCCGACGCTCCGCACCCAGGAGCGCACGTCTCCGTTCGTTCCCAGCGGTGCGCAGCGCGCGCTCGTCGGGGTGACGGATGGCACCTACAGCTTCACGATCGATCCGACGCAGACGCAGATGCTGCAGCTCGGCGCGAGCGGATTGTATATCCCTGCAAACTCGGTCTGCGACGTGGCCGCGTCCAGCTACGGCATGGGCACCTGGAATGATGCCTGTGCGCCGCAGACGGATTCGATGACGATCACCGCGGTGGTGCGCAATGCGGCGACCGATCATCCCAGCGTCGAGTTCCAGCCGGCGCTGCGTTTCAACCCGACGAAGCAGGTCTGGTTGTACATGGCGGTGACGAACCAGGCGACGCTCGACGCGACCAAGGTCCTGTACTACTGCAACGAGACGAGCTGCGTCGATGAGTCGCAGGCGGATGGAGACCTGAAGTCGTACGTCGACACGAAGAACTTCATGGTGTTCCGCCGGATCAAGCATTTCAGCGGCTACGTGGTGGCGGAGTTCAGCGCCGGCCCGCTGTCGCTTGACGCATCCTTCGGCTTCTAACCGGGAGGCGACCAGACATGACGCGCCGCTTCACGGTTCTGGCCTTGAGTGCGATCTTCGCGCTCGGCTTCTTCGGTAACGCGCTTCGCGCAGTTCGTGGTTCACACAGATCGGGGTATATCGTCGCCTCGAGCTGATCGAGGCCAGCCCGATAGCAGATGAAACGGCGGTCGTCCTGGGGACGGCCGCCGTTTTCAATTCGCGGATCGCCTCGGCGGTTTTGCATTGGCTCGTCTCCCGGCGCTGGGAGAGCTCAGTGCTTCGCCTTGGCTCGTCTCCGTGCGTTGTACGGCTCCGTGTCATTGGAGAACGCAGATCAGCGCGGATCGAACGCGGATCACCGCTGATCTCTCCGTGCGAGTGAAGGCTCCTCGCACCGGGGGACCTCCTGACGCCGTTCCCAAAAGTCATGATTTTGGGGGTGTAGGGGACAGTCTCGGTGTTCGGGGCTCGCCTGAGCGGCGTATCCGCGCTGATCCGCGCAGTTTCCGCGGTGATCCGCGTCCCCCAAGGACACGGAGCCGTACAAAGCACGGAGACGAGCCAATGTGCACCCTGACACGGAGCCCTCGCCGCGCGGAGACGAGCCAAGGCGCACAGCCCAGCCGTCCCCGAAGAGCGACGTGTCGGAGCCAAGCGAGCTGGTGGGGAGTCAGGCGGGAAATACAAGACTGCAGGAGGGGTAGAAAAAAGCTAAATTCAATAGTATCAAATAGATGGAGGAGGTCGCTTTGCAGTCAGCCCGTCAGGTGCTGGCGCGTGTCAAGTCACGCGCTGCGTATCCGGTATTGGGGATAGCCATGGCCCTGTCCACTGCGGTGGTGGGGCTGGAGCGGACGTCGTTCCTGACGCACGCTGTGGGCGGAAGTGCTGTCGCAGCGGACTCTGCCATTTCCGACTCGGCGCTGGCCGCGGCGAGCGCGGTGGCGCTTCGGACGGCGGCGTCGGGGGTGGGCGCCGGGGTACCGGTGCCGGCGGCAGCGTTCGACCTCGACGTCCAGCACAAGCAGGTGGACGACTGGGTGCGTCGCTTCACGACCTCGCTCAAGGGGGACTTCCAGCTCTCCCTGAACCGGATGGGCAAGTATGACGACATGATCCTCGCCAAGCTCGACGAGCGGAAGATGCCGCGCGAGCTGATCTACCTGGCGATGATCGAGTCGAACTTCAACCCGACGGCGAAGTCGCGGGTGAAGGCGGTGGGGATGTGGCAGTTCATGAGCGCGACGGCCCGCCAGTTCGGGCTCACGGTGGGGCGGAAGGTGGACGAGCGGAAGGATCCGGCGAAGGCGACCGACGCGGCGCTGACCTACCTCGCCCAGCTTCACGACCGATTTGGCTCGTGGTACCTGGCGGCGGCGGCGTACAACTCGGGGCAGGGCACGGTGTCGAAGGCGATGAAGCGGGTGCTGGGGCGGACGACGGGAACGGACGAGGACTTCTTCCGGATCGCCAAGGCGCTGCCGAAGGAGACGCGCGATTACGTGCCGAAGCTGATCGCGTCGGCAAAGGTGGGAAGTGATCCGGCGAAGTACGGGCTGCAGCCGTAGTCACAAACAATCAATATTAATTGATGTGAAAGGGTCCGCTGGTTCATCGGCGGGCCCTTTTACATGCCAGTTGATTCGGCGTTTGTTCGGTATTAGCATTGCCTCCCTTGGCGAATCGAGCTCACGAGCACGGAGGCGACGCATCATGAAGACCGGACCCGATTTCAACCTGGCTGGCTACGCGCCGGTCGCCGAGCGCATCACGCAGTTCTATGAGGCGCATCCGGGTGGCCGGATCGTCACCGAGCTCGTGAGCCGGAGCGCCAACGAAGTGGTGTTCCGCGCCAGCGTCTACCGCGACGCGAGCGACACCGGACCGGCGGCCACGGGCTGGGCCGCGGAACGGGAGGGGGACGGCGACGTGAACGAGGTGGCGTGCCTCGAGAACACCGAGACTTCCGCCGTTGGACGCGCGCTCGCCAACCTCGGCTTCACCGCATCGCGGCTCAGGCCGAGCGCGGAGGAGATGGTGAAGGCGGCGCGGGTGCGAGCGCGAATCGGGCGGCAGCGGCTGGCGGTGCAGGAGCCCGAGGTCGTCCGGCAGCGAGCCATGTACGCGCGTGATCTGCAGAACCTGGTGTGCGCGGCCGAACGGCTCGGACTGCGTCCGGTGCGTGGCGCACGCTGGCGCGAACAGCTGGCCAGCTCCCCGCCGGACGAGCAGCGGCTCATGCTGCTCGAGCGCCGGCTGCGCGACTGGATCGTGCGTCACCAGACTCGGCTCCTGTACTGAGCCGGAGCCGGCCGATGTCCGGGGCCGGCAACAAGGGGTATGGAGCAGAGAGCCGGAAGCGAGCGCCGCGTGCGGGCGCTCGACGATCACGCGCTGGTGGCCGCAATGCGCGCGGGGGACGACTGGGCGTTCGGCGAGTTCCTCGCCCGATTTCGTCCCGTCCTGCTGCTCTACGCCGAAGGGCGCATCGCCTCGGAGCTGCACGCCGAGTGCGTCGATGAGGTCCTGGAGGACGAGGCGCTGCGGCTGTCCGATCCGCGCGCCACGGTTCCTTCACGGATGCGCGCGTACCTGGTCGGCGCGTTGCGCAAGCGGCATCTCGCGGTGCAGCGCAGCCGCGGGCGGCGACGGCGGCATCACGAGGACGCGGCGTACGACGCCGACAGCGGTGCGATTGCGGTGGTACGCAGCGTATGCGCCGAAAGCACCATCGCCGCCTCGCGTGGCGCACTGGCGAATGACCGACAACATCCAACGGCGGTCGAGCAACTTGCGGCAGCGATGGCCGCGGAGCTCGACGATGAGGCGATCCGGCTGCTCACCTGGATCGGCCGCGCCGTGCCGCATCGCACGATCGCCGAGTGGCTGGGAAAGAGCTACGACGCAACGACGAAGCAGATCTGGCGATTGTGTCGCCGGCTCGAGCGAGCGGCGCCGCAATACGTGGCGGCGCTACCTCCCGACGCGCAGCGGGAGCTCGAGCGATTCTTTCGCCGCGTGGAGCGCGGCAGGAGACCCGCATGACGGAATCACTGGACCATCCGACGTGGGATGGTGAGGCACTGGCCGAGGCACTGGGACGTACGTATGCGCGAGCACGCGACGAGGTGTGGACGGACGAAGCCTTTCTCGCGTGGCTGGTGTCCGAGTCGCGCGCGAGAGGGGGACGTCGCGCGAACGCAGCGTACGATGCGAGCGCGATGCTGGCGAGCGGGCGGGCGCTCCGCGAGCGGGTATTGTCACGTCGGTGTGGCGTGGGTGTGGTGCACGCACTGCCGCGGACCATGGCGGCATGGAGCATGGACACTCCGCTCAGCGCGATCGATCACGCGCGCGCGGCGGGTGCGGTGCCGTTGATGTCGCTCTCTGCCGCCGCCGGCTCGGGGCGTGAGCTGTGGGACGAAGCGGTGGAGGACTGGATGGTGTTGCCCGATGGCACGCCGCGGGTGCGTGCCGTTGCGCTCAGGATCTCGGGCGACAGCATGGACCCGCTGCTGCGTGACGGCGACACGGTGCTGGTGGAGCTGGGCTCGTCGCTGAGGAAGGGGCACGTGGTGGTGGCTCGGCATCCCGACGACGGATACGTGTGCAAGCGGGTCGAGAAGATCGGGCGGCGTGACGTGCTGCTCGCGTCGCTCAATCCGGCGTGCGGGACGGTGACGATTCCGCACGACGAGCGACTGATCGTGGGGACGGTGCGGGTGGCTTGGACTACACGTAAACCGTGAACGGTGAACCGTGAACCGTTATTACGGACGCAGTGACGGTTCACGGTTCACCCGCAGTTCTGGTGTCCGGGGCCGGCAACTGGGAGATGACGGATCATGCGGCATCTGCCAGGGCGAAGCGACGCGAGGTCGCGACGCGCATGGTCCCGCTCTCGAGGAGGTCAGGTCATGCAGCAGCACACGAGGCGGCAGCGCGGAGTTGCCGCGTCAGCAGTGGTGGTGATGCTCGTCGTCCGATTCGCGCTGGGTGCTGATGTCAGCTTCACGTCTTCCCCAGTAGCGCGACCGCCGACCGTCCTTCCTGCTCCACCTGCTCCACTGTGCATTTCCGCGGTGGCTTGTCCGGGCGCCAACGCAGGAACGACGTGCCGTGCCTGAACCGGCCGCCGGAGAAGTGGTCGTACTGCACTTCGACGACGAGCTTCGGCGCGAGTGGCTCCCACTCGCTCGACCGCTCGGTGCTCCACCGGCTCGGCCCACCCGGGGCCTGGCCGGTGAAGCCGGGCGCCTTCTTCAGCTTCTCGAGCTGCCTCGTGATCGCTGGCTTCTCGTCGTTCGGAATGTTCGACGTGAAGCCGACGTGATGCAGCAGCCCACCGTTATCGTAGAGACCGAGCAGCAGCGAGCCGACGACCTTCCCCTTCGACGCATAACGAAACCCACCGACCACACACTCGGCGGTGCGCATGGATTTCATCTTCTCCATGCCGTCGCGATTGCCGCTCTGGTACGGGAGGTCGAGCCGCTTGGCGATCACGCCATCGAGTCCGCCTCCCACCGATCGGAACCAGCGCTTCACCGTCACCATCTTCGTCGTCGCCGGCGACAGGCGAACACGCACGCCCTTCGGCACATGCTCGGCGACGAACGTCTCGAGTGCGGCGCGCCGTTCGGCAAGCGGCTGCTTCACGAGGGACTTGCCCTTCGCGTCGACCAACAGGTCGAACACGATGAGCGTCGCCGGATGCTGCTCGGCGAGCATCAGCACGCGGCTCTTCGCCGGATGGATGCGGAGCAGCAACTCGTCGAACGAGAGGGAGCCGTCGTGCGGGATGACGATCTCGCCGTCGAGAACGAAGCGGGACGCATCGATGCCGCGGACGGTGGAGACGAGATCCGGGAAGTAGCGGGCGAGTGGCTTCCCTGCCTTGGACATGAGATCCACCTTCGCGCCGTCGCGATAGGCCAGACAGCGGAAGCCGTCCCACTTGGGCTCGTACTGCCAATCGGTACCGGTGGGCAGCTCGTCGACGAGGCGCGCTTCCATCGGCTCGTAGCGACGCGAGAGCGGGAGCGTCACAGCACGCGCTCCAGCTTGAACCGGCCACGCGTGGCGAGGAGCGGCTTCCAGAGGTCGCCGAGCTTCTGCAGGCGCGCGGGGACGTTATCGATGCGGAAGTCGGTGATGGCAACACCTTTCTCGACTTCGTTCCATGTCAACGGTGTTGAGACGGGCGCGCGCGGCTTGGGGCGCGGCGAGTAGACCGAGGCGAGGGTGCGTCCCCAGGCGTTCTGGTTGTAGTCCACCAGAATGCGCCCCTTCGGCCGGTCGGCGATGCGATACTCGGCGGTGAGGAGCTTCGGGTGCTTCGCGGCGAGTGCCTGGGCAAACGCTTTCGCGAACGTCCACACCTGCTTCTGCCTCGGGCCGCGGACGATGGGGATGTAGAGGTGTACGCCCGACGAGCCGGTGGTCTTCACGAGCGGCTCCATGCCGAGTGTCTCGAGCGCATCGCGGACGACGAGGGCGGCGTCGAGCACGGTGTCGAATTTCGCGTTGGGAACGGGGTCGAGATCGAAGTGCAGGTAGTCGGGGCGATCGACGTCGTCGCAGCGGGCATACCACTGGTTGAGGTCGATGCAGCCGAGGTTGACGACCCAGAGAAGGGAGGCGAGGTCGTTGACGACGGGGAAGTCGATCACGCTCCCCGACGCATGCTCGATGGCGCAGGTCTCCAGCCAATCGGGGTGCGGCTCGGGGACGCGCTTCATGAAGAAGCACTTGCCCTTCGCGCCATTCGGGTAGCGCTTCATCACCATGGCCCGCTCGCGGAGGTGCGGCAGCAGCCAGGGCGAGACGTCGGCGTAGTACTGGAGGAGGTCGCGCTTGGTGATCCTGCTTTCCGGCCAGAAGAGCTTGCCGAGGTTGGTGAGGGTGACGCGGTGACGGGCGACGGTGAGCTCGACGTCGCCATCGGTGTTCGGGATGGTCAGGGGTTTCCGCGGTGCCATGGCGGGCACAGGAGGCAAGTCCTGTGCGTCCGGCTCGTGGCGCAAGGAGCCGGGAACAACGTGAGGAGCGGATTACGCGGATTTGAACGGAAACGACCGGATGAACAAATAAGAATTGTTCAACCCGGCTGTTTCCGCTTGGATCCGGTGAATCCGTTCCTCCCGCTTTTTGCTCCGCCTATCAGGGGGCTGCCGGGGTGAGCTGGCTCGTGCAGTGCGCGCAGCGGGTGGCGGCCTGGTCGATGGACATCCGGCAGTAGGGGCAGTTGCGGACCGGGCCGCCGGGGGCGGGTGGCTTGATGAAGGCCTTGCTGATGCGCCACACGATGAGGCCGATGATGAGGAAGTCGACGATGGCGCCGGCGAAGTCGCCGATGCTGAACACGACGGAGCCCACGTGCCAGGTGGCGGTACGCCATCCGCCGGCGGGGACGGCGAAGGTGACGATGGGCATGATGATGTCGGCGACGAGAGCCGACACGACCTTTGCGAGCGCGGCGCCGATGACGACGGCGAGGGCGAGTGAGAGGACATTTTCCTTGATCAGGAACGCCTTGAACTCTCTCCACATGGGGTGCCTTGCCTTGTGTGGCGTTCGACAGCGGACTGCGGGAGCGGGGAGATGTTAGCGCACACCGACACCCCGCGTCAGGTGCGCTCGAAGAGGGCGTAACCGGACATCTTGTAAATCGCGTTGCGTCGGCTGGGGCGATTGAGGTACGCAAGGATGCGCCAGAGCCACATGAGCTTCATCTCACGCTTCAGGCGGCGCGCTTCGTTCATGCCGCTGCGGAACTCGATTTCGCGCCAGCCGAGCGGGGCGAAGAAGGCGGCGCTGTCGGCGGGGGCGAAGCGGAAGGGGGCGCGGCCCGCCTCGACGCTCTTCCCCCACATGCGCGTCATGATCTGGAGGAGCATCGGATTGGCGAGGTCGGTGATCCACCACCTGATGCTGGGCTGTGCGTGGAGCGACCGCGCGAGTGACGTGACCTGCTCATCCTCGAGATAGATGAGAAGTCCCTCGGTAACGACGAGCGCGGTGCGCGCCACGCCGGCCACGCGACGCAGTACCTCATCACGCTCCGCGGGGTTGGCGAGATCGGCGGCGATGGCTTCGTAGCGACACTTCGGCGTCTCGCCGCGCATGGCGGTGGCCTTGTAGTCCGTCATCGCGGGGAGGTCGACGTCGAACCATTGCAACGTGGATGGGAGCGGGAGGCGCCAGGCGCGCGTGTCGAGTCCGGCGGCGAGGTTGATCACGGTATCCACGCCGTGATTGCGCACGCGGTCCATGATCATCTCGTCGAACACGGCGGTGCGGACGATCATCGCCCACGCCATCTGCCGGCCACGCTTCATCTCGCCGACGATCTCGTGCCCGCGCTCGCCGGCGAGTCGGTCGGCGTAGGGGTCGCGGAAGATCGCGTCTGGACGCGCGGATTCCATGGCGCGGTAGACGGCGACCCAGCGGGCGGTGTCGGAGACGTTCTGGATTGGCATGAGTGAGCGGTCAGGCGTGAAGGGAACAACGCAAGGATGCAGTGGTGGCTGTCGTTCCGCAGGGGTAGCAGCAAGTGTCCTCCCGCAGGTACGAGAGCGCCTGTCGGGATCTCCTCTCCTCACCGCGTGGCTGGCCTTTGCGACGAAGGGGAAACTGCCATCAGACGGATACGAGCACGGATGAGACGGATCGACCCTCGCGCGCGGTAGCGTCCCGAGGCCGGTCGACATTCCTCCAGAAACCTTGGGGGGTGAGGGGCTAGCCTCGATGCGCGGAGCTGGGATCCAGCGCGGAGCGAATCCGTCTCCTCCGCGCAGTTGGTCCGTCCGATCCGCGTCACCCCTCGTCGGTGGGGCCAGCGGCGGCACGAGGAGTTGGGACACGGAGCAGAGCCGTCGATGGGGCCAGCCACGCGGAGTCTGCCGGATTGTCGGTGATTTCAGTCACATGCTGCCGACGTACCGGTGTCGGCAGCTTTGTCGGGCGTGACGAGGGGTGACCGGGGGACGTCCAATCAACACATGAGCCCGATGCAACAGGTATTGCAGCGAACGGCGTGGATCCACAAGACGGGGAAGGTCGTCGCGGTGGCCGCGTCGACCTGCGCCGCGCTCGTTTCCGTGGTCACCGCCCTCTACTCCTATGGCGTGATCGGCAAGTCGGAGTCGCACCAGTCCATCGGCAACCTGGGTGCCGCATGGGTGGGGCTGAAGCCGGCGTTCGACAGCGCGTCGGCCATCGGCGACACGGTGCACTACGCGGCCACGATCACCGACAAGAATGGCAGCATCCTCGTGGGCGCGCGACCGACCTGGACGACGGGCGACAGCTCGGTTGCCGGCGTGCTCCCCGACGGCTCGGTGATCGCGCGCGGCCCGGGTGCGACGACGGTGAGCGTCGTCGTCGGCGCGCTGGTGGCGCATGCGAAGGTCGTGGTGCGACAGCGTGTGGCGTCGGTCGTGATCGAGGGGGCGCGCGGCGACAGCGGGATCGTCCTCGCCGAAGGCGCGACGATGGCACTCAAGGCGAAAGCACTCGATGCGCGCGGCCACATGGTGGCGGGTGTGCACGCAGAGTGGCAGGCCGACGACAGCAGCGTCGTGGGGCTCGACAGCACCGGCGCCCTGAACGGCCGCACCGCGGGACGCACGATGCTCGCGGCCCGAATGGATGGCATGACGACGCGGTCGCCGGTGACGGTGGTGACGACGGCGACGGCAATCGCCGTGGTGGCCGGCACCGACCAGCATGCGACGGCGGGAAGCACGCTGTCGCGCGCGATCGTGGTGCGCGCGACGAACCATCGCGGCGCACCGGCACCCCGGCAGACCGTCACCTTCAAGACGGCGGATGGACAGGGCAGTGTGGATCCGCGCACGGCGATGACCGACGCCGACGGTCGAGCGCGCACGACGTGGACACTCGGGGCATACCCGGGGCGACAGACACTGCTCGCCACGGTAGACAAGGTCGACTCGGCGCTGGCAGTGGTGGCGGAAGCGGATCCGGTGGCGGGCAATACGCGGGTGAGTGTGCTGAACGATCACCTGAGCGCCACGACAGGCGCGACGATCGCCGACTCGGTGGCGGTGCGAGTGACCGATTCCACCGGCCGCGCGCTGGTGGACGTGCCGGTGCGGTGGACCGCGCTGGCGGGTGGCACGGCGGAGGCGGTGGATGCGCGCACCGACTCGACGGGGATGGCGCGCGCGCGATGGACGCTGGGGAAGAAGACGGGCGTGCAGCGGCTGCGCGCGGAAGTGGGGAGTACGAGCGCGCACGGCATCGCACCGGTGACGCTGACCGCGCGCGCCGTGGCCGGTGCGCCAGTGAAGCTGTCGGTCGTGAGCGGAGACGCCCAGCACGCCGCCGCCGGATCGGCGCTGTCGAAGCTCGTGGTGATCCAGGTGTCGGATGCAAGCGGAAGCGGCGTGAGCGACGTGCCGCTGACGCTCTCTCCCTCCGGCGGCGCGGTGCCGGACAGTGCGCCGCATACCGATTCGCTGGGTCAGGCGAAGATTCGTTGGACGATGGGCCGCGGTGCGCGCGAGTACACACTTGCCGCGCACGTGGACGGCATCAAGCAGCTGCTCAAGGTGTCGGCGCACGCGACACCGGCGAAGGCGGCGAACCTCACGTTCGAGGATGGGCCAGCGAGTCGCACCCATGGGAAGAGCGCGCACTCCCTCTATGCGCTGGTGACGGACGTCTACGGAAATCCGGTACCCGACGCGACGGTGAGCTTCACGACGAGGTCGGGCGTCGTCACGCCGTCACGCGCCGTGACGGATGCCAAGGGGCGTTCCTCGGTCACGTGGACGCCGGGCGCCGCCGCCGGCGAGCAGACGCTTCGTGGAAGCGTCCGCTCGACCGACGTGACGGGGAGCTACGTGGTGGAAGTGGCGGGTCGTGAAGCCTCGAAGACCACCAGGGCCAGCAGCAGCACGAAGAAAAGATCGCACTGAGCCGCTGATCATCCGCGCGCTCAGCCGCCGCAGGCGGGATTCTGGCTGGCCAGATCCACCGTGCAGCTCACGGTGATGCCACCCGACGTGAGCGATACCGCCACCTTGCTCGTGCCGTTGAACGTGGCGCTCAGGTGCGAGGTGGTCGTCGTGCCGGCCATGGCGTGCGTCGCGTCGATGGTCACGGAGCCGGACTTCGGCCACTTGTCGCCACGCGAATCGGGCAGCACGAGGTCATTCACCGTGGTGGAGACGCTGAGGATGAAGGGCAATCCGGTCCGGGGATCGGTACCGTTCACGTTGACCAGCGACGTCCCCGCGAGCGTGTGCACGCCGCTGCGCAGGCCGCTCAACGTGAGGTCCTCGTTCCCGGCGATAGCGACGCTGGTGCCGTTCGCCGCCATGCCCAGAAGCGACGAGTTCATGTGCACGGCGTCAGTGGTCGCAGCGTCGAACTGCGACTGCGGTGTACCAGTGGCGTCCAACAGCATGAACCAGCGCGTGAAGGTGACTCCTGACACCGTCACGGTGGGGCAGTTGAAGCGCTGCGTTCCGGCGTTGTAGCTGCAGCTCGACGGCGCAGGTGCCGACGCGCTCGGCGTGGCCGATACCCCGGGCACGAGCGACGCGGCAACCGAAGGCACCGACATCTCGGCAAGCACTTCACCGAGATCCGCCGGCTGGCGAGCGGGGGCGGTGGAATCGCTGCACGCTGCGACGAGCGCGGCGAGGGTGACGAAAGAAATGGCGCGAAGCGCGCGAACCTTCATACATCCTCCTCAACAAGGGCTATGAGCGTGAAACTTCGCCGATAATACCCCCTCGTCCGGATGCGGAAAGTGCGCCATGCCACAACGCGGATGCAGAACGGGGAGCGGCCACAGCCGCTCCCCGTTCTGCATCCGGTGGTGATGTGCTGCTACTTGAGCCGGGGCTTCGTCGTCCGCGGAGCCTTCTCGCACTCCGGCCAGGTAGTGGGGAAGCGGAAGCCACGACCGCCGCGCGCGTTGTTGCTGTTGCCGCTGTTCTGCGCGGCCATGCGTGCCTGCATCTCCTCGGCGACCTTCGCGAGATCGGCGCGCTCGCGGGTGATCAGCGTCGGGTCCTCGCTCGCGAGGTAGGCGAGCATCGCGGTGAGGGTGGCATTCTTCTGGAGATCGTCGAACACGACCTTGTCGTACGTGTCGCGGTCGGTGTGCCAGGTCTCGTTGCCGTAGTTCCAGCCGAGGGCGCCGAGCCCGAACGCGGGGAGACCGGCGCAGCCGAAGGAGAAGTCGTCGCTGCCGCCGCCGGCGGGGAATCCGATGCCGCCGTACTGGATCTGCTCCTGGAACAGGGGCGGGAGCTTGCTCAACCAGCCGCGAATGTGAATGTCGGCATTCGGAAGACCGCCGGCGGCCATCCGCACGATGCGGCCGGTGCCATTGTCCTGATTGAACAGCGCCTGCAGCCCCTTCATGATGTCGGGGTGGTCCTCATAGAAGGCCTTGGAGCCGACCTCGCCCTCCTCCTCACCGGTCCAGTGACCGACGAGGATGGTGCGCTTCGGGTGCGGGTACACCTGCTTGAGGATGCGCATCGCCTCGAGCATGGTGAGGGTGCCGGTGCCGTTGTCCGTCGCGCCCGATGAGCCGTCCCACGAATCGAAATGCGCGGAGAGCATCACGTACTCGTTCGGCTTCTCGATGCCGGGGATGCGGGCGACGGTGTTGAACACCGGCTGCTCGCCGAGGAGCTGCGCGTCGAGGTTCATGCGGACGCGCGGATGGTCACCACGCTCGGCGAGGCGGAAGAGAAGGCCGTAGTCCTCGCAGCTCAGCGAGAGCGTCGGTGACACCGTGTTGTATGTCTCAAAAATCTCGCGCGTGCCGAGTGCCTGCTTGGGGCGCGAGGTGAGGAGGCCGGCGATGCCCGCCTGGTCCATGCGGATTCCGAGCTCACCGCCGCCGAGGGCGAGGCTGTAGCCGGTGCCGCGGACGTTTCGGCCGCCCCATTCACGAGTGACGGCGGCGCGAAGCGAGTCCATGCGCTCACGCGAGTCGGGAGTGGCGTACTGCGCCCAGTCCTCGGGCGGACGGCAGGTGGGCTGCGGCGCGCTGACGAGGACGAGCTTCCCCTTCGCCTGCGGGAGCCACTTCACGAACTCCGTGCTGTCGGCGAAGCGTGGAAGGATGATCGCTTCGGCGGTGACGTCCTTGCCACCGGTGCCGGGGCTGTAGCCCACCATGGTGGCTTCGAGGGTACGCAGGCGCGGCGCGACGAGGTCGATGTGCGAGTGACCGCGACGCCAGCCGCGCCAGGTGCCGTACTGCTCGTTCTTCGCGTCGATGCCCCACGACGTGTAGGTCTTCACGAGCCAATCCTGGGCGCGCTTCGTGTCGGGCGCGCCCATCAGGCGAGGGCCGAGCGAGTCGAAGAGGGTGGAGGCGAGCTCCATGGTGTGGGAGCTATCCATGCCGATGGCCCAGATGCGCTGGAGCACCGGGTCACTGGTGGTGAAGGGGGCGGCAGTGGACTGGGCGCGCGCGACGCAGAGGGGCGCGGTGAGCGCTAGGGCGGCGGCGAGGAGCCGAGGGCGCATCAGAGGTCGGGGAGAAGAGGAATCGAGCGAGGAGCGTGTATAGAATACGGCAGGGGGAGGCAGGCCGCTGGACTCCGCGCCAGCGCCGCATGGTAGCGCACCGGATGTCCTCGTCGCAGAATCCCGCATGTCTCCCGCGCCCGAGGATCTGTCGCCACCGTCTGCCCGCCGAGAGCTGCGCACGCGCAACGCGAGCTGGCCACACGCCATCGCGCGGTGGCTCGCGTCGGTCGGCATGAAGCCGAATCAGATCTCGATCGCGAGCCTCGTGTTCGCGGCGATCGCCGCGTGGGCGTTCTATCGTGCGGGGCGGTATCCGATGCGCTCGGGGGACATGTTCATCTTCATGGGCGAACGCGTCCGCCGCTGGCGCACGTACTCGGCGTGGATGCTCGTGCTCGGCGCGGCGGGGATCCAACTCCGGCTGCTGTGCAACCTGCTGGATGGATTGCTGGCGATCGAGGGCGGGTTGAAGACGAAGACGGGAGAGCTGTTCAACGAGATCCCGGATCGCCTTGCCGATGCGTTGATCCTCGCCGGTGCGGGCTACGCACTTGGGCGAATCGGCTGGGGGCCGGCGCTCGGCTGGAGTGCGGCAGTGCTGGCGGTGTTCACGGCGTACATCCGCGTGCTCGGCGGGTCGCTGGGACTCACGCAGGAGTTCAGCGGGCCGATGGCGAAGCAGCATCGGATGTTCGTGCTGACGATGGGCGCGCTGATCGCCGCAATGGAGATCGCGATCCGCGGGCGGGTGACGGCGCTCTGGATCGCGCTGGTGATCATCGTCGGCGGTGCCGCGTTTACGGCGGCACTGCGCATCGCGCGGATCGCGCGCCAGCTCGACGCGCGACCGTGACGCGAGCGGGATGATCGAGCGGGCGCTGGCGCGACTGGCGCGGGTCATCGCCGGTGCCTCGGTACGGTTCACGGTGCCGCTCGAACCGCCCGAACGGCAGCGGGCCTACTTCGGGAATCACACGAGCCACCTGGACTTCATCCTCATCTGGTCGGCGCTTCCGGCTGAGGCGCGGCTGCGCACGCGGCCAGTGGCAGGCGCCGACTACTGGATGCGGGGGCGGGTCCGGCGGTACCTGGCGACGCGGGTGTTCCACGCGGTGCTGATTGACCGTGGAGGACATGGCGCGTTGACGGGGCACGTACGCGAGGAGAGTAGTTCCCGACACGCGCTGTCGCACGTACGGGATGACACGGTTGTGCCCTCGCACGCGCGGGATGACGCTCGTGGAGCGATGCGAACAATCGAAGCCATCTCCGAGGCGATGGGGGATGGGACGTCGATCATCGTGTTTCCGGAGGGGACGCGGAGTCCCGATGGCACCCTGCTGCCGTTCCGGAGCGGGCTGTATCATCTCTGCCAGCTCAAGCCGGAGCTGGAGCTCGTCCCCGTGTACCTCGACAACATGACGCGCATCCTGCCGAAGGGTGAAGTGCTGCCGGTGCCACTGTTGAGTCGAGTGACGTTCGGCGCGCCGCTGCGGATGGAGACGGGGGAGGCGAAGCGCGCGTTCAACGACCGGATGCGCGATGCGCTGCTCGCGCTGCGCGAGCAATGAGGCCGACGATGCCGACGCTGCCGACGTCGATGGTGCCCCTGCTCAACCCGATCCTCGCGCGACTGATGGCGGGCGTGCTGGCGCTGCTCGTCATCGGTACGATCGTCGGGGTGGTGCTGGCGAGGCGCGCGACGAGCGAGACGGCGAAGGCCACCGTCGCGAATCTCAACGCGCGCATTCGCGCCTGGTGGGTGATGGTGGTGGTGTTCGCGATCGCGGTGGCGACGGGTGGCGTGGGGTCGATCATCCTGTTCGCGGCGATGAGCTTCCTCGCGCTGCGCGAGTTCATGACGCTCACGCCGACGTCGCGCGCCGATCATGGGGTGCTGTTCTGGGCGTTCTTCATCTTCGCACCCATCCAGTACGTGCTGGTGTGGATGCAGTGGTACGGGCTGTTCGCGATCCTCATCCCCGTGTACGCGTTCGTGACGATCCCGGGGCGGATGGCGCTGGCGGGAGATACGACGCGCTTCCTGGAGCGAGCGGCGACGGTGCAGTGGGCGCTGCTCGCGTGCGTCTACTGCGTGAGCTACGCGCCGGCGCTGCTGATGCTGGTGGTGCCCGACTATGCGGGCGGACGCACGGGGCTGCTGTTCTACCTCGTGCTGATCGCGCAGCTCAACGACGTGCTGCAGTACACGTTCGGAAAGCTGATCGGCAAGCGACCGATCGCGCCGACGGTGAGCCCGAACAAGACGTGGGAAGGGTTCATCGGAGGCACGGTAGTCACGGTGGCGATCGGTACGGCGCTCTGGTGGGCGACGCCCTTCACGCCGCTGGTGGCGGCGGTGATGTCACTCGTGATCACGATCATGGGCTTCGCGGGCGGGCTGACGATGTCGGCGATCAAGCGCGACCGCGGGGTGAAGGACTACGGCACGCTGATCGAGGGACACGGCGGGGTGCTGGACCGGGTGGACTCGCTGCTGTTCGCGGCCCCGGTCTACTTTCATCTGATCAGGTTCTTCTACGTGCCGTGAACGAAGTAACTACAACTCAAGTACTGCGTACCGCGTACTTCGTACGGGGACCGACATCCGGGCCTCTCCAATGCGCCGCTGCATCCAGGCGGCGCATCGTCCGTACGGGGTGCAGAGGTGCATTGGACCAGGCGTCCCCCTGGGTCCCGGTACGTGGTACGAGGTACGAAGTACTTGAGTTGCAGTTCCGCAGTTAGCGGAACGACTCCAGGCACGCCCCCGGCCCCCCATCGAAGCCGGCCTTGAAGTTTCCCATGCGCTGGTCACGGGTGCCGTGACCCATGAGGGCCATGCGGAGCTGGATGCGTGAGTCGAGGCGGCGGTTGCCGGTGAGCTGGGGGGGGGGGTCGGCC
>Ga0207657_10000874_pt1 | contig 31807 bp, 31 predicted proteins | sample KBSC33metaG_FD_184316 | JGI IMG/M metagenome (GOLD analysis project Ga0207657, IMG submission 184316) | Corn rhizosphere microbial communities from Kellogg Biological Station, Michigan, USA - KBS C3-3 metaG (SPAdes) (version 2) | ecosystem: Host-associated > Plants > Roots > Rhizosphere > Soil ...
TACGCTGCGCGGGACGCGTAACGTCTCGGATCCGGCAAGGTCAGTTCGAAGTGGCCACTGAGGGCTTGGAGCCTCGCCGCTACGGCCGCCGTGTGTTCCTCGGCGTGTTGGCCGGCGGTGTGACGTCCTTCGCCTGGGCACCTGCGGCGAGCAGGATCCTCTCGCCGCTCACGTCAGCGGGATCGCAGCTGCTCGGGAACGTCTTCCCGGTCGGCGGTTGGCGCATCTACACGATCTCCGGGTCCATGCCGGTCTTCGACCCACACGCTTGGTCACTCACGGTCGACGGGCTCGTCGAGCGACGGGTGCAGCTGAGCTACGACGATCTCCGCAACCTGCCTGCCGCGGAGCAGGTCTCGACCTTCCACTGCGTGACCGGCTGGACCGTGCACAACGTTCGTTGGCGAGGCATCCGGTTGCAGCGAATTCTCGACCTCGTTACTCCGTCGCCTTCGGCGCATGCCCTTCGCTTCGTGTCGAGTGAGCACCCGTACGAGGACTCGCTGACGATCGATCAGGCGCTTCTGCCAGACGTCATGCTCGCGCTCGATCTCGACGGCTCGCCGCTCTCCAGGCCGCACGGCGCACCGCTTCGGCTCGTGATCCCCGAGATGTACGGCTATAAAGGCGTGAAGTGGCTCGAGCGCATCGAGGTCGTCGCTCAGCAACCCACCGGCTACTGGGAGAACCTCGGCTACGACCAGAACGCATGGGTCGGCAGATCGAACGGCTATGGCTGAGAAGCGGCGTCTGCTCCGCTTCACGCGGACCGAGCGCGCGCTGCACTGGGTCCACGCGACCGCATTCCTCGTGTTGCTCGCGACGGGGCTCGCGCTTTATCTGCCAAGCCTCGCCGAGCTCATCGGCAGGCGGCCGCTGCTGAAGAACATCCATGTGTACACAGCGGTTGCCTGGGCAGCGGCGATCCTCGTTGTCGTGATTGCGGGCGACCGCCGATCACTGCGAAGGACGCTGAGCGAGATCGATACGTTCGATCAAGACGACCGCGACTGGTTGCGACGGCGCAAGGCTCCGCAGGGACGGTTCAACGCCGGACAGAAGCTCAACGCGGCGATCACGGCCGCATTCGCCGTTCTCTTCGCGATCACCGGAACGCTGCTCTGGCTCGGTGAGCGCGACACACGTTTTCGCTTCGCGCAGACGATCCTGATCCACGACTGGCTCACCCAGGTCTCGCTCGTGCTGTTCCTCGGCCACCTCTACCTGTCCGTGATCCATCCGAGCACCCGGCATGCGCTCAGCGGCATGACGCGGGGCTGGGTCGACGCAGACTGGGCCGAGCGCCACCACCAGAAGTGGTCGCGCGACGCGCGCCGCTGACGCAGCGTCTTCGCCGCACCTACTGTTGATCGGGTGATCGCGATCCTGGGCGGGCTCGGCGCGGCGCTCTGTTGGGCGACGGCGACGCTGTGCGCGGCGAAAGCGAGTCGCCTGATCGGGGCGCGCTCCGTCCTCGCCTGGGTGATGCTGGTCGGCCTGGCGATCACCGCGCCGGTCGCGGCCGTCTCCGGAATCCCGGAAGGACTTCACAGGGCCGAGCTCGGCTGGATCGTCCTGGCGGGTGTCGGCAACGTCGCCGGCCTGTTGCTCGCGTACGAAGCGATGCGCCGCGGGAAGGTGTCGATCGTCGCGCCGATCAGCTCGACCGAGGGTGCGATCGCTGCGCTCCTCGCAGTCGCGACCGGCGAGGCGCTCGGCGTCTCGTCCGCGATCCTGCTCGGCTTCATTGCGGGCGGGGTGGTCCTGGCGAGCCTCGCCTCGTCCGGCGACGCGGGTGGGGGCCACACGATCGAAGCGACGCTGCTCGCGGGTGCTGCGGCTTGTTGCTTCGGTGCGGGCCTGTTCGCGACCGGGCGAGTGTCGAATGCCCTGCCGCTCGTGTGGGCGGTGATCCCACCGCGTGTTGTGGGCGTCGCCGTCGTGGCCGTGCCGCTGCTCGTCGCGCGGCGGGTGAAGATCGAGGCAGCCGCAGTGCCGCTCGTGCTCACCTCCGGCGTGTGTGAGGTTGCAGGCTTCGCGTCGTTTTCCCTCGGTGCGCGTCACGGTGTCGCTGTCAGCGCCGTCCTCGGTTCGCAGTTCGCGGCTTTCGCAGCGCTCGCAGCATTCGTGTTGTTCCGCGAGCGGCTACGGATGGTGCAGATCGTCGGAATCACGATGATCGCCCTCTGCGTGGCGTTGTTGAGCGCGATCCGCGCATAGGAGCATTTCGGTCATGCTGTTTCTCGATGGCTCTCGAATTCGTCCTCGACACGCCGACGGTCCGGACGTTCGTTGCGGAAGTGCGGGAGGCGATCGCAACCGCCGAATCGGCCGATGAGGCGTGCGCGGCGATCGAGCCGCGGTTCGCGCGTCTGCTCGCCGACCCGAGCTGGCTTCCCGCGAAGTACCAGGAGCCCGCGCCGGAGAGCGGGATGGGCGGTGGAATCGGGCAGTGGTTGCTGTGCCGGGACGACGACGGCTCGCTCTCACTCTTCTCGCTCGTCATCCCGCCTCATGCGCAGACACCCGTGCACGACCACCTCGCCTGGGGACTTGTCGGTCTCTACCGCGGGACGCAGGACGAGGAGATCTACGCGCACGGCGAGGGCGAGCTCCGGCTCGTCGAGCGTCGCTCGCTCGCGCCGGGTGACTTCTACGCGCTCATCCCACCGACGGACGACATCCACCGCGTGCGCACCACGTCGTCGGAGACGTCCGTCTCGATTCATCTGCTGACGAACGACACCGGTTGCGTCTGGCGGCATGCGTTCGACGCAACTTCTGGTGAGGCATCGCCGTTCCGGTCCGGTTACGTGAACGTGGCGTGCGACGACGAATAGCGGTCGCAGCTAGGTTCGGAGCGACAGGACGATCGCGCCGTCCGCCCCCGCGACCACCTGGCGGAGCGCGTCTGCCGCGTCTTCGAGGGGCCGCACGGATGCGATCGGCACGCTGAGGGCGCCGTCGGCGAGCAGCTCCGCGAGCGCCGAAAGCTGCTTGCCATCGGGCCGCACGTAGACGTCGGATACGTCAATGCCCCGTTGCTCCTGCGGCGGGTCGGTGGTGATGGTCGCGAGGCGGCCGCCGTCTGCAACCACCTTCAAGGTGGTGGCCGCCTGCCCGGGGGCGGCGTTGACCGCCTTGGGGGCGCCGCCGCCGGTGATCTCGCGAACGAGCGCCGGCCAGTCGCCGTGGTAGTCGAGGATCTCGGACGCGCCGTAGTCACGGATGCGCTCGGCCTTGTTCGCGCTCGCGGTCGCGATCACGCGGGCACCACGAGCGACGGCGAGCTGGACGAGCAGCCCACCGGTCACTCCGCCCGCTCCGTTGACGACGACCCAGTCGTCGCTCTCGATCTCGAGAGCCTCGTCGAGTGCCTGAGCCGCGGTGAGCGCCGGAATGGGAAACGCTCCGCTGGCCTCCCATGACGCGCCTGCCGGCTTGACCGCAACCGACACCGCCGGCGCGAGCAACTTGCTCGCCCACGTGCCGTGGCGCCGCAGCGGCAGCGGATGGGTCATCACGTCGTCGCCTTCGCGCAGCTCGGTCACGCCGGGACCGGTCGCTGCGATCGTCCCGGCAGCGCTCGTCCCGAGCGCCATCGGCGCCGGACCGCCGACCTGCCAGCTGCCGATCCTGACAAGGTCGTCCCAGTTGCCGATGCCGGCGGCAACGACGTCGATCAGGACCTCGCCTGCGGCAGGCGCCGCCGGCTCGTCCACCTCGAAGATCTGGACGGGCCCACCGAGCGCGCTGATCCCGGCTACACGCATCTCTGTTCCGTAGACATTCCCATGGTGGACGCTGGGTAACCGTTGGCCGAGGGCGATGACCCACTCTGACAGTCCGCGGCGTTATCGTCCCCGGCGTGGGTCCGGATGCGCCGTATCGTGCTGCCGGTCGAGCGCCGTACGCACTGATCTCGGACATTCACGGTAATGCTCGTGCCCTCAACGCCGTGCTGGCCGAGTTGAAGCACCTCGGGATTGACGACGGAATCGTGCTCGGTGACGTGGCGCAGGGCGGTGACGAGCCAGCAGCAGTCCTCGACCGCCTCGCTGACCTTGGCTGGCCGGTCATCTTGGGAAACGCGGACCACCTCCTACTCGAGGTACCGACGCGCACGAACGAAGTGATCACCGCGGAGCAGTTAGCGCGGCGCGACTGGTCTCTCTCGAAACTCGATGAGCGTCACCTCGACCAGATCCGGTCGTTTCACCCGACGTACGAGCGCGAGGGAGTGCTTGCGTTCCACGGATCGCCTCGCCATTTCGAGGACGTCCTGCTGCCGGATACCGAGGACACCTCGCCTTGGCAGGTCGACGGGTACGCGTTACTCCTCGGCGGGCATACGCACTTCCAGTGGACTACACGCCTACGGGAGGCGGTCTATGTCAATCCCGGTTCTGTCGGACTTCCTGTCTACCGCTGGAACGATCGCCGACCCCTCGATCACGCCGAATACGCGATCGTGCACGGCTCCGCAGTCGAGTTTCGCCGCTGCGCGTCCTGAAACATTCTGAGCTCCAGCTTCCGTTTGACCTTCAAGCGAGCGGACGGGATCTCTGTGCGGGTCCGCCGAGGCAAGCCAGGTCGGGCCGGCCGGAGAGGTACGCATGGACGCCGGTTCGATGGTGTCGCCAAACAGCGGTGTGCCCAGGCTCGCCTGGAGCGACTTGATCTGCTGCGAGAGCGACGGTGCCGCGATGCGCAACCGTTCGGCAGCGTGAGCGAAGTGAAGCTCATGCGACCGCGCGCGCGCGGCGGCGGCCGCGCGCGCGGCCGATGAGCGTGGTCTGTGCCGTCCGGACGCCTTTGTCGTGCGCCGGTTTTCGGCGGTGCCACGATCCATCGGCATCCAGCTCCCACGCTTCGGCATTCGCGTCGAGCAAGGCTTTGGCGACGCCGTCGAGCTCCGTCTGGCTCGCGCGTGCCTCGACCGGCGTGACGACTTCGATTCGTCCGTCGAGATTCCGTGGCAGCAGGTCGGCGCTGCCGAGGAAATAGCGACTCCCGTCGCTGCGACGGAAGATGAAGAAGCGGCTGTGCTCAAGGAATCGCCCGAGAACGCTGCGCACGCGGATGTTCTCGCTCATCCCCTTGACTCCCGGACGAAGCCCGCAGATGTTGCGCGCGACGACATCGATCCGGACGCCGGCTTCGGATGCCGCGTACAGCTCGTCGATCAGCTCAACGTCGTGGAGAGCGTTTACCTTGAGCACGATCGCGGCCTTGTCGTCGCCTTCCGCGGCCGCGTCAGCGACGCGCTGGATCTCGCGCACGAGCCCTTCCCGGAGATTGAACGGCGCGACGAGCAGCTTGCGGAACTGCTGCGGCTCGCTGAAACCGGTCAAGTAGTTGAAGAGGTCGGCCACGTCGGCCGTGATGTCGTCGTCCGCGGTGAACAGACCGAGATCCTCGTAGACCCGGGCGTTGACGGCGTGGTAGTTCCCGGTGCCGATGTGCGCGTAGCGTCGCAGTCCATCCGGGTCACGCCTGACGACGAGCGTCGCCTTGGCGTGGATCTTGGTCTGAGGGAACCCGTACACGACGTGGACTCCCGCCTGCTCCAGTCGTTGCGACCAGCCGATGTTGCGGTGCTCCTCGAATCGCGCCGTCAGCTCGACGAGACAGACCGCCTGCTTTCCCGCCTGCGACGACGCAATGAGCGCGGGTACGAGAGCGGAGTCGTCACTCGTGCGGTACACCGTCGCTTTGAGGGCGATTACCTGGGGATCCTTCGCGGCCTGCTCGACGAACGCCTCGACCGAGCTCGAGAAGGAGTCGTACGGGACGTGCACGAGCGCGTCGCTTCGGCGGAGCGAGCCGAACATGGCGCGAGGGCCGGCCGCCGAGAAGGGCCGACGCGTGATGCCGCGCCACGGCTCGTACTTGAGATCGGGCCGGGGAAGGTCTGCGAGCTGCGCGAGCTCGGAGAGATCGAGCGGTCCACGCACCGGATACACCTGGTCCTCGTCGATCGAGAGCCGCTCGACCAGCTGCTGTTGCATCGCCTTCGACATCGATTCGGCGATCTCGAGGCGAACGACGCCGCCGAACGGACGCTGCCGCAGCTCCGACTGCACCTCCTCGAGCAGGTCGTCGGCCTCGTCCGAGAGCTCGAGATCGGCGTCTCGCGTCACGCGGAACACGCGATGCTCCTCGATCTCCATCCCGGGGAAGAGACGGTCGAGATAGTGCGCGATCACGTCCTCGAGCGGCAAGAACGTTCCCGAGCCGTTGATCTGGAGGAAGCGCGGCAGTGCCTCCGGGACCTTCATCCGGGCGAAGCGCTCCTCTCCCGTCGTCGTCTGGCGAACGACGAGGCCGAGGCTCAGCGAGAGCGGGGAGATGTACGGGAAGGGTTGCCCAGGGCCGACGCCCAGCGGTGTCAAGACGGGGAAGATCTCGCGGCTGAACCGTCGCTCGAGTGCAGCGCGGTGCTTCTTCGACAGATCGTCGATCGATCCGACGACGATGCCCGCTTCCGCGAGCGCCGGTCGCAGCTCGTGTGCCCAGAGCTTCGACTGCGTGCGCCCGATCGCGAGCACGCCTTCCCGGATCTCAGCGAGCGTCTCGCGCGGCAGCCGGCCGTCTGCCGAACGGACCATCAACCCAGATTCGACCTGGTCCAGCAATCCGGCGACGCGAATCATGAAGAGCTCGTCGAGGATGGTTGAGACGATCGAGCAGAAGCGCACCCGTTCGAGGAGCGGTTGCTCGGAGTCGGACGCGAGTTGGAGCACGCGATCGACCAGCGCAAGCGACGAGAGCTCTCGGTTCAACAGACGCTGGGCGGGCGGGAGCCGGCGCCAGGAGTCGCGCTTCCCTTTCGTCTTCATCGGTCGCGGACCGCGGCGCGGGTGGGGGCGGCGCGCTTCGGAGCGGCTGCCGCAGCGGCTGCGGTGTCAACCGCCGCGGTCGGCCTCAGCAAGCGGCCGCCGAAGGCGACTGCGCAGAGGGCGAACCAGGCCCACCCGAGCGCCAGGCCGCCGACCACGTCCGAGAGCCAGTGCAAGTCGAGAAGCACGCGGCTCGCCGCGACCGCAGCGGTGACAGCGACTGCGCCCGCGATGATCAGGTGCCGGGCACGCTGGGGCAGCATGCGACCGAGGACGAGTGCAGCAGCGGCGTAGAAGGCGGCGGCTGTTGCGGAGTGTCCGCTCGGGAACGATGGGCCGAGCGTTGCGGCCTCGGTGGTCAGCGTCGGCCTGACGCGGCCGACCAGGGCCTTGACCGCGAGCATCGCCGCTTCTTCGCCGCCGAGCACGGCGAGAAAGAAGAGGAAGGCCCAGCGGCTTCGTCTTCGGACGAGCTCGACCACGACCAGGGCGATCGCGAAGACGATGACCAGCCGGATGTTGCCGAGGTTCGTGACGACGTGCAGCGCGCTGGTCGAGCCAGCGCTTCGGTGTCGGTAGCCCCAGTTGGCGACGAAGTTGTCGACGTGCTGGATGGACGCGACGCGCCTGATGAGAACAGCGAGGACGCCGAGCACGATGCCGCCCGCCAGCGTGGCTCCCAAGGCGAGGGTCAGCAGCAGTCCTGTCGCGACCGAGCGGTCGAGTCGGCCGGCGACGAGCCGGCGGATGCCGCGGCTCGGCCGTACTGCCGAGCCGACTGCGCGCGCGACCTCGCGGGCGGGCTGATCAGGAACCGCCTCAGAGCCGGTGCACCAGCGTGCGCCTATGAACGCGAGGGATCCCGCGGCGAGCGCGACGAGGAGATCAGCGAGAAAAGGCACGGCGAGCACGATCGCGTGTTTCCGAATCAGACAAACGAGAAACGGTGCGTCCCACTGTGTCGGCTGAGTCACTCGTCACGCCGAAGGTCACGGGACCTCGCGGCGTCGCGAGTCGAGCCGACGACGGCCTGCTCGACTTTCCGGTCCTCGACCGTGAGCCCGGGCGCCTCGGCCGGTCGCTCTCGACCTTGACAGGCAACGGTCGCCCGGTCTGGACGTACATCGTCGGAGTGCTCCTGTCCGTCGCATCGATCGCATTCCTGTCGATTCTCATAGGTCTGCTCGTCACGCGCGTCCTGCTGCACGTGCACGGGGTTGCGAGCGACGACGAACGGCTCGTCGGCTTTCTCGCGCGGCATCGCTCGACCGGACTGACGGACGCGTCTCTCGTCGGCTCCATCATGGCCGGCGGCGTCGTGTTGCCGATCATCGCGGCGTCTGCTGCGCTGATCGCCGCGCTCGCCCGGCATTGGCGTCTTGCCGCGTTCCTCGCGTGCGCGCTCGCGGTCGAGTCCGGCTCGTACCGCGCGACGACGCTGGTGGTCCACCGGCACCGCCCGGCTGTTCACCGTCTCGAGTCGCTGCCGGTGAACGCGAGCTATCCGTCGGGCCACACCGCCGCCGCCATCGCGGTCTACTGCGGCATCGCTTTCCTGCTCACGTCGCGCATAGCGAACAAGGGCGCCCGTATCGCAACATGGACGCTTGCCGTTCTCATCCCGATGTTCGTGGCCTTCTCCCGGATGTACCGCGGCATGCATCACCCGCTCGACGTGCTCGGCGGCGTGATCATCGGCATCGCAGCATTGAGCGCACTGGTGCTCGTCGCCCGCGCGTCCGGCAGGGCAGCCCGGTGACCAAGGTGGCCGTCATCGCGCACGCCGGGAAGACGTTCGGCGGCGGCCTGCCCGAGCTGAGGCGGGAGCTCGAGCGCCAAGGTGTCGTCGAGCCGCGGTGGGTCGAGGTGCCGAAGAGCCGTTTCGCGCCCAAGCAGGTCAAGCGCCTGCTCAAGGGCGGGGTTGACCTGCTCGTCATCTGGGGAGGCGACGGGATGGTGCAGCGCTGCGTCGATGGCCTGGTCGGGACCGAAGTCGCGCTCGCCGTCGTGCCGGCCGGGACTGCAAACCTGTTCGCGACGAACCTCGGCATCCCACAGGACATCGAGCAGGCGGTGGCGATCGGTCTACGCGGTGACCGACGGAAGCTGGATGCAGGTCGCTTCAACGGCGAGCACTTCGCGGTCATGGCAGGCGCGGGTTTCGACGCCGCGATGATCCGGGACGCGGACGGCACGCTCAAGGATCGCCTCGGGCGGGCCGCATATGTCGTGACCGGGTCGAAGAACCTCCGCGCGAGGCCGTTCAAGGCGAAGATCGCCGTCGACGGTGTCCCGTGGTACGCGGGGGATGCAACCTGCATCCTCATCGGCAACGTCGGGCGCCTCTTCGGCGGTGTCGACGTGTTCCAGGACGCGAGCCCGGACGACGGCAGGCTCGAGATCGGGGTCGTGCACGCGGACGGCGTCACCGATTGGGTCCGCACGCTCGCGCGGACCGCCGCGGGTCACGCGGAGCGTTCGCCGTTCGTGCAGTCGACGAGCGCGAAGAGCGTGAAGGTGAAGCTGAATCGCAAGGTGTTGTACGAGCTCGACGGCGGCGACCGCGAAAAGGTCAAGAAGTTCGCAGTGAAAGTCCGGCCGGGGGCGCTCACCGTCTGCGTTCCGAAGCCGGAGCTCGGTGGAGGTGAGGACGGTGCAACCTGATGCAGCGCTGCGCACGCCACGGCGCGCCGGTGAGGGCTTCGTCCGGACGCCCGCGTTCACGGTGCTGTCTCGTGCCGGCTTCGTAGCGCGCGCGCTCGTCTACGGGATCATCGGCATCCTTGCCTTCGATCTGGTGATCGGCCAGGGCGGGAAGATCACGAACCAGCAGGGTGCGTTCCGCACGGTCGCCGCGCATTCGTTCGGTCATGTGCTGCTCGCCGCGCTCGCCGCGGGCCTCGGTGGCTATGCGATCTGGCGTCTCGTCCGAGCTGCGCTCGGCCACGGCCGCGAGGCGTCCGACAGCGGCGTGGAACGCGCCGGTGCGCTCGGCAGCGGTCTCGTGTACGCATTGCTATTCGTGGTCGCGGTGCAGATCCTCACGGAACCGAGCAAGTCCGGGAGCGGCAACGCGAGCAACACAGCGAGGGATGTCTTCGCCTGGCCCGCCGGACGCTGGTTGATCGGCGCGGCCGGTGTCGTGTTCGCCGGTGTCGCGGTGTACCAGTTCATCCGCGGTGTGCGCAAGAAGTTCCTCAAGGACTCGAAGACGGACGAGATCCCCGAGCCCGTGAAGAGGTGGTTCACGACCTTCGGCACCGTGGGTCACGTCGCTCGCTCGATCGTGTTCGGCATGGTCGCGGCGTTCCTGATCAAGGCGGCGTACGACTACAAGGCGAACGAGGCGATCGGCCTCGACGGCGCGCTCGCGAAGCTTTACAACGGTGCCCACGGCGCATGGCTTCTCGGCGCCGTGGCCGCCGGATTGATCGCGTTCGCGTGCTTCTCCCTCGTTGAGGCGCGCTACCGGCGCATCTAGCAGCGGCCGAGCAGTTGGATAGCGAGTCCACGACAGCCGAGCTCGTCCTCGGTCCGCTCCTTCGCTACGCCGGGACGGAGAGCGCCACGTTCTGGGTCGAGGTGAGCGCGCCGTGCGAAGTGGAGATCCTCGGCTGTCGCACGTCGACATTCGCCGTCGAGGGCCACCACTACGCGCTGCTCCTCGTCGACGATCTGAAGCCCGGAGCGGTCACGCCGTACGACGTTCGCCTCGACGGCGTGTTGGTATGGCCGCCGGGCGACGGCCGTCCGCCCTCGGTCGTTCGCACCCGCGACGAGCAGCCGAATGTCCGCATCGTCTTCGGGTCCTGCCGCAGGGGCGACCCCGAGCCCACAGAGCTCACGAGTACGTGGCCGGAGGATGTGCAGGCGCTCGGAATCGACGCCTTGTGGACGTACTCCAAGCAGTTGCAGCGCGGCGAAGTCGACCGGCCTGATGTCTTGGTGCTGCTCGGTGACCAGGTGTATGCCGACGAGGTGTCGCCGGAGACACTCGCGTTCATCAGGTCGCGCCGGGGCACCGACGAGCCCCCGGGCGAGCAAGTCGCAGACTTCGAGGAGTACACCCGGCTTTATCGGGAATCGTGGTCGGAGCCGGACATTCGCTGGCTGCTCGCCACCGTTCCGACCGCGATGATCTTCGACGACCACGATGTGCTCGACGACTGGAACATCTCGTGGCGCTGGATCGACGAGATGAGGCGCACCGCGTGGTGGGAGGCGCGAATCACGGGCGCGTTCATGGCGTACTGGGTGTACCAGCACATCGGCAACCTCTCGCCACCCGAACTGGCCGCAGACACGACCCTTCCGCGCGTGAAGGCGGCCGGCGATGCCGGCGTGCTCCTGCGCGAGCTCGCGCACTCGTGGGATCGCGAGTCGGCGGCGAGCCGCTGGGCCTACTACCGCGACTTCGATCGAACGCGCTTGCTCGTGCTCGACTCGCGCGCCGCCCGAGTCCTTTCGGACGGGAGGCGCCAGATGATCGACGACGAGGAGTGGGACTGGGTCGTCGAGCACTCGAGCGGCACCTACGACCATCTGATCGTGGCGAGCACGCTCCCGGTCTTCATGGCGATCGGCATCCATCACCTGCAAGCCTGGAACGAGGCTCTCTGCGCCGGACGCTGGGGCAGGCTCGTGGCGAACGTGAGCGAGCGCCTTCGGCGCGCCGTCGATCTCGAGCATTGGTCCGCGTTCAATCGCTCCTTCGAGCAGGTCTGCGACTGGCTCCGCTCGGTCGCTCGCGGAACTGACACCGTGGCTCCGCCGTTATCCGTGCTGCTGCTGGGTGGAGACGTGCACTACAGCTCGATCAGCGAGGTTGATCTGGGTGGCCGCCAGCAGTCGCGCGTCCATCAGCTCGTCTGTTCGCCGTTCCGTAACCCGCTCTCGTCGAAAGAGCGTTGGATCGTTCGCGCGACCGCCTCTCGTGCAAGTGCGCGCGTGTTTGCGAAGCTCGCCGACTGGGCGGGCGTCGATCGCCCGAGCGCGGCGTGGGAACCTTTGCGGAAGGCGACGTACGAGAACGCGATCTCGGAGCTCAGACTCGACGCTGCGAGCGCCCAGGTCGTCGTGCGACGGAGCCCGCGCGAGGGCGAGGATCCGGAGCGCCTCGTCGCGGAGGACGCCTTGCCGCTGGCGGGTCGGCGTCCTTGACTGCAGCACGCCAGTTGTGAGAGGGTCATTGGGTCGAAGCCCGTAGCCCAAAGCTCTTCGGAGCCAAGGGTCGCGGGCTTCGGCATTTGATTAGGCGCTGGGCTGCGTGAGCTCGATGACGTTGCCGGAGTTGTCGTTGACGAACGCGACCCGTTGACCGATCGGCGGGACGTCGAACGGCTCTCCGAGGATCCTTACTCCGCGAGTGCGAAGCTCTTCCAGGGTCGCGTCGAGGTTGTCGACGGTGACGCAGAAGTGGTGAATGCGCGCCGAGTTGAGGCTGTTGGCGAGATCCCCGACCGGTGGAGAGCTCTCGGTTGCTCCGCCGCCCAGGAGCTCGAGCTTCACGTTGCCGCGGGTCAGGAACGCGATCGTCAGGCCGTGAGTTTCGAACTGATGTTGGACGCTGAAGTCGAGCTTGTGCGAATACCACTCGACTCGACATCGTGCGGATGGTCGCCGCAATCGCAATGGTGCCGACCGAAGACCCGGAGCAGAAGCAGCGCTTGCTCAACGTCGCGCTCGATGGGCTCCGCTACCAAACGCCCGGCGCGTAGTTCGCCTCAGCCTTCCGACTGCGCGGATCGCACCGATCGTCCATGCGGCTGCGGCCAGCAGCAGCACGATCAGGATGAGGCCGCGATGAGCGCGTTACGAGTCACGTTCTCACAGCCTCGGCGGAAAGGTGATGTTCTCCGGGGCGATCAGCGGTCGCCCGACGTCCAGCTGAATCTCTGCATGCGCGAGAAGGGGGATGGCGAGCGGACGCGGCGGTGGGAGGGCGTCGGCGTTGGGAATCGGTACGTCTTCGGGGCCGAGTGGTCCCACGTTCCCGATCGGATGGAGGGTTCCCACTGTCGAGAGAGCTGCGAGCGGGAGCGGCGCCGAGCCCGCACCTGCGTTTCGCATCAGTGACAGGACCGCGGTGGCAGCGAACGCGGCGATGCCGGCGACGATGCCGATGCTCGCGCGTCTGCGCAGTCCTGGCCATTTCATCGCTTCGAGCCCAAGCAGTTGTGCCGCGCCACGCCGGTGCGCGTGGGCTCGCTCCGGCGTGGCGCTGGCCGACACCGCGCCGTCCGTCGTGCTGTGTCCGGACAGGGCGCGGACACTGCTCGTGCGACGGGGGCTGCGGGTGTCATCTTCACGGTGCTCGGTGGATGAGCTGCGGGCCGACTGTGACGAGGAAGAAGCCGAGCAGGACCGTCGTCAGGCCGTCGAAGAGCAGCGTGAGGACGACCGCGAGCCGATAGCCCGACTCCATGAACCCGAACAGCGGCGTGTACTCGCTGATCAGCAGGCTGACCATCGTCCCCAGCGCGATTCCGATCGCGCCGAGCGCCGCGAGTACCAGGATGAGGTCCCCTGCGCGCCGGCCGAGCCGCCGGACCGGTAGGAACAACACGGTGCCGACGACGCCGGCGCCGATGAAGCTGAGCAGGAAGAGCGTGCCGATCGTCGGCACGACCGAGAAGTAGGCGTCGTAGTACTGCTGTGCGTGCACGGCACCCACGAGCAGGATCGAGACGGCGCCGAGGTACCGCGCGATCTCCCCGGCCAGGTCGCGGCGCGTGCCAGGCCGGGCAGAGGAGCGCGCCGTCCGGTAGAGCTCGAGCGCTGCGTCGCGTGGCGAGTGCGTGTGTGCGCTAGCCACGGTGGATCTCCTTGCCTCTCGGCGAGAGGACCCACCAGGGGCCGCCGAATTGATTGACGCCCTGTCCGGTCGTTTGTCCCGGTTTGCGGTCGGTGACGAAGTAGTAGAGCGGGTGACCGCCGTAGGTCACCTCGAGCTTGCCGTCCTTGCGCTTGGTCGTGCCGAGCAGCGATGCGCGAACGCCCACGCCTGCGATTGGCTTGCCGTGGGTGAGCAGGGGCGGCCAGAGTGCGGCGCAGGCGCCGTAGCAGGCGCTGGTCGTGCCCTTGTCCGCGACGAAGTCGTAGAGCGTGATGCCCTTGCTGTCGACGAGGATCCGGCCGAGGCGCGAGTTGGCGATGTGCACGCGCGCGCCGTTCGCGTTGTTGCTGCCGGCGAGTGCGATAGCCGCCGCAACGGCCGCGACCAGCCCGGCTGCCGTGAGCGCGATGAGCAGTTTGATCGAGTCCTTCATTGGAGCCTCCTAGTTGTCGATCGGCGCGCGTTCGAGCCGTGCGTCGAAGTGGTCTGCTGCCGTGCGGGGCAGCGTGGCGAGGTCGCGCAGGTGCGCGTTCGTCGCTTCGGTCAGGCGTGCGATCAGCTCCGGCGAGTCGCTCTCGCCGTCGGCACGGCGGAGCAGCTCGCGAGCGACCGACTGTGCGAAGCGATCGGCAGCCTGCGCCCAGCCGGTCAGCGTCTTCGTCGCTGCGGTGCAGGCAGCGACCTGCATGCGGGTGGTCTGCCGGGCGAGCGCCGTCAACGCCGCCTTCGGCGTGTCGGTCGACGCCCCATGTCCTGCGCCGCGTTTACGTGTGGTGGAACGAGTCGACGCCATAGCTCTTGCCTTTCCGGTCGAATAACTCGGAAGAGGCGAGCCTTGGCCTCGCGCGGCGTCTTCTCGAACGCCGCGAATTCACGCTAGCAGGACCGATCGGGTCGGCCGAGCGCTAGCGCGTTGCGTTCGGCCTGCGCTTGGGTTCGAGGAGACTCTGTTGCTCGACGATTCGCATAGCGACATCGGCGAGGCGAAGGTTGCGTTCGCGCGCAGTCATCTGCAGGCGGCGGAACGCATCTTGTTCCGAGAGATGAAGCGCCGACATGAGAAGTCCCTTTGCGCGCTCGACGAGCTTTCGGTCTTCGAGGGCTTGCTGCGCACGGTCGACCTCGGCCTCCAGTTGTTGAAACTCCAGGTGGCGTGCGGCCGCGAGTCCGAGCGCTGCCTGTAGCGCGCGCGTGTCCACAGGCTTGGTCAAATACGCACCGACGCCGCTGGCGATCGAGCGCTCGATCAGGCTCACGTCTCGGACACCGGTGATGACGACGACGGGCCGTCGCAAGCCCTCGGTTGCGAGCTGCTGCGCGGCTTGAAGGCCGTCGATGTTCGGCATCTCGATGTCGAACAAGTAGAGATCCGGCGTCGTTGCGCGCGCGAGGTCGATCGCAGCGGCGCCGTCGGCGGCTGGTCCCACGGCTTCGTGGCCAAGCGAGCGAACACGCTCGGCGAGCCCGAGCGCGATCACTGGGTCGTCGTCGGCGATCAGAACCTTCAACGCGTCGCCGCCGGGAAGACGACCTCGGCGCGCGTGCCACCACCGGCGAGCGGCTGCAGCTCGAAGTGACCGGCAAGACCGAGCTCGACCAGTCGCTGAACGAGAGTGAGCCCGAGCCCCGCCGCGCGCTCGGCACCGACGCCGGCATCGTCGACACGCAACCGGGTTTGCGCGCCGCTGTCCAGGCGAACGACGATCGGTGGTGCGCCGTGACGCAGCGCATTCGCGACGAGCTCGTTGGCGACGAGACCGACCTTCTGCGCAGTCGCAGCGTCGAACGCGAGCGCGTCGGCTTCGACGCTCACCGGGATGGGCGCGCTCGCGGTGATGCGACGGATCAGTGTGCCGCCGTCGACTCGATCCTCGGCTTCGGTGAGCAAGAGGTGCACCGTCGCGATGGAGCGGATTCGCGCCGCGGTTTCGTCGAACGCGGTTCCGTCGGTCCCGTCCGGGCGTGCGAGGAGGAGCAGGTCGGCGGCTACCTGCAGGTCGTTCTTGATCCGGTGGTTCGCCTCTCGCGTCAGCGTGCGCTCGAGCTCGGCGCTGGCTGCGGCTCGCCTGTGAGCGGCGGCTTCGCGGCGGATGGCGCGCGCCAGGATGAGAGCGACGGCGACCGCCGCCGTCACCAGCGCGAGCCGCATCGCGGTCGCACCGGCCGAGAGCGGAATCAGCGCAGCGACGATCGCGCACGTTGCGCCGCTGACGACGAGCCAGAAGCCTCGCCGCCGGCCGATCTGGACGACTGCGATGAACGGCACTGCCAAGAAGAGCAGTAGGGCGAAGCTCGAGCCGGCCTCGGCGACGAGCAGAGCGACGAACGCGATCAACCCGCCGCACCAGAGATCGAGCAAGACGCGGCCGCGTCGCGTTGCCAGCCACGCACGCCAGGGAATGACCATCGCGGCGGTATTGCCTGAGGCGGCCGCCAACGTTGCACCCACTAGGAGCCAGCGGTGCCGCGCGCTGACATCGAGTGCAAGTCCGGTGAGGACGACCACGATCGACGCCCACCCGAGCCAGAAGCCAACTTGCAGAGCGGCAAAACGGAAGCCGAGCTCTACGCTCACGTCTTCTTCGTGTGCACGCGGACCGTTGAACGCGCGTGGCAGGCGCCGCCGCTCGAGGCGCGGCCACGCAGCGACTACATGATCGGTGGGAACGCTCGACACAAGCCTCGAGGCACTAAAACGGCTGCGCCGACCTCCTTAGTCCCGACGCGGTCCATCGACTGTCCTACAGCGCGAGTGCGCTGATCGGTTTGCGAAGCCGGCGGACTCGGCACAGCCCACATCGGTCCTGCTAGCTTCGAAAGACGGCGTCCTCGACGACGCCGTCCGAGGCCAAGGTCGCCTCTCCCCGCGCAGCCCATCGGCTCCGCGCGACTCGACGGGAGAGACGGCGACCAGACCTCGACATCTCGCTCATCGAGCCGCGACGCGGGTGTCAGCCCTGCGAGGGCGGTGTGCGCTCTCGTTGCCAACCGAGAGGAGAGCAAAGAGATGTCACCAGTCGAGAACTCGTCGTCCGACAGCGAGGAGCGGTTCCCCCGGAGCAAGCTGCTCGAGCGCGCAACGCTCGCTCTCGGCGGGATCGTCGCCCTCGGCGTCGCGCTCCCGGCGGCCGGGTTTGCACTCGTGCCCTCCTTTCTCGGGCAGCGGCGGCGATCGGTCGACCTCGGCCCGATCGCCGCCTTCCCCGAAGGCGAGTTCGTCGTCGCCACCTTCCTCGCCGACCCCCGGCAGGGAGAGGTCACACGACGGTCCGCGTACGTGCGCAACAACGGCCTCGTCGGCAGCGAACCGAGCTTCACGATCATGTCCAGCCGCTGCACGCACATCGGCTGCCCGACCCAGCCGAACGGGCCTCTCTTCACCAAACAGCGACGGAGCGACCGGACAAGCAGCGGCATCGTCACGCTGATACCCGTCCAGCCCGCCGGCTTCGGCTGCCCCTGTCACGGCAGTCAGTTCGACCCGGAAGGAAACCGCACCGCGGGGCCTGCGCCGCGCGCGCTCGACCGCTACGAGTTTTCGATCCGTAACGGCCATCTCTGGCTGGGTCGTCTGTACAGCGTCGGCCGCGTCGATGGCACCGGCGCACAGGCGCGGATCCACGCCTACGCACTGCAGGGCGCCGGCCAGACCGTGACGGGCCTCGAGTCCTGGCTTTACCCGATCGACCCACCCTCATGAGAGGAGCACTCGCAATGAAGAGGTTCTCGCCCCGCCTGCTCGCGATTGGCTTCGTCGTCGGCGCCCTCGGGACCGCCGCGATCCTCGCAGCCGGCGCATACGCGCGCACACCACACCACAACGGCACCTCACGCCGTACCGGCAAGCGCGTCGTCCGGCGGTCGAGACATACCTCGAGGCCAATGGCCACGGCGCCCCCCTCAGGTACGCCGCGGACTGGCAGCAGCTTCTGGAACAGCGCTCCGGTCGTCATCGGTGAGTCGCCGGATGCCCTTATCCGGGAAGCCACTCCATGAGGCCCGCCCTAGATCTGCCAGGCGAGGTTCCGGAGCACCGGAATTCGCTCGCCGTCGGCGGTGACGCCGTCGACGGCGAGCTCGGTCGAGCCGATCATGAAGTCGATGTGCCGGGTGCTCACGTTGGCGCGGTCGCGGTCCGTGTCCTCGACGAGGAACGGGAAGCCGTTGCCAAGCGCGATGTGGCTCGATGCGTTCTCGTCCAGCGCGGTGTTGTAGAAGACGGTGTCGAGCGGGCCGATCCGCCCGTCGCCGTCGACGAGGGCGAGCTCACCGAGCCGGCGCGCACCTTCGTCGATCTCGGTGAGGCCGCGCAGCGCCTCTGCGTTTTCGTCGGCATCGATCTCGACCGCGACCCCGTCTTCAAAGCGAACAGTGAGCCCGCGGATGATCGTCCCGTCGTTGAGGACGAGCGGCTTCGTCGCGGTGACGTGCCCGCTCGTGCGGCGAGGATCTGGCGTTGTGAAGACCTCCTCGCTAGGGAGGTTCGCGAGATGACGCAGGCCCTTCGCGGTCGAGAATTCGACAGACGACCAGTTCGCAGTCGGCAGTAGGCCGATCGTCAGCTCGGTTCCCGGCCCGCGCAGTTCGATCGCGTCGAAGCGGTGCCCGGTCAGCCGCGCAGCGGAACTGTTCAGCACCGCGATCCGCTCGTCCCAGGCGGCGAGTGGGTCGGGCTCGTCGAGGCGCAGCACGTGCTCGAGCTCGCGCCAGAGCTGCTCGTACGCCTCGTCCGCCGGCAGGTCGGGATGGACGAGGCTCGCCCACGCCGGATGCGGCGCCGGCACGAAGCACCAGTTGGTCGAGCGCTCGCTGATGACCTTAAATATCTCCTTCACGGTCGGCAGGATGTCCCTGCCCAGTAGCGACTTGTCGAGGCCGTCCATCACATTCGGCGCCGTCACGCCACGCAGCGAGATGCGCGCGCCGTTTTCCTCGGCGTGCTTGAGCACACGTTCGCCGTACCACTGGGGAACGAAGTCGAGCGTGTCTGGGCTGGCGTTCTCGATGCGCACGCGCTTCAGGTACGGATCGAAGTACGTGACGTCGACGAATGTGGCGCCGCGCTTGTAGGCGGCCTCGGCGGTCGTACGCGCCTGCTCCTCGAGGCCGATCTCGGCCATGACCAACACGATCTGGCCTTCCTGGACATTCGCACCGTGGACGGAGAGCTCGGCGAGGCGAGTGAAGCGGCCGGTCATGCGGTCGGAGCCCGCTGCGCGAGCCCCTTGCCGAAGGAGACATTGGCGCGGCCGATCTCGGTGATCAGGACGAACACGTCGTCGCCACCCACCGCGCCGGCCGCGACCAGGTTGCGGTTGATCTCGGCGAGCAACGACTTCTTGACCTCATCGTCACGACCCTCCAGAAACGTGATCTCGATGATCAGCAACTGGTCGGTGTACGTCATGCCGAGATACCCGCTGGTATGACGGAAGCTCTCTCCGTCGTACTCGTTGAACAGCTGATACCTGTCTGCTTCCGGCACTTCGAGTGTGCTGACGAGCGCTGCCTGAATCGAGGCGGCGATCGAGTCCTTCTCTTCGGCCGAGCGGCCCTTGAGTAGATTCACCTTTACGAGAGGCATGTGTCGCTCGCTAGGAGGCTCGAGCGACGACAGTGATCTCGACCAGCAGGCCGGCAACGAGGTCGGCGCGCACCGTCGTCCGTACCGGCTTCACGCCGGTGAACTTCTGCGCGTAGACGGCGTTGAACGCGGGGAAGTCATCCAGGTCAACGAGGTGAACGAGGCACGAGATGATGTCGTCGAGCGATGCTCCGGCAGCCTCGAGTACGGTCTCGATGTTGGCGAAGGTCTGCTCGGTCTGCTCGGTCAGATCGTCGCTGACCACCTTGCCTGTGTTCGGGTCGAAGCCGCCTTGGCCGGACAGAAAGATCCACTCATCCACGGTTAGCCCCGGCGAATACGGCCCGGGGGGAGCGGGGACCTTGTCGGAGCTGATGAGAGCTTTCATGGATGCGGCCTCCTCGAGGTGTGGTAGTTCGTAATACTCTTCGCCAGTATACATACCGATCGGTATACTCGTCAGTCATGAGCGTGGCCCGGAGCATCCGAGTCGGGCCCGGGTGTCATCGTTTCCCGGGCTGCCGAGTGCTATGCCGTATACCGATCGGTGTGTATACTATGGACGACCATGACCGACCGGCCAAATGCGCACGACGCGCTCCTCGGGGCGACGAGCGAGCTGACCTATGAGCAGGGCATCACAAACACCGGAGTGGACGCGATCGCGGCCCGGGCAGGGGTGACGAAGCGGACCCTCTACCAGCACTTCGGCTCCAAGGACCGGCTCGTCGCCGAAGCGCTCAGCGACCGAAGCCGACGCGCACTCCTTGCCCTCGAGACGAACGCGAGGCGGGGCGCCGAGGAGACCGGCGAGCCGGCGATCCTCGCGCTCTTCGACGTGATCGAGAACGCCCTCCGCACGAGAACGAAGGCCGGCTGCGCCTTCATCAACGCGTCGCTCGAGATCAACGTCCCAGGCCATCCCGTTCGTGAGGCCGCGCTGGCACATCTGCGCGCACGGGAGGAGCTCGTTCACCAACTCCTCACCGAGGCAGGCGTCGAAGACGCCGACCTGGCCGCCCAGATGACGCTGCTCGTTGATGGCGCATACGCCGTTGGCGGGTCCCGCCGGGACCCGGCCGCGGCGCGTCAGGCGAAAGCTGCCGCGGCTGCCCTGCTCGCGAACCGGGTCGCCTCGTGACCACCGGCGACTGATGCCGCAGCGGCACGCTGTCCTAGCGCTCGTCGTTGCGATCTGTTGGGCAGTCAACTTCGTCGTCATCGACATCGGCCTCGAATCGTTCCCGCCGCTTCTCTTTGCGGCCTTGCGCTTCGGACTGATCGCCTTCCCAGCAGTCTTCTTCGTGCCACGGCCAGATGTGCGCTGGCTGGCAGTTGTCGCCGTCGGCCTGTTCATCTGCGTCGGACAGTTCGGTGTGCTGTTCGTGGCGATGAACATGGGGTTGCCTGCAGGGCTCGCGTCGGTAATCGCGCCACTTCAGCCGGTGTTCACGATTCCACTCGCGGCCGTTGCGCTCGGTGAGCGCCCGAGCCTGCGCCAGGTCGCTGGAGTGACGCTGGCCGTCGTCGGGATCGGAGCTATCGTCGGCGGTCGCGCCCACGGCGTCCCCCTTCTGGCGGTAGCGCTCGGCATCGCGTCGGCAGCGTCGTGGGGCTGCGGGAACGTCGTGACTCGAGCAACGCGACCGAAGCGGCCCTTCTCGCTCCTCGTCTGGTCAAGCGTGGTCGGACCACTGCCGCTACTCGGGTTGTCGCTGATCTTCGAGGGCACCGCGCGCTGGCAGAGCGCGGCCTCTTCGATCGGTGCTTCCGGGATCGCCGCTCTCGCTTACGTCGTCGTCGTCTCGACGTTCTTCGGTTACGGCGTTTGGTACTGGCTGCTGTCGCGCCACCCAGCATCGACAGTAGCGCCGTTCACGCTACTCGTGCCGGTCGTCGGGATCCTCACCGCGTGGCTCGTGCGCGGCGAGCACCCGACCTGGGGCGAGCTGCTCGGGTCTCTCATCGTCTTGGTCGGCCTTGCGCTCGCGCTCGGGCTCGTCGACGCGCTCGCGGCACGTCAGCGGAGGCCTCTACGCGCATGAATCGCCGTGTCTCACGCGTCGTCGCGGGTTGGCGCACCGGGCTCTCTCGCCCGGTTCTGATTCTTCAAGCGGGAAACGCCCTCAACTACTTCGGTTACGGGCTCGTTCTTCCGTTCGAGATCATCTATCTGCACCAGACACGTGGCTTCTCAACGTCTGTAGCCGGACTGGTTCTGGCGGCGACCATGGGGACGTCCGCAATCGTCACGCCGCCGACGGGAGCGCTGGTCGACCGGGTATCCGCGAAAGCGATCGTGGTCGCAGGAAGCTTGGCGACCGCCGTTGGGTACGCCGGCTTCGCCTTCGTAGACCGTCCCTGGCAGGCGTTTGCCTGCTCGATTGTCGGTGGAGCCGGGCTCGGCGCGGCGGGGACGGCCAACCGGACATTGATGGTCAGGTTGATCACGCCCGACCAGCGAGTGGCCGCCTTCGCGCTCAACCGCGTCGCCGGCAACTTGGGTATTGGTTTGGGTGCGTCCGTAGCCGGCCTCATCATCGCATCCGCACAGGGCCTCCGCTCGTTCCAGATTCTCTATCTCTTCGACGCGGTCACCTCCGTCGGACTCGCGCTGATCGTGCTCGCCGCGGTACCGGGCGTGCGAGCCGAGACCGTTACGGCGACGGGCGCCAACGGAACCGGCTTTCGCGCCGTCGCTCGGGATCGGATCTTCGTCACCGTGATCGCACTCAACATCGTGCTCGTCGTCGTTGGTCACACGTTCTTCTCGAACATCCTCTCGCCATTTGCAAAGGCACATACACCGGTCGGCCCCGCCGCGATCGGGATCGTCTTTCTCGTCAACACGTCCTTCATCGTCATCGTGCAGATCCCGGCGGTGCGGGTAGTGGCGCGGATGCGACGCACACACGCGTTCGCGGTGACAAGCGCGCTCTTTGCGGTCAGCCTGCTCGCGGTGCTGCCCGCGACGCTGATCCACTCGGAGCTCGCTGCGGCCAGTCTCCTCGTCGGCGTTGCGATCGTCTTCGCACTCGGCGAGGTCGTCCACATTCTCGTTCTCGGCCCACTGGTCTCGGACATGGCTCCAGCGCACCTGCTCGGCCGCTACCTGTCCCTTTACAGTCTGACGTTCACCCTTTCGCTGGCCGTCGGCCCAGCAATCGGTGGTCTTCTCCTGCAGAACTCACCCGACGCAATCTGGTGGGGCGGTGCGCTTGCTGCGGTGCTGGCCGGGGCCGTCCTGCTTCGCCTCGGCGACCGCATTCCCGACCCGCTCCACGAAGCACCGGCACTGCTTACGTCGGCACCAGAGGCCGCGTGAGGTCTGCCAAGAGAAAGTCATGCGGGTTTGCGCCTCGGCGGCGTAGGGCTTGAGAACCAGCCTGGACTTGTCGACACTGGAGCGATGGGTCACGTAGACGTTCATTCAAAGTGACGGCGAGACACGTTTCGGCAAGACGAGCGGTGCTGCAAGAACGTCTCAATGAGAACGTGAGCTAGAAGCTCGTGACAGGGGTCCGCAAGCCGCACGGCGTGACGTCGGTTGGGTCAGAGAAGCTCGCGACGCCGCTTCGCTTGAATCGCGACTTCACCCTTCTTTGGACTGGCCAGGTCATCTCGGGGTTCGGTACGCGCATTCGCGATGTTGCGATGCCGCTGCTCGTTCTTGCCGTCACCGGATCGCCGGCGAAGGCGGGCATCGTCGGCTTCGCCGGAACGCTGCCATCACTACTTCTGGCGATACCGGCGGGAGCGATCGTTGACAGGCTGGACAAGAAGAAGCTCTTGATTGCCTGCGACATCGTTCGCTTCGCTGCGTTCGCGAGCCTCGCAGTGGCATTGGCGGCGGGCTTCCTGAGTTTCGCGCTCATCATTTTGGTGGAGTTCATCGACGACGTCGGCTACGTCTTGTTCATGGTGGCTGAGCGTTCTGCGCTTCCCTCGGTCGTGGATGACCACCAGCTCTCACCGGCTCTCGCGCGGAATCAGGCCCGCGACTATGCGGCCTTCCTCGCCGGGCAGCCGGTTGGTGCGTTGCTCTTCGCGGCCGGCCGATCGGTTCCGTTCGTGGCCAACGCGATCTCTTACGCGGTTTCCGTGTTCACCCTTTCCTTCTTGAGGACGGATCTGTCGGGCAGCAGAAGCGCGTCAAGACGACGTATCGTCAGTGAGGCAAAGGAAGGCATTGCCTTTTACTGGCGAGAGCCGTTCCTGCGGACCTCGGCCCTGCTCGTCGCGAGCAGCGGCTTCGTGCTCAACGGGCTTTATCTGGTCGTCATCGTCCTGGCGAAACAGCGTGGGGCATCTCCTCAAGCACTTGCGCTCATGTTCGTCTTCCTAGGTTGCGGGGGCGTACTCGGCGCGGCCGCTGCGTCGCGGTTCGCGGAACGCGTTTCGCCCGGGAGGATCATCATCGGCGCGTTGGCTGGAATCAGTCTCCTGTTACCCCTGCTCGTGATCGTTCCGGGCAAACTCGCGCCCGGCTTCATCTACGGGGGCATGTTCTTCCTTTTCCCGACCTGGAACGCGGTGATCGGTTCGCATCAGCTACGCGTAACCCCGCAGGAGCTACGCGGGCGAGTGCAAGGCGTAGCGGCTCTATTTTCGTTGGGGCCGGTGCCGTTCGCGTACCTGCTCATTGGTGTCCTACTACAGGCGTATGGAACAACCACAGCCATCCTCGTGCTCCTTGCGATCATGATCGCTGCCACGCTTACCGCGGCTTTCAGCCGAGGTCTTGGTCGTTTCCAGCGAGAGACCGCCGTGAACCTCCAGGCAGACGCGGCCGTCGAGGCTGACTGAACCGACCCTTTCGCTGATTGACATTAGGCGATCCGAGCGTTTACGGTCGGCTCACGCTGTGGGACACGCGTCATCTCAAGCCTCGGCATCCCGGCACCCGAACAGCGGTTGAGATGACGACCACCGGCCCGGGAGTTCACCTGTCACCTGTCAACTCGCAAACGAGGGGAGGTGAGCAAACCGTGAAGATTCGCCGCATCCGCGAGAGGGGAGTGCCGGTCGACTGGGGGCACACCTCCATCTAGCCAGGGGGCACTGTCAGTTCGCCGGGAGCGGAGTTCGCTGACAACGTCGGGCTCCGCTCCCGTCAACAAAGAGGGGATGAGTTGCGCCACCCACGTATCAAGCCGTGTTACCGCATCTACCAACTCGATGATCAGGACAGAGTCTTGATCGGGCAGGGTCTCGAGAAGTTCGAAATCGCCGACCCAACTCCCGAGATGGTCGAATTCCTTCGCGTGCTCGATGGATCGGCCACAACGAGCGAGCTTGCCCGGCGTTTCCCCGACGCAGACGCTTGGCTCGAGTCACTTGGAGAGATGGGCGTCATCGACGACGCGACTGCGGATCACGACGCACCTCTCGACCCCGACACCGCCAGGCGGTGGAGTCGCCAGGTCAACTACTTTCGGCTTTACGAGCGAGATGGTTGGTCCGCCACGGAAGCTCAGGCGAAGCTGGCAGCCGCGAGAGTCGTCGTCGCGGGTTCAGGCGCAGGCGGCTCCGCATTGTCGCGACTCCTGGCCGCTGCCGGCGTAGGCCAACTCGATCTCATCGACTTCGACGACCTCGAGCTGTCGAACCTTCCGACCCATGTCATGCTCGATGAGGAGGACGTCGGGGAACCGAAAGTGGAGGCGCTGAGTCGCAATCTCCGCCGCCATCACGCGGGCATTTCGTTGACTTCCCGGAACGGCCGGTTCGAGGGCCCGGAAGACGTCGCTCGTTTTATCGCCGGAGCTGACTTCTTTTGCGTCGCGTTCGATCGGCCTCTCGGACTTGCGCCACGGTGGGCGAACCGCGCTGCCATAGACATGAAGGTTCCCTTCGGCTCAATTGGCGCAACTGATAAGGCGGGGCGGATTGGACCGATTGTCATTCCAGGTGAGTCGGCCTGCTATGAGTGCATCGGTCTTTCCGACCTTAAGGTCATACGGCTTGAAAGCGCTGCGGCATTGACCGGTACGACGGTGTTTCTCCTCGCGTCCATCATGGCGGGCGAAATCGTGAAGTTCATCACAGGTTTCGCCGAGACATCGCTCCTCGGTTCGATCCTCTTTGTTGACCTGGAACACCTCGAATTCTCGTGGAAGAAGATTGACCAGCAAGAATCCTGCTACTGCTCGGGAGACTCAAGCGGGGCGAGCGCGACGTAAGTGAATCGTCTGGCTCTGTCGGACAGGTGCCGGCGAGGTAGCGCTAGTTCCAGTGGGCCGGGCACGGCTCGAACCTGCGACCTTGGGATTAAAAGGAGGCGACGGCTCCCTGACTTAGCGAGACGAAGCGAGAGGGACAGCGGGTTCGGGCTGAAGCTGCCGTTGCCGGGTCTCGCTCCATCTCGTCACGTTTGGTTGCCCCGTCGTTGCCTTCTCCCGCTGGGAGACAACGGTCAGCGCACCCAAAGCTGGTCGAGCAGGACGTGCCATTGCGGGTTGTACTGGTAGTTGCCGACGCGGCGCGACACGAAGTCGAGTCCCCGTTCGGTCTCCACGAACACCATCGGCGCCTGGTTGGCGACCTCGCGGTCGATTGTGTTCCACAGCGCCTCCGCGCGTTGTGGGTCGCTCGTCTGCATCGAGTCGGCGCGTTTCACCTGGGCGTCGAGCCTTGGGTCGCAGAAGTGGGACAAGTTATTCGTGTTCGGCGCGCGTGCCGCGGCGCAACTCAGCAGGAAGCCGAAGAAGTTGATCGGCGAGGGGTAATCCGCGAGCCAGCCGGCGTTGAGCGCGAGCTGAATCTTGTTACGCGGCTTGTTCAGCTCATCGAACAGCTTCTTCGTGAACTTGACCCGCGCCCGGTAGCCGAGCTGCCGCAGGACTGACGCAACGTAGGCCCCCTGAGCCCTCCTAAAGGGGTCGGGCGCGTAGGCCCAGATCGTGACCGTCTCGCCGGCTGTGCCGGAAGCTGCGACGAGTCGCTTTGCCTTTCCGAGGTCGGGCCCGGAGTACCGGCCGTCCGGTTGCGGGTTGCGGGTGTAGGAGCAGTAGCGTCGGTATCCGAAGAGACCGGGCGGCAGCAACTGGCAGGTCGGCAGCGCCGGCGGGGACGCCAGCGCGGCGAGCCGGCGTCTGTCGAGCGCGTAGTTGAGCGCCTGCCGCACCCTGACGTCGTCGAATGGCGGGACACGAGGGTTGAGGGGGAAGTAGTCAGTGTCGATCTGCCGATACCGGTGCGCCTGTGCCGCGAACCGGGTCTCGACCTCACGGACGAGGGAATTCGGGACACCTTCGAAAACCAGGTCACCGTGGCCGCGTTCGACGGCCCGCACCTCCGGTGCTTGGAACGCACCGCCGTGGGGATTGCCTTGGAGCGTCCAGACGATCTCGTTGGGGAACCCGGGCGGCTGCGCGGCGGCCGACCACTCGTGGAAGTACGGGTTCCGGACGAGCCGGATGCGGTGGGCGAGGTCGACGTGGGCGAACATGTACGGGCCGGTCGCCGGCAACGGCCTCTGAGCCGGCGCCTGCAACGGGGTCGAGGCGGGGACGGCGTAGGCCGACTGCTCCGCAAGCTTGTAGAGGAAGTTCGGGTCGGGCTCAGCCAGATGGAACGTGACTGAGTTTGTCCCCGCGTCCGCATCGATTCCACCAGTGAGGTCGCACTGCTGCGACGTACATGCGCTCGCGCCGAGGATGCCGCTGAAGAAAAGCCGCCCGGGGCCGTTCGCGTCGGCCAGCGACCGCTCGATGGCATGCCGGAAATCGGCCGGTCGGACGAGGTTGCCCGTGGAGTAGCGGATGCCGTGACGGAGCTGGAACGTGTAGGTCCGGCCGCCATCGGTCGGCGCCGGAAGGGACGTCGCGAGATCCGGGACCAGCTGCAAACCGTCGCTCCCGCCCGTGCGCCTGTAGCCGGTCAGGCCGTCGTTCGTCATGGTCAGTATCTGGTCTGCCTCCAAGTGGTACACGTCCGCCGGGTCAAGCCTCCCCAGGAACGTGAGCGAAGGGCCAAGAATCCTCAGGGTGCCGCCGCGATGGGCAGTGCCGTAGGTGCGGACGGCGACGTAGAGCCCGTGGGCGCTCTCCGCAAGCCCGAGCGGCCGGTTGCCTGTCTCGACCGTTCGCTCGACCCTGCCCGTAGCCGGATCGAGCTTCGACAGGGTGCCACCCAGTTCGTTCGAGACCCAGATCGCACGAGCACCGATCGCGATCCCGGCGGGGCCGGCGCCGACGGTGATCAGGCCGTTCTGTCGATTCGAGCTCACGTCGATCCGTGACACGGTGCCTTGGTCGCTGTTCGCGACCCAAACCGCACCTGCGCCCGCGGCGATCGCGCTCGGCCCGTCGCCAACGGAGATCTTTACGACGGCGTCCGTCTTGGGATCGATGCGCGCAACGCTGCCGGGTGACGACCCGCTCGTCACCCAGACGGAGCCGAACGCGACGGCGACACCATCCGCGCCGGCTTCAACCGTCAACCGCGCGCTTACGCGGCCCGTGACCGGGTCAAGCCGAACGAGCGTCCGGTCGGCCGAGTCCGTGACCCACACCTGGCCGAGACCGAATGCGACGTCGCTCGGTCCGTTGCCGACCGGGATCGAATTCACGACGGTGTTCGTGCCCGGGTCGATCTGGGACACAGCGTTGGCGAGGCTGTCCGCGACCCAGACGAAGCCGCCGCCCACCACGACTCCCTCCGGGCCCTCCGCAACGGCGATCGTCTGCACAACTGCGTTCGTCTTTGGGTCGATTCGAGAGACCGAGTTGCCGTTTGTGTTCGTCACCCAGACCGAGCCGGCGCCCACCGCCACGCCGTGTGCTCCCGTGCCGACCGCCGTGTCCGCAACCGCTTGGCCTGATGCGTCGAAGACGCCGAGCGAGTCCGCCGCAACCACCCCTGTGGCCGCCTGATGCGAACGAAATGGCCACACCGCGAGCGCAACCGTGACGACTCCTACGGCGCCGAGCACGCCCACCGCGGCCAGAACGAGGAAGGTGCCGCTGCCCCGTAACGGCCTCCGGCCACCAACGCGCACGCCCCCCTGGGAAGTCGCGCTCTCGAGCTCTGTGAAACGTTCGGCCTCAGGCGGTTGCCCGGCAACTGCGATCGATGTTGCCGTTTGTCCATGCGGTCCTTCGAGAAGTGCGCGGTAAACCGACTCAGTCTCAGGTGACGGATAGGCACCGAGTTCCTCCGCGAGCAAGCGACGGCACCGCTCATACACCCGGAGTGCCTCCGCCCGGTTGCCCGCCGCGACGTGCGCGTTCATTAGGCGCCGGTATCCCGTCTCGCGAAACGGCTCGAGTGCAATCACCTGGTCGGCCCACTTCGCCGCCTCTGAGATCTCGCCCACACGCAGAAAGGTGTCGGCCAGCACGCTCATTGCCCGGACACGGACCCCGGTGAGGTCGCGACGCGTCTCTTCGACCCACGACCCGTCGGTGCCGGGAAGGAAGGGTCGCTGTATCAACGACGCGGCGAGCGTTGCCTCGTGCTTTGCCGTGTCCGTGTCACCACTCGCGAACGCATCCTCGGCCAGCTGCGCGGCTCGACGCGCCTCGACAACGTCGACCCAGGTTCCTTCAGGCAGCTCGAGTCGGTAGCAACCGAATGCACCTGTAAGCGCACTCGCGCCGCCAACTCCGATTTCCGTCAGCAGGCTGCGCAGCTTGCTCGCGATCACCGTCAGCGCCTTGTCCCAGGTCGCCGGCAGCGCCTCGCCCCAGAGCACCTCCGCGAGCTCGTCGCGCGGTACCGGTCTGCCCTGCTCGACGACCAGATAGGCGAACAAGAGTCGGCCCTGCCGTCCCGGGAAGCGCCGCTCGTCGATGACTGCACTCCCGGTTTCGACGGCGACCCGGCCTGCGAGGAAAACCCTCAGCTGCAGGGCACTAAGCATTCGCTTGCCCACATCTTGCCTCGATCTAGGGCCACCTTTCTACCCTCGAGGCGAGGAATCGTGGACAAGGTGCTTCAGTGCGAGTGCGGGTTCGAAGCCCGTGCCGCGGATGAGGTTGAGCTCGCCGCGGAGATCCGGCGCCACGCGCGTGACGCACACGGCATGACGTTCTCGCCGGACGAGGCGCTGCTGCTCACCTTCCGCGCCGACCTCGGACGACTTCGCACCTTCGAGGCGCGCTCGTCCGGACCCGAATGAAGGAGGGACAATGAAACGGCTAATGCTCGCCGCCGCGATGCTCGCGGCGTTCGTTCAGTCCAGCGGCGTTGCGAGCGCGGACGTCGCGACGGACTGGAACCGGGCGATGATCGGGGCGCTCGAGACGTCCCACCTGCCGCCGCCGCCGTCGATGCGTGTCGGCGCGATCGTGCAGGCATCCGTGTTCGACGCGGTCAACGGGATCGAGCGGCGGTACACGCCGATTCATGTCCAGCCCGCCGCGCCGCCCGGCGCGTCTCGGGCCGCGGCCGTCGTGGGCGCCGCGTACGAGGCGTTGGTCTCGTTGTTCCCGACTCAGAAGGCGTCATTTGACCTGCAACTGCAGGCGACGCTCGCACAGATCGGCGACAACCCCAACGACCAGTCCGTCACACGCGGCCTCGCGTGGGGTAAGAGCGTCGCCGACCAGATCCTCGCCTGGCGTGCGACCGACGGCTTCACCGCCGTGCTGTCGCCATACGTGCCGGTCGGGGTTCCCGGCCGTTGGGCGCCCACGCCGCCGCTCTTCGGCCCGCCGCTGTTCCGGCAGTTCGCAACGATGACACCGTGGGCGCTCATCTCGCCGGGGCAGTTCCTCCCGCTACCGCCGCCGGCACTGACGAGCGCGCGGTACGCACATGACCTGAACGAGGTGGAGAGGGTCGGAAGCGCCGCGAGCGTCGATCGCACGCCGTGGCAGACCGAGACCGCAGTGTTCTGGCAAAGCGACACCCCGGTCGCGATCTGGGATCGCGTGGCCGACGACCTGATCGACGCGAGGGACCTCCCTCTCACGCGGAGCGTGCGGCTATTGGCGCGGATGAACGTTGCAATGGCCGATGCGGTGACCTCGATCTGGAACGCCAAGAACGTGTACGACACTTGGCGCCCGATCACCGCGATCCAGCAGGCGGGTACGGATGGGAATCCCGACACCACGGCCGATCCGAACTGGGCGCCGCTGCTCACGACGCCGGTGTTCCAGGAGTACCCGTCGGGACACGCTGGTGTGAGCAGGGCTGCGTCCGGCGTGCTCGCCGATGTGTTCGGCGATGGCAGCTCGTTCACCCTGACCGCCGCCGGCCTGCCCGGAGTCGAGCGGAGCTTCACGAGCTTCTCCGACGCGGTGGACCAAGTGTCACTTGCGCGCATCTGGGGCGGGATCCACTTCCGCTTCGCCTGCGACGCGGCTGTTCAGATGGGCACGCAGATCGCGGACCTCGTCGACAACACTGTGGCCGTGGCGCTGCATGGGCCGAACCGGTGATCGCTAGGGGTTGAGCGCTGTGAGCCGCCGCGTCACGCGCGCGGCGGCTCACGTCAGTTCGTCGTCATGCGGATGGTTTCGCCCACGTTTCTTGTCGCGACCTCGGTTCGCTTCGAAGTATTTGCAGCTGGATGCGGAGGAACTCCACGCCCTCTCGGCTTCAAGTCAGCCGTCGGCCGGGCATGTAAACGACACTGCTGAATCCGATCTGGCTCGTTCTGGCCGGGCCATTCCAGCGGTTTCGCTGATGGGCCGGGCAGGGCTCGAACCTGCGACCTTGGGATTAGAAGTCCGGGCGCGGTCGCTGCAGCGCGCCGCCGGCTGACGAAACGCGCTGCAACGACCCGGCACGAGTGCTGCGTCGAGCTGCACCAAATCGCGACCTGCGGAGAAAGCCCGGTACTCCAATCGGTACTCCGTGGTGCGACATTTCAGCGGTCAGCGGTCGATCATCTTCTGGTTCGCCTCGGAGTAGCGGTCGCCTTGAGCCTCGGGGAGGGCGTCTTCGATTTCGCTCAGATCGTCCTCGGTCAGCTCGAGTCCAGCGGCGGCGATGTTCTCTTCGAGTCGGTGGAGCTTCGTCGTGCCGGGGATCGGGACGATCCATGGCTTCTGAGAAAGCACCCAGGCAAGTGCGACCTGTGCCGGAGTTGCTCCTTTGCGCTCGGCGATGGTGCGAACGAGCTCGACGAAGGCGAGGTTCGCTTCGCGTGCGGTCGCGTCAGTGAAGCGGGGGACGGTGTTGCGGAAGTCGCCTTCGCCAAATGTCGTGGTGATGTCGATGGCGCCGGTGAGGAAGCCCTTGCCGAGCGGGCTGAACGGCACGAAGCCGATCCCGAGCTCCTCGAGCGTGGGGATGATCTCGTCCTCGGGCTCCCGCCACCAGAGCGAGTACTCGCTCTGCAGCGCCGTCACCGGCTGCACGGCGTGCGCCCGGCGAATCGTCTGCACGCCTGCCTCGGAAAGCCCGAAATGCTTCACCTTGCCTTGCTCGATCAGCTCCTTGACGGCGCCCGCGACGTCTTCGATCGGGACGTTCGGGTCGACGCGGTGCTGGTAGAACAGGTCGATCCGATCGGTGCGCAGCCGCTTCAGCGACTCGTCGACCGTCCGCTTGATCGTCGCGGGCCGGCTGTCTGCGCCGCGCGACTGTCCG
>Ga0207657_10000875_pt1 | contig 31796 bp, 29 predicted proteins | sample KBSC33metaG_FD_184316 | JGI IMG/M metagenome (GOLD analysis project Ga0207657, IMG submission 184316) | Corn rhizosphere microbial communities from Kellogg Biological Station, Michigan, USA - KBS C3-3 metaG (SPAdes) (version 2) | ecosystem: Host-associated > Plants > Roots > Rhizosphere > Soil ...
GTTCGGTGCGCGTTCGTGCGTCCCGGAGCTGCCGGCGCGGATCGGGCGCACTCGTCGTCTCGCGGCGGGCCGTGCGCTTCTTCTCCTCCACGCGCTTGAGCGCCTGCTGCTCTGAAGCGCGTACGGCGGCTGCGTGCTCCCGCTCCGCGCTCGCGACCTCCCACTCGGCAAAGGTTCCGTCGAAGGTGGTGATGTGCCTGTCGTGCAGCACCCACACCCGATTGGCCAGCGCGCGCAGCATCGCGCGATCGTGGCTGACGAGGATCACCGTCCCCTCGTACCCCTCGATCGCGTCTTCCAGTACTTCGATTGTCTCGACGTCCAGATGGTTCGTCGGCTCGTCGAGCACCAGCAGGTTGGCGCGCGTGAGCATGAGCATCGCCAGCGCGACACGCGCCCGCTCGCCACCGGACAAAGTCGCCGCGCGGCGCTGGACTTCGTCACCGGAGAAACCGAAACGACCGAGGTGTCCCTGAACGAGCCGCCGCTCCCATTGGGGACGCAGGTTGTGGATCACGTCGTAGAGCGTTTCGTCGAGCGGCACCTGGCCGAGCTGCTGGTCGTAGTACGCGACACGGATGGAATTGCCGACGCGCAGCTCACCGCCATCAGGCGCGCGCTCGCCAACCAGGGTCCTGAGCAGGGTGGATTTCCCCGCGCCATTGGGCCCGATGATGCCGAGCCGGTCGCCGCGCATGATGCGGCCATCGAACTTGTCGATCAGCACGCGATCGCCGACTGCGATCCGTAGTCGCTCTGCGACGGCGACCTGATCGCCCCCTCGCTCGCTGGCCTCGAGGCGCAGGGCCATCGTGCCGTCCGCTCCTACGGGCGCGCCCAGGCGCGGCAGCCGCTCGAGCAGCTTCCGCCGCCCCTTTGCCTGCTTGCTGTTCTGGCCGGCGATGTTGCGCGCGATGTAATCCGCCTGCGCCGCGATCACCTTCTGCTGCTTGTCAAAGGCACGCTGCTGGGTGAGTCGTCGCTCCTGACGCTGCTGGACGAATGACTCGTAGCTCCCGGAATAGGCGGTAGCGGTGTCCCCCTCGAAGTGCAGCACGTGGTCCACGACCGCTGCGAGAAATGCGCGGTCGTGGCTCACGAGGATTACCGTACGCTCGGTCTCCTGCAGGTACTGCTCGAGCCAGCGCGTCGTCTCGAGGTCCAGGTGATTCGTCGGCTCGTCGAGCAGGAGCACATCCGACGGCGCCACCAGCTGCCGCGCGAGCCCGACGCGCCCGCGCTCGCCGCCACTCAATTGCTCCAGTGGACGCGTTCGCGCCACCGCGGCGTCGAACCCGAGACCCTGGAGCACGGCATCGACGCGCGGAGCAACCGTGTAGCCACCCTCACGCTCGAAACGCTCGAGGTCGCGTCCATACCGTTCCAGCGACGCCTCATCGTGCGTCGTGGCGAGCGCATCGGCCTGTTCAGCGAGCGAACGCTCAAGCGCCAGCAGGTCTGCGAACGGACCGGCGGCCGCCTCCCAAACCGTGATGGCCTCACCATAGTCACGATGCTGGCCCAGTAGTGATATGCTGAGCCCAGACTGGCGCGTTACTGTGCCTCGAGTCGGCTCCAACGCACCGGTGAGCAACCTGAACAGTGTCGTCTTGCCCGTTCCGTTGCGGCCGACGATGCCCCATCGCTCGCCGGCGCTCACCGTGAAGGTGATGTCGCGAAACAGGGTGGTGGCGCCGAAGTCGACTCCCGCGCCACCCACCGAAATCTGGGTCATGCCGCCTTTCTCCCCACCGGGCTGCGCCTCATTGGGCGAGCCAGCTCTTCCACATCTCCTCCGCCGCGCCGATCGTGAGCGCGTTCCCATGGCGTACCAGCGGCATCTTGAGAAGCAGGGGCTCGTCCACCAGGATCGCCACCCATCGCTCGTCACCATACCGCGCTGTCCGCAGCCCCAGGTCGCTAAATCGCTTCGAGCTCTCGTCGACGAGCGCTGTTGCACCGAACTTCTGTACGAAGCGCATCAGCTCGCCGCGAGAGGCGGCTCGTTCAGCCAGGTCCACGAAGTGCGTGCGCACTCGACGCTCGGCGAAGAAGCGCAGCGCCTTCCGTGTATCCGCGCTCTTCTTCGTGCCGAAGACCTGAACATCCATGCGTGCGGAGTTGATATAATGAAACGGCGCGGACGGGCCGCGCCGCCGTTAATTATCGCGCTCTCGTGAGTCGCTCCAGCGAGTATACCTACACCCCGGCGTGGTGGGTACCGGGCGCCCATCTCCAGACCCTCTGGGGAAGACTCGTGCGTCGCGCACCTCGCGTGGACACGCGCGTCGAGCGGTGGGCCACCCCCGATGGCGACGAGATCGAGTTGCGTCGGCTCGATGCATCCGCCGAGTCTTCCGGCACGCCGCGCCTGCTCCTCCTCCACGGCCTCGAGGGGACCATTGCTTCGGTGTACCTCCTTGGCACGCTGGCCGAAGCACATGCGCGCGGCTGGGCCGCCGATGTCCTCATCTTTCGCACCTGCAATGGCGAGATGAACCGCACCAGTCGGATGTATCACTCCGGCGAGACGTCCGACCTCGATTTCGTCGTGCGCCGGCTCGTAGCGGCACGGCCCACGCAGCCGCTCCTCGTCGCAGGCTTCTCGCTCGGCGGGAATGTGTTGCTCAAGTGGCTCGGTGAGCAGGTCGAGAATGCGCCGTCCCAGCTTCGCGGCGCCGCCGCCGTTTCGGTCCCTTTTGACCTCGAACGCGGCTCCCGCCACATCGAGCGCGGATTCGCTCGCGTCTACGGGCGGCACTTCCTGCGAACGCTGCGTGCAAAGGCGCACGCCAAGCTCCGCGCCTTCCCCGGAGTTTTCGACCCAGACGCGCTCGACCGGGCCCGTACTCTATTCGACTTCGACGATGCCGTCACGGCGCCCGTTCACGGATTCCGGGATGCCAGCGACTACTATTCACGCTCGAGCTCGATCAACTTCCTCGCCACAGTCCGGCGACCGACGCTCCTGCTCAGTGCTGCGGACGACCCGTTTCTGCCGCCAGAAGTACTCGATCATGTCTCTCAAATGGCGCGCGGGAATCCTTACCTACACGTTGAATTTCATGAGCTCGGTGGCCACGTCGGTTTCGTGAGCGGCCGCAATCCGCTTCGCCCGCGCTACTATGCCGAATGGCGAGTGGTGGATTTTCTGGATGAGCTCATCCGTCAGCCGGCAGCGCAACCGCTTCGCGAGAGGGAACCCGCATGAGCCGTCTCGTTCATTTCCGGTTTGTCGCCGCTTGCACCTTGGCATCGGTCGTCGCGGCCGCAGCCTGTGCGCCAAGTCTGGCCCAGCGGCAACGGCAGACACCACCAGCTGCCCCAGCGGTCAACACGGGGGAACTACCCACGGCGTCGGACGCGGCTGCCGACACCTTGCTCGCCGACGTCCAGATGCTCGCGCCGGAGATCCGCGTCGGGCTCCGCTATGCCACGAGCGACAACTTTACTGGCGCACCCATTCCCGGCTACCAGGGGAACCACGCCTACCTGCGCCGTGAGGCGGCCGCTGCGCTCGCCCGCGTCGCACGTCGCGCGAAAGCGGAGGGGCTCGCGCTCTACGTGTTCGACGCGTACCGTCCCGTGCGTGCCACTCTGGCGATGGTGGACTGGACCGAGCGCACCGGACGACAGAATCTCATTCGCGATGGTTACATCGCGAGCCGTAGCCGCCACAACCTCGGCCTCGCCGTCGATCTCACCCTCGTCGACGCGGCTACCGGGCAACCGCTCGAGATGGGCACGCCTTTCGACACCTTCTCGCCGGCCGCACACACCGCCAATGCGGTCGGCATCGCCCTCGAGAACCGTCGCCACCTGCAGCGCTTGATGGAAGCTGCCGGCTTCGTGAACTACGATCAGGAGTGGTGGCACTACACCTTTGATGTCCCCAATCCGGTGCGCTTCGACCGCGTGATCCACTGACCGCCTTTCTCGCCGAGGACCTCGTCATGCCCGACTCGCGTAGCCCAGTTCGCGCCGTAATCGGTCTCCTTGCGTTCGCGTCATCGCTCGCGGCGTGCGCGCAGCGCACTCCACCATCTGACGTGCATGCGGATCACGTAGGCAGTGCGCTGGCAGCGAACGGATCGGACAGCCCGTCGAGCGATTCGTCGCTCCCCGCTGGTGCAGCGGATGTCGCGCGGCGGCTTGCCAGTTCGCCGCGACACGGCGAGTACGTCATGATCCCGACCGGTACGGGCGACAGTGTGCGCGCGTGGGTGGTCTACCCTGAGCGCCCCACCAAGGCGCCCGTCGTCGTCGTCGTTCACGAGATCTTCGGACTTTCCACCTGGGTGCGTGGCGTTGCGGATCAGCTTGCGGCAGACGGCTTCATCGCCATCGCGCCGGATCTCCTCACCGGCAAGGCCGCGCCAGCTCCCGGCTCGGATACGCTTACGCAGGCCGCCGCCACGTCGGCCATTCGCACGCTCAAGCCCGACGACGTGCAGCGGCAGCTCGCTGCCGTCGGCAAGTATGGCATGTCGCTCCCGGCCGCGGTGCACTCGTACGGCATCGTCGGGTTCTGCTGGGGTGGCGGAACGTCCTTCGCCCATGCCGTAATGAGCCCCGAAGGATTTGGTGCTTCTGTCGTCTACTACGGCACGTCGCCCGCACTTTCATCGCTGTCCAGCATTCGGGTTCCGGTACTCGGCCTGTACGCCGGTGACGATGCGCGCGTGGGCGCGACCGTTCCGCCCGCCGACTCCGCCATGCGCGCAATGGGCAAGCCCTTCGACGTGCACAGCTTCGCCGGCGCCGGCCACGGCTTCCTCCGGCAGCAGGATGGAAAGGACGGCGCTAACCTCGCCGCATCGCGTCAGGCGTGGCCACTCACCATCAACTTCTTCCGCCGGTATCTCGGTCGCTGATGTCGTACCTGTTTCTCGTCGCACTCTTCGCGGGGCTGCTGCTCGGCGTTCGCCTCATGTTCTTCGGCGCCGAGCGGCGTCGGCTCCGCGCACACACCGAACTCCCGTTGCGTCGCTCCGAGCCTGCGGTTGTCGGTTTCCTCGTCATGTTCGGGATCTCCGGCTACCTGCTCACGCGCCACGGCACGATGAGCACGGCTGCCGGGACAGCGACGGCACTCCTGCTCGGCGTCGCCTGGGCCGGTGTGGTGACCCGCGTAGCCATTGCGACGGCGCGATTGCAGCCGGAGCATGATCCGGAGGATCCACGTTACGTGCTCCAGGGTCATGTCGCGCTCGTTACGTCGACGATTCCCGTCGGGGGTGAGGGGGCAATCGCGCTTCAGGAAGGGGGCACCTCCCGATCGATGCGCGCCCGGATGATCGACGACAGCAGCGTGGCAGCTGGCCAGGAAGTCTGCATCGAGCGCGTGGATGACGGGGTGGCCTTCGTCGAACCATGGGCGGCAGTGGAAGCGCGCCTCTGATCGCTGCAGGGGCGCCTGTGGCACGCCCTACGCGTGTGGATTCCTCTTGAGGGCCGCTGCCGTTCTGCCACGCCTCGCCGCGAGGGGTCGTGTCCGATGCCGTGATCTTCGCCGTCATCTTCGTGGGGTTCTTCATCCTCCGCGCAGTCGCGGCGACCGTCTTCTTCTACTACATCCTGCCGCAGGGTGACCGGTGCCCCAACTGCGACGCGGTGACGCTGCGCGTGCAGTCGCGCGGATGGAAGCTGCTCATGCCGCATCTGCGACCGAGTTGGTGCTTCGAGTGCAACTGGCATGGCATGCTGCGCGAGGGACCGCTCACTCCGGTGGCGCCGTCCCCTCAGCTCACGAAGCAGTCTTGACGCCCACGCTTCCCGCGGCGCGCACCGCAACGGCAAGCCAGTCCGGCCACGTGCCGCTCAGCTCGAAGTAGTCCTCGAAGTAGGTGAGACCCGCGGCCTCGAGCTCGTCGAGCAGCGCACCGAGCGCGTCCACGTCGTAGACCGGGCCGAGCGCCACCAGCTCGCCTTCCACGCGGAACTCCGCGTCGGTCAGCCCTAGCCGGGCGTCCAGCTCGGCCCGCGACAGCCCGGCACGTTCATATGCCTCGCGACGAAAGAACAGCGTCGGTACTCCCTGGCTGACGTCGAGCACGGCTGCCTCCGGTCGGGTGATCATCGCGGCTAGTCGGCTCTCAACTTACGCGCGGGCCGCGCGCTGCTCCATGGCTCACCGGTGGCGCTATCTTCTCTGGATGTCATCACCGCTGCTTCGCTCCGTCTCCGTGGAAGGCGAGTTCGACGTCATCGTTGTCGGGGCTGGTCACGCCGGCACCGAAGCGGCCGTTGCTGCGGCGCGGCGCGGTGCGCGGGTGGCATTGATTACCAGCGCGCTCGAGACCGTCGGCCAGATGTCGTGCAACCCCGCGATCGGCGGTGTGGCCAAGGGCACGGTCGTGCGCGAGGTCGATGCGCTGGGGGGTATCATGGCGCGGGCGACCGACCTCGCCGAGCTGCAGTTCCGTATGCTCAACCGCAGCAAGGGCCCAGCGGTCTGGGCGCCTCGTGCCCAGTGCGACCGCGGGCTGTACCGTCGTGCCGTGCGCACCTTGCTCGAGGAGCACGCCTCGCTCGAGCCGATCCAGGGCACCGTCGCGCGCCTTGTCTTCGATGGCAACCGGCTCGCCGGTGTGGAGACGCTCGAAGGCCGGCGGTTCGGCGCGCGGTGTGTGGTGATCACCACGGGCACCTTCCTGCGTGGGCGTATTCACATCGGCACCACGACCTCGCTCGCCGGCGGGCGTGCCGGCGAGACGTCGACGACGCATCTCGCCGAGCAGTTGGAATCCGCGGGACTCTCGGTCGAGCGCTTCAAGACGGGGACGCCCCCACGCATCGACGGACGCTCGGTGCGCCTCGAGTCTTTGCAGCGCCAGGAAAGCGAGATCGAGGAGTTCGACTTCTCGTGGTCGCACTTCTGGCCCGCTCCGCGTCGCGCCCCGAGCGGGGACACGCGCCACCCGGCGCAGCTGCCCTGCTGGATCACCTTTCTCGGCGCTCCGGGCCGCGAGATCATCGAGCGTCACATCGGCGAGTCGGCGATGTACGGCGGCGCCATCAGCGCGCGCGGGCCGCGCTACTGTCCGTCGGTGGAGGACAAGATCATCAAGTTTCCGACGGCGGAGCGGCACCAGCTCTTCCTCGAGCCCGAGGGTCACGACACTCACGAGCTGTATGTGAACGGTTTGTCCACGTCCTTGCCGGCGCCGGTTCAGTTGGCGGTGCTCCGCTCCGTGCCCGGCCTCGAGCAGGTGCGAATGACCCGTGCCGGCTATGCCATCGAGTACGATTACTATCCGCCGACGCAGCTCGATACGACACTGCAGGTGCGTGCACTGCCGGGGTTGTTTTTCGCTGGCCAGATCAACGGCACCACTGGCTACGAGGAAGCAGCGGGGCAGGGTGTCGTCGCCGGGGCGAACGCGGCGGCGCTGGCACTGGGGCTGCCGGCGATGCTGCTCGGGCGGGAGAGCTCGTACATCGGCGTGCTGGTGGATGATCTGGTAACGCGTGGTGTGGACGAACCGTATCGGCTGTTCACGTCGCGGTCGGAGTTCCGCCTGAGCATTCGTCAGGACAATGCGTTACGTCGGCTCGCGCCGATCGCCCTGGAGCTCGGCCTGTACGACGCGCGTGAGCGCATGGTCGTGGAGCGGCGCCTCGCCGCGGAACACGAGGCTCGCCGCGTGGCGGAGACGACGTCCATCGCCCCTGCGCAGGCGGCACCTGTTCTCCAGCGCGCAGGGAGCCGGCCGCTGGAGCATGCGGTGCGCGTGGCGGAGGTGGCGCGGCGGCAAGGCGTCTCCCTGCTCGATCTGTTTCGCGCGGTCGGGGTAGCCGCGGAACTCCCGGGTGACGCGGTCGTGAGCACGGAGCTCGAGCTCAAGTACGCTGGCTATTTCGAGCGGGAGCGCACCCAGGCAGACCGGCTGCGTCGGATGGGCGCATTTCCGCTTGACGATCGACTGCCGTACGAATCGATGCACTCGTTGTCGTTCGAGGCGCGCCAGAAGCTCGCTCGCCTCAAGCCGCGAACCCTCGCGCAGGCGGCCAGTGTGCCGGGAGTGAGCCCGACGGATCTGCAGAATCTCGTGATCGAGATCGAGAAGCGCCGCCGGACTGCTGGTCAGGAGAACACGGCGGGATTGTGACCTGTTCCATGCGCGGTGCGTGAGACGCCGGTTTGCACGACATGTGCACGTGGGCGCTGGTTCGGCGTCTCCCGTCTGAGCGTCGCCCGCTCGATTTTTTGCCGATCGGTGTCCGGAGTCCTGTGGGCACTCGGCGATTTCGTATCAATTCGCTACTAACTGTCACGCGAACTCGAGGTGTTTCCGATGCTGATTGCCCGCCAAGCCGTTCTCGCTCTCCTGTGCGCAGCCGCTGCGCCCCTCGTACTCCCCACTGTGGCATCTGCCCAGAGTCCGGCTGGCGTTCCTGTCCTGGCCAGCGTCGTGACGTCTGGTACCGCCGAAGCGAAGGTGACGCCCGACCGCGCGGCGTTGATGGTGAACGTGCAGACTCGCGCCGCGACGGCAGCGGCGGCGGCTTCCGAGAATGCACGTCGTACGACGGCAGTCCTCGACGCGCTTGGCAAGCTGGGCTTGCCCAAAGCGCAGCTCTCGACGGAAGGCTACTCGGTCAATCCCGAAATGGTGTATGGGTCGGGTCAGGCGCCTCGCGTGACCGGGTACGTCGTGACGAACACGGTGCGCGCCGAGACCCAGCGCCCAGAGCAGGTTGGTGCGATGATTGACGCGGCGCTGGGAGCGGGCGCGAACGTGATTAACGGCCTCTCCTTCTATGCTTCATCGATCGACGCCCCTCGCCGCGAGGCCATCGCGGCTGCAGTATCCAATGCTCGTGCCGACGCGGAAGCGATGGCACGGGCAGCGGGTGGCTCGCTGGGCAACTTGATCGAGCTCTCCACCCAGGGTCCGACCCTCCCGCCGCGTCCCATGTACGACATGTCCGTGATGGCGCGGAAAGCCGAATCCGCTGTTCCGACCCCGGTGAACCCGGGCGAGCAGACGATCAGTGTCTACGTGAATGCCCGGTGGCAGTTCGTGCCAGGGAGGTAGGCTCGACGTGCTCGCACGTAACAATTGATATTGGTCGTCAGCAGGGTTCGCCTAGCGAGCCCTGCTTTCTTTTGTGTGCCACGTGGCACGTCCCGCTCTAGAGCTCGGTTCGTGTGCCACGTGAAACATTCCGTTCGATCCAAGACCTTTCGGTTCTCGCGGAACCGAGCGGCACGGCTACATTACGTGGCGCCGGCACCGCGCGCACCGATCCTTCGCGCCGCGCTCGCAGCACCTACCGACAAACGCTTTCTAGCAGGGAGCCGTGGCCCGCGTCATCGCGATCGCAAACCAGAAGGGCGGGGTCGGCAAGACCACTACCGCCGTCAATCTCGCCGCAAGCCTCGCCGTCGCCGAACGCCGCACGCTTCTCATCGACGGCGATCCGCAGGGGAACGCCACGAGCGGGATCGGTGTTTCGCGCAGCGACTTCAACCGCACCACTTACGACGTGCTCCTCGGCGCCTCGACCGTTGCCGAGGCGCGCCTGCGCGAGGTACAGTTCCGGCATCTGGACGTGCTGCCCGCCACCCCCGATCTCGCTGGTGCCGAAGTCGAGCTGGTCGATGCCGACGCCCGTGAACAGCGGATGCGCCGCGCCGTGAACGCCGTCCGCGGCGACTACGAGTTCATCCTCATCGACTGCCCACCTTCGCTCGGCCTCATCACCCTCAACATGCTCGCCGCCGCGGACTCACTGCTCATTCCGCTGCAGTGCGAGTACTACGCGCTCGAGGGGTTGAGTCAGCTGCTGAACACTGTCCACCTGATCCAGCATGGCGTGAATCCGTCGCTGGCCATCTCGGGGGTGCTGCTCACCATGTACGACGCCCGACTCAACCTGTCTCGACAGGTAGCAGCCGACGCCCGGGAATACTTCGGCTCCCAGGTATTCGAGACGGTAGTCCCACGGAACGTTCGCCTCGCGGAGGCGCCGAGCTTCGGGAAGCCGATCGTACTGTACGACGTCCAGAGCATCGGCGCCCAAGCGTACATGGCGATCGCCAACGAGTTGATCGCGCGTGAGGTCGGCAAGGCACCACATGTCAGTGCGGCGAGAAGCAGGTCTGCCGCGATCGCGCCGGAGGTGACCGCATGAGCGCCGACGCTCCCCGCCGCCTCGGCCGCGGCCTCGAGGCGCTGATCTCCACCGCGCGACAGCAGCGCGAGCCGGTCTCGCTCGAAGAGCAGGCAGCATCCTCCCCCAGCAGCGAGCTTCAGCGCATCCGCATCGCTGAGATCAGTCCCAATCATTTCCAGCCGCGACGTACCTTCACGGAGGCGGAGCTCGCTGAACTCGAAGCCTCGCTCCGCACCAACGGCCTGCTGCAACCGATCACTGTTCGGCCGAAGGGACACGGACGGTGGGAGCTCGTTGCCGGTGAGCGACGTCTGCGCGCAGCGACCCGGCTCGGCTGGACGGAGATTCCGGCCGTCGTCCGGGATTTCGACGACCGCGCGATGCTCACTCTGGCCCTGGTGGAGAACCTACAGCGTTCCGACCTCAACGCACTCGAGGAAGCCGAGGGGTACCAGCGCCTGATCGACGAGTTCGGTCTTACCCAGCAGCAGGTCGCGGACGCGGTAGGAAAGGACCGAACGACCATCACAAATCTGTTACGCGTGCTCACCCTGCCGCCATCTATCCGCAGCATGGTGGAGAAGGGACTCCTCAGCACGGGTCACGCGCGGGCCCTCCTGGCCGTCCGAGACCCGCGCCATCAGCAGGAGCTCGCCACCGAAGTGGTCGCAAAGCAGTTGTCCGTTCGCCAGACCGAAGCCCGTGCTCGCGGTGGCATGGATGCCGAGGCCGCTCCCAGCAAGCCAGCCGGGGCGCGAGGTAACCAGCCAACCGCTCCGATCGCCAAGCCGTCGGACCCCGCGGTTCGCCGAGTGGAAGAGCAGATCCGCCGACGCCTGCAGACCGATGTCACGATCCAGCAGACCGGCGACGGGAAGGGCACGCTGCGCATCGCCTTCTACAGCAATGACGACCTCGACCGTCTGCTCGATCTGATGCTGGGCAGCACCCGGAGCGACTTCGACTGATAACCAGACGTTTACTTCGGTAAAACAGGTCCGCTCAGGCGTACTCATCCGTATATCCACGGGCTGCGACCCCACTTCTCAACAAAGTCGTAAACAGCGTACCTGCAACGTCTTAGGAAGAGGAACATGCGGTTTGAACAGCGGTTGTCCACAGCTTTCCACATCCTCCTCGCTGCCTCGCTCCTCGCTTGCAGCAAACAGGCAGACCGCACCGCCACGGGAGACAATAACTCGGGCACCAAGCCGTTCCGGGTGGCTCTGCTCACTCCCGGCCCGATCAGCGACCAGTCGTGGAACGGTGGCGCCTACCAGGGCCTGCTTCGCGTGCGCGATAGCCTGGGTGCGAGCATCAGCCACATCCAGACGAAGACTCCGGCCGAATTCGAGGAACAGTTTCGCCAGTACGGTGCGCAAGGCTACGACCTCGTGATCGGACACGGCTTCGAGTTCCAGGATGCGGCCAAGCGCGTCGGTCCCGATTTTCCGCACACGATCTACGTCACCACCTCCGGCACCACCTCCGGCGGCAACGTCGCCGGTATCGCGTTCGCCTTCGCCGACGCCTCCTATCTCGCGGGCATTCTTGCTGGCAGCATGACGCGCACCGACACCGTCGGCGTCATCGGCGGCACCGAGCTCCCGCCCGTGAAGGAGAGCTTCGAGGCATTCGCCCGCGGGGCGAAGGCAGTCAAGCCATCCGTCACCATTCTCACGTCGTACATCGGCAACTGGGACGACGTGAGTGCCGGAAAGGAGCAGGCACTTGCCCAGATCGAACGCGGCGCAGACATCGTCTTCCAGAACGCCGACGCCGCAGGCCTCGGCGTGTTCCAGGCGGCGCGCGAATCGAAGCGCGCCCTCGTGATCGGCTCGAACGCGAACCAGAACAGCGTCGCGCCCGACGTCACCCTCGGCAGCGTAGTGATCGACCTGCCGCACGCCTTCCTCACCGTTGCCCGCGAGGTGAAGGAAGGGCACTTCAAGGCACGGGTCATCGAGCTCGGCACCAGGGACGATGTCGTGACACTCGTACTCAATCCTGGGCTGACGAGTCGAATCCCCGCTTCCACACTTCGCCTTGTCGACTCGTTGAGCGCCGCGATGCACGCCGGGCGCTTCGCCGCGCCCACCACCGCCGCGAAGTGAACGCCGCGTGACCCAGTCGTCGCCGACGCTAGCCGCGATCGCCAGCCACTTGGACACCGTGCTGCGTACCGCCGAGGTGCCGGACTATCCCGGCGCCCTGAATGGCATCCAGGTAGAGCACGCCGGCCCCGTGCGGCGCTGCGCCGTAGCTGTGGACGCATCGCTACGCACGATCCAGGGGGCGCTCGACGTCAGAGCCAACCTGCTCCTCGTGCATCACGGCCTCTTCTGGTCGGGACCGCAGCCACTGCGCGGCCGTTTCTACGATCTCGTTCACCGGTTGATCGCGAACGACATTGCCGTGTACTCGTCGCATCTCCCGCTCGACCTGCACCCCACTCTGGGCAACAACGCCCTGCTCGCCGCCGCTCTGGGGCTCGAGCCCACCGAGGGCTTCGCGCGCTTCCAGACGATCGAGGTCGGAGTTGCGGGCACGTCGGACCTCGAGACCTCCACGCTCTGCGATCGCATGCGCGCGATCGCCGAACGCGAGGGAGGCGCACTGGTGAGCGTCGGCGTTGCGCCCGGACGACGCACACGGCGATGGGGCATCTGCACCGGCGCGGGCGCGTCGAGCGAGACGTTGCGCGAGGCTGTTGCGCGCGGCATCGATACGCTCATCGTTGGTGAGGGGCCCCAGCACACCGCCGTCGAAGCGCCCGAACTTGGCATCGCGGTGCTCTACGGGGGCCACTACGCCACGGAAACGTTCGGTGTGCGCGCGCTCGGCGCGGAACTCGAGCGCGCCTTCGGGCTCCCGTGGTCGTTCGTCGCTGCACCCACCGGACTTTGATGCGCATCGCATGACCATCGCTCCGCCCGCGCTCGCATTCGAGCACGTCTCGAAGCGCTTCGGGTCGGTCGTGGCACTCAACGATGTGTCGCTGCGCGTGGATGCCGGAGAGGTACACGCATTGCTCGGCGAGAACGGCGCCGGCAAGACGACGCTCATGCACGTGGCGTTCGGAATGGCGGCTCCTGACGCTGGCGGCGTACGGGTGCACGGCCAACGAGTCGACATTGCGATGCCGTCCGACGCGATCGCCCTCGGGATCGGCATGGTGCACCAGCACTTCACGCTGGTTCCGGCGATGACCGTAGCCGAGAACCTCGTCCTCGGGGGACGAGGCGTGCTGCGTCGAGATGTGATGTCCGCTGCGGTGCGAGAGATCGCTCGGGTGACCGGCTTCGCGCTCGAGCCGGACGCCCTCGTCGAGACGCTCTCCGTCGGCGCGCAGCAGCGCGTCGAGATCGCGAAGGCGCTCGCGCGGAAGGCGCGCATTCTCATCCTCGACGAACCCACGGCGGTACTTGCGCCCGCCGAAGCCGAAGACCTGCTGCGCTGGATCCGCGAGTTCGCGGCCGCCGGGAATTCTGTCGTGCTGATCACGCACAAGCTGAACGAAGCGCTTGCGGCAGCCGATCGCGTCACGGTCCTTCGACAGGGTCGAGTCGTCCACTCCGGCGCGGCGAGCGACACGTCGGCGCGCGAGCTCACCGTCGCCATGATCGGCCAGGACGCCGACGCCTCCGCTGCGACTGCGACCATCGCGTCGGCAGCGGAGAGTGCTTCCCTCGCTGCCTCGTCCGACGTTGCCGTCCTCGTGGCGCGGCAGATGACCGTGCAGGATGGTGCGGGGAGGGTCTGCGTTCGGGACGCCTCCCTCGTCGTGCGCGCAGGAGAGATCGTCGGTATCGCCGGTGTGGAGGGAGCCGGCCAGCACGAGCTATTGCGCGCATTGGCCGGACGGAGCACGATCGCATCAGGTTCCCTGGATCGCCCGGCGCGCGTTGGATTCGTCCCGGAGGACCGGCACCGCGACGCCGTGCTCCTGGATCGCCCCCTCACCGACAACGTCGCACTGCGCGACGCCGGCCGGCGACGAGGACGCATGCCCTGGGCCGAGCTGCGCGTCCGAACGAGCGCCCTCGTGCAGGACTTCGACGTGCGAGCACCGTCGATCGGGGCGACGATGCGTACGCTCTCCGGCGGCAACCAGCAGAAGCTGGTGCTCGCGCGCGAGATGACCGACGCCATGGCTGAGGAACCGACGAGCGGCATCGCGTCCCCTGCGCTTCAGGCGCTCGTCGTCGAGAACCCGACGCGCGGTCTCGACGTGCGGGCCACCGCTGAAGTACACGCCCGACTGCGCGCGGCACGAGACCGCGGCACGGCCGTCGTGATGTACTCGAGTGACCTCGATGAGGTCTTCGCGCTCGCCACGCGTATCGTCGTCATGCGCGCCGGAACGTTGAGTGAGGTGCCTCTCGATCGTGACGCCGTTGGACGCGCGATGCTGGGTACCACCTGACATGCGCCGACACGCACGCGCCATGCGGACAGTGCTCGCCGCCATCGGCGCTGTCGCGGCCATCGTCGGCGCGATCGCACTGCTGCTTCTCGTCGGCGGATACGACACGCCACGCGCACTCGGCGCGCTCTGGTCAGGGTCCGTGGGCTCGTGGTACGCCCTCACGTCGGCAACGCTGGTGCGCGCCATCCCGCTCATGCTCACCGGATGCGCAATCGCGGTCGCGTTTCGGGCCGGCGTGTTCAACATCGGCGCCGAGGGTCAGCTCCTGGCTGGCGGCGCCGGCGCGGCGGCGATCGCGCTGGCAATGCCGAACGCTGGGGCGATCGCGGTGGTGCTGGCATTAGTGACAGGTACGCTCGCCGGCGCGGGCTGGGCCGGAATCGCGGCCGTGCTGCGCGAACGGTTCGGAGTGCTCGAAGTCATCAGCACCATCATGCTCAACTTCATCGCCCTGTACGCGGTCTCGTTCCTCGTGCGCGGGCCGCTCCAGGAACCCACTCACGCCTACCCGCAGTCGTCGAGCATCGCCGCCGCCGCGCGATTGGCGAGACTCCCGGGTGCCGGCCGTCTGCACCTTGGCCTGGTGATCGCGCTGATAATCGTGATCGCGGTCGGGTGGGTGCTGCGCCACACCGCGTCGGGGTTCCGGATGATGGCCGTGGGCGAGAATTCCGCCGCGGCGGCGAGCGCCGGTCTCATCGACGTGCGCCGCGTGACGTCGCTGGCGTTCCTTGCCAGTGGCGCACTGGCCGGTCTCGCCGGCGGGATCGAGGTGCTCGGCGTCACGTACGCGCTGTATGAGGATCTCTCGCCGGGATATGGCTACACGGCCATCGCCGTCGCCCTGCTCGCCGGCCTCGACCCGTGGCGAGTCGTGATCACCGCGTTCCTCTTCGCCGCGCTCGAGGCGGGTGCAGGAGCCATGCAGCGAGACGCGGGAGTTCCGTCCACCCTCGTTGCCGTCATCGAGGCGCTGTTGATCCTGGGCGTGGTGGCGGCACAGGCGCTCCGCGTGCGGCGCGTCCGCGTACTGCACACCACCGATGTGATCGTGCCGGAGAGCGCTACGTGACCGACGCCCTTACGCCATTCCTCGCGGCCACCATTCGCACGGCGACCCCCCTGGCGCTCGCTGCCCTGGGCGAATTGCTGGTGGAGCGGACTGGGCTCATCAACATCGGGCTCGAGGGCGCGGTGCTCGCGGGAGCATTTGGTGCACTGGCCGGGGCGACCGCGGGCGGAGTGGCGGGTGGATACGCTGGCGCGATGCTCGGCGGGGTGTTGGTCGCCGCGCTGTTTGCCATCTGCGTACTCGTGCTGCGCGCCGATCAGATCATCACGGGGATGGCGCTCACCCTGCTTGCCGTCGGTGCGACGGGCACGCTGTACCGGGCGCTGTACGGTGCGAGCGGCGCGGCGTTGCATGCTCCCACGAGCGGACCGTTACCCATTCCCGGTCTCGTCTCCATCCCCGTGGTGGGCGAAGCACTGTTCGATCAGCCAGTCGTCACCTATTTCGCGTACCTGCTGGCGCCCGTGCTCGCCTGGTGGCTGACGCGCACGCACGCCGGACTCGCCTTGCGTGCGATCGGCGAGCGACCCGATGCTGCCGCTGCGGCCGGGATCGCCGTGACGAGGATGCGGGCGCTGGCGGTGATCGCAGGCGGGGTGCTCGGCGGCCTGGCAGGTGGCACACTGGTGCTCGCCCAGGCAGGCACATTCGTCGAGAACATGTCGGCCGGTCGCGGCTTCATCGCGCTGGCGATCGTTGTGCTCGGGCGATGGCGGCCGCTCGGCGTTGCGCTAGGCGCGTTGCTGTTCGGCGCTGCGAGTGCGCTGCAGTTCGCCTTCCAGGCGATGGGATGGGGCGCACCGTACCAGATCTTTCTCGCCGCGCCCTACCTCCTCACCCTCGCCGCTCTCGCCGGCGCGATGGGGCGTGCGCGCGCGCCAGCGGCGCTGGGTCGGCCGCTCTGACGCGCTCCCGCGTTCGATGTCAGCCGCAGCTCGTCATACCGCTCGACCAACGGACACGCCAGCGATGCGGTCCGACGCGCTCGAGCAGTGCGTAGGCGATTCCGTCATTGCCATCGCGTGCGATGATGAGCGACGGCACCCCTCCCGCTGCGATCCGCACGCCGGCGAGCACCTCGGGTGTCACCACCTCTTCTTCGCGCCCGGAGGTTCGTTCGGCATACGCGAGCCGGTACGGTCCGCTGGTGACCCCGCTGTCCCGTTCGGCGACGAGCAGCGTCTGCTCCTCGAGCGGGCTCGCTTCCTGGTTCACCCGGCGAACGAGATGCGCAACGAGCGCCTGGACGCCCGGCACCGCTTCGAAGCGCCGAACATCCTCGGTGGTGAAGCGCAGGCCCTGGAACGACGGCGCCGTCGGCATGGCGACGGAGGACGCAAGCCGCGACGCTTCGGCAACCAGCATCATGCTGTCACGCGCCGACAGCATGGCAACCGAGTCGAGCATGATGGAACGCACCCGGTCGGTCGCGAAGCCGACGGACCACGAGGCGGCAGCCGCTGGCTGGAAGGCGTGCAGCGGCCAGCGCTCGCAGTCATCGGTACCCTCGCCGGTGGGAGCGCCCAACTGTGCAGAGAAGCGCTGTCCCCCGCGCCCGAACAGGGTGACCGGTACCTCGCTCAAGCTCACCGAATCGAGTCGGGCAATCGCATTGCTGTCACCCGCGGCAGGAAACAGCGCAATCGCCTCGTCACGGGTAGCGCCCTGAACGAGCAGCGCCGGCCCTGCGGCGGGAAGCCAGCCGTTGTCGGCGGGTGCGGGCGCGGTGGGAGCGGCCGACGACACGGCGACGGCCGCTGGTGTGTCGCTCCGCGCCATCGGCTCGTCACGTCCACAGGACGACAGCACCAGTGGCAGCGCGACCGCGATGCCCGGAATGCCGGCACGGAGACCGGTGCAAAAGCGGCGGAGTGACATGTCTGGTAATTTGGTGCCCCGCGGCAGGCCGTCAATCAGAGCAAGGATGATCTCATGATGGTGCGCTCGCGCCCCGGCGCCGACCACGCCTCCAGACCTGTTCGTGCTCCGTGGCGCGAGCGCGCCAGCTGGGCGTTGTACGACTTCGCGAACACCATCTTCTCGATGAATGTCGCGACGCTGTATTTCGCCGTCTGGCTGATCTCCGATCTCGGAGCGTCGAACACCGTGTATGCCATCGGCAACGGCGTGTCATCGCTGCTCGTCGTGCTCTCCGTGCCGCTCCTCGGTGCACTGTCGGACGCGCGAGGGCGGCGCAAGCCGTGGGTCGTGGGGTTCACCCTCGTGTCCTGCGCGGCTTGCGCGGCGATCGGAATCATCGGTCAGCGCGCCCTTCCAGTCGTCGGAGAAGCCGTGGCGGGCGGGACGACGCTTCCCGCCGCGTGGCACCCGACGATCGGCGCTTTCGCGTGGGTGCTCGTCGCTTTCGTCATTGCGAACTACGCGTACCAGGCAGCGCAGCCGTTCTACAACGCCATGCTTCCCGATCTGGTACCGCCCGAGGAGCAAGGGCGCCTGTCGGGCATCGGAACGGCGGTCGGCTACATCGGCACGATCGTCGGTCTCCTGCTCGTCGTCCCGTTCTTCAATGGCGCCATCCCGCTGGTCGGCGAATTACCGGCATCGTTGCTCGACGTGCTCCATCGGATCATCCCGTTCACCGCGCACGGTGGGCGCGTGTCCACGTTCGTGCCGACGGCACTGCTGTTCGCGCTCTTCTCGCTGCCGCTATTCATCTTCTGCCACGACCGCGCGCCACGTCGCGACCGCGTACCGCTCGACTGGAAGCGCGCCTTCCGCGACGTCGCCCACACCATCCGCGATGCGCGAGATCATCGCGGCGCGCTTCCCTTCATCCTGGCGTCCTTCCTCTACCAGGACGCCGTCGGCACCATCGTCTCCTTCATGGCCATTTATGCCGTGAAGGCAATGGGATTCGCCCGCGGCGCCGAAACGACGTTGTTCATCGTGCTCACCGTGCCGGCGATCGTCGGCAGCTATGTGACTGGTCGGCTCGTGGACCGGATTGGCGCGCGTCGCACACTCGTGCTCACCATCGTCGGATGGATCCTGCTCCTGATGGCGATGATCGCCGCACCATCACAGCGCGCATTCTGGCTCGTCGGGTTGATGATCGGATTGATCTTCGGCGGCGTGCCGACCGCCGAACGCCCATTGCTGCTCTCCCTGGTGCCGGAGGCAGAGGCAGGCCGGTTCTTCAGCCTCCTTCTGCTCTCCTCGCGCGCAGCGGCGATTCTTGGCCCGCTGGTGTGGAGCATCACGGTCGACGTCCTCGAGCCGGTACACGGCACCGGTGTGGCGTACCGCGCCGCCGTGCTCACCGTCGCCATCATGTTCGCCGCCTCGTTGCTGCTGCTTCGCCAGGTACCGGATCGCGGACCGCGGGCATTGCGCGCATGATCCTCTACCGGGCGCTGCGACGGCTGGCGCGGATCGCGCTCGGCTGGTACTACGCCGACGTGGTGATCGAGGGGCGCGCGCAGCTACCATCAGCAGGACCGGTGCTGCTCGTGGCGAACCACCCCAATGCGCTGGTGGACGCGATGGCGGTAGCTGTCGCGGTGCCGCGGCGTGTCCTCCTGACGGCGAAGGCCACACTGTTCGAGCAACCGCTGCTGGCGGCGCTGCTCCATGCCGTCGGCGTCGTGCCACTCCGCCGCGCCAAGGACGAGCAGGGCGCCACCGGCGACGTGGTGGCGTCGACCGCCCGCAACGCCGATGCATTCCAGATGGTGACGTCCGCGCTCGCCGCTGGAAGCGTGGTACTCGTTTTCCCCGAGGGTATCAGCCACGACGCGCCGAGGCTCGCGCCACTGAGAACGGGCGCGGCGCGCATGGCGCTGATGGCGCACGAGTCAGGCGTGCGCGCATTGCGCGTCGTCGCCGTGGGGTTGGTTTACGAAGAGAAGGAGCGGCCACGAAGCCGGTTGCTGGTACGCATCGCCGACGCGCTGGACTTCGACGCCTGGTTGTCGGCGTCCGGCCGCGACGTCGCCGCGCTCACGGCGGAGATCGACGCGCGCCTGCGGCGAGTGACACTCAACTTCGACAGCGAGTTGCGGGCACGGCGCGCCACGCAGCTCGCTCGCACGCTCGCCGCCGTGGCGGGTGAGGTGTCGCCACTCGACCATCCACGCCCGCTCGCAACGGAGGCGGATCTCGCTCGACGCATCGATGTAGCGAGCGAGGGGCTCGCGGCTGCCCCCGACGCCGTCGTACAGCAGGCGGATACCCTCATCGCCGACACCGACGCGTTCGAGCAGCGACTCGCGTCGCGCGGCGTCGCGCTGTCCGAGCTGCGCGTATCGCCACGCGTCCGTCACGGTGCGTGGTTCCTGCTGCGCGAATCGCTGCTCCTTGCGCTGGCCCTGCCGGTGGCACTCGTCGATCGCGTCGCACACGACGCTCCCGTACGACTGGCGCGCACGATCGCGCGGCGGTCGCTCGCCGCGGATCCATCGCGCGACCAGCCGGCGATGCGCACGATCGTCCTTGCCGCCACGATGCTGCTGGCCTGGTATCTCGTCATCGGCTTCGCGCTCGAGCATTGGCTCGGTGCCAGCGTCGCGCTCCTCGCGCTGGCAACGATGGCGCTCAGTGCCGGAACCGGGCTCGCGCTTCGCGATCGGCTGGCGCGGGCGTGGCGGCGTGCCCGAACCTATCTCGCCCTGCGAGCGGATCCGGCGTTGCGGACTTCCGCGCTCGCCGAGGCGGATCGGTTGCTCGCGGACGCACGCATGCTCGAGCGAGCGCTAACCGGGGAAGAGTCGCCGGCGCCGACGCGCTAACCGACCCGGCGTGGCGGTGGCAGGTGCGGACCGCCGAGGTCCCAGTGCCACGCGTCGCGACGCTCCCCGGTGCGCGGATCCTTGAGCGGCTTGAATTGCAGGCGAGCGGCGGGCAATCCCGCTTCCGCCCCGTAGGCGAGCAGGCGCGCACGGTCGGTGGATACCAGGTGCGCCATCGGCCTCCCCTTCCAGAGATGCCGGTGCAACCAGAGGCCGCCGTCCATGGCGTGGATCATTCCCTCGCGTCGCGACGTGAACTCGCGGTAAACCGGGTGACGCTCCACGCGTGGAGCGTCCTCATGCGGTGAAGCCGTGCTCACGCCCTCTGCATCACCGGCAGGCGAGGACCCCTTCGGCCTGGGCTGGTGGCGGCGGCGGGGTGACCGGACCGTAGAAGAGCGTGCACTTCAGCGGATACGACGCGGGGTGCATGGCGGTCGCCACCCAGGTGCCCGGCCCGGGTGTCGCGAGCGTGATGATCACGCCGGGCGACGTGTGCGCATCCAGTTGCGCGACGTCGTTGGCGTACGCCGCGTGATCGAAGAAGTACGCTTCCTGCGCCACCGCGATGTTGCGCAGGTCGCTCTTCAGCGCAGCCTCGTTGGCGCGCCCCTTGGTATTCTTGAAGTTGGGGATCAGGATCGCCACCAGGATGCCAATGATCACGACCACGACCAACAACTCGACGAGAGTGAAGGCGGTACGCGGGCGGGGAGTCACGGGGGGTGCTGGCTGGGGGTGAGGGACGATCCGGGGACGGCTGGCGATGTCGCATTTCTGAGCACTGTCGTGCACCCCTTGGAAAGGCAAGGGCAGTGCCCGGCGCCAGTATTGCGCTAACAGGTTGGGAAATCAAGCCTTAGCAGTTGCGACCCTGCGAGTGCCGCCAGGGAGGACCACTCGTATTGCCCGAAGCCACGCACTCTGCAACGTACCCCCCGCCAGTGTCGCGCCAGTCATCCCATCTTTGTTTCCAGCCAATTCCGCCCGCTACCGACATCGACCACCAGGGGAACGGAGAGGTCTGCCGCGCGTTCCATCTCATCGCGCACCAATGCGGTCACCGTGTCCAGTTCCGGACCGGGCACTTCGAACACCAGTTCGTCGTGCACCTGGAGTAGCATGCGAGCGCTCAGCCGTTCGGAGCGCAGCCGCTCGTGGATGCGGATCATGGCGATCTTGATCAGGTCTGCCGCCGAGCCCTGGATCGGCGAGTTGGCCGCCGTGCGCTCGCCGAACGCGCGGATGTTGAAGTTGCGATCGCGAAGCTCGGGGATGTAGCGGCGGCGGCGGAAGATGGTTTCCACGTAGCCGTGCTCGCGAGCGAACTCCACCATCGAGTCGAGATACTGCCGCACCAGCTGGAAGCGCTCGAAGTACCGCTCGATGAACTCCTTCGCTTCGGCGTGCGAGATCTTCAGCTGGCGTGAAAGCGCGTGCGGACCCTGGCCATAGATCGTGGCGAAGTTGATCGTCTTCGCGCGACTCCGCATCTCGGACGTCACCGCGGTGATGGGGACATCGAAGATGAGCGCCGCCGTCTGGCGATGAATGTCGCCGCCGGAGCGGAACGCATGGACGAACGCCGGATCGCCCGAGAGATGCGCGAGCAGGCGCAGCTCGATCTGCGAGTAATCCGCCGCGAGGAGGAGCCAGCCCTTGCGCGGCACGAACCCGCGGCGGATGTCGCGGCCCAGCTCGCGGCGAATCGGGATGTTCTGCAGGTTCGGCTCGCTCGACGAGAGCCGTCCGGTGGCGGCCACGGTCTGGTTGAACGACGTGTGGAGGCGCCCGGTGTGCGGATTCACGAGCGCGGGCAGGGCGTCGATGTAGGTGCTCTCGAGCTTGGAGAGCTCGCGATACTCCATCAGCAGCACCGGCAGCTCGTGACCCGCCTCGGCGAGCTCCTGCAACACGCTCGCGTCCGTGGACGGCCCCGTCGCCGTGCGCTTGAGGATCGGCAGCTGCAGTCGCTCGAACAGCACTTCGCGCAGCTGTGGATTGGAGTTGATGTTGAACTCGCCGCCGGCGCTGCGGTAGATCTCGCGCTCCACGCGCTGCCGCTCGCGCGCGAACCGCTCCTTGAGCGAGGCGAACCACGCGCGGTCGATCTCGACGCCGGTCCACTCCATCTCTGCCAGCACGCCGAGGAGCGGGATTTCCACGTCGCGGTAGAGTTCATCGATCTGCTGTGCTTCGAGCTGCGGGCGGAAGCGCTGCTCGAGCTGCCATGTCACGTCGGCATCCTCACACGAGTAGTCGCGCGCGCAGTCGACCGGCACCACGTCGTACGGCAGTTGCTGCTTTCCCTTGCCGCAGAGATCCTCGTAGCTGGTCATCGTGTGATCGAGGAACTCGAGCGCCAGCAGGTCGAGCCCGTGCGAGCGGCGCCCCGGATCGAGCACGTAGCTGGCGAGCATCGTGTCCGACACGAGGCCACCGAGCGCGAGGCCGGCACGACGCAGCACGAGCATGTCGTACTTGGCGTTCTGCGCCACCTTGGGTACCGCCGGATCCTCGAGCAGGGCGCGCAGCGGCTCCATGGACGGATCGTCGAGCGGCGGCAGATTCCTCACTGCTCCTGGGCCGGCCGCGAGCGCACGCGCGGCGATGCTCCCCGGCTCGCTCGCCTTCGCCGCCTTCGCCTTCGGCTGGCGACGCTTCTTCGGTTGCGCCTCGTTGGCCTCGTCGGCATCGCTGCCCGGTTCGGTACCACCGAGCATCAGGTCGCCCTGCGCCGGCGTGAAATCGCGGTGGCGGAGCGGGAGATAGAACGCCTCGCCCAGTCCTGTCGCGATGGAGATGGCGACGAGGGTGCACCGGAGCGGATCGACCTTCTGCGGACTGTCGGGGTCGATCACCGTCTCCGTGTCCACGGCGATATACGGCGCCCGGCGCGCACGCGCGATCATGCGCTCGAGCGCCGGCAGCGAATCCACCGTGACGTAGTTGGTCTCCGGCCGCGTGGTTTCCGCCGTCGGCTCGGGCGCACCGGGCGCGGGTGTCGCCGTCGCAGCGGCCACATCACCCAGCGAGCGCGCGAGCGAGTGGAACTCGAGCTCGACGAACAGCGGCCGCAGGCGCGAGACATCGGGTTCGCGCACGCGCATTTCGTCGAGCTCGAGCGTGAGCGGCAGGTTGTCGTGGATCGTCACCAGCTCCTTTGAGAGGCGCGCAAGGTCGCCATGCTCGAGGAGTGCCTCGCGTGGACGCTTCTTCGCGAGCGTTGGCGCGGCGGCGAGGATGGCATCGAGATCACCGTACTCGCCCACGAGGTCGCGCGCCGTCTTGTCGCCGATCCCCTTCACACCCGGCACGTTGTCGGACGAGTCGCCGACGAGCGCGAGGTAGTCGGTCACGCGCGCCGGCGGCACGCCAAGGCGTTCAGCCCCGTTCTCCACGGAGACCCACTGCTCCTCCACGCTCGCCGGCCCGCCGCGCCCCGGGTTGAGCAGCCAGACACCGGGCTTCACGAGTTGCTGGAAGTCCTTGTCGCCGGAGACGATCACCACATTCACATGCTGCTCGACGCCCTGCTTCGCGAGCGTGCCGATGACGTCGTCGGCTTCGTAGCCCTTGAGCGAGAGAATCGGAATGCGGTAGGCCTCGAGCAGCTGGCAGATGCGCTCCATGCCGGTGTCGAAATCCGATTGGAGCTCCTCGGTCAGCTTTTCGCGCGTGGCCTTGTACTCCGGGTAGCGCTCGTGGCGGAAGCTGAGCCCGGAATCATGCACCCACCCCAGGTACTCGGGGCGATGATTCGCGAGCAACCGCTGCAGGAAGTTCACGACTCCCCAGGCCGCCGACGTGTTCTCGCCACGCGCCGTGGTGAGTGGACGCGAGATCAGCGCGAAGAAGGCGCGGTAGATGAGCGCATAGCCGTCGATGAGAAAGAGGCGGGGCGCGTCAGGGCGCGTCGCCTCCGGCGCGGCGGCAAAGGTCGGATCAGTCACGGGCGCGAACGGCGAAGGATCGACCGCACGAGATGCAGGTCATGCGCGAAGCATAGGCCGTGCACGGCGACACCGGTACCGCGCGAAGGGCGGGGCGAAAACAGCACCGCCTGCCACGAGGGCAGGCGGTAGCGGGATGGGTTCAGCTCGCGAGCCGACTCAGACGCGCTGCACGTTGGCGGCGTGGAGACCCTTGGCGCCCGCCTGGATCTCGAACTCCACTTCCTGTCCTTCGGCAAGCGTCTTGAAGCCGTCCATGGCGATCGCCGAAAAGTGCACGAACACGTCCTCACCCCCTTCCTGCTCAATGAAGCCGTAACCCTTGGCGTCATTGAACCACTTCACTTTCCCTCTGGCCATTGCGAGCTGCCTCCAACGGAGTGAATCGACCTGCACTGCGGTGCTGGGCGTGCCGTCCGGCGCGCGGCGCCTATATAGGAGCACCCTGCGGGTTTGTCAAGCGAGGCGCCCACCTTGCTTGCCCCTTCCCGCCGACACGCGTTAGGTTCGCCGCGTGCCGAAAGAGATGCTGGTCGGGCAGACCCTCGCGGGGTACACCATCCGGAGCGAGATCGGGGAGGGTGGGACCTCGTCCGTCTTCCGAGCCGAGCATGCAACGCACGGCATCGTGGCGGTCAAGGTGCTGCGCGAGAAGCTCCGGCAGGACAAGACCGCGGTCGCGCGGTTCGTGCGCGAGGCCCGCTACGGGGAGCGGGTGCGGCACCCCAATGTGGTGCAGACGCTCGAGGTGGGCGAAGCACGGCCGGGCATGCACTTCCTCGCCATCGAATGGGCGGCCGGCGAGCTGCTGGAAAAGTACGTGAAGGCCCATGCCCCACTGCCACCGGATGAAGCAGCGACGATCGTGTCGCAGATCGCTGCCGCAGTGCAGGCAGCGCATGCCGTCGGCATCGTACATCGCGATCTCAAGCCGGACAACGTCATGTACGATCCGGCGACGCGGCAGGTGAAGCTGCTCGACTTCGGCATCGCCACCGATACCGACATGGCGCCCGAAGAGCGGCTCACACGCGCGGGCTTCTTCGTCGGCACGCTGATGTACGTCGCACCCGAGGCGCTCTCGGGCGAGCTCGTCTCGCCGGCCGCCGACCAGTACAGCCTGGCGACGATCGCCTACCTGATGCTGACCGGCTGCCTGCCGTTCACGGCGAAGACTCCGCGCGAGATGTTCTCGCAGCTGCTGTCGCAGCCACCCATTCCGCTCAACGAAGCCCGGCCCGGCCTCCGCTTCGGCGCCAGCGTGGAGCAGGTGATCATGCGCGGATTGAGCAAGGATCCACGCCAGCGGTTTCCGGACACGGTCGCCTTTGCCGACGCCCTGCGCGAGTCGCTCGAGCATCCCGAACCGGCACCGGCGCCCGGACTCCTCTCCCGCGTCAAGTCGATCTTCAAGCGCTGAAGACGAGCGACGCCGCTCACTGGTCGCCGTCGGGGGCCCGCGCCGCGTCGGCGGGAGGGACAGTGCCGGGACGGCGCTCCCGGTTGAGATCCGCCGGGTTCACGGGGAGCCACACGGTGAACGTCGAGCCGCGCCCCAACTCACTCTCCACGCTGACGTCCCCGCCGAGGAGGCGCGCGAGTCGGCGCGAGATCGCAAGCCCGAGACCGGTGCCACGCTGCATCGACTCGCCACGCGGACCGGCGTTCACCTGTTCGAACTCGTCGAAGATCCGCTCCAGATCCGATGGCGCGATGCCCACGCCACTGTCCACTACCTGCAGCACCACCCATGTCCCGCTCCTCGGCGCGCGCGCGAGCAGATTGCGCGCGCTCACGTCGTCGGCGCCGATGATTGATGACCGCGTGGGGGTCATGTGGACACTGTCCGGCGGGCCGCCCAGGAGGCGGGCACGCACGCTCACCGTCCCCGCCGGCGTGTATTTCACCGCGTTGCCGATCAGGTTGATGAGGATCTGCCGGAGGTGGGTGGGATCGGTGCGCACGCGCGGCAGCGACGCGCCGACGGTGATCGAGAACGCCAACCCCTTCTCGCTCACCAGTGACTCGAGCTCGCTCGCCACGTTGAGCACGAACGGTCGCAGCACGATCGTCTCCGGGTGCACTTCGAGACGACCGGCGGCAATCTTCGCGATGTCGAGCACCTGATCCACCAGATGCCGCAGGTGCGTCGCCGAGGCAGCGATGCGATCCACGGGTGGAATCTGCCGTGGCGAGAGGTCGCCATAGAAGCCATCGCGCAGCAGTTCGACGAAACCGACGATGGCGTTGAGCGGCGTGCGCAGCTCGTGCGAAACGTTGGCCAGGAACTCGCTTTTCGCCTGGTTGGCGCGCTTCACGTCGCTGTACAGGCGCTCGAGCTCCATCGAACGGCCAGCCACCTGCAGTGCGCGCTGCTGCTCGCGGAACAGCCCGATCGCCAGCAGCAGCACGCCGAGGCCGCCGAAGGTCCACAGCCCCCATCGAAGCGCGGGCGACGTAAGCGCGTGTGACGTGACCACGCGCCACGTCCCGCCATCGGGCAGACGCACGATCGGCGAGCCGCCAGTCGGCGTCCACGCCTCCCTCGTGTCGGTCCCGCCCAGCCGTACCAGGGTATCGCGACCCGAGAGCACGAGCAGCGAGCGGCGAGTGGCTGGCTGCACGCGCACGAGCAACGCGCGAAGCGAGTCGGCATCCACGACGATGCCGGCGACGCCGGCCGGCCCGCCCGGAGACGTGCGGATCTCTCGGGTGAACAGGATCCGCCGGCCGCCACCCTTGGCAGGACTCACAACCACGCTCGTCGTGCCGGCGGCGAGGCGATGGCGAATGCGATCGCTGGCCTCGATCGCGGCCTTGTCGTCCTGCGTCCCGCCGGGGCCGACATGGAACCAGGCGAGCCCTGTGCTGTCGGCGAGCCACGCCGAACGGGCGGCGGGCACGTCCGCGAGCAGCGAGTCAACCGCCGCGCGCACGATCGCGCGGTCGCCTGGAGGTTCCTGTTCGGCGATCCCGGCGATACGATCCAGCAGCACCACCTGCGCCGACACGAACGCCTCGGTCAGCAGCGCTGCCGACCCGGCGTCGGCGCGCGCCTGATCGCGCGTCGCACTGGATTGCGCACGATCGAGCAGCAGCAGGGCCGCCAGCACGACCAGGAAAACCGCCCCCACGAATCGCGAGAGCAGCCCGAGGCCCACGCGTTCACCGTCTTCGGGGCCGATGGATTGTCCGTCCCGACTAGCTCCGTTACCGTCTGCCACTCGCATGCCCGATCACGACCGCCTGCTCACGCTGCTCGCCGAACGTTCCGCGCGGCGCGGACACTTCACGCTCGCATCTGGGCGACAGTCCACCTTATACATCGATGCGCGCCTCACCACAATGAGCCCCGAGGGCCTCGCGCTCATCGGACCGCTCGGCGTCTCGGCGCTCGACGCCGCCGGCTGGAGGGTCGATGCGGTGGGTGGCCTCACCCTGGGTGCCGATCCCGTGAGCTACGCGATCGCGTACGCAAGCACGCTCGTCGGCAACCCGATTCGCGCCTTCACCGTTCGCAAGGAGGCGAAGGCGCACGGCACCGGCCGTCTGATCGAAGGTCCCTTTCGCGAGGGGGATCGCGTGGCAGTCGTGGAAGACGTGATCACGACGGGTGGCTCCGCCCTGCGCGCCGCGGAGGCAATCCGCGGCGCTGGCGGCACCGTGTTGGGTGTGCTCGCGCTCGTGGATCGCGAGGAGGGTGGACGGCAGGCGCTAGAAGGAGCCGGCCTGCCGGTCGTCGCGCTCGCGCGGGCGAGTGAGATCGTTGCCCGGCTCGCCGGCCCTGAGCAGGGGTGACGCCGGGCCGTCGGCCGGCGCTGGCACGACGAGGCGCGCTTCCGCGTCACTGAGTCGGGTAACGATCATCTGGTCGAGCGTGGCCGTGTTCCGCTCGATCATCGCGCGAAAGCGCGGGCTGCGACGAGCTTCTTCGGGCACCGTCTCATCAGCCATCAGCGATAGCGCACTCTGGATGGTGCCGAGCGGGTTGCGCAGATCGTGGCGCAGTCGACGAAACCGCTCCTGAAGTGCGTGATCCATCGCCTCCGCGTACCCACGGGTCGCGGCGATGGCGATTGCGGCCGCCGCGTGCTGGAGCCGCCGGCAGATTCGCAACCCGTCGGCGACACCAATCGTAGGCGCCTCCGTGCCGTCGAGCGCCCCTTCGATGGCATCGAGGCAGATCGACTCGAGAAGATCGAGCGCGAGCAGCACCTGGTGCGCCCGTGTTCCTGCCTGGAACGCCGACGTTCCGAACGCAGCTCCGAGCGTCCAGGCGACATCCGTCGCCCCCTGGTCGTCCGCCATTGCGGCGGCCAGTGCGCGCACGAGTGCCGATCCGCTCGCCGCGCGAGACGGGTCCGCGACGACATCCGACGCCGCCATGTTCGTCGGCAATGCGCCGGCCCGGAGCTCCCACCGCGCGGCAAGGTCGTCGGCCTGTTCTTCCAGCAGCGCCGCCAGCCGATGGCGCGTAACCGCGCTCTCGGCGTGCTCGATCTGTTGGCGCGTGCCAGGGGGCGCCGTCTGAGCGAAAGGCAGCGAGATTTCGCGTTCCATGGTCACGACGGCGTGCAATGCACCAAGCTTGCCACGCGGCACGCGCGCCGTTGCGGCAGGCACGAGCACGCGTCTCGTACTTGACCGCCACGTCGGCGCACCGGAATTTCGGCGTCCCGCCTCCCCCTCCGCCCTGCATGGCCCCCCGCTCGCCTTCCCTCGACGCGCTCGATCTGCGAAACGAAGATCGTGCCAAGGACACGCTGACTTTTCGGCTCGGTGCGCGACGCCGCTACATGCTCACTGGCGTGCTCGGCATCGCTGGCATCGCCGGGGCGATCACCGGTATCGCACCTGTGTCGCTCGCCGTGGTGCTCGCCATCACGGCGGCAGCGCTCCTGCTGAACGCACTCCTGACCGCGCTCGCGGTCGGCCCGCTCTCCGGGGTGTGGTGGATGCGCTACACCGTCGCCACGCTCGATGTCGCGCTGATCAGTGCCGTCGTCGCCGCGATGCGTCAGAACGCGTTGGTGATGTTGTATTTCCTTGTCATCGTCCCCTATTCGTTCGACCGCGGGCGCGCGCTCGGCTACTTCACGGCGCTGGCATCGGCGCTCGGGTTCCTGCTGGTACGGCTGCCGGCCCTTCCGCCGGCGAGTGGAACGGCCGCTCGCACGTGGGTCGTGGTCTTCGCCGCACTGCTCCTCGTCATCGCCAGCCAGCTCGTGCCAATCAGTTCGCGCCTGATTGCGCGGATCCGCGCCACGCGCGAAGTCGTGGCGCAGGCGGAATCGGGAAACCTGCTGGCTCGCGTGGATACACGCTCCACGGACGAACTGGGGCTGCTGCAGCAGAGCTTCGACCGGATGCTCGAGCGCCTCGGACAGCTCATCGGCACCGTGCAACGTGAAGCCGACGAAGTGGCGGGCCTCGCCGAGCGACTCGCCGTGGCGACCGGAACGCTTTCGAAAAGCGGCAGCGAGTTCGCGACCACGACGATGAACCTCACGCGTCAGCTCGACGCTCAACGGCGCTACACCGAGGACGGTGTTCGGCACAGCGAGCAGGCGTTTCAGGCGTTCGAGCGCCTCCGCGGCCGCGCGCAGGACATGGAGTCCAACGCGCACCTGCTCGTGAACGCGGCCGGGACGAGCCGTGAGTCGATCGACCGCGCAGCCACGACGCTCGTCGCCCTGAGCGAGCGCGTGCGTTCCACGGCCGCGACGGTTGGGGCACTCGACAGCGCTTCCGAGCGAGTGAACGAGTTCGCGGAGGCGATTGGCCGCATCGCACGCCAGACCAACCTGTTGGCGCTCAACGCGGCGATCGAAGCCGCCCGGGCAGGCGAACACGGCAAGGGGTTCGCCGTCGTCGCGGAGGAGGTACGCAAGCTGGCCGAAGAGAGCGCGCGCGCCGCACGCGACGTGGCGAGCACGAACGCCGCGGTGCGTGACGACATCGCCGCCGCGGTGGCCTCGATGGGCGAAGGCGAGCGCGAAGTCCGCGATGTCGGCACCGTCGCCGACGAAGCGAACCGCGCGCTGGGTACGATGCTCGACGGTATCCGTCGCATCACGGACATCGTCGTGGAGACTGCCAGCGTGTCACGCGAGCAGTCCGCGGCGATGGAAACGCTCACCGCGTCCATCGCCGGGATCCAGGACGTGGCCGCAGAGGCGTCGACACGCTCGGCCTCTGCGTCGCTCGTCGCCACCGAGCAGATGACAGCCCTCGACGGGTTGAGCTCGACGTCCCTTCAGCTCGCCGAGCTGTCGGACCGCTTGCGTCAATCGGTGAGCAGATTTGCCGTCACGGACGCGGTCGCCGCGGCGCAACCCCGCGCGAGCGGCGATGCTCCCCATGAGCCGCTACCCAACCCGGTGGCGCTGTCAGCGGACGTAGCTCTCGCAGTACGCTGAGGTACGGGAGCATCAGCTCCTGGCGGAATCGCTCGAACATCCCCATGCCGTCGTACTGATGGCGAAAGTCGCCCGCCGTCATCTGGAGCAGCGTGCGCACGTGACGTCCGAAGCTCTGCGGCGAACTGAACTCCAGGTGGTACGCCACATTGGCGATGGAGAAGCCCGAGTTCTCGAACAGGCGAGCGGCGCGAACGAGGCGTGCCATCGCCAGGTAACGCTTCGGTGCCGGCAAGCCGGCGCGAAAGAAGCGGCTCATCATGCTGCTCGGCAACACTCCGAGGTGTCGTGACAGCACGCGCACATTCGAGATGCTGGGCGGGCAGAGGAAAAGTGTCTCGAAGAACCGCCAGCAGTCCTCCGGCGCGCCGGCGAGATCCACCGCAAGCTGACCGAGAATGCCCCGCTGACCGCCATCACCGGTGTCGGCCATGAGTGCGCCGCGCAGCTCGCGCCAGCCCGAGGGTTGCCTCACGTCGACGAGCCGCCTGATCCCGGACTGGCCGAGGGCCAGCACGGCGTGCGGCGCGCGGCGCTCGAAGTCGCTGAGAAGCGCGACCGCCGGTACGCGCGGAAATTCGCGCACCAGCGACGCTACCCGTAGAGCGAGTGGCGCAGCGCAGCTGACGGAGACGAGCACCGCCTGCACGGGGCGCGACTTCAGGTCGTGAATGATGTCATCCACCGAATCGCGATGCAGGGTCCGATAGCACCCTTCGCCCGCCGCATCGACTCGTGGTCGCTCGGCGGGAGTGAGCAGCGTCGTGATGGGCGGCAGATTCGCAGTGCTTCCAGCATCGTGCGACATGGTTCGGCCCTCCCGGGCAATGGTGGGGGAGGCGCTGTGACACGCCTCGGCGACGACGGCTTGACGCTACGAGGGCATGTCATCTGGCCGTCATCGGGTTGAGGCCACGCAGTCAGCGCCCCAGGGCGAGTCGCGTTATCTTTCGAATGGATGTCGCCGGCCGGACGGTCGCGAGCGTGCAAGCGCTCGAGGAAAGTCCGGGCTCCGGAGGGCGCGCTGCCAGGTAACGCCTGGGCGGTGCCGCA
>Ga0207657_10000878_pt1 | contig 31777 bp, 26 predicted proteins | sample KBSC33metaG_FD_184316 | JGI IMG/M metagenome (GOLD analysis project Ga0207657, IMG submission 184316) | Corn rhizosphere microbial communities from Kellogg Biological Station, Michigan, USA - KBS C3-3 metaG (SPAdes) (version 2) | ecosystem: Host-associated > Plants > Roots > Rhizosphere > Soil ...
CTCCATCGCTCTGTTCGATGGCGAAACGAGTAATGGGAAGGTAAGAGCGGTCGAGGCCCACCAGCGTGATGTCGGTGCCGTGCAGTGTGGTCACGAAGGGCAGCTTGCGCCCGCGCGGCTTGGCGGCCATCATCTGGCGCGCCAGCAACGCGCTTACCGAATGCGGAATCGCATAGTGCACGTGCAGCAGATCAAGGTCGTATAGTTCGGCAACTTCCGCCATGCGCGAGGCCAGCGCCAGATCATACGGAGGATACTCGAACAACGGATAGCGGGAGACTTCCACTTCGTGATAGTGAATGTTGGGATGCGGACCGCTCAACCGGATGGGCTGAGCATAGGAGATGAAGTGAACTTCGTGGTCGCGCTCCGCCAGTTCAAGCCCCAGCTCGGTTGCGACCACGCCGCTGCCTCCGTAGGTGGGATAGCAGGTGATGCCGATTTTCATGCCTGTCCCTTCCGGATAGCGCTCGGGCTATACATTCGATGGCGGGCGCAAGGCCGGGATTCAGTTTTTGCCCGACGGTTTCTTTGGGAGGAGAGTGATTTAGCCAGCGCCGTTGGCGTTCCCCGAGGTCTCGCCCTCTGCCGCCATGGCCTCAATCTGCTTCTGCAGACGTTCCTGCGTAGCTTCGTCGAGGCCGGTGAATTCTATTCCCATGCCCACTCCGCCATCGCAAGATCGAACCACCGCCGGCGTGTCCACTTTTTGCGCATCCAGCCACAAGTGGATGCTCAAGACCCTGCCTACGGGAAGGGGCAGCATGGTCTCTACATAACATCCACGACCGCTTATGTCTGCGGCTTTCGTCCTCATGTGCGAGCCCACGCCGTCTGGGTCTCGTATTTCAATGGGAAAGGGAACCTTGTGCCGCAGATATTTCCTCTTATTGTCGCCAGAAGGCGCCACGCGAGTCGCTGATGCAGTGGCCTGCTCGGTCTGCTGCATCTCCTTTTCCCAGGGGCAGGGCTGCCCCTCGATCAGGTTCACGCCTACTTCGATTCTCTCCGCCTGCCCGGCCTCCACCACCCATACGACCTTGCAGCGTGCCTTCTTGTCGCCGACCTGCACCGCAACCACGTCTCCCGGCCTCAAATGAGTTTCCAGGCCGGAGATCTTGGCTCCATGCTGGCTGATGTTACGGGCCTTGGCGTGGTTGAGGAATGGACGACCGTCCGCTCCCATGCCAAACACTCGGATCGGCAAATCGACGTGCACCCGGGGCTCTGGTTTTTCCGACATGCGGGTTGATTCCGACAGCAATGCCACAAAAGGCTCACAAACCGCTAGCATTAAATCATATATATCGCCACAGCAGGGCCCTTTCGTTACCGAAGGTCTGCTTTCCGTCCGGCGTGCCGGGGTAACTGAAGATCATCCCGCGCCGGCCAGATCCCGGAAGGAGACCATCTCAACCCTGTTCGCCGCCAGCAGATTACGGGTTGATCAGAATGCGCAGCTCCTGTTCGTGTGATTCCCGCAGCCGGGTCTGAATCCCCTGCAGATCAGCATCGTTATAGCCCGGATGACAAACCAGTTCCCAGGTTCCTTCCGGAAGATTCTCCACCATCAGGCGCAGCAAACGATCATTAAGCGTGCCCGTGGCCACGATGGCCAGGGTACCGTCCGGTGTAGCTATGCCGGCCTGCTGCACCGCTTCGCGGAAATGTCTGGCGAAACCTCGCAGCACGCCCACCTCGGCCCACCTTCTCCAAAGACTGGGTGATGCCGCCAGCTGTGAACCCTGGATTCGCTCGAAAGGATTCCGGATCGCCCGGACGCCGCAACGCTGTGCCGCCCGCAAAAGCGGCCGCAGGACGCGCGGGAAGAGGTGAGTATGCTTGTGCGAATCAACGTGGATGACCGGAATACCGGAGGCTTGCAGCTTGCGGATCTGGGCCGTGGCCTCGGCTTCGATTTCATCGGCAGCCAGGCGGCCCAGCATCGCGAGTGCCCCGAACTTGCTGATGCCCTCGCGGAAGCGCGCATCGCCGGCGCTTTTACCGCTGCCGTCCAGCAGGCTATGGACCTGCGTCTGGGGAAGCAGGGGAGCGCCGTCCACCAGCACGACGTGGCATCCGACTCCCATCCCAGGCGTGGATTGCGCCAGACTCACCGCTTGCCCAAAAGCCCGGCCGTTGGCCATCAGCGTCGCCGAACTCACGACGCCGTTTTCGTGGGCCTCCACGATGGCACGATTCACCCCCGCCGTGAGACCAAAATCGTCGGCGTTGATGATGAGGCGGCGCACCGCGTCAGTCTAGCAGGGATGTGTAGAGTGAACGCGACCTCACCGCGCCTTGAAAGTAGCGCCGGATCTTGCCGGCTGTTCCGAGGGCGTCCCGCCCTCGGCGCGGCGGGCGGGACGCCCGCCGCCACAGCCGCCGGGACGGCGGCGCTACGAAAACCTGCGCCTCCCGGCAGCTACTTTTTCTCGGCCCTGACTTTTGCCCATCGCGCCTTTTGCGCCCGGCGGATTGCGGCTCGGCCCTTGGCGCTCAAAGGACGACGCGTCCTCTTCTTTGACGCTCCGCTGCCGCCGTAAACTCCGGCAAACGCGGCCAGCGCCGCATTCAATCCGGACAGTTGCTGTTGCACCCGAGCTCGCTCTTTCTTCAACTGCCCGACAATCCTTGATAATTCCGTCATAGCAGTAAGATCCCCCCTGAGGTCGATTGTAACAGTGTGTTAGAAACGGCCGCGTGGACTCCTGGCCTGCGCCTTGGATGCCGCGCCGTCGGGCTGGGTGCATCAGTGGTAGGATTTTGTCCAAGGGCGCAGTGCGCAAACCAATCATGAAGCTCTACCGAACAACATCCGGATACGTTATAGAGGAACACGATCGCTTTTATTTGCCGGGGAAAGATCGCGGGCCCGGTGAGTCCTGGGAACTACTGACTACGAGAGACAATCTGCATGGGCACCTGCTGCGCCAGATCCAGGGAGGAAATGATAGTGAAGCAGCGCGTCCCGCACTCCAGGACCTGCAGGCTCCCATCGGCAATCAGGAAGTGTGGGCCGCCGGAGTCACCTACTATCGCAGCCGGGAAGCGCGCATCCAGGAGTCGAAGTCGGCGGGAGGCGGCGACTTTTACGATCGGGTCTATGACGCTGGCCGGCCTGAGCTTTTCTTCAAAGCCACTCCGCATCGCGTGGTCGGTCCTAACGGAAAAGTCGCCATCCGCGACGACTCTTCCTGGTCAGTGCCCGAGCCCGAGTTGGCTCTGCTCGTATCCCCGAAAGCCAGGATTATCGGCTACACCATCGGCAACGACATGAGTTCCCGCAGTATCGAAGGAGAAAACCCGCTGTATCTGCCCCAGGCCAAAGTGTACGACCGATGTTGCGCCCTGGGCCCCTGCATACTGGTCGCGCCGGAACCACTGCCGTCGTCCACGGAGATCAGCCTGGAGATCATGCGCGGAGGCATGAGCGAGTTTGCCGCTGCCACTACGCTCGCCAGCATGAAACGCGATCCGCTGTCGCTGGTGGAATATCTTTACCGGAGTAACAGCTTTCCTTCCGGTTGCTTTCTGCTCACTGGCACCGGGATCGTCCCCCCGGACTCGTTCACGCTTGCCCCGGGTGACGAGATTCGTATCGCCATCACCGGCATTGGGACGCTAATCAATACCGTGGGTTGATTACGCTGTCCAATGAAAACCAATGCACTGAGCATCAGCCCTCGCTACAGGAAACTCCGTAATAATTTACAGGTTCAACGGCATTGAGGTAATGACAAGAGCAGCCCTATTATTCTTGCCGACCCTTGTTCCCGCTCGAAGACTTGGCTGGCAAGGAGGCTGCAATGCGCCGGGATGACATAATGCAAACCGAGTTGGTGAGCGAGGTTGTGCTCCTGACCAGCGGGATTCTGGTAGTCGTCACGTTGATAGTCGCGGTCATGGTTGCTTTTGCCCGAATCGCCGCGCTGCTGCCATGAATGGGAACACCATGAATGTAGGGGAACCCCGTCTTCATGTGCAGACAAGCGACTCGAATTTCGGATGCGCTGTGAGCGACGCGGATGGTGACATTCGTCGCCTTCATTGCCTCCACGCTCGTGTTGAATCACATCATCGACGAGGCCCAGCGCTGGGTGAGATTTGATGATGGTACGCGAACCATGGCGAAGCTGTAGCGCGGGAAGGGAGATGTCACCAGAACTTTTACCCACGGCTGGCGGGCCGGATGTTCTGCCCAATCCCATACCCGAGCCTGACCCGGAGCCTCCCCAAGCTGACCCCACTCCAGAGCCGTCGCCGGTTCCGCCCGTGCCGGAACCAGCACCAGCATTTTCCGCAACTCTTTTCCCCCGTGGCGTAAGCCTTTTCAAAAAGCAGCTGATGAATTTCCAAGCAGCGTTTTCTGGTTTCCTCAACAGGAAACTCATCGACGGCTCACGCACTCTTCAGGGAATCCAGACTTCCAGTGCTTGGAATAGCAGAAGGGCGGCGCTTGAGTGAGCTACGCAAGGCATGAAGAATGCACAGCGCGTCGTCCAGACTGTCCTTCTCTTCAAATTTGTCTGCAGATGTGCAGGACAACTCTCGCGTCCGCATTACCAGAATGGCTTCCGCATCAGCAATGCGGTCCGGTAGCTTATTTAAATCTGACTCGCACATTGCAGCTTGATAAGCGTCTCTCCATGACTGAGGATCCAAAGCTTTGCAAATGCCTGTATTCATAAACACATCTCCCACGGCCAAAAATTGCCTGGTGGCTGGTATAGCCGCAACTTATAGAACAGCTATGGACGATGATGCAACCTCTTTTTCCGTGTACGATAACGTTCCAAAATAGGCGCTTGAAGTCCAGCCTCAAGGAATTGCCGCCGCCTCCAGATAACGCAGCGTTCGAGTTGCCAGTTTGTCTGCCGCGTCTGAATTCGGCGCCATCGAACAGTCCAGCTTTCCAGTTCCGCCCTAAGCAATGCAGCCGTTTCCATCTGGACTCTCACCTTAGCTGAGGCACCTGGCCGCGCCGTTTTGTCGTCGCCGAGCGCACCAGTCAGGGAGCAAGTTAGCTGGAAGGTCTGTGCAGTCTGTGCACTGGCTGACATTGAATCGCCGTACGGTATAGTAATCACGTGGGCGGTTAGCTCAGCTGGTTAGAGCGCCTGCCTTACAAGCAGGAGGTCGCGTGTTCGAATCACGCACTGCCCACCATTCTTCGTTGTTTTCTCTTTCATCCGAAGTTCACACCGGGCCGGCGGCTAGCGAGCGCTAAATCTGCTTGCCCTCGGGAGGCCATTCCAGACCCAAAGTCCAGAGGACTGGGGTATCGCCATTTCTGGGGCGGGCGCGCCACCAGGCCAACGCGTACATCCCCGAAAGCGTGGTGACTACAATCGCGGACTGGTAAAGCCAGTGGACTCCGGCGCCGTCGCCGACCAGGCACAGCGCCGCAAAGCTGAAAAGCACCTGAATGCAGAAGACTTCCAGAGAGGACTTGCCCAGGAGCACCAACGGGCGCCACGCCAGGCGGTTTGCAATGTGCGGCCGAAGCGCGCTGAACAACACTCCGAGCGCGGCGAAATCCAGCAGTCGCAAAACCCCGAGTTGCCATTTGTCGAAGAGCACCCAGGCGTTTCCCTGGTCCACGGGGTGAGAAATGTATTGCGGTAGCCACTGATAGCGCAGGATCAAGAACGCAGCCGCCACCAGGGAAGCCAGAGCGATGGTCCACCGGGACTCGAACCACTCCACCAGGCGGGCCGAATCTCCGGCGCCCAGCCACAGCCCGAAAATCCACAGAAATTGCCACGCGAACAGGTCAAAGGAACCCAGGTTCTGCAGCGGAATCGGGAAAGCAGCGTGGGTCACCAGGAACCCGTGGATCAGTCCCCGCATTCCGAACTGAGCGCCCAGCCAGAGCAATCCTGCAGGAGCGAGAACAAACTTCCAGCCCCAGCGCTGTCCCACGCCGAGCAGGAACGGCGTGAGCATCAGAAAGGCAATGTACATGGGCAGGATGTCGAGCAGGGGTGGACAGTAGAGCAGCAGCAGCGAACTGCCAACCGCTAGAGCGTGATGCGCCAGATAGAAATCCAGCAGTCCCAGCAGCGCCGGCTTCTGGGTATGCACCGCTATGGCCGCAACCACGGTGAAGGCGACGGCCAGCAGGCCGAGATGGTAACCGTACAACTTCGCGCAGCGCAGCCACAGCCTTTCAAACACTTCGCGCCAGGACCTTTGCTGCAAAATCGAGCTATAAACTCGTCCGGTCAGCACCGCCGACAGCAGCACAAAGCCTTCCGCCCAGGATACGAAGCCCAGCAACTGGTTGGAATAGTGGCTTGCCTGGGTCGGCAAATGGGTGAGGGTCATTCCAACCAGCATCAGCCCCCGCAGGGCATCCAGTTCCGGCAGGCGGGACGACTGCGGCCGGGGCTGAAGCGTCAGCGCCGGGGTTGTCCGGTTCGCTTGGACTCGCGCCAGGGAAGGGGCTTGCGCAATTTGTTTTCTGGTCAGGGCCACTGCGTACTTTGGATGCGCGATTTGATTCTACGGGTTAGCGGACGGTCTTAAAATTACTCCCCCTCAGACGGCGGGGTTCATGTTCCCTCACTCAAGCCCGGTTTTGGATTGAGGATGTTTATAAGACAGAAATGGGTAGGCTGGATATGCTTGCGGTTCCTACCTTTGCAGGGGTTGCCGAAGGCGTATCCTGAACTATGGACAAAAAAGAAATCGAGTCCCCAAAGCTCACCGCCAGATTCCTCGTCTGGATTACCGGATTCCTGATCGTGCTGTTCGCCCTGATCGCCCACTTCGTCTGGAGAGTTTTCTAGGGGCCGAAAAGGGAAGCGTCACTTATTCTGCCAGCAGCGCCCCTCCTGGCGGGAAAAAGCATGCCCCTCGCAGCATAACGATTCGCCGACGAATCGTTATGCGCAATCACGGGACCTGCTTTAGAGATGCCGCAACTCAAGGATTGACCCGTTCCTTGTCGCCCGCCGCCTTCCACTCCGCCGCCAGCGTCTGAAACTCCGCCAGTTCCTGAAAAGATTGAAACTCGCCAGCATTCAGCGCCGACTCATCGTGGAATCCCGCGGCCAGCGCCCGCCGCAATTCGGCCAGCGTGCCTTTCCTGTTGCCCAGCATCGCGTAGGCTCGCGCCCGCTGATAGTGCGCAAAGGCCGGATTGGCCGATCCCGCCGCCGCCAGATCAAAATAGGCCAGCGCCGCCCGGTAGTCCTTGCCCTCCATGCTGTGCTGCCCGGACTCGTACGCTCCGATCACCAGTCCTCCCAGCGCCCGCCGCACCACCAGCGCTTTCAGGTCGTCCGAATTCGGCGTGCTGTCCGCGCGTTTCTTGAGATCCGCAAAGTCGTGTTTGAGCGCATTCAGGTCAACGTTGTCGCTGTCACCCGATGCGATGGACTGCATTTGCTCGGCAAAAGGCTCGCTGATCCGCGCCTGTTGCTCCAGCGCCGAGGCCTCCTGCTTTTCTTCTGCTTTCACCCCCTTGTTCTTCACGAGTTCAGCCAGCGAGCTTTCCGCCGCGCTGACGTCAGTGAGGCCTTTGAAATCCCGCACCAGGGACTGGTACTGTCGCGCCGCCGCCAGCAAATTATTTGTCGCCTGCAGGTTGCGCGCCCGGGCGAGTTCCTCATCCGCAGTTTGCTGGATGCGCGCCGGATCGCGCGCCAAACTCCCCGCCGCCATGGCCCGGATGTCGATCCAGTTAAGCGCCTCCAGCCACACCTCCGGCGGCGCCCATCCATGCTGGCCCTCAAAGATGCGGATGCGATACTGCGCCCCCGCGTCTTCCAGATTCTTTCGCAAGTCCACGAATTCTCCGTAGTTGAAGTCGGCATTGCCCACGGCCCCAAAGTAGGCGAACTTCATATTGCGCTGCGGGGGCTTGCCGATTGGAAATCCGGCGGCGTTTGCGATCACGCCGGCGGCGCAACCCTCGCAGGACAGCGCGATGGCCGTCACCAGGCGCGCTCCGCCAGACATCCCAGCCAGGTAACGACGCTGTTCTTCGACCGGAAACCTCTCCTGCGTGTCATGCCATACCGCATTCGCGGCGGCTGTAGAGTCCGCCATCGGGCCATTGCGGGAGTTGTTCGAGGCCACAACGATGTACCCGAACTTCTCCGCCGCCGCGCGCACCGCTTCCACCGCAACTTCACCCCGGGCAAGCGGGTCGAACAGATAAATGATTGGCCACTTCCGCGTGGCCGAAAAAGTGGAAGGGAGATAGAGCGCATAACTCTGCCTGCTGTCCGCACTGCACACAACTTTAGGGATGATCTTGCCGGCTGGGAACGGGGAAGGCGCGACTTGCGACATCAGTGAACCGCAAAACCAGGCCAGCAAAACGATTGTGGGGCTTCGTCGAAACACTCCAACAAAATAGCCGCCGCCCTGAGCTGGAAGCAAGCGGGGAAATTGAACCACGTGGGGACAGCCGCCCTCGGCTGTCCAGCCGGGCAAAGCCCGGCCGGGAACTGAAACACCATTCAGCCTGCTTGCCTCAAAAAACGCGACAAATCGGGCACCCTCGGTATTCAGTACTGCCCATACCTTCCCCGCACCGAATCCAGCAGTTTCTGGGAGTCGTAGCCTATGCCATCCTTGAAAACAATTTCGACATTCTCGATATCTGAAATCTGTTTTGAGGGATCTCCCTTAACCACCACCAAGTCCGCATTCTTTCCGGCGGCCACCGACCCAATCTGTTTGTCCCGGCCCAGATAAACAGCGCCATTCAGCGTAGCGATCTTGATGGCCTCGACCGGCGGGAATCCGGCATCGACCAGCAATTCAATCTCGCGCTGATCGCCAAATCCCGGCAGCACGTCACCCCGTCCCGTGGGATCAGGCCCGGCGAGCAACAATCCACCGGCGGCGACGAAGGCGTGTTCCAGTCCCAGGTCATGCTTCCAGAGCACCGCAGGGTCAATTTTCGGCGCCGGCGCAGATGCCGGGCGCTGCCGCAGCAGGAAGAAATCCTCGCGCGCCTGCGGGCTCATCGCGTCCAGGGCCTGCTGCCGCAGCGGCGGACGCCCTCCGCCCAGGTCTCCTTCGAATACCGGCAACGTTGAAGTGATGGCCACGTGATGGCTGACCAGCGTATCAATCAACTCCTTCGCCTCGGGCGTGCCCGGAGCCATGCGGGCAAGCGTTTCGTCGCCCTCGCTTTCACTGCAGACATCTGGTTTTTTGCCGGCGTCAAGCTGGGTGTTGACGAAGAAGCCGTGCTCAAGATCATCAATGCCCAGTTCGGCCGCCTCTTTGTATGTCACCGAGCACAGATGCCCGGTCACTTTGATGCCGCGCTTGTGGGCCGCATCGATCGCGGCCTTCAACTCGGCACGCGTGATGTTCATGTAGGCCTTGAACGACGTCACTCCCCGATCCGCCCAGTACTCCACCGTCCGCCGCGCGTCGTCAGGGCCGGTCAGATGCGGCATCTGGATAAAGTAGCTCTCCGCTCCCTCGAGATACGGTCCGCTCACATCCAGATGCGGCCCGGGAAGCTTGCCGGCATCGATGTCGCGCTTCAAATTCAGGTCGGCGTAGGGTTCGACGCTGCCGGTGGTGCGCATGGTGGTGACGCCGCCGGCGAGATACAGGCGTGGCGCGGAGAACGTCATCTGGGTTACCAGCACGGGATTGTCAAAGTGCCGCCGGCTGTCGAGATTCGGCCGCACGATATAAAAAAGGTGATCGTGCATTCCCACCAGGCCCGGCATCACCGTATGTCCGTGAAGGTCGAGAACCGCGGTGCCCTTGTCCGCCGCTACGTCGGCACCCTTCGTGACCGCCATGATCTTTCCGCCTTCGATCACAACGTTCTGATCGTCAACGGCCGCCGCTCCGGTGCCATCGATAATCCGCACGTGCGTGAGCACAGTCTTGCCCGAGTTGACACGGACGAATTCCTGCACCGGCTTTGATAGCTCGGGAGTTTGCGCGTTGACAGTGACAGAAGCCAGCACTGATAGAAAGATCCGCGACAGAAGACGCGATGCCATTAGAGGTCCCCCGGTAGAGCGGAAGACATTGTACTTGAGGAGGAGGGTGCGTCGGCCAATGCAGCGCGTTCCGTAAGAGTAAAGCGGGCGCCTCGTCCAAGCTCCGCTTGCGCGGGAACCCTCGGGGTTGGTTGTACGCACGAGCGGGGACGCTCGCGCCTACACTCGGGCCGGGGCTGCCGCCCGCTTGGGCAGGATCTCTCCGATGCGGCGAATCTGTGCTCCCACGCCGCGCAGTTTTTCTTCGATGTTCTCGTAGCCGCGGTCGATGTGATAGACGCGGTCGATGATCGACTCGCCTTCCGCCACCAATGCGGCCAGCACCAGCGAAGCCGATGCCCGCAGATCGGACGCCAGCACCGCCGCCGCGCTCAATGGGGAAGGGCCGCGCACCACCGCGCGCCTTCCTTCAATCTTGATGTTCGCGCCCATGCGCACCATTTCCAGCGCGTGCATAAAGCGATTCTCAAAAATGTTTTCCGTGATGATCGATGTTCCCTCTGCCTGGGTGGCCAGCGCCATATACTGCGCCTGCATGTCGGTAGGGAAGCCGGGATACTCTTCGGTCACAATGTCCGCCGCCGTGATGGGAACGTCTCCCATCACGCGCACCGAATCGGCGGTGAGCCGGGTCTTCACTCCCACTTCGGCGAGCTTTTCGAGCAACGCGTCCAGATGGGCGGGCTCGCAACCCGCGATGTTCAGGTCGCCGCCGGTCATGGCTCCGGCAAGGATAAAGGTCGCGGCCTCGATCCGGTCCGGAATGATCCGGTGTTTCGCGCCATGCAGCTTGCTGACGCCTTTCACCCGAATGGTTGAAGTGCCCGCGCCTTCAATTTGAGCCCCCATTTTGTTGAGCAGGTCGGCCAGGTCGGCAACTTCGGGTTCGCGGGCGCAATTTTGCATCACGGTTTCGCCCTCGGCCAGAGTGGCCGCCATGAGCAAGTCTTCGGTGCCCGTTACCGTAATCCTGTCGAACAGAACCTCGCCGCCCTTGAGCCGCTCGGCGCTGGCCTCGACGTAGCCGTGGTCCTGCGTGATTTTCGCGCCCAGGCGTTCCAGGCCTTTGATGTGAAGGTCGATGGGACGCGCGCCAATGGCGCAGCCGCCCGGCAAGGAAACTCGCGCCCGTCCGCAGCGCGCCAGCAAGGGGCCCAGCACCAGCGATGAGGCCCGCATCTGCTTGACCAGTTCATACGACGCTTCCGGGCTGGTCAGATCTCGCGCGCAGATCGTAGTACGATGCTGCGCCCGGCCGTATCCCAGCTCGACTTCGGCGCCCATCGCAGCCAGCAGCTTGCGGGTAGTTTCAATGTCGCGCACCTGCGGAACATTTTCCAGAATGACAGGCTCTTCCGTGAGCAGGGCCGCGGCCATGGCCGGCAGCGCGGCATTCTTGGCGCCACTGACCCGAATTGTACCCAGCAGCGGATTGCCGCCGCGGATCACAAACTTATCCATACGGCACCATTCTAATGGCGATGGTGGAAAAGAGTGTACCGAAGGCCGTTACTCGGTAGGACACGGCCGGGTGGGGGGTGATGTGTGATTTTTGTGTGGTCGCGGGCGACTCGCCCGCGCCGGGTTTGGTAGCGCCGCTGTCCCGGCGGCTGTCGTGGGGGCGTCCCGCCCCCACCCTTCGAGGGCAGGATGCCCTCGAGACAGCCGGCGAGACACCGGCGCTACAAACTGCGGGCCGCCCGGATGGCCCGCCGTACATGTCCGCCCGCCGCCTTCAGCGCCCGCTCCGCTTCCCGGCGATCAACTTCCGCCTGCAGCATAACCAGCGCTACCGGAACGCTGTTTCCCGCTACCTGCAAAGCTTTGGCGGCAACCTCCGCACCCACGCCCGCAGCCTGTTGCAGGATGCTCACACTGCGCGCCGCCAGCTTCGAATTTCGTGGCGTGACGTGCACCATCAGGTTTCCATAAACGTACCCCAGTCGGGTCATGGCTCCGCTGGAGAGCATGTTGAGCACCATTTTCTGCGCCGTGCCCGCCTTCATGCGGGTGGATCCTGAGATCACCTCCGGCCCCACTTCAGTCACGATGCCCAGTTGGGCCGCTTTTTGCAGCGGGGTATTGCGATTGCAGGTCACGGAAATGGTTTGCGCTCCTTTACTCCGCGCATACTCGACGGCGGCTATAGTGAACGGGGTGCGTCCGCTGGCGGCAATTCCGACGATCACGTCATTCCTGCCCGGCTTCCTCTTCGCCATCTCCCGCCTCCCCAGGTCGCGGGAATCTTCGTTCGCCTCCAGCGCCGCAGCCAGGGCCGCGGGCCCGCCTGCCATAATGAACTGAACCGTCCGGGGATCGACATCAAACGTGGGAGGACACTCCGCCGCATCGAGGGCGGCAATCCGTCCGCTGGTGCCCGCGCCGACATAGATCAGTCTTCCGCCCCGCTGCAGCGCGTTCGCGATCAGGCCAACCGCCCGCGCAATCTGCGGCAAGGCCCGCTGCACCGCAGCTACCACCTTGCCGTCTTCCGCGTTGATGACGCGCACCACTTCCAGCGCCGACTTGAGATCCAGGTCGGTAGAAGCACGATTGGTTTGCTCGGTGGTCAGGTGGCTCAGGTCCTCTTGCGGGATGCTCGATCTTCGCTTCAAAGCGTTCTCTCCAGCGCTTCCACCACCGCGTCATGAAACGTGGGTCGCACGTCCTTGATCGCTTTATTCTCGCAGTCAGGCCAGGTCCGGTTGGTGAGCAGGGTGATGGAAAGCTGACGCTCGGGATCGATCCACAGCGAAGTTCCCGTATAGCCCAGATGTCCAAATGAACGGCCGGAGAAATATTTCCCCGACTGTGATGGAGACGAAGGCGTGTCCCAACCCAGTGCACGGGAAGTTTCCTCCGGCGAAGTCTCGCGGCGAGTGAAAAGCCCCAGCGCTTCCGGACGAACCAGCGGCGCTCCGCCCTGCAGAAGAGCGTGAGCAAATGTCGCCACATCCTCCGCGGTCGCGAACAAGCCGGCATGTCCTGCCACGCCGCCCAGCACGCTGGCATTTTCATCCTGCACTTCGCCCTGGATGATTCGTTTGCGAAAAGTGCGGTCATCGGCGGTGGGAGGAATCGAAGACCGCCAGGCTACCGGCGGATTGAAAGCGGTGTGTGTCATCCCCAGCGGCCCGAAAATTTCGCGCTGGCAGAAACGGTCAAGGCTTTCATCGGCGATACGCTCCAAAGCGATCGCAAGAATGATAAAGCCGATGTCGCTGTACTTCGCGGTTGTACCCGGATCGGCCGCCAGCGGCGTGGCGCAAGCCGCTGCCAGCAGTTCATCCCTGGTCTTGTTCTTAAGAAAGAGCTTTTCATACGCTGGCAAACCGGAGGAGTGCGCCAACAGCATACGCACCGTCACCTCGCCCCTCCGCGTATTGCTCCCGGCAAACTCAGGCACGATGCTGGCCACGGGAGCCTCCAGATCGATGAGTCCCCGCTCGTACAAAATCATCGCCATGGTGGTGGTCGCGACAACTTTCGAGACCGAAGCCAGATCGAAGACCGTGGCCACGGTCACGGCAGGAGAGCTGGGTTCGTAAGTGAATCGCCCGAAGGCTTTCAGCGCAACCAGTTTTCCCTGAAAGGTAACCGCAACCGATGCTGCGGGAAACGCCGCCCGGGCAATAGCTTCCTGCACGATGTTGAAGGCGCGCCCAAAGATAGCGTCCTGCCCTTGGTATGCGGAAACAGGGAAGCGGGGTGCGGCTTGCGCTCCGGCACTCGCCGGGGAAAGATTCTTAGACAAAGGTGTGATGTGTTCGATATTCGGGTTATAACAAAGTTCCGCGGAAGGGTAAAGCTACAGTTGCCGCGACGGAGGCAGGACTGTTCCGTAGCAATGTTCGAAGGTGATTGTTGTCGGATAACACGCGCCGGGTACGCGAATCACGACCCGCTGCGTGACAACAGGCCGTGAGTTGGAAACAGCCAATGGACCATGTGAAATCGGAATGGCAGTTTAGCGTCGTGTTTCTTGTGGGTGAAAATCCCTACGGCAGGAGGGAAGTCCAGTTCAGTACGACGGTGGGTGGGTCATGCCACGTGGTGAGTTGCTCGTTGATCAGGAACCCTTTGTTGGCCACGACTTCGTACTCGGAGCTCTCACCGGGAATTACAAACAGGAAGCGGGTAGGCCCCGCTCTGGAAGCACCCAGCCGCACCGAAACTTCCATGAGCCTTTCACTCGGTGTCAGGTAGTAAATTCTCTTGCCATCGGGGCTCCATTGCGGAAGACGCCCGCCACCCCAGGAGATGCGGTATTGGCGAGCCGGCCCGGGGAAGGAACGCACGTAGATTTCGCGGGTGCCGGATTCGTCGGAGCTGTACACAATCCAGCGGCCATCGGGCGAAAACCGGCCCTCTTGTTCGTCAAACGGGGTCTCCGTTAGTGGCGAGGGATTGCTGCTCCCCCCCATCGGCATCAGCCATAGATCACCTTTTTCGCTGGCGATATCACTTGCGAGCTGTGTGTACAACAGGAAACGACCGTCGGGTGTGATGTCCGTCGGCAAATTCTGCAGCCCGTTCGCGAGTAACGGCGTCACGTTGTACGGAGGGTGTGCGGGAATGCGGTATAGGTTGTAGTACGCTTCGACGGCAGCAGCGTAGACGATAGTGGCTCCATCGCGGCTCCACAAGCCCCAATGGTCTGACTTGCTCGCTTCGAAACTCGCCCTCTCCCAATTCCTGTGTTCGAGGTCATAGATCCACAGGTCCGACGAATGAGCCTGAACGTCGCCCTTGCTCGCTAGCACCTTCTTGCTGTCGGGTGACAGTCGAACTCCAGCGTAGGTAGCTGACGAGTCCAACGTTTCCAGCGGCTTGCCGGACCAATCTGCGACAAATAAATGATGTTTGTCATCTTCCTGTGTCTGGTACACCAGCACGCTGCCTGAAACGTCATAGCTGGCGATTCCGCCGAGCCCGCCGAAATTAAGCTGGCGCGAAACCACCTGGATTGGTTCACCCGTAAGGCGGAGCTGGCTGAGGCTGAAGGGCTGGGCGAACAGGTAGCCCCGGCGCTGGAAGAACAGGTAACCAGGTTCTACGTACCGGGGGTCGGAGGCGTCGTGCACCAGCAGTTCGCTGCTTGGAGATTCCAGCTTCCCGAGCCGGACATCGTGCTGCCGGTTATGTCGCAACCCGGCGTACAGAAAGTGCTTTCCATCGGGCAAAAAATGGGCCCACTTTGTCCCACGGTCATAGCCCGACTGATCCAGGGGAAGCGGCTTCAGACTACAATCTGTGAGGCTCAGCAGCTTCATCGGCGTTAAAGCGGCATTGCCAAGAAGTGAGCGGGAAAGCAGCACCGTCTCATTCGGCCCCCAAGTCTCCACGGACATTCCCCGGATGTCACATAGAGTTTCAGGAAGCCCGCCCGCGGTATCCGCTTTCTTGAGTTTGCCGTTCACCACAAACAGCAGGTAACGACTATCGGGCGACCATGCAATATCGTCGATCCGTTCGATGCCCTCGGTTCCGGGAAGCTGCTGAACTGAGGAAGAGTTGAGATAGCGCAGCCACAAGGCTTGCCCCAATGGATCCGTAGTAAAGAGAGCCAGCTTGTTTCCATCGGGCGAGAGACGCATCGGCCCGGCGGCGAACCTACGTCCAGGAGGCAGCTGTACGACGAACGTTACGGGCCGGTCCTGTGACTTGGGCCCATTGGGGAACAGGCGCCGCGACAGTAAAAACCAAGATCCGGTTACCACTAGTCCAAGACATACCGCCCCTGCAACCCGCCACCTCCAGGTCCAAGTCTTCTTAGGTTTCGCCAGAGACAACTGGACCGGGTCACATCTCTCCACCTTCTCCAGCAGTCGATAGCCCTTCTTTGCAATTGTCTCAATAACCCGTGGCGCCTTGGGATCGTCTTCCAGAGCTTTGCGCAACTCGGAAATGGAACGGATGAGCACGTCGTCGGTAACGAAAGTATCGCCCCATACCTTTCGAATCAATTGTTCTTTGGAGACGGTTTCTCCCGGGCTCTCGGCCAGACAAACCAACACCTCAACTATTTTTGGTTCGAGGCGCGTGGTACTGCCGTGGTTGGAGATCGTGTTCTGGCTGGGTTGAACTAGCCAAGGCCCTAGCCGGAATTCGTCGGACATAGGCACACCCCGGGGAAAGTGTCGCAATTATATCCCCTTCATTATCAGATCCCTCAGGGTTCTCTCGGAAAGGCCTTCGCCTAATCTCGGCTCGGCCTCAGGACTTCCGCGGCTGTCCGCCGCTACACCCGACAACAAGCGCATGATGCCGACCGGTGGCTGCTGGGCCTGAACCTACCCGCTGCCGCTTCCCCGGCTTCGGCCGCTGACCAGGGGAGGTCCTATGACGCGGCCAATGGTGGCAGCAGTGATTGCTATCGTTTTCAGCCTGACATCGCGCGCTGTGTTGGCCGCGGATGGCGCCAACGAGGTACCCTTCAAGCTCTATCGGGAATACGCCATTGTGGTTCGTGGCTCCATCGGGAACGTCAAGAACCTGAATTTCCTGCTTGATACGGGAGCGGTACCGAGCGTTTTGGATCGGCGCATCGCGCAAAAGCTGCACCTCACGGGCAGCGTCGAAAAACTCTCAGTTTTCACGCAAAACCTGGACACGGAACGAGTCATTGCCCCGGACGTACAACTAGGCCCGCAACACGTGAAGGCCCTGCCAGTTGTAGTGCGCGATCTGTCGTTTGCAGAAAAAGCCCTGGGTACGCGAGTGGACGCCATGATTGGGTTTGATTTCCTGGGCCAGGGTCCCTTCACGATCGACTACCAGTTCAAGAGGATCGCCTTTGGCCCGATCGACTCTTCGCTGGTGGCCATTCCATACCAGGCTGGCCCGGGGTACGCTGTCGTCGAAATGAAGATTCAGCAGCAGAAGCTCTTTCTTCTCGTGGACACGGGTGCCAGCAACCTGGTCCTGTTTGCGGGCGCGACGCGCGATTGTCCGGACGCCATCCAAAACGTCGGCGCCCAGACCTGGTCTAACATGGGCGGAGAAATCCGGGTCAAGCAAGTGCAACTCCGGGAGGCCTATTTGGGCTCCGTCCCGTGGGGATCGAGAAATGTCTTCATCCTGGACGATACAGGTTCGAGTCCGCCTGCGGGGTTGGATGGTTTGCTGGGAACCGTTTCGCTCACAGCTCGTCGCGTAGGCTTCGATCCTGAGCAGAAGACTCTGGCGTGGGATTAGTCGAGCGCGCCGCACTGCTGGTGAGCGGAGCTTCTGCACGCACAGTGCGGCTACACGAAGCTTCGTGCCGCACGGTGATACCACAAACGGCACCCCTGCACTTCGGTTTCTTGAGCAATGTCTCGCTACTTGTTAAATTCGGGGTATCCACTCAATTTCCCCAACTCGACGTCTGTACGCGCGTGCCCTCGTTGCTTGGTTTGTTGTCAGCCTGTTTCCCCATCTGGCGACGGCGGCCACCGCCAAGACCCCAGGCAATCCGAAACTCGCCGTCCTCGATTCCATCGTCCTCGACGCCATCCACGACCACCAGATGCCCGGCGCCGTGCTGCTGGTCGGGCATGACGGACAAGTCATCTACCGCAAAGCCTTCGGCAATCGCGCCCTCGAGCCCCGCCGCGAGCCCATGACCGCCGACACTATTTTCGACCTGGCATCGCTTACCAAAGTGATCGCCACCACCACCGCCGTGATGCAACTGGTGCAGAAGGGTGAAGTACGCCTGAATGACCCGGTGGCAAAATACATTCCCGAATTCGCTCAGAATGGCAAGGAGGACATCACCGTCCGCAACCTGCTGACTCACTACTCCGGCCTGCGCGGAGATTTCGATCTCGATCCACCCTGGCAGGGCCGCGATGCCGCGCTCCGTCTTGCCTATGCCGAAACTCCGGTTTATCCGCCCGGCTCCAGGTTCATCTACAGTGATACCAATTTCATCACCCTGGGCGCGCTGGTAGAACACGTAACCGGGAAAACGCTGGATGAATACTGCGCCCGGAAAATCTTCCGTCCGCTGCACATGGCGCACACTCGCTTCCTGCCGCCGGCAGCCTGGCGGCCGAAGATTGCTCCTACCGAATACGACGAGCAAGGCAAGATGCTGCGCGGCGTGGTGCATGACCCCAGGGCGCGCCGCATGGGTGGCGTAGCCGGACATGCCGGCCTGTTCTCCACCGCCGACGATCTTTCAAAGTTTGCCCTCGCCCTGCTGCAGGGCAGCCCGATTCTGGCCGCGAACGTAGTCGAGAAGATGACCGCGCCGCAGCAGCCCCCTACCGCGCAGGAGCTGCGAGGCTTCGGCTGGGACATCGATTCACCCTTTTCCAGTAATCGCGGCGACCTTCTTCCCGTGGGATCCTTCGGCCACACCGGATTCACCGGCACATCGATCTGGATCGATCCCACTACCCGAACTTACATCATCCTGCTGACCAGTTCCGTTCATCCCCGCGGACAGGGAAGCGTGGTGGCGCTGCGCTCCAAGATCGCGACCGCCGTGGCCGCGGCCATTCCGCTCACCGTCAGCGAAAAAGATGAACTGCACTGGAAAAGCATTACCGGATACAACGAGGCCCAGACTGCGGCCCGCCGCATTGCCGTCCGCAACGGAACGGTGCAGACCGGAATCGATGTGCTCGAAGCCCACAACTTCGATTCCATCCGCGCCGCCGATGGCAAAAAGAAAATTGGCCTGCTGACCAACCAGACCGGCCTGGACTCCCAGGGACGCCGCACCATCGACGTACTCGCGCAAGCTCCGGGCATCTCGCTCGACGCCATCTTCAGTCCTGAGCACGGCGTGACCGGTGCGATGGACACCACCGATATTGCCAACTCGAAGGACGCGGCCACCGGTATTCCTGTCTATAGCGTTTACGGCAACACCGACGCCGCTCGCAGGCCGCCCGCCGATATTCTGAAAACTCTCGATGCGGTGGTGTTCGATGTTCAGGATGTCGGCACCCGCTTTTATACCTACGAGACCACCCTGGGATATTTTCTCGAAGCCGCCGCCAAGGCTGGCATCGAGATGATCGTCCTCGACCGCCCTAACCCGGTCACCGGCTCCTTCGTGCAGGGCGCTATCCCTGATCCCGGTCACGAAACCTTCGTAAACTATTTCCCTGTTCCCGTCCGTCACGGCATGACCTTGGGCGAGCTGGCGAAAATGTTTAACACCGAACGCAATATCAACGCCAGGCTGACCGTAATTCCCATGGCAGGATGGATGCGCGGCGACTGGTACGATTCCACCGCCTTGCCCTGGATCAACCCTTCGCCCAACATGCGCAGCCTCACCGAAGCCACGCTGTATCCCGGCGTGGGCGTGGTCGAAGGCACCAACGTTTCGGTGGGCCGCGGCACCGACACGCCCTTCGAATTGCTGGGCGCACCCTGGATCAAGGCCGTTGAACTGTCGCAATATCTGAACGCGAGAAACATCTCGGGCGTGCGCTTCGTGCCTGTGACCTTCACCCCGAACGCCAGCATCCATGCGGGCCAGAAATGCGAAGGCGTCAACATTTTCCTGATCGACCGCAACACTCTCGATGCCGCCGAGTTGGGCATCGAGCTGGCGTCAGCACTGCACAAGCTGTATCCCGGGCAATATCACATGGAGCGCCTGATCGAGTTGCTGAACAACCAGTCGGTCTATGACGCCATCACAGCCGGCCAGGATCCCCGCCGCATCGCCGAGAACTGGCGGGAGCCCGTGGAAAGATTTCTCCAGGTACGCCAGAAGTACCTGATTTACAAGTAGCTCTAGTTACCGCCGTCTTGCCTCACTTCCGCTAGAATATCCAGTGTCTGGTGTCCGAAGACCGATTCGCTCCCGGGGAGTTGAGGATGAAAGCTGCCAAACCACCTGCACCCGCCGCTGCAAATGTGATGTATCGCTGTGCCGGCCCTAATTGCGGAACGCTCAAGGGCAGCACGGACCACTGGTGGCTGATGTGGGCTTCGTTTGCCGAATATAACCAGCCCGTGCTCTACCTTTGCCGCTGGGACGACGAAATCGCCGCCCGCGAAGGCACCCTGCACGTGTGCGGCGAGCTCTGTGCCCAGCGCCTGCAGTCCCAGTTCATGGGAAATGTCAGGGAGAACCAGCGCTCGGCCAGCGTCTAGGCGGCGTTCACGAAGATTCCGACAAACTTTCGATCTTCAACTTGCATCGTACTTTTATATCGGCCCTGCTGGCCGCCGGGTCTGGCCTGTGCTTTGGGGAGTTCATGATGCCAACAAATCTGATGCGAGTCATTATTGGGATGTTCCTGGTGAGCGGTCTGGCCGTGGCCCAGGCGAATCCCGCGATGCCGTCTGTCCCGCCCGCTGCCGCCGCCACTGAGGCCGCCCAACTTACAATCCCTTCCGGCACCAAGGTGCCGCTGGCGCTCAAGCAATCCATTTCCACCAAGAACGCCCGCGAAGGCGACGCTGTTTATGCCGTCACCACCTTTCCGGTGGTAATCAACGATCGCATCGTGATTCCCGCCGGCACCTATGTCCAGGGCCGAATCAGCAGTGTCAGGCGCGGCGGACATATCAAAGGGCGCGCCGAGGTCCTCATGCACTTCAGCACTCTCATTTATCCCAGCGGTTATACGGTGGTGCTGCCCGGAGCCATCGAGAATGTCCCCGGAGCTGAAAAAACCTCGATGAAAGATGAAGAAGGCACCATCCGCCAGGACAGCCAGACCGGAGAGAAAGCGAAAACCGTAGCCACTGCCGCCGGGACCGGCGCAGTGATCGGCGGACTGAGCAACGGCGTCAAGGGAGGACTGATCGGGGCCGGAATCGGCGGCGGTATCGGCACCGCCATCGGACTCTTCAGCCGCGGCAACGACGTGCGCCTGGAAGCCGGCACCACCCTCGAAATGGTCATCCAGCGCGAAGTCCCCCTGGACGCCACCCGCATCCCAAAGTGAATGTGGGGCGGGCGCCCTCGCCCGCCGCTTTTGACTTTGAATTAATTTCGGTAAGAGCCAGAGCTGCAGATCACTCCCAGCTGCCTGGTTCAAGTTGCCAGGATCATGGTCATCAGCCGGGCTGTGGACAGCTGTTTGGCTGATGGCTGACGACTGAAGACTGCCAAAGTCAAAAGCGGCGGGCGGGGGCGCCCGCCCCACATTCACACACATGCGCCTTACTTCAGACCAAACAGGGCATTCACATGCGCTGTCACTGAAATCGTCTGGGGCGTGAACTCCTCAGTAGGCGCAGCAGCCCCCGCCACATTCATCTTCATCATGGTCCGCGCCATCGGCATGGGACGCACATTCTCAAACGTGTCCACCGAGGCATAGGACAATTCCCCCAGCGTGCGCCCGGCGCTGCGAGCCAGTGCCGCCGCCGATTCGCGGGCCCGCCGGTAGGCATCCTCGACCGCTTTCGTCTTGGCCGCGTCCATGTCTTCCAGCGTATAGTTCAGCGACTGATTTTCCGTAACGTCGGTATCGGCCAGCTGCTGCACAATGGGCGCGACCTTGGAGAAATCCTTCAGCTTCAGGGAAACATTCGCGTTCACCTGATATCCCACCAGCTTCCGCTTCGGCGTTTTGTAGTCATAAACGGGTTGCAAGGAAAAGTAGCCGATCTCCGCCGCCTTGGGCTCAATCCCGTTGGACCGCAGAATCTGCCGTACCTGCTCCGCCGCCTTCGAGGCCCGGTCATAGGCTGCGCGCGAGGTCGCTTCCTGTGCCGAGATATTGAATTGCATCAACGCCGTATCGGGATTCGCCTCAAACTTTCCATCCGCACCCACGAAGACGCTGTTAGGCTGCGCGGCGATGGTAGGACGTTCCTGGCCCAAAACAACGGTCGATGCGAGCAGTGCAATCAGCAGCGCAATCGTAGCTTTCATATATTGTCTCCCGACCGCTAATGATGCCACAGTACCACCCAGTGTAGGTCAGAAGAAGAAAAGTGTGGGGCGGGCGCCCTCGCCCGCCGCCTTTGATTTTGGTTTTGACCTCAGGTTTTGACTTTCAGGTTTTGAGTTTTAGATTTTGCCTTTCAGGCTTTGCCTTTCAGGTTTCCAGCCCCTTCTGGCAACCCCAGCAAACAAAGTCAAAGGCGTCGGACAGAGCCTGCCCTGAGCGAAGTCGAAGGGAGTGTCCGACCACACACACAACTCATCTCAGCGCCACGGAACCTGCAGCGGACGCTCCAGCCTCACTTCGAGCATGGTGCCCTTTTGCAGCTGCAGCCTGTGGTCGCTGAATATAGCTTGCACCACCCCGGCGGCGGCGCCCGCCTTGGCGCCAATGCCGGCAGAATCCGGATCGCGATGCTCGCCTCCGCCCTGTCCTCGCCGCTGGATTTCGCCCGCGGTCCCTGCAGTCAGGCCGTGCTCGCCCGGAACATCGATTACGGTTGCAATGAGCGGCGCCCATCCGCGCTTGGTTTCGATCTCGTCAAAACTCAATAGCAGGCGGGGATGAAACCCATTGCCTACCTCGCTGACGTGTCCTCTGATTTTGCTGCCCCGCGGAATGATGGTTTCATCTGGCCCCATTACGTCTTCCGCCAGTTTGGCCTTGAACCGTTTCCCTGTCTGGATTCTGCTGACATCGAGCCTGTCCTCAAGCCGGATGAGAAGCGTGGTTCCGTAGGGAATGGCATGAGGAGGAGCAGCGGTTTTCTCCTCCTGGGCGAGCAGCGGCAGAGTTGCCAGAGCCAGAGTCAAACACAAGAACCAGCGAAGCCCAGCCATAAGCAAAACCTCCACGTCGCAAGAGCGACCTGCCAGATGAGTTGGATGTGTGCCGCAATCGAATTGCTGCCTGCGCCCCAGGTGGCGAGTTAAATGAACGCAACCTTAAGGCGCGTGTTTTTCTTTGCGCCCTTTGCGTTCTTGGCGGTTAAGAAGCTTCTTGGCTGGAAGTCAGCGAGATACTGAGAATCTAGATGGAGCCCTTGGCGCTGGTGGAGTACGCAAAACGATCGCTCTGCGCCCCAATCTGGCGGCGCAAATCGCCCCAGATATTTTCCGGCATGGTCAGAAATACTTTCACGACCTGGGGATCGAACTGCTTGCCCGACCAGCGCTCGATTTCTTCCCGCGCCGCCTGCAGAGACTGAGCGGGACGATAAGGGCGGTCCGAGGTAATGGCATCGAGCGTATCCGCCACCGAGAACATGCGCGCGCCCAGGGGAATCTGCTCGCCCTTCAGTCCGCGCGGGTATCCCGTCCCGTCGAAGCGCTCCTGATGGGAATAGACAATCTCGGCAGCCTCCGCCAGAAACGGGATCCGGCTCAAAATCTGGTAGCCGTGGTAACAGTGCTCGCGCATGATGGTGATCTCGTCCGGCGTCAGCTTGTCGGGCTTGGTCAGAATCTTGTCGGGAATCGCCATCTTGCCGATGTCGTGCAGAAACGCGCCGCGAGCGATCACGTCAATCTGGTTCTTGGGCAGTCCCATGGCGCGTGCGATGGCTATGGTGAACGCCGTGACCCGCCGGGAGTGGCCTTCCGTCTCCGCATCTTTCAAATCCAGCGCGCCGCCCAGCGCTTCCAGTGTGATGTCGTAGGAGCGTTCGAGATCGACCAGGGCCTTCTTCAGTTGTTCGGTGCGGGCTGCCACCAGCGATTCCAGGCTGGTCTGGTAAGCGCGGTTCTCCAGCTTCAAACGGCGATTCTCCAGCGCCCGGCGCACGGTAGCCAAAAGCTGCTCCCGCTCGAATGGTTTCAGCAGGTAGTCATACGCGCCATTGCGGATCGCGGCCAGGGCCACCGAGATATCGTGCACCGCGGTAACCATCACCACCGGCATTTCCGGAAAGCGTTCCTTGGTTCTTTCGAGCAGACCAATGCCATCCAGGTTCGCCATCATCAGGTCGGACAGCATCAGCTCGAATTCCTCGCCGGATTCAAGCAGGGCCAGGGCCTCCATTCCGGAGCCGGCCTGTCGGCACTTGTAGCCTGCCGTAGTCAGCATGGACGAGACAATCTCGCGGATCGTCTCCTCGTCATCGACAACCAGGATGCGGTCAACTGGCATGGTTTTGTTCAGACTACGGCCAATTCTACCGTAGTTCCGAGATTCCGAAAGTAACCAGAAGGTCAGGGAAAGCCCATTGGCCCTCCGGGGAAGCGTGCTATTAAGGAAGGGAGCGCGGGATCCCCCTGGCTGCGATGAATCCATTGACCTTCTCTACCTGGCTTGCGGTGAGGGACATTACTGTCCCTGGTCTGTCCCCACAGGAGTCGGCGGCCCTGCTCCTGCTGGCCGCCAGCCTGCTGGTCTTCCGCGCCTTTCGTGAGCGCTATCTTCTGATCTGGACCCTGGGGTGGCTGGCCTACTTCGTTTCCCGCTGGACCCTCGCGGATCACGTCGCCGGACCCGTCCCCAGCTATCTGATTGCGATTTCGCAAGCCGAGTTTGTCCTGGCGGTCTGCCTGTTCGCTGCCGCCATCTTCGTCTATACCCACGCCCGCGGACTCTTGCTGCCCCTGATTCTGATCACCTTGACCATAATGGGCTTTTGCGTGGCCCGCATCTGGCTCTGGCCGCAGTCGATTACCCTGCGCGTGGCCCTGGAAGTGGCCTATCGGATCGTTGCCATTACCGCAGCCTATCGCCTCATTCGCTACCGCTGGGCGCGCTGGGAAATAGGCCCCTGGCTGCTCAGTATCAGCATGCTCTTGCTGCACCTCCAATGGGAACCCGTTGATTCTCACCTGCCGGCTGGGTTCAATCTGATGGTGAGCCTGCTGGCCGGGTTGAGCATGCTGTTGCTGGTTTTCGATGATTACAAATTACACATGCGCCGCCTGGGCGTTGTGAATTCACTTACCAGCAGCATTACTCGGGCCCAGCAGCACGGACCCATCATGGCCACCGCGCTCGAGGAACTCAAAGGCCTCATGCACGCCAAGTCCGCCTGGTTTCGCCTGGTGGAGGGCGATCGCATGGTCATTGCCCAGCAGATCGGCCTGTCCAAGGGCTTTCTCCAGGACCGCCTCTCCGTCCCGCTGGACGACGACTTTGAACGCACCCTCGGCGGCACCGTGCCGGTCGTGCTGGTGACCGCTGCTGCGCCTGAAACCGTCCGCCCCTATCTCAAGCAGGAAGGATTTCATCATGTTGTGATGGTTCCTGTGCTGGGTAAGAAGTCAGTTATCGGCACCCTGGCCCTGGGCGGCGCTCACCGCCTGCGCTACTCTCCGGACGAAATGGAGTTCCTCGTCACCACCGCTCATCAGTTGGGCCTGGCGGTAGAAAACCTCCGCCTGGTGGAACAGATTCTTCGCTCCCATCGCCAGTGGACCAACACCTTCGATTCCATCCATGACCTGGTCCTCCTTCATGATTCCGATTTTCGTGTAATGAAGGCCAACCATGCCCTGCTCGAACGCTTGAACCTCGCGCCCGCCGATGTCGTGGGCCAGCTCTGCGAAGCCGTGCTGCCGCACAATCGCGGGCAGTGGAAAGGCTGTCCCTACTGCGGGCATCCCGAAGAGGGTTTTCACGAAGGCCCCGATCCCGGCTTTGGCGGCTTCTCCATGGTCTCAACCTCTTCTTACGTGGAGCAGGGAAGCAAGCAGAAAGGCACCATTCACGTGGTGCGCGACACCACCGACCGGCGCATCGCCGAAGAAAAATACCGCTTATTGTTTGAGCAGGTGCAGGAAGGCGTTTTCGTGGCCACTCCCGAAGGCAAACTGCTCGATTGCAATGACGCTTTCATTCGCATGCTCGGCCACGGCAGCCGCGAGGAAGTGTTGGCCCTGAACGTTGACACCGAGCTCTACGCTTCCCACGAACAGCGTGAAGTCTTCCGGCGCGAAGTGGAACTGCACAACTACGTTCGCAACTTTGAAGTCACCCTGCGCCGCAAGGACGGCACCCTGCTCACCGCCATGGAGAGCAGTTTCGCCACCCGCAACGCCGAAGGCAAGATCGAGCGCTACCAGGGCTTCCTGCTCGATATGACCGAAAAGAAGCGCGCCGAGGATGAAATCCGCCGCCGCAACCGCGAGCTCAATGCCTTGAATGCCATGGCGGTCATCGCCACCCAGTCTTTCGACCTCGACGAAATTCTCAACCTCACGCTTCGCCAGGTGATCACCCTGCTGGGCGCCGAAACCGGTTCCATCTACCTCTGCGATTTGGACGAAACCACCTTCCGCCGCCGCGCCGGTTGGGGCCAGCGCAGCGCCGAACGCGCCCGCCTCTCCGAAATCAGGTTTACCGAGGGCTTCGGCGAACTGGTGACCCGTTCCCGCACCGAAGTCATCACCAGCGACTATCTGCCGCACCTGCCCGCGCAGGTCGCGGAATTCATTCGCGCCGACGGCCTGGCCTCCTGGATATGGGTCCTGCTGTGGGGAAAAGACAAGCCCATCGGCATCATGGGCATCAGCAGCCGCGAGAGCCGCGAGTACACCAGCAACGACGAGAGCCTGCTGGTGGCCATTGGCCGGCAATTGTCCACCACCATCGAGAAAGTCCGACTCTACGAGGAAACCTGCCGCGCCTACGAAGACCTGCGCCGCGCCCAGGAACAATTGCTGCAGAGCGAAAAGATGTCGGCGGTAGGACAATTGATCGCCGGAGTGGCCCACGAACTTAACAACCCGCTGACTGCCATCCTCGGCTACGCCCAGCTGCTCGAAAGTGAAGGCCTGGGAGAACGCGCGGCCGATTTCGTCAGCAAGCTGTTTAAGCAGGCGCAGCGCACCCACCGGGTGGTGCAGAACCTGTTGTCCTTCGCCCGCCAGCGCAAGCCCCAAAAAGAGCAGGTCGATATCTGTAAGGTGCTCGACGAGACCCTGGCGCTCCGCGACTACGACCTCAAAGTCAACGACATTAAAGTGGAGCGCGACATCGAGGCTGAAATTCCGCCGGTCACCGCCGATCCCCACCAGCTCGAGCAGGTGTTTCTCAACATCATCAACAACGGCGTGGACGCCATGCTGGAATCAGGCCGGGTCGGCACTCTTAAAGTCCGGGTTTACACTCAGGAGGGAACTGTTATCACCGAATTTCAGGACTCCGGGCCCGGCATCAAGGAACCGAATCGCATCTTCGATCCCTTCTATACCACCAAGAGCGTGGGCAAGGGCACCGGCCTCGGACTCAGCATCTGCTACGGCATCATCAAGGAACACGGCGGAGACATTTCCGCGCGCAACCGGGAAGATGGCGGCGCCATCATCGAAGTGCGCCTGCCCGCCAACGACCGCGCCGGCCTTCCCGAACCCGTGTTACCGGCTTCTTCGCGAAAGTCCGTCATCGAGGGCAGCGTCCTCCTGGTCGAAGACGAAGAGGCTGTGCTCGAATTCGAACGCGACGTCCTCGCCGGCGCCGGCGCCCGGGTCGTGACCCTCATGAACGGCGACGAAGTGAAAGCCAGACTGCTGCAGGAATCATTCGACGCCATGATCATTGACGGCAAGATGGCCAACGGATGGAACGCACCCGACGTGCATCGCTGGATCGCGGAAAACCGTCCCGGCCTGGAGAAGCACCTGATGTTTACTTTCTCCAGCGCCCTGGAGCCCGAGATCCGCGACTTCCTGCACCACAACAACATCCCGTACCTGGTCAAACCCTTCGAAGTCGGCGACCTGATATCCCAGGCCCGCCGCCTGCTGCAAAAAACCCAGTCCGCCGTCGCCGGCTAAAACTTAAAAAATAGAAGTAATGTGGTGTGGTCGCGGGCGACGCGCCCGCGAAGGGGCGAGTTCGCAAAGGGAAGCGACTGCGCACCGCGCATCAGGTCCTGTTTTCGTAGCGCCGGCGTCTCGCCGGCTGTCGGGCGGGCATCCTGCCCGCCCCCGGCCGCAAGGCTTGTCCTGAGCGAAGTCGAACGATGCCCCCAGACAGCCGGCGCTAGAAGATCAAAGGCTCTTCCGCAGCGACCGCCCAAACCCCCGCAACACCGCCTCATTCCGCCGGTACCAAACCCAAAGCCCAAGCTTCTTGGCTTCGACCACCCCGGCCTTGGTCAAAATCGCCATATGATGAGAAATAGTCGGCTGTGAAAGATGAATGCGCTGCTCGATGTCCGAAGCGCACAACCCCACGTCCTTGCCAATCGAACACCCACCCTGTTCCTTAAGCGCCCGCAAAATCCGCCGCCGCGTCGGATCCGCGATAGCATGCAAAATGCGATCCAGTTCCTGCTCCGAATGACTCATGATAAGGGCATAGAGGATAAATTGATGGTTGTCAATACATCCCTCGCGTCGCTAGGGAATTACCACCCTGGTTTCATTCGAATAACCACTCTCTTGCCCGCGATCGTCTATGGCAGTGACCACGTAAAAGTACGTTGTTCCCGCTTGCACACTTTGGTCAATGTACGTCAATCCGCCGATCGAACTGGCGGCGAGGCCGTAGGAACCACCAGGAACGGTCGAGCGGTATAAGCTGTAGCTGACAACATAAGAGTTGGTACTGCTCCTCCACGACAGGGCAACCGAATGTGGCACCACTGCCGGTGTTACGGTAAGGGCGACGGTCACAACCTTGGTTGCGGCTCCCCCTTGCAATGTCACCTGGCCAAGATAGGATCCGGGTTGCAGCCCGAGGGTTGACGGCCTGACTAGGAACGTGGAAGGCGTTGTTCCGGAAGTGGCTGAGAGGAGTAGCCACGGCTGGTTGCTTGCTCCCGTGAACCCAAGCGATCCAACCCCAGAGTTTGTGACGCTCACCGCCGCCGGCGTGAGATAGCTTGTTTCGGGAGGTCCGGCAAAGCTCAAGCTTGTCGGATTCACCGCAAGCGCCTGCACCGCCGTGTTTACGGTCACGAGAGCGGACGCGCTCTTACTCGCGTCATCCTGGCTGGTCGCAGTCACAGTGACCGAAATGGAAGCGGATACTGTAGGAGCAGTGAACAGGCCTGATGAATTGACCGCCCCGCCTGTTGCGGACCATGTCACGGCGGGATTCGAAGTGTTGCCCACCGTCGCCTTGAACTGCACTGTTGCGTTCGAAAGGACGGTCACATTTGCAGGAGAAATTGAGACGCTTACCGGCGGGGCCATAACCAGGGTGTGGTCGAGACCAATCACCAGCACTGCGTCTGAGTCGCGGCATCGTACCCGGAAGTGATTTGTGGTTCCTGCCGGCAAACCATCGATTGCAGCTGAGTGGGAGGTAACCAGCGTCTCTGCCAAAGCAGTAATGCTGCCATAGGCCATGGTCGGACCGTATTCGACTTGCGAATCTGATGGTACCGATGTATCCCAACTGATGTTTGCCGTGCTGCGGGTTGTGATGACCGTGGTTCCACTGATCCAGGGTGGCGATTTGGCGGCTGGTGCGAACAACACATCGACCCAATAGTTGCTCGCCGTCCAGGTACTCGCCGGCCACTGTGTTGCCTGTCCGCTATACACAAACACGCCACCATTGCTGGGGACGTGCAGGGGTGGAACATTCTTCTGCGACGTAAGGGTATTTTTGTCATTGGAAAAATGCCCATTTGGCGCAAAATATCCGCAGGTGAAGACCTGGTTTGCGGCGATTGAAATCGGGCGCGAGAACAAAATTAGTTGCCTTCCCTCAGTTGTTTCCGATGTCGCTATTTGGGTTGCGAGCAACCTGCCCGCGGAATCCCACAGGTTCACCACGTGAATTCCTGTGTTGGCCGCTGCCTTATAGAAACTGCACCCCAGGATTTGCCCGGGCACGTCGGAGAACATCTTCACCCCCAGTACGATCGATTGAGCATCGCCGCCGTCCGCGACGGTGGGCGTGCTTGCACCGAAGATATTTACCGTTACTTGGGCGAATGAGGTATCGCTTGCGATTAAAATAGCAGCAAGAAACAACGGAAAACTCTGATGGCTCATATGTTGCCGATCGTAAGATAAAAATCACAACCATGAATGCGAGTGTTGTTGTATAGCCTAAGGACAAGCTGCCCTCCCGGCATGTGATGGATGTCACACTCGGAGACGAATAAGTCTTGCGAAACCCATTTGCGGCCCACAACGGGAATTCTGAACTGGAGGGAACAGCTTGCCGACGACCCGTTCGATGACGCTTCGGTCTCTGCCTGAAGTCGCGATGCGGACTTGCAAGAGAGCGAAGTCTCCGGCTAACGAATGAGGTCAACCTGTAACTGGGGTTGCGAAGTCTGAGCCCGAGGTCCGTACTTGCTCTTCGAAGGAAACGATCGCCGCCAACTCGAGAAACTGAAGAAGAGCGAAGGCCTGCTGCCGCCCGGCCAGTCACTCACTCTCAAATGGCCGGTCCTGCACTACGGCTCAGTGCCGAGGTTTGATCCCGATACCTGGGACTTCCGCATCACCGGATTGGTGGATTCGCCTCTCCAGCTCAATTGGAAAGAATTCAACGCCCTCCCCAAAATCCAGCGCACTAGCGACTTCCATTGTGTGACCCGATGGAGCCGTTTCGACAACCACTGGGACGGCGTAGCTTTCCGCGAACTGCTGGCCCGCGTCCATCCCAAGCCGCAAGCCGCCTACGTCCTGGTCCATGCCGAACAGGGATTCACTGCCAATGTGCCCTTGCCCGACCTTGACCGGGAAGAAGTATTGCTCGCCACTCACCACGATGGCGAGCCCCTCACCGCCGAGCACGGCTACCCGCTGCGCCTCATCGTTCCTCATTTATATGCCTGGAAGTCAGTGAAGTGGGTGCGCGGCCTGGAGTTTCTCCAGCACGACACCCCAGGATTCTGGGAGCAAAACGGCTACCACATGTACGGAGATCCCTGGAAAGAGCAGAGATTCAGTAGGGATTGATCGATTTACGAATTGTCGGATTGTCGAATTTAAATTCTAAAATGCGTAAATCCGGCAATTCGTAAATTATTTCTTCAGTATCGGATTGTACCCATCCTTCACCAGCTGCCCGCGCGCGCTTTCGGCGTCCTTGATGTCGGAAAACGGTCCCACCTGCACATGGAACAACTTGTCTCCACCCGCACTGGCGGCGAAGGCGGCGTATTGTTTTTTCTTAAGCGCATCCACCAGGGCCGCGGCATCCTCCTGTTTGCTGACCGCTGCCACCTGTACGAAATAACTGTTCTGCCCGGTAACGGTAGTGGGATCGGGAGGCGCATCAGCATCGGCCGATCCTGGCTTGGCGGCGTTGCCTGCTGGTGTGTCCGCCGTCTTGCCCGTCAAGTCCGCCTGCGGATCTTTCTGTTCGACCGCCTTGTAAAACGTGAGATCAGCGGGCGCTCGAGCCTCGGCAGCCTTGACTGCTGTGGGACGCACAGCAGACCCGCCCGTCCCCCCCTGCAACTCGACATTGGTCTTACCAGAATTTTTCCCCAGCGAGAATCCCATCCCGAAGAACACGGCGCACAGCGCCACCAGTCCAAAGAACAGGGCCAGCATCTTGCCCGTGCCCAGCGTGATCTCTGTATCTTCAGAAGCCGCCATGTTTCACTCCACCCCCGCACCTTCAGCTCTTGGGGCTGTCCCCATCCGGTTTGCCCAGGAGTTTCTGGATGCCGGAGAAAAAGTCCACCGGAACCGGGAAGACCACCGTCGTGTTTTTCTCCACCCCGATTTCAGTCAGCGTCTGCAAATACCTCAGCTGCACGCTGACCGGCTCCTTGGCCAGCAGGGCGGCGGCATCCACCAGGCGCTGCGCCGCCGAGAATTCGCCCTCCGCGTGAATGATCTTGGAACGCTTTTCCCGTTCCGCCTCGGCCTGCTTGGCCATGGCCCGCAGCATGGACTCGGGCATGTCCACCTGCTTGACTTCCACATTTGTCACCTTCACTCCCCAGGGCGCAGTGTGCGTGTCCAGGATGCTCTGCAACCGCAAATTGATCTTTTCGCGGTGGGCCAGCAGTTCGTCCAGTTCCTGTTC
>Ga0207657_10000879_pt1 | contig 31764 bp, 30 predicted proteins | sample KBSC33metaG_FD_184316 | JGI IMG/M metagenome (GOLD analysis project Ga0207657, IMG submission 184316) | Corn rhizosphere microbial communities from Kellogg Biological Station, Michigan, USA - KBS C3-3 metaG (SPAdes) (version 2) | ecosystem: Host-associated > Plants > Roots > Rhizosphere > Soil ...
CGTACGGATATTGTTTCTACCTGTTCCTGACGTGGCTGCCGGCGTACCTGGTTCAGACCATGCATATGAGCATTCTGAAGTCGGCGACGTTCGCGGCGATTCCCTGGATGTGCGCGACGGTATCGGACCTGGCGGTGGGAGGATGGCTGATCGATCATCTGATCGCCCGCGGCCACGACGAAACGCGCGTGCGCAAAACCGTTCTCCTGGTGGGAATGTGCGGCGGGCTGGCGGTTTTCGGCGCCACCACGACCACCGATCCGGTGCGCGCGATCGCATGGATCTCAGTCGCGCTGAGCGGCCTTGCGGCGGCGGCGCCGGTAGGTTGGTCACTGCCGTCGCTGATTGCGCCGCGCGGTGGAGTCGGCACGGTCGGCAGCATCATGAATTTTGCGAACAATGTGATGGGCGCGGTGGCGCCCATTGTCACCGGCATGATCGTGGGCAGCACGCATTCCTTCACCAATGCATTCCTGGTGGCAGGCGTGGTCTTGCTAACGGGCGTTGCGTCTTTCGTTTTCCTGTTGGGGCGCATCGAGCCGGTGCCCGAACCGTTGGCGAAAATGCCGTTGCCGGTTTCGGTGCCGGGAGCGCGCTAGCGCCTGGTCCGGTGCGGTGCGCTAGGCTTTCCGCGGGAACATATCGAACGGCTCGAAATCGCCGTTCAAAAGCTCGCGGGTGTCGCGGTGCCCGAGCCAGCCGGAGATCATGGTGGCGTAGACCCGGCGGAAATCGGTGGTGTGGAGCAGGTTGTCGCCTTCGTCGAGTTTGGCGAGGCTGGGGATCTGGCCGTAGTGGCCGCCCTTCACCTGATTGCCGGCAACGAACATCAGATTCGCTGCGCCGTGATCGGTGCCGAGGCTGACGTTTTCCGGAACGCGGCGGCCGAACTCCGAGAACGCCATGAGAACGACGTCATCGGCACGGCCGATGCGCTGGAGATCCTTCATGAAGGCGGAAACGGAATCGGACGCGTAGGTCAACAGGCGCTGGTGGACGTCATTCTGAAATACGTGCGTGTCGAAAGCGTTGTTGCGATAGGCCGTGTAATACAGGCGCGTGGGCATGCCGGCTTCGATGAGCGCGGCGACTTTGGGCAGGTCCAGGCCGACGATTCCGTAATCGACCGGCGAATGATATTTGGACCACGCTTCCTGCACCAGCGCGGAGGCGCTCTTGGCGCTGCGGGCGGTGTCGAGCAAGAATTCGCGCGCGGGGTTCGCGACCTTGCCGTTGTCGGGAGTGGCCTTGAAGACTGCGTTTTCGTCGAAGAAACTTTCGCGCGAGAACTTATTGGGATCGTCGAACACCACCGGAACGTGGCGGCGGCTGCGTACGGCGAGCGACTGGTGCGTATCGATGTTCACGATGAAGTTCGGCGGCGCATCGGGCGCGATGGTGTCGGCCAGGCGGCCCACCCAACCGTACTGCTCGCCGCTGTTGGGCGCGGCAGTCTGCCAATAGGCCATGGACGAGAAGTGCGAGAATGAAGGGTTTTCGTAACCGCAGCCGTGGACGATGGCAAGCTTGCCATCCTTATATAAGCGCTCGAAGCCGACCATGCCACGATTGAAGCCGAAGTGATCGTCGATGGGGAGGAGAGTTTTCTTGGGGAGCCCGATCTTGGGGCGGTGCTTGTAATACGCGTCGTCGCCGTAGGGGACCAGCGTGTTGAGGCCGTCGTTGCCGCCGGAAAGTTCGAGAACCACCAGGATCTTGCCGTTCGATTCCGCTTCCGCGGCGATGGCAGCGGCTGCGCGGCCGAAGACGCCGACGCGAAGCGCGGTGCCCGCAGTCATGCTGAGACCGGAGAGGCCGGCTTTCAAAATGTCTCGACGATTCAGTTTCATGTTTCTAACCTCAGCTTGGTTCTAACCTCAGCTTAGTTGATACTCGGGCTGGCTCATGATTAAGTGCAGAACCAGACGCAACGGTTGTTCCAGATAAGTCTTCGCAAGGGAGATGTCGGACGTGCCGAGCTCGCGATCGAGGAAGGCGACCAGCTCATGGCGCACGTCGTTGCTGGGCGGGACGCGCATGAAGCGGCGAATCAGGTAATCGACGACCTGGGTTGTGTTCTGCGGATTCTCCGCCAGCACCATCTTGGCGAGATGAAGCTGCGCGGTGTCGCGCGGGATCGGCTTGACGCGTTCGAGCGCCAACTGCGAGCCGCGGAAACTGCCGTAGCGGGTGTTGAAGTCTTCGTCGCGATCGGCAGCCATGTTCGATTCCGCCATCTCTCCGCCCTTGGTGTCGGGTTTGGTGGCGGTGGTGATGTCCTTGCCTTCGCGAATGCGGTCGGCTACACGGCGGACTTCTTCGCTGGCGGCGACGCGATCCGGCGCGACAAAATTGATGTCGGGGAAGAGCACGTCACGCGCGAAATTGCCGCGCTCGAGCAGAAGACCCGGCGTGATCCAGCTGCGGCCTCCGGCCCATCCTGCAACCGTGGGCGGCGAAAAGAGGCGCTGGCCGAGCGCGGCGGTGGCGGAGTTGAAATCCGGCTCGCCGGGAATGTTTTCGAGGCCCAGCTTTTTATAGGTGGATACGGCAAGCTCTACCGGGCTCTTGATGTGCGTGCCGACGGATGCGGGGCTATAAAAATCGCGCGACAGGAACATGGCTTCGAGCAGCGGAGCGATTTCATAATGCGAATCGCGCAGCACGGAGCCCAGCTTCTTTTGATACTCCGGCGACAGATTTTCACGAACGAAGAAGCGATAGAGTTTGCCGGCAATATAATCGGCGGTCACGGGCTGCTGCATGATGATGTCGATGATGTCGACGCCATCGAAGCGGCCCGTCTTGCCCAGGAAAGTTTTTTCGCCGTCGTCATGTTTATCTTTATTGACGACGAATTTCAGATCCACGTAATTCCAGCCAGTAAAGGCGCGGGCGGCTTCGCGGATATCCTTTTCGGTGTAGTGGCCCACGCCCATGGTGAACATCTCCATGATTTCGCGCGCGAAATTTTCGTTGGGCGCGCCCTTGACGTTGACGCCCGCGTCGAGGAAGGTAAGCATGCCGGGGTCCTCGGCCATGGCGACCATGAGATCGCGGAAATTGCCGGTGCCGTGGTTTTCATAGAGCTGCAACTCGGCAAGGAGCTTGCGATAGTCGCGAACCTTGGGTTCATTGACGGCGTAATGGCCGTGCCAGAAGAGCGCCATCTTTTCCTGCAGCGGGCGCGGGCTGGTGAGCATGCGATTCGCCCACCAATAGGCCACGCGGTTGGTTTCGAGCGCGCTGGCGCGGAGCCAATAAAAAAATTCGTCAACAATGGGCTGGAGCGGGCGGTTGCCCGAGGGCTTCACCTTGATGCCAAGCGCTTCGCCGTTCTTCTTGGCCATATCCGTGACGGCGGGGCGGCTGGGCGGGAAGGGTTCGAGGCCGGGATCGCGGATGCCGGATTCATCGAACGGCGGCAGGTGGCTGATGTCGGTGCCTTCATAGCGGACCAGGCGGGCAATGGCCTGCGCCGGCGTCATTTTGGCGAGCGCGTCGATCTCCGCCGGCGTGCCGCCAAATCCGGCGCGTTCGAGCAGGTGAGCCGCGAAATCGCGATTCCAGTCTTTAGCGCTGATGGGCGTGAGATCGTTCTGCCAGGCTGCGGGTCCGGCGGTCTGGGCGAGCAGAGCGGGAGAAACCGCAAGCGCTCCGGCGACCGCTAGGATTGCAGCGAGGGAATCCACTCTTCGCATGTTTCCGGCTCCTTTAGATTGGGCTATAGAAGATGTTCCCACGAATTGGGGAGGGACGCTACTGCAAGATGGGGGTCTTTCAGCCTGGGGTCTTTCAACTGGCTATCTTTTGGTGGCGGTCTTTCAGTGGGGGGCTTTCAGCCAACGGTCTTTCAGTTGGTTGTCTTTCGGCCAGCGGTCTTTCAGTTGGCGGTCTCTCAGCTTGCTAAAGACAACGCGGATTGCTTTCCGACTGGGCTCCCCGGTCCGCTTGCTTCGGTGGCCAGGCCGAGGCGCGCGGTGAAATGAAACGTGCTGCCGATGCCGGGTTCGCTTTCCACCCAGATCCGGCCCCCCAACAACTCGACTAAGCGGCGCGAGATGGTTAATCCGAGGCCGGTCCCGCCGTACTTGCGGGTGACGGAGTTGTCGGCTTGGGTGAAGGAGGAAAAGATTTCCTTTTGCTTTTCGAGCGGGATGCCGATTCCGGTATCTTTAACAGAGAACCGTAACGTGACATGCTCCGGGTCTTGAGATTCTTTTGCAACCGCTAATGTGATTGCTCCGGAATCTGTGAATTTAATGGCGTTTCCAACCAAATTGACGATAATCTGGCGCAAGCGAACCGGATCTCCCGCGACAAGATCGGCGACTTGCGGATCCACTTGCAAAGTGAGATCTAAACCTTTTTCTGCCGCGGGGCGTTTCAAGATCTTAAACGTCTGCGCCAAACTTTCGCGGAGGCGGAAGGTCACGACCTCCAAATCCAGCTTTCCGGCTTCAATCTTGGAAAAATCCAGGATGTCGTTGATCAGCGTGAGCAACCCTTCGCCCGAGGTTTTCGCCGTTTCGAGACAATCGCGCTGTTCGGCATCCAAAGTGGTGTCGAGCGTGAGTGCAACCATGCCGAGAACGCCATTCATCGGCGTGCGGATTTCATGGCTCATGTTGGCTAGAAACACACTCTTGGCGCGGCTCGCCGCCTGCGCGGCCTCCTCGGCCTGCCGGCGCTCCACCATTTCTTCCTTTAGTCTCCGATTCATAACGCGCAGGGCCTCGCGCTGTATATGCGCCTTCAAAGCAAGGTGAACCACGACGCCAAACAGCACCGCGCTCGATACGCCTCCCAACAACGTCAGGTTGGTCAAGAAATCTGGTTTATTTTGATTCCTGGCGGCGAAAGCCTGCCACAATCCAATGCGGAATGTCGCCACAAATACGCCGGCGCCGATCGAAACCCATAAGGGCTCGCTGAGGCCAAACTGACTCACCTCGAGAGCCAAGACCGCAATGCCAATTCCCAGCAACACGAAGCCGACTCCGGTGTGAAGCGCTACCCGGTTTAGATCGCCCCACGAGAAAGCGTCACTGGTTCCCGAGAGGACGCTGATACTACACGCCGCGCCAATGGCGGCAATCAGCAAACCAACGACGCCGAGCAGCGGGGATCTTTTGGTGAACCGGCGGTGCCGGGCCAGCAGCGTGACCACGGCGAATATGGCGAAACAGAGAGCTGTGGTCGGCGCCATACGTCCGCGGAAGGGAGCGAGTGTCGTGATGGAGGCGACACCGAGGAACTGGTCGATTCCAAAGCTGGTATGGAAAACGTATTCGAACAGTGAGGCGAGCGAAAGCGCGGCTGTAATCGACGAGGCGATTGCGGTCAGCCTTGCTCTGGCCATCAGGATGCCGAATAGGGCGACTCCGCTCAGCACAAAACTAACCGCGGTGTTGGGCTGCATGGGCGCAAAATGGGGCGCGACTTGAATGAGGAAGAGGGAACGGATCGCCCAGCCAGTCAGCACGATGGACCCGAGCAGGATGACGAGCGCGCCGCAAAATGCCGCCGTTACTCCGGGCCAAGACCAACGGGGAGCGGTTACACGGGATTGCATGAGATTCAGTGTTCATATCGGCCTATCTGATACAAACCTTTAGCCTTTATGTTGTTGCGGCGCTTGGTGATACACAACGGAAGGCGCGGGGCTTGCGCGATGGAGAACTGGGCAAGGCGCCTCATCGAAAGACAATTCGGCCGTAGCGGGGCTATGCGGTTGGGATTTTCGATCGTCTCGCGGTGGGCTGCTTACGTAAGCAACCCACCGGGGGTGAAGAAAACAGGCGGCTATTTGTTTATTTGACCCGCACAACGGACTCGCGTCCTGTGCGGATACCGGTCTCAGAAAAGTGTCCGAATCAACCGGCAATTGCGCTCTCCTAGTTCCTTTCGCGGTCACCTTACGCCACTTTCGCGACGCTCGTATCAACCAGAGAATCGATTCTCTTCCGTGTCCCGCCCTTTCCTCAATGTTTCCGGGGCGGCTAGCCCGCTTCGCCCGGGCACGAACTCCCGAGTTCCACGGACGCGGATTCCACCAAACAACAACGATCGGCCTGCGCAGGCTCGAACTACGGTTGGATTATGCGGGAGGGGGGTGGCAAAGGACGCTGGGAAAAAGTGGGAAGTGATTGAGTGTCGGCGGGATGGAGGCGAGGGAGGGGATGTGACTGCACGCGCCGAAGACAATTGGCCCACAGATGAAAAACGGATGGACACAGATAAGAAAAATTAAATTGCCGAATTCTCGCCGTAAGCCGGGTCGCCTGGGAACTTTGCTATCTGTGTCCATCGGTTCGCATCTGTGGGCCAATTCGCAGTTCTTGTGAGGGTGACCACTGGGCTACACCCCTGGCAAGGCCAATGTCTTTTAGGGATGGTGGCGCTACAGCAGTTCGGATGCGGCGAAGAAGAAGGGGATTTCGACGGCGGCGGTTTCGGGGGCGTCGGAGCCGTGGACGCAGTTGCGCTCGATGGAGGTCGCGAACTGTTTGCGGATGGTGCCTTCGGCGGCGTTGGCCGGGTTGGTGGCTCCCATGGTGTCGCGCCATCTCTTGATGGCGTCCTCGGCTTCGAGCGCGAGGACCACGACGGGGCCTTCGGTCATGAACTTGACCAGCGACGCGAAGAAGGGGCGCTCGCGGTGCACGCCATAGAAGTTTTCGGCTTCGATCTGGCTGAGGCGTTTCTGCTTCATCCCGACGACTCGAAGGCCCGCCTTCTGAATGATGGCAAGGATCTGGCCGGATTGGCCGGCGGCGACGGCGTCGGGCTTGATGATGGCGAATGTGCGTTCCATAAATGAATAGTTTAGAGAGCGGATTTAACTTTCTCGCCGATGTCGGCGGGCGTGGGGCAAACGATGATTCCGGCGGCGGCCATGGCGGCCATTTTGTCTTCGGCTTTGCCGCTGCCTCCGGAGATGATGGCTCCGGCGTGGCCCATACGGCGGCCGGGAGGCGCGGTCTGCCCGGCGATGAAACCGATCACGGGCTTCTTTACGTGTTCCTTTATATACGCGGCGGCCAGCTCTTCGGCGTTGCCGCCGATTTCGCCGATCATGACGATGGCGTGGGTGTCGGGATCGTCATTGAAGAGCTTGATGGCATCGGTGTGAGTGGTGCCGATGATGGGGTCGCCTCCGATGCCGATGCAGGTGGATTGACCAATCTTTAGGTTCGTCAACTGGCCGACAGCTTCATAAGTCAGCGTGCCGGAGCGCGAGACTACGCCCACATGGCCGGCAAGGTGAATGTGCCCGGGCATGATGCCGATCTTGCACTGGCCGGGAGTGATGATGCCGGGGCAGTTGGGTCCGATCAAGCGGGTGGCGGGGTGCAACTTCAGATATTCCCAGGCCTTGATCATGTCGTTGATGGGGATGCCTTCGGTGATGCAGACGACCAGGGCGAGTCCGGCGTCGGCGGCTTCCATGATGGCGTCGGCAGCGAAGGGCGGCGGCACGAAGATGACGGACGCGTTGGCGCCAGTGGCCTTGACGCCTTGAGCGACGGTATCGAATACCGGGCGGTCGAGGTGTTTTTGCCCACCTTTTCCGGGCGTGATGCCGCCCACTACACGCGTGCCGTAGCGGATGGCCTGTTGGGCATGGAAGGTGCCTTCCTTGCCGGTGAATCCCTGGACCAGCAGGCGCGTCTGGTTGTTGACGAGTACACTCATGCGGCTAACCCCACGACTTTTTTGGCGCCGTCGAGCATGCCGTCGGCGATGGTGAAGTTGAGGCCGGAGTCCTTCAAAATCTGGCGGCCGAGTTCGACGTTGGTGCCTTCCATGCGAACCACAATGGGGTGGGTAACATTGAGCTCGCGGGCGGCGGCGACCACGCCGATGGCTAAAGTGTCACATCGCAAGATTCCGCCGAAGATATTGATAAAGACTGCCTTGACGGATTTGTCAGACAAAAGAATACGGAAGGCGTTGCGGATCTGGTCGGCATTGGCTCCGCCGCCGACGTCGAGGAAGTTGGCGGGGCTGCCACCGGCGTACTTGATGATGTCCATGGTGGCCATGGCGAGTCCCGCGCCATTGACCATGCAGGCGACAGTGCCATCCAGTTTGATGTAGTTAAGGCCGAACTTCGAAGCTTCTACTTCAAGGGGATCTTCCTCGTTGAGGTCGCGGAGTTCGAGGAGATCCTTGTGGCGGAAGAGGGCGTTGTCATCGAGGGTCAGTTTCGCGTCGAGCGCGTAGACGTGGCCGTCTTTGGTCAGGATGAAGGGGTTGATTTCGGCAAGGGTGGCGTCGAGGGCTTCGCTGGCGTGGGCGAGGGCCAGCATGGCTTTGGCGGCGGCGCCTGCCATGGAGCCGGGAATGCCAATTCCGAAGGCCAGTTTACGCGCCTGGAAGGGCTGGAGACCAAGGCCGGGCTCGATGGATTCCTTGAGGATGCGTTCGGGAGTTTTGGCGGCGACCTCTTCGATTTCGACTCCGCCGTCGGCTGAGGCCATGAAGGTGTTCTTGCCGGTGGCGCGGTCGAGGACGATGCCGAGGTAGAGTTCGCGCTCGATGGGAAGTCCTTCTTCGATGAGGAGGCGCTGGACGACGCGACCCTCCGGGCCGGTCTGGTGAGTGACGAGCGTGCGGCCCAGGATCTGGTCGGCGGCGGCGCGGGCTTGTTCCGAGTTCTTGACGACCTTGACGCCTCCGCCCTTACCGCGTCCGCCGGCGTGGATCTGGGCTTTGACGACGACGGTGCCTCCGAGCCTTTGGGCGGCGGCTTCGGCTTCGGGTACGGTATGAACCACTTCGCCCCGCGGCACTGGCACGCCGTAGCGCGCAAGCAGGGCTTTGGCCTGGTATTCGTGGATCTTCATGTAGGTGTTAGGGACGGAATTCCCAATATAGCGCAGGTGGGCAGAAGCGAGAGCATGCTAAATGGGATGGTGTCCGCAGGGGACGCTGCCGTAGCACGCGAAAATGGATGACATGGCGTGCGTGCGATTGTTTCACTGGAGGGCGAAAGAAGCCGGGCCTCTGATTGCGAGGCTGCACGCGGCGGGTTACGCGGTGGTGCACCACGCGGAGACGCAATCGCCATCGGCGCGGGAGATCAAGGAATCGGGCGCGGTGGCGGTGGTGATTGATTTGTCGCGGATGCCGTCGCATGGCAAATACGTTGGCGCGTGGGTGCGAGGATCGAAGAGCACGCGGCACATTCCGCTGGTTTTTGTGGGCGGCGAGGCGGAGAAAGTGGCCGCGATCAAGACGCACTTGCCGGATGCGGTGTATTCGTCAGTTGCGGGAATCGCGGGGGCGCTGAAACGAGCGATTGCGAATCCGCCGAGCGATCCGGTGGTGCCGCGGCAGATGATGGAGACGGCGCCGGGTCGCACGACGGCGCAGAAGATGGGGATTCGCGCGGGGACGGTGGTGGGGCTGATTGATCCGCCGGCGGATTACTTAAAAGTGCTGGGGGAGCTGCCGGAGGGCGTTACGACGGAGGAAGACTCGCGGCGGGTGTGTCCGGTGACGGTGTGGTTCGTGCACGATCCAGGCGAGTATGAGGCGGCGCTGCCGTCGCGGCGGACGCTGGCGGCGCGAAGCCGGTTGTGGATTGCGTGGCAGAAGGGGCGGCGCGACGGGCTGAACGGGAATTTCGTGCGGGAGCGCGCGCTGGCAATGGGGCTGGTGGATTATAAGATTTGTTCGCTCGACGGGGTGTGGAGCGGGATGGTGTTCACTGTGAAGAAGGCGCGGCCCGTCTCCAAGGGGCGATGATTCCGGCCCCGTCAGCAGCCTTCGGCGGATTAGTAAACGCGACGCGACTAGGGAGGATATTGCCGAGTTGGAGATGAAAGCAAGGCTGAGAACCAACCGACGCGTTCCGTCCTCGGCGAGATCAATATAGTTCGTTTCCATACGCCTGCCCACGAATAGCATTGCGAAGGTCAGCTGGATTCGCGACATCGGGAGGGAGGAACGAATGCCAGATCGCGCGAGATCCATTGTCAGACAGGCGAAACGCAGCAATGTCATCACTCTTCGCAAGACCACCATGCTCATAGAAGACAAGACAAAGCGACTCACTCAAAGCAACCGCTTTCAAACGACGGCGGGGCAATCCGTCACGAATCGCATCCCCAACATTCCACGGCCATGCTCCAGGTTCAGCCATCGAAAATACGTCTTCTTGGCTAGATTTTTGGGTTGCCCCTGCGAATGCGATCTTCACGGAATTCGGAATGTCCGAAACCCGGCGCATAATTCGAAATCTATCCGGTGTTTCAAGACCCGAAAGTAGGTCGTCGGGGGTCGCCACTTTCACTTCAAGGAGGTTCGGTTGATCGTCAGCGACAGTCATCGTTCCTAGCTGCTTCTTGAGTCTGTCATCGTTTCGCTTCAAATACCCGTTGAACAGTGCACTCGCGGAGAGCACAACAGCGAGAGAGGCGAGTGACAATATTGCCAACGTCTTCAAGCGTCGTTTCATTTGATAATCCTAGTCTACTCGCGGATACGGTGAAGCGTTGACCAACGCGGTCGGTTCCGGCACGGCGGCCTATCAAGCCGCCTTATATTCGTCAGTTTCTTGTTCTTATCGACTCGATCACCCTTTCCCGCGGGGGCGCGCATGAACCGAGCTAAATTTGACTTGGATGCTTACCCGTTCCAGATCCGCTCGCTTTCAAAGGATGACGGCGGCGGATTCCTGATCAAATATCCGGATGTACCGGGCTGCACGTCCGACGGCGGGACTCCGGAAGAGGCGGTGAAGAGTGGCCGCGATGCCCTGCGCTCGGCCTTGCGCACGCTGCGCGAGTTCGGCGATCCCGTTCCGCGGCCGGGTTCGTTTGGTGCTTCGAGCGGACAGTGGCGGCAGAGGGTTCCGAAGAGCCTTCACGCGCGGCTAGAGGCTCGCACCGCGCAGGAGGGCGTGAGTCTCAATACGCTGGTGACGGCATTGCTGGCGGAGGGATTAGAGGGACGGCGATCACGCGCAAGTTAGATGAATCCACGACCGCGAAAGCTAGCGGCGTTCTTCGAGGTGACGGAGACGCGCGTCGAGCACTTCTTCCACGCGGCGAAGCTCGGCGCGCCACAGGTCTCGCATGTCGTCAAAACGGCGGTCGATGGCGTCGAAGCGGGCGTTGATGTGCGAAGTGAAAAGGGCCGCGACAATACCGAGCATTGCGGCGTTGAACAGCATCGGGACGCCGATTGCAAGATAGAGTTGTTGGTTGGTCACCACAGTTAGTGTGCTTCGCCTGGCTTTATTCTCGCATGAACGCGAGTGCGCGATGATAGAAGATCCATGTCGCTTGTGCCGTATCTCCATCGCGTGGCTGCGGGCGCGGATCTCACTTCCGCCGAGGCCCACGGGGCCATGACCTTGCTGCTCGAAGGCGGCACGCACGACGCCGCAGTGGGCGCGTTTCTGCTGGCGCTGCGGGTGAAGGGCGAGACGGCGTGCGAACTGGCGGGGTTCGCGCGAGCCATGCGTGAACACATGGTAACGGTGGATGCGGGTCCGGACGTGATCGATATTGTCGGCACCGGCGGCGACGATGCGGGGACGTTCAACATTTCGACGGTGGCGGCGCTGGTGCTCGCGGGAGCCGGGGCGCGAGTGGCGAAGCACGGCAATCGCGCGATCTCCGGGAAGGTGGGCAGCGCCGATGTGCTCGAAGCGTTGGGCGTGCGCATTGCCATGACGCCGGAGGAAGCGGCGGGCGCGGTGCGCGAGATCGGGCTGGGATTTTTATTTGCTCCCAACCTGCACCCCGCGATGAAGAACGTGCAAGGCGTGCGGCGCGAATTGAAAATGCGCACGGTGTTCAATCTGCTGGGGCCGCTGGCGAATCCGGCGCGGGCGCAGACACAAGTGATCGGGGCGCCCTCGGTGGAGTTCGCCGGGATTATGGCGGAAGCGCTGGCGGAGCTGGGAACGGGACACTCCTACGTCGTGCACGGCGTGCTGGCGGGAGGCGGCGGTCTGGATGAGGTGAGCACTACGGGTTCGACCGAAGTGTATGAAGTGTGGACGGGCCGGGTGGAGAAGAGCGTGTGGATGCCGGAGGACTTTGGCGTGGCAAAAGTCTCGCTGGATGCGCTCGCGGGCGGGGATGCGACGGAGAACGCGAAAATTACAAGGGAACTGCTGGGCGGGATGAGGGGCCCGAAGCGCGATATCGTGCTGGTAAATGCGGCGGCGGGGCTGTTGGCGGCGGGTTTGACGGCGACGCCTCGCGAAGGCGTGGCGAAGGCGGCTGAGGCAATCGACTCAGGGCGTGCGATGGGGGTCCTGAAACAATTACAGCAAAATTTTCCCAAAATCTGAGCTGTTTGTCTTACGGATTGCGCGTATTCTATTGTCGGAGAGAAACCGGCGTTCGACGGAGGAACGGGCGAGTCTTTCGCCTGGTGGGCCGGCTGGGTTGCTTGCGACTCGGCCGGCCCCGCTGGTTTTTAGGAAGATCGATTTTGACGGTCTAGGGAGCAAGCTGGCGCGTCAGGTCCGCAATCTCGGGATTTGCGCCGAGTTGCCGGTAAATTTCCAGAGCTTTGCGTAACTTCTCGAGGCCGGCTTCTCTGGCTCCGTTCCGCACTTGCAGAGCGCCTACACGGCGATTGGCTGCGGCAACTTCCGCGCGAGTGGCTGGAGTGACCTGCGAACCTTCCAGTGCGGCGAGGCCTTCGGTGATCTGTAAGGCGCGGGTGTAGCTGGATAACGCGCCGGGCACGTCGTCCTCCTCGAGCTGAATTGCGCCAAGCGTATTGGCAGCGTTCATCACGTCGCGTTGGACGGCGGCGTCGCGGGGATTGGTTAGGGCCAGAGCCTCGTACTGAGTAAAGGCGTCTTGATAGGAGCGCAACGCCTCCTGACGATTGCCGGCGGCTTTGGCACGATCGCCTAACGCTTGCGACGCTTGCGCCAGGTCGCGGCGCGCCAGTGGATCGGCGGGAGCGGCGCTATAGGCGAGTTGGGCGGCGGCGTAAGCGCGGCTGGGCTCCCCGCCACGCAGGTACGCAGTGACTAATTCGTGGCGGGTCTGCTGCAGCGTACGTTCGGCTTGCCGGCGGGCGGCGGCGTCCACGACTTCGGAATGCTCGGAAACGACGGCGATGGAAATCAGTGCGACGCCAATGACCACGGCCGCGGCGACAGCTTCCACATTGCGCCGCACGAATTTCGCGAACTGGTAGCCGGGCGTATCCAGGCGCGCGATCACGGGACGGCCCTCCAGATAGCGGCCGATGTCTTCGGAGAACTGCTCGACGGAAAGATAGCGGCGGTGAGGCTCCTTGCGCAGGGCCATGAGGATGATGTTGTCGAGGTCGCCGGCTAGTTTCTTGCGCAGGCGTTTGCGAGCTTTGTCGCGGGACTCGGAGACGGCTTCCATTTTCTGGGTGGCTTGGGGGACACCGGTGGAGTCGTCGGCGAGGACCAGCGCACTGGGGCGAAGCGGCTCCTGCTCGCAGATGGCGTGCTGCATGGCGGCTTGCGAGCCGAGTTTCGGGCCGTAAGGCATTTTTCCGGTGAGCAGGCGGAAGAGAAGCACGCCGAGCGAATAGACATCGGTGGCGGTAGTGATGGGTTCGCCGCGGATTTGTTCGGGGCTGGCGTAGTCGAGCGTCATGGGACGCATCTCAGGCCGGGTTTGCGCCAGATCCAGAGTGACGCCATCGGGGCTTAGAAGCTTGGCGATGCCGAAGTCGAGCAACTTCGGGACGCCGTCGGCGACCAGGATGTTGCTGGTTTTGATGTCGCGGTGCACGACGAGATTTTGGTGCGCGTAGTGCACCGCGGAGCACACCGCGCGGAACAGATGCAGGCGCTCGGAAATGGAGCACTTCCGCCATTCGCAGTATTGGTCGATGGGCGTGCCTTCGACATATTCCATCACCAGGTAGGGAAGTCCGTCGGGCGTGGAGCCGCCATCGATCAAGCGGGCGATATTGGGATGGTCGAGGTTCGCGAGCACCTGGCGCTCGGTGCGGAAGCGGCGCAGGATCTCCTGCGAATCCATGCCACGCTTCACCATCTTAATCGCGACCTGCTTGCGATATTCCTGGTCGAAGCGATTCGCGAGCCAGACGGCTCCCATGCCGCCGCGGCCGATGCGGCGCACGAACTGATAGGGGCCGACGCGATAGCCAGCCGGGTATTCGCCGACTTCGTCGTCGGGTGCGAAGCCGCGGGAAACGAACTGGCGTAGCTGGGCCGCGGGTGTTTCCAGGAATTCGCCGGCTTCATCCGAGCTGCGCAGAAGCGTCTCGACTTCCTGCCGCAATTCTTCATCGCGCGCGCAGAGCACACGGAGGTAGGCGGCGCGGTCCTGGGCGGGGCGTTCGAGCGCGCCGTCAAAGACCTGACGAATCTGCTCCCAACGCTGTGGCGTCAAGAGAACCTCCGGTCATTTCCCGATGCAGGAAGGCGCGCGCGGAGCTCCAACTGCGCTTGACGGTGGCGGGGGAGACGCCCATCACTTCGGCGGTCTCCTCGACCGACAGGCCGGCGAAGAAGCGCAGCTCGACCAATTGGGCTTGGCGGGCGTCGAGCGCCGCCAGCTTCCCGAGGGCCACGTCGAGCAGGATCATGTCGACGGGCCGCTGCTCGCAAATGACCATGGTGTCTTCGAGCAAGACTTTTTGATCGTCGCCACCGCGGCGCGCGGCGCGATGCTTGCGCGCGTAGTCGAGCAGGACGCGGCGCATTTGAGTGGCGGCCACGGCCATGAAGTGACCGCGGCTTTCGAGCGGTGCGCGCTGGTCCACCATGCGGATGTAGGCTTCGTGCACCAGGGCCGTGGGCTGCATGGTGTGCTCACCGCGCTCACGGCGGAAGTAGGAACGAGCGATGCGGTGCAGTTCGTCATAGACCAAGGGAAGAAGGTCGTTGACGGCTTGCTTTTCGCCGCGACCGATTTCTCCGAGTAGGCGGGTTACTTCGCCGCTATCGCCCAAGGTGCGTTCATCCATAGGCTTTCAGCGATTATATCGATAAAACATGTATTGGTGTATTGCTCCTCTTATCCGCAGGCGAGATTCGCAGTAGTCCGGATCGTCCAGCTAGGTAGGTTCCAGTTGGCCGGCAGCAAATCGGTTCCGGGGTCAACACGCCACAGATCACTCGAGTTGCGTGTGCACAATCGCAGCGAAAGAGCTGTCGCGCGTTGTTCATGAATGCCGCAGAAATCTGAAATAGAAAGCTGCGAACACTAAGACAACACCAATATTCACTGTCAGCCGTTCCCAGAAGCGATTTCTGAAGAACAGGAAATCTACACCAACTATGACGGCCACCATCGCCACCACGTAAAGCGCGACAGCTACTTGTCTGTGCATTTCAGTGCCTTGGTTCAATCGTAATCCCCCGTCTTGACCGGTCTCACACGCGCCAGCATACACCCGACGGGGTTTGGGTGAAGGCGCGGCGACGCCGAGCCACGCGCCGGCCGCAGCGTGCGGGAACTCGTGATCAGCATAATTTCAGCATACTGTTCGATACGTCTTCGGTACCTGCGTTGTTCCTGTGCTTCGAGAATCAAAACGGGGATGCGGATTATAACGCGTGGGACGCCTGGGACGGAGACGGAGGGTGCTCTTCACTGAGTGAATCGGGCCCGAGAATGCGCGAGCCTTGGCCGCGGCCCCAACCGAGCGCAGACACACGCTCGGGGTTCGCCGATAAAACGAGATGCAAGGGACTGCTTTGATCCGGACCGGGGGCGCGGGCTCCGGCGCGGCAGGAAACCAGCGCCAGATAAGTGAGGATGGCGTGGACGTCGCCTTCGGCGGGCGAAGCCAGATCGAAATCCTGCGTGAGGAGGCGGACGCGATGGCCGGTTTCACTCAGGCGGAAGGCGACGAAGGCGGCGCATTCGACCGCCGTTTCAAACCAAGCGCGCTGATCGGGGGTGGCGTCAAGGTCGAGGAAGATGACAATCATCTGATCTTCGTCGCGGGCGAATTCTCGAACCTGCAGCGACCGCGTGTGGGCGGTGGCTTTCCAATCCACGTGGCGCGCGCTTTCGAGCGCTTCATAGGGACGGATGCGGTAGAAATCGTGGCCCGGACCGCGACGCCAGGCTTCGATCTCACCGGCGATGGAATCGGCGAGGGACTGGAAGCCGGGGCGCGGATCGAGGCAGGGATAGACGATGACGTCGTCGCGCAGCGTGACGATTTCGCGGCGCTCGGCGAAACCGAAAGGGAAGCCGGTGGTGAGCTGAAAGGTGCGCTCGCTGTAGCGGCCGCGGGTGGGGAAACGGAGTTCGATGGGCTCTTCGACCGTGACGCCGCCGGGGATGACTGGGAAGAAGAGAGCGCCGTCGTAGCCGCTGGGGCTGACGTTACTGGGAGTATCGATGCGGCTGGGAGGGGCGCCGGTGACGCGGATGCTAAAGGAAGGCATCCAGCGCTTGAGATTCTTGAGGCGCACGGCGGCGCGGACGGTGCGGCGCGCGGAGATGTGCGGCGGCAGCACCAGGTCGATTTCGAGGCCGGCGAGGGTGAGTTTGCTGACGAAGCCGGAGATGGCGAGGATCGACAGCATTGCGGCGAGGATCAGGAACAGAAGATTGTTGGCGGAGAGGACGGCGGCGAGAGTGACGATGACGATGGCGCCGCTGTAGGCGAGTCCGGTGCGGGTGACTTGCTGGCGGAGGGCGCCGGGCCAGAGGGTGCGGAGGTTTTGCCACCAGTGCATGCGAGGGCTAGTGGCAGTCGGGACGCTTGAAGGTGATGGTGACGCTGGTGCGGCGACCGGGATGATCGGGGTCTTGAGGTTCGGAGATGTCCACGTGTTCGTACCTCATGAGGCGCAGGGAGGCCCTGCTCAAAGACAAGACGCCGACGCCTATTTCTTTCCCGCGCGCCGAGGGCGGGGCTAGTTCGTCGATGACCTGATCTACGTCGTGATTCGACGCGCCGTGTGGAGGGTTCACATAACTACCCGGCGGCAGGTCGATCTTGCAAATCTGATGGCCGGTGCCGTAATTCACGACGGCTTCGATGTTGGGGCGGACCTGGAAGGTTTCGCGAGGAAGCGGCTCGCCATATTTGGCGCGGAGTGTGGAGGTGTCCATTTGGCCGAAGGCGGTGCAGCAGACTACGAACAGGGCGAGTTTGGCAGTCATGCTTCATGATACTGACTCGGGTTTGGCGGCGGCTTGGGCGACGCGGCCGATGGCGTTGACCAGCTTGCGGTAGGGAATTTTCGAGGGCCACTCGATGTCGATCCATTCGCCATCGCGCCAACTGGAGGTGTACCAGCGAGTGAGAATCGCGAGGTGCTCGAGGTTGGGCGTGCCGTGCGGCTCAATGGCGGCGACCAGGTCGCGCACGCGGCGATCCATTGACTGGCCGGCACCGTCGGCTTCCGAGAGTAGCAGGCGGCGCGGAGTCTGCCAGCAGCCTCCGATCAGAAACCACAGGTCGATGGCATCGGGGATGGAGGAGGGGACGACGGCGACTCCGGCGAGACGGTCAAGCGTGCGGGGCAGCTCGCCGGCGGCGGCTTGTACTTCGGAGATGCGGGCGGTGCGCTGGTGGAGGCGCTCGGCTTCCTCAAATTGCATTTCGGCGCTGGCCCGGTCGCGGGCTTGCTCCGCGGGGTCCTTGAGGGACGCGCCGCCGGTGCGTAGAAACTGTTCCACGCGGTCGGCTTCGCTGCGATATTCCTCGATGGACACGACGGTCTGGCAGGGGCGGAGGCAACGGTTCATCTCGCCATAGATGCAGCCGGGGTGGGCGGGCGAGGGCTGGAGATTTTCTTCGCAGCGGCGGATCTGGAAGAGGTCGAGGAGTTCGGTATTGAAGTGCTCGGCGGCGGCGCGGGTTGCGAAAGGGCCGTAGTAGAGGCCGCGGCCGAGACGTGTCGTCACCATGGTGCGCGGGAATTGGTTGTCGAGGGTGAGGCGCAGGAATGCGGGCGGGCGGAGGCGGACGATGCGCGGCCAGTCGTCCGGGAAATGTTTTTGCGCGAGTTCGAGGTGCGTGAGCGAGGATTCTAGCTGGGAGCCGGTGGGCCAGTATTCGATGCGCTCGACTACGCCGCGGAGGTTGAGGACGCGCGAGGCGCGGTCGCGCTCGGAGAGCAAGCGGCGGAGGCGGCGGCGCAGCAGGGCAGTGCGGGCGAGGTAGGGCGCGCCTTCGCTCGCCCAAAGCAGAAAGACGGCGGGGCGGTCAGGGATGGAGTCGAGTTCGGATGGGCTCGCGGTGCGAGGGTCCCGCATGAGTTTATTGTCGCCAAGCGGCGGGCGTGAAAGCTACAATCAAACCGTAAATGGAGAATCGAGCAATTGCGCGGATGTTGTCGGAGACGGCCGACCTGATGGAGATTTCGGCAGAGGATCCGTTCCGCATTCGCAGCTATCGAACGGCGGCGGGCGTGATCGAGGGGCATCCGGAGCAGCTCTCGGCCCTGCTGAAGGATCCGGCCAAGAAGCTCACCGATATTGCGGGGATCGGTAAGGGTATTGCGGCGGTGATCGCGGAGATCGAGGAGCGGGGAAGCTTCGAGCGGCGCGATGAAATGCTCGCGAAATATCCGGCATCGCTGCTGGAATTGCTGAGCATTCAAGGGCTGGGATCGAAGAGTATACGGCTGCTGTATGACACCCACAAGGTGCAGTCGGTGGACGATCTGGAGCGGGTGTGCCGCGAGCAGAAGCTGCGGGAGCTGCCGCGGATGGGGTCGAAGCTCGAAGAGAAAGTGCTGCGGTCGATTGCATCGTACCGGCAGCGGCAAGGGCGGTTCCTGCTATCGTTCGCGGAGCGCGCAGCGGAGGAATTGGTCGCGTATCTAAGCGCGGTGCCGGGGGTAGAGAAGGTGACGCCGGCGGGGAGTTTGCGGCGATCGAAGGAAACGGTGGGCGATCTGGATCTGCTGGTGACGGGTCCTGGAGCCGCGGAGGCGCTGGAGAAATTCGTGGTGCATCCGCGGGCGCATGAGGTGCTGGGGAAGGGTCCGAACAAGGCCAGCATCAAATTCGGGCTGGAGGGGTTGCAGGTGGATCTGCGGGCGCTGGCGACGGAAAGTTACGGCGCGGCGCTGCTGTATTTCACGGGGAGCAAAGAGCACAATATCGTGCTGCGCTCGCGGGCGCAGAAGATGGGCTTGACGTTGAACGAGTATGCGCTGGCGCGGCTGGATGACGAATCGCCGGTGGCGAGCGCGACCGAGGAAGAAATCTACAAAGTGCTGGGGCTGGATTGGATTCCGCCGGAACTACGTGAGAACTCGGGTGAGATCGATGCGGCGGCGGAGCATCGTTTGCCGAAGCTAGTGGAGCTGAGCCAGATGCGCGGCGATCTGCACATGCACACGACGGAAAGCGACGGGCGCGCGACGCTGGCCGAGATGGCGGAGGCGGCGCGCGACAGGGGACTCGACTACATCGCTATTACGGATCACTCGAAGTCATTGGCGATGACTAATGGATTAGATGAGAAGCGAGCGGTCGCGTTTGCGCATCAGGTTCGGGAGATGAATCGGAACGAATTTGGGCTGCGGGTGTTTTCGGGGCTTGAGTGCGACATTATGCGCGACGGGGCGATGGATCTGTCGAATGACGCGCTGGCGGAGCTCGATTGGGTGGTAGGGAGCGTCCACAGCTACATGAATCTGGAGCCGGCGGAGATGACGGACCGGCTGCTGCGCGCGCTGGAGTGTCCGTCGCTGCGGGCGATCGGGCATCCGACGGGCCGCATACTGCTGCATCGCGATGCGTTTCCGTTCGATTTTGAAGCGGTGGCGGCGGAGGCGGCGCGGCGCAATGTGTACCTGGAGATCAATGCCAGTCCGGAGAGGCTGGATCTTTCGGCGACGCTGATTCGGACGGCTAAGGCCAAGGGATGCAAGTTTGTCATTTCGACTGACGCGCATCATCCGAAGCATTTGGCGAACATGAGCTATGGCGTCCGGATGGCGCGGCGCGGGTGGCTGGAGGCGGGCGACATTTTGAATACTCGGTCGGCGGAGGAGTTTGCCGCGGCGATTCGCCACTAACTTTTATGAAACTTATTTCTTCCAAAGAAATCACCAAGAATCGAATTTTTACGGTTACGTGGGACCATGCGGTGGACGATGATGGGTTTGAGATCGAGCGCGCCATCGTGCATCATCGGGGCTCGGCGGTGATGATGCCGGTGGATGAGAAGGGGCGCATTCTGCTGGTTCGCCAATATCGTTTGTCGGCGCGGCAGTTTCTATGGGAGCTGCCGGCGGGGACGGTGGATCCGGGCGAGAAGCCGCTCCAGACCGCGCGGCGCGAACTGGTGGAAGAGACCGGATATCGGGCCAAAAAATGGACCAAGATGGCGGAGTTTTATCCGAGTCCTGGGTTCTTAACGGAGAAGATGACGATCTATCTGGCGACCGGGCTCACGGCGGGCGAACCCAAGCCAATGGATGATGAACGCATCGCAACGCGCTGGTTTAAGGCGAAGGAAATCGACGACATGATCCGCGCGGGCAAGATCATGGACGCGAAGACGAACGTGGGCTTTCTTAGGTGGAAGCGGTATTTCGCAGGTAAGTGAACATCGCGGCAAGCGCCTGGGCGCGATGGCTCACCTGCATTTTTTGTTCGATGGCGGCTTCGCCAAAGGTGCAGCCGAAGGGCTCGTGATAGAAGAGCGGATCGTAACCGAAGCCACCGGGGCCGCGCGCTTCGTCGATGATGCGGCCTTCGACAGCGCCGCGAAAGGTCTTCACCAGCTTGCCGCTGTGGACCAGAGCGATGACGCAGACGAATCGCGCCCTGCGGTTTTCGACTCCGCGCAGACGTTCGAGCAGCAGCGCGTTGTTGGCGGCATCGGTGGCATGATCGCCGGCGTAACGCGCGGAGTGGACGCCGGGCGCGCCGTGGAGCGCGTCGACTTCGAGGCCGGAGTCATCGGCAAATAAATAGCCGCCGATGTGTTGTCCATAGGCGGCGGCTTTGTCGATGGCATTGGCTTCGAAGGTGTCGCCGGTTTCGTCTGGAGGCGGTACGGATTTCGGGAGGGCGCGCACGTCGAAGTCGGGAGCGGTCAACTGAAACTCGCGCAACTTGCCGGGGTTGCTGGTGGCGCAGTAGACGATCATGCGGCTTCGAGAGATTGTTGGACCAGGATCAACTCGGCGATGCCGGTGCGAGCCAGGGCAACCAGCGATGCCAGTTGCTCGTCGTCGAAGGCGGTTTTTTCGGCGGTGGCCTGAAGCTCGACGAAGCGGCCGGAGCCGGTCATTACGACGTTCATGTCGACTTCGGCTTGGGAGTCTTCCTGATAGCAAAGATCCAGCATGGGCACGCCGCCGACTACGCCGACGCTGGTGGCGGCGACGTAATCGCGAATGGGGCTGCGCTTGAGCGTTCCGAACTTCACTAGCTTGCGGACGGCTACCGAGAGAGCGATGTAGGCTCCGGTGATGGCGGCGGTGCGCGTGCCGCCGTCGGCTTGGAGCACGTCGCAATCGAGGATGATGCTGCGCTCGCCGAGTGCATGGAGATCGACGATGGAACGGAGCGAGCGGCCGATCAGGCGCTGAATTTCCATAGTGCGTCCAGACGCCCGGCCTTTGGAGACTTCGCGCGGGGTGCGCGTCGCGGTGGCGCGGGGCAGCATGGAATATTCGGCGGTGACCCATCCCTTGCCGGAGTTGCGCAGGAAGTGCGGGACCGTTTCTTCGATGGAAGCCGCGCAGAGCACTTGCGTGTTGCCGACTTCGATCAAGACCGAGCCTTCGGCGGTGAGCAGGTAGTCGGTCGTGATTTTCAGCGGGCGGAGTTGATTGGGCTGCCGTTTATCGATTCGCATGAGGGTAGTCGCCTTTAACTGGATTTAAGCAGTTCGTAAAACAGCAGGGAGAGAAGTGCCACGCCTGCCACGATGAGCAGCAGGCAGGGGATTGCGGCTGCATTGGAGCGCGCGGTGGGGGCCTTGCGCGATCCGGCCGCTTTGAATTTTGCCATAAGAACGGTAACTTCTAGGTGTAACACAGCGGTCGAACCCGGCGGTGTAAACCGGCGGTGTAAACCAGCGGGTTAGACCAGCGGTGTAAACCAGCGAAGATGTAGCACAATGAAGCTATGAACCCGAGCGGCGTGACGGTGGCTCCGCGCATTGTGAACCGCTTCTTCGAATTCTCCCTGCTGGGGATGCTGGCGGCGGGATATTTCGCGGTGCTCGGGTCGGGTTTCCTCGATTGGCCGACGGCGGCGATCACGCTAGTGGGACTGTGTGCGCGCGCGCTGGCGGTGGCCGGAATGGTCAAGATTGAGCCGCCTGCGCGAGTGGTGGCGGCGCTGGCCATCACTTACATCGGGTTTTTCCCGGTGGACTACTATTACATCTCCGGAACATTTCTCTCGGCCACCGTGCACATGGTATTTTTCCTGGCGGTGCTGAAATTGCTGACCGCCAAGACGCCGCGCGATTTCGGATATTTGAAAGCTATCGCGGGGCTGGAACTGATCGCGGCGGCGGTTCTTTCCGAAGGCTTAAGTTTTCTGGCGTACCTGGCGGTGTTCGTGCTGTTCGCGATCGCGACGTTTGCGAGCGGCGAAGTGCGGCGGGCGGCGGGAGCGCAAGTAGTGGTATCACGCAGCGGGCTGAAGGCGTTTTCGCGACGTCTGGGAGTGGTATCGGCGTGCTTGTTCGGCGGCATTCTGTTCATGACGGTGTGCCTGTTCTTCGTGCTGCCGCGCACGGCACGCGCCGCCTTCGAGCGCTTTGCGCCGGTACGCTACCGGCTGACGGGATTTTCGAACAACGTGACGCTGGGCGAGATCGGCAGGATCAAGCAGAGCAGCGCGCCGGTGATGCACGTGCGTTCCTATCAGGGCGAAGGTTTCCTGCCAGTGAAGTGGCGCGGCGCGGCGCTGGCGGAGTTCGACGGCAAGCGCTGGTTCAATCCGCCGGGCGTGGAACAGGCAATCCAAGTCGAGAATGGCGAGGTGGTGGTGCGCTCCGCCACTGAGGGCGCGAGCCGTGGGCCCAATCTGATTTATCAGGTTCATCTGGAGCCGCTGATTGCCGACACCTTATTTTTCGCGGGCACGGTGGAGACCATCAAGATTGATGTGCGGTATCTGCGATATTCACGGGGCGGCGGCTTTCACGTAGCGCCGCGGTATGGGAATCGCGGATTGAATTACAGCGCGTATGGGTTTTTGCCGAATGAGTGGGCTCCGGGACGCTATTCAGCGCAGCTTCCGCAAGGCCTTCAGCGCGAGTATTTGAGTCTTCCGCGGACGGATCCGCGGATTTTCAAATTGGCGCAGCAGATGACGGCAGGGGCTGAGACGCCGGCGCAAAAGGCGCGGGCGATGGAAGCGCACTTGCGGCAGGATTACGGATATACGTTGGAGCTGCTCTCGAAGCCGGTGGACGATCCGCTGGCGTACTTTTTGTTTGTACGCAAGAAAGGCCACTGCGAATATTTCGCGTCGTCGATGGCGGTGATGCTGCGGACGCTGGGGATTCCGTCGCGGGTGGTCACGGGGTTTCAGAGCGGCGTCTATAACCCCATGACGGGGTGGCAGGTGATTCGCGCGTCCGATGCGCATAGCTGGGTGGAGGCGTGGATCGAGGGGCGCGGCTGGACCACATTCGATCCAACGCCGTTCGATACCTCAGGGGGCGAGGCTGGATTGATGAGCCGGCTGGCGCTGCTGTCAGACGCCGCTTCGCAAGTTTTGAACGACTGGGTGATGAATTATGACCAAGGCCATCAGGCAGCGCTGCTGGCTCGTGCGCAGGATGCGCGGCGAAGTTTCCGGCTGCCCGATTTCGACGAGTTGGCCGCGGGGCTGAAGGACGCGGGTCAGGCTGGTTGGCGGTATTTTCCGGTGGCAGGCGGCGGGATCGCAATGGTGGTTCTGTGGCTGTTGTTTGGACCAGCGGCGTTGAAGCGCTGGAAACAGCGGGCACATGCGCGCAAAGTGGAGCGCGGGGCGAGCGAGCCATCCGACGCCACGATCCTGTATCAGCAGATGCTCGAAATGCTGGCGAAGCGCGGTATTCAGAAGCCGCCATGGTTTACTCCGCTGGAATTTGCGCGGGTGGTGAGGGCTCCGCAAATGGCGACGCTGGTGGAAGAGGCGACGGCTGCCTATAACGAACTGCGCTACGGCGGCAGGAACGACGCGGCTCCGCGAATGTTGCGGGTGCTGGAGCAGATCCGGCTACTATAAACACTCCGTGACCGAATACAGCGTTCGCGAGCAGCGCGGCTGGTATCTCTACGATTGGGCCAACTCGGCGTTCGTCACGACGGGCGTGGCGCTGTTTCTGGGTCCCTATCTGACCGCGCTCGCGAAGGCGGCGGCGGATGCGAACGGCCTGGTCCATCCGCTGGGCATTCCGGTGGACGCGCGCAGCTACTGGAGCTATCTGGTGAGCTTGTCGGTGATCCTGCAAGTGCTGGTGCTGCCGATCATCGGCGCCGGCGCGGACTACGGACATCGCAAGAAACAATATCTGGGGGTCACCGCATATGTGGGCGCGGCCGCGGCCACGGCGATGTTCTGGCTGCGAGGGAGCTCCTATTTATGGGGCGGCGCGCTGTTCATCGTCGCGAACGTGAGCTTTGGTGCGTCGGTAGTGGTCTACAACTCGTTCTTGCCGGAGATCGCTCCGCCGGAGCAGAGGGACGCGGTGTCGTCGCGAGGCTGGGGAATCGGATATATCGGCGGAGGCGTGCTGCTGGCGCTGAACCTGCTGCTGTTTCTGAACGCGAAACGGGCCGGCATCACGGAGGCGATGGCGGTGCGGATCAGCTTGAGCTCGGCCGGAGTGTGGTGGGCCGTATTCACGATACCTACGCTGCTGACGCTGCGCAATCGCGGGCCGGCGCACATGTTGCCGAGGGGAAAACGCGCGGTGGGAGCGGTAGTCGGGCAACTGCGCCACACGCTGGCGGATATCCGGCGCTATCCGCAAAGCATGATGTTTCTGATCGCGTACCTTTTGTATAACGACGCGATTCAGGCGGTGCTGGCGCTGGCGTCGCAATTCGGCAACGACGAATTGAAGATTCCAGTGTCATCGCTGACGATGGCGATTTTGATGGTGCAGTTTGTGGGGTTCTTCGGCGCGATCGGATTTGAGTGGGTGGCGGCGGCGGTGGGCGCGAAGCGGGCCATCATGGTGACGCTGGTGTTGTGGACGGGCACACTGATTTATCTCTTCGCATGGGTGTATACCACGCGGGACTTTTTCATCGCGGCGGCAGCGGTGGCAATTGTCATGGGCGGGAGCCAGGCGCTGAGCCGATCGCTGTTCGCGCAGTTGATTCCTAAGGGCAAGGAAGCGGAGTACTTCAGCATTTATGAAGTAAGCGACAAGGGGACTAGTTGGGTGAGTCCGTTGGTATTCGGCTTGGCGCTGCAGATAACGCACAGCTATCGGCAGGCTATCTTGTCGTTGATTATATTTTTCATAGCCGGACTCGCGGTGCTTACGAGAGTGGACGTGAAGCGCGGCGCGCTGGATGCTCAGGCGGCGGAAGCTCAACGCATTTGAGTCAGCAGCTCGCTTGAATCGTGTCCATCTGGCAGGATGACGGAGTGGATGACGCGGCGGCCGCGGCCGAAGGCGCCAATATAAAGAGCGTGGAGGCGATCGCTGCCGAGCAGCACCAGCGTGAAGGCGCGGTCGGGATAGCGCAGCAGATAAAACGCTTGTCCCTCGGACGCGGGACGCGAACGGCTGGACTCCGGGTAGCCGATGCGGCTGACTACGGATTCGTAATCGTCATTCGCGGTGAAGGGCAGAGACAGACGGCTGACCGGTCTTAAGAAGCGGGCGCGCGAACCGGCGGTGGCGTCGCGGAAGATTACCATACCGACGACGCAAGTGAGAATGCCCGCGGCTACCGCGCCCAGGATCTTGCGGCCCTTTTGGGATTCGGCGCTGGCCTCGACCCGGATACCGACGACCTGAGCCACTTGGCCGGGTTCTGGCGGCGTATTCAGCCAGGGGCGGGGGACATCGTTGGCGGCCAGAGGCATCTGGATCACGCGGCGCACGTGCGGGACCACGATGCCTTCGCGGTACTCCAATTCCTTCAGCAAGCCAACGATGACCACGGGCTCTTCGATGCTGGATACGCCGCTTAGAAAACCGCGCGGAATCCACAGCTCCTGGAGCGACTTGGTGTTCATCACCTGGATTTCATCGGGGTGAGCGCGGCGGAATTGCCACTCATTGTGCTGGGTGTTGCGGATAGCCGGATAAAAGGAGAACGGGCGATTTCCCAGTTGCTCAAGCGGCGTCGGAATGTGCGGCGCGGGCACTTAATTGTATTTTACGCGTTCTCTTGCGGGCAGTCTGGGATGGCGGCAGTCGGATACAATGGCTACCAGTGAGATTCGCGGCCCTGCTGTTGAGTTGTGTCATCGGTCTGCGCGCTGCATCGCCGGTGACCTACGATTGTTCACCCGAGGACATCGAGCAGTTCGGCTTGAACTGCAGCGACGACGAGCCTTGCACGGTGCTGCTGGAACTGGCCTCGGCCGAGGCGGCAGGCAACAGGATCGTGGTTACCGGGAATCTTCACACTCGCGACGCGACGCTGCTGAGCCTGCTGCTGACGAGCGACGACAACGGCGTGACGTGGACGGAACCGGTGATCCGGATGCGCAACGCGGCGTTCGAACAGATCGAGTTTTGGGACCCGCAGACGGGCTGGGTGAGCGGGGAATCGATCAACCCTTTGGCGCGGAATCCGTTCCTGCTGCTGACGACGGATGGCGGCCGAACCTGGCGTCCGAAGCTGATCGTCGACGATGAGAAGTTCGGGACTATCGCACAGTTTCATTTCTCGTCGATCAGCAATGGTGAGGTGGTGATCGACAATAGCACGAAGAAATCCGTTCATCAGGAGCTGTACGAGACTCAGACCGGCGGCGAGAGCTGGGAGCTAAAGGAGACGGCCAACCAGCCGTTTCATCTGAAGGGCGCGCGGGCGCCGAATCAAGCCGGGTACCGGGTCCGCGCCGACGCGGCTCGCGGTGCTTATCTGCTGGAGCGCGGCGGCGGCAAGAATTGGGAGATGGTGGCGAGTTTTCCCATTCACGTCGCGGATTGTCACTGATGAAGGCCGCTCCTTCGAAAGCGATCGAGCTGGAGCTTTCCGTCATCTGCTGACTTCGATTGCGGAGGAGATGGGCATCGTCCTGCGCAAGACGGCTTATTCGGCCAACATCAAAGAGCGGCGCGACTATTCGTGCGCGGTCTACGATGCGCGCGGTGAGACGATGGCGATGGGCGATCACATGCCGGTACATCTGGGAGCGATGCCGCTGTTGGTGCGCGCCGTACGCGAGGCGTTCGATCTGGGGCCGGACGATGTGGCGCTGGTGAATGATCCGTTTCGGGGAGGCACGCACCTGCCGGACATCACGGCGGTGGCTCCGGTATTTACGCGCGGCGCGAAGCCATCGTTTTATCTCGCGAATCGGGCGCATCACGCGGATGTAGGAGGGGATGAGTCCGGAATCGATGCCGCTGGCTCGGGAAATCTATCAGGAGGGGCTGCGGATTTCACCGGTGCTGATTCAACGCGCGGGGAAGATCGATCGCGATCTGCTGGGGCTGGTGCTGGCGAATGTGCGCACTCCCGTGGAGCGCGAGGGCGATCTGATAGCGCAGTTGATGTCGATCAAGCGCGGGGAAGCGTGGCTGCGGGAATTGATGGCGAAGTATGGCGAGCCGGCGGTGCGGTTTGAGATTCCGGCTGGGGACTTGCTGTGGATCGAGACGCCGGGCGGCGGTGGGTGGGTGAAACCCTCGGCCTAAGTTCGCTACTTCGCGGACTGAATCTTTACGAGTGGCTGGGTGGTCTGGTCGGGCAGGCCGCTTTTAAGCGTTTGGGGAGAACGGAAGAAGTCGAAATACGACACGTAGTGGACGCAGCTCACGGTGCAGTAGGGAGCGCAGGGTTTTTCGCTTAAGTATTCGCGGCGGATGTCGGCGGTTGAGTATTGTTCGAGCGGCGTGCCGGGATAGCCGCGCTGCTGTGAGCAGTAGTGCACCAGGCCGTCCTCGCAGATATACATGTAGCGGGCGCCGGCGCGGCAGCGCCAGTCATTCGGCTTGCCTTGCGCAATGGCGTCCTGGAAATAATTGAGCTGCGCGAAGTGGCGATTCTCCAGCGCCTTCATCTCGTGATACACGGCGCGCTCGCGGTCGCCCAGCGGACGGAGCTGGCCGTCGCCATCGTGAATGATGCCGACCGTTGCGGAGAAGCCGAGCTCGATCGCTCGGCGTCCCACCACCAGCGCGTCGTTAGGATCGTGAATGCCGCCGCCCACCACCGAGTTGATGTTGACGTGAAAATCGGCGTGCTCGGCCAGGATCTCGAGCTTCTTATCGAGAACCTTGAGGCTCTTCTTCGAGACCTCGTCCGGCATCACGTTGTCGATTGAAATCTGCATATGATCCAGGCCGGCGCGGTTCAGGCGCTGGACGCGGTCCGGGACCAGCAGGTAGCCGTTGGTGATCATGCAGGCCATGACTCCGCGGTGGCGCATGGCGGCGATGATTTCGTCGAGATCGGGGTGCAGCAGCGGCTCGCCGCCCGAGAGTGTGATGATGCTGGTGCCCAGATCCGCTAACTTATTGATGCGGCTGATGACGACGCCGGTCTCGACTGGCTTCGAGAAGTCGTCATATTCATTGCAATAGGCGCAGGCGAGGTTGCAGCGGCGTATGGGGATGATGTGCGCCATGATGGGGTGGCGCGTCGACAACGCCCCATGGGCGATGAGCCGCAGCTCACGCATCCTGCGGGTGAAAGCTTTCCAACTGCGCTCGGGGCGGAACGGCCTGGCTGCCATACGAGATTTAAGAACTCCTCCTATTAGAGCACATTAGGGCTAAAATGCTACGCATTTTGGGCTGGGTGGGAGTATAGCGGATTGCAGCGCCTTCCTCTTGATTTAAACGGCAGCGGAGAGAATGTTGGCGTGCGGCGCACTCCATTGACGTGATCCGAAGAGATGTGCTCCGAAGAGACGTGATCCGAAAATCTGTAGGCCGGACCCTGGCGGCTGTCTTGGCGGCGGCCTTGGCTTGGGGGGCGGACGCTCCGTCCTTATTGACGCTAAGGGTCGCTGAGGGCGAAGGCGCCGTGTATCCCACTGGTTCGCGCGCGACGCGCGGACTGACGGTGCTGGTCACGGACGAAACCGGACGGCCGGTCGAGGGCGCGACGGTGAGCTTTACTTTGCCGGCGGAGGGTCCTGGAGGCGTATTCAGCTCCGGTGCCCGAACCGAGATCGCGGCCACGCACGCCGATGGGCGAGCGGCGGTCTGGGGCATGCAGTGGAATCGCACGGCGGGGCCGTTTGAGATCCGCATCACGGCGGTGAAGGGTCAGGCGCGCGCGGGCGTGGTGAGTTCACAATCTTTGAGCAATGCACCGGAAGTCCGGGCCGCTGGAGCCGGGAAGGCGCGCGCCGCGCATGGCGGGCACAAACTGCTGTGGATTTCGCTGGCCGTAGCGGGAGCCGCCGCAGCGGGGGTGGCGGGACTCGCGGCTCGACAACCGAGCGCCGCGGCTGCGGCTAGTTCGGTTACGCCTTTGAAGATCGGTACGCCGACCATCGGTTTGGGCCCTCAATGAAGATCCTCTTGTTAACTCTGATGAGCGCGTGCGCGTGGGGGCAGATCGAGAGTCCGCAGCTCGGAGTCATGCTGGATGTGAATGGACGCGCGCGGCCCGTTACGGGCGCGCCTGCCGCGGCGGTGGTTGGGACGCCATGGTTCGATGGAGCGGTGCTGTCGCTCGCGTGCTCGGCGGAGGGATGCGTCGCCAAGACGGAGGCAGCGTTGTTCACTCCCGCCGGGGTGGTGGTGGATGCGCCGCCCGGCGCGGCAATCATTGCGCTCGACTCTTCGTCACCGGGCGCGGGGTACGTATATTTCGTCGAGAGCGGGAAACTTGCTCGGTGGACCGGAAGCCAACTGGTTCCGATGGACTTCGCGCCAGGGGGAGACGTGCTGTCGCTCAGGGCAGTCGCCGGCGGTTTCGAGTACGCGGTGGAGCGGGATGGCGAAATATGGGTCGGCGGCAAGAGTCTCGGCTCTGCGAATTCAGTCTTGTTGTTGGATGGCGGGGGTGCGCTGCTCGCGAGCGACGGCAAAGTGCGCCTGCTGCGAGCCGACGGCACGGAACTGGATTTTGCGGTGACAAGCGCCGGCGGCTTCGTGGGCGGGTTCATCCGTATGAGCAATCAGTACGTGCAGGTGATCACCGATGCCGGCATGTGGGCGCTGGACATCGAGCCGGGCCATGAACAGATCTCTTTGTTACCGGGAGTATCGCATTGAAGGCGCGATTGCTGTGCCTGCTGGCGCTCGCGCCAGCGTTGCTTGAAGCGCAAGTAGTGCTGTATTCGTTGAACGGCATTGCGCCGTCGCCGCTCGGCTCGGTCTATGGCTACGGGCAGGTGGCCGCGGGCGATTCGATGATCGTTCGCTTTCGCGCGTTGAATACCGGAACCGCGTCCGTGACCATCACGTGTCTGAGCGTCAAGAACACCAGCGGTGCAGGATTTTCGATTGTCAACAGTTCTTCGACGCCCTTCGTGGTAGCGGCCGGCCAACCGATGGATTTCTTCGTGGGCTTCTCCGCCACCGCCATCACCAGCTATGCCGCAACGCTGGAAGTGGGAACCGGAACCGCGACCGATGCGTGCGGTGGAACTATCGAAAGCGCGATTCTGCTGGCCACCGTCGTGCCAGCTCCGGTCTTGAGCGTGGCCGCGCCCTGCACCGGGCCCGACGCCAACAAGAACATTAGCTTCGGACGCATTGCGCAGACGTCGCAGGAGTCGTGCACGCTTTCGATCCTGAATCCGTTTCCGCAGGCCCTTACGGTTTCACCTTTGCTTGTGACCGGCGCGGGGTTTACGACGACGTCTGGAAACGCGGTCACGATTGGGGCAGGGCAGTCGGCTTCCTTCACGATTCAATTCAGTCCTGCGACTGGGTCCGCGTTTTCGGGGACACTCACGGTGGGCACGCGTACCTATACGCTGGCAGGCACCGGATTCTCGCCGCCGCTATCTTCTCTGGTCTGGAATTTCGACAGCACGAAGATAGGAAGCGGGGAGCAACACACGCTGAGTCTGCAACTTTCGGCTCCGGCGACGGTAGCGGCCGCGGGCACGATGACTCTCACGTTCAGCCCATCGATAAAGACTGTGACAGACGACGCGGCAGTTCGATTCGTCGCCACTTCCAATCGGGTTGCTTCCTTCGCGGTTAACGTGGGGGCTACGGCCATCACGCTCAATGCGCAGCCGAACATAGTGTTCTCGACGGGGACAACGGCGGGCACCATCACATTCAGCGTCGACACCGGGATTTATGGAATCTCCGGCAGTCCGTCGACTTCCGTCACTACCAGCCCAGCGCCCATCGCACTCGCATCGTCCGCCGCCACCAGCCGGGCCAATGAATTGGACGTGGTGATCTCGGGGTTCGACAATACTTACTCCATCGGGAGCATGTCATTCTCTTTTGTGGACCGCAGCGGAGCGTCGATTGCGTCCATTCCGGCAGACTTCAGTAGCGACTTTCAAACGTTTTTTCACGGACAGACAGGGAGTTCCTTCCTGATGCGCGTGTCCTTTCCGGTGACGGGTGATGTCAGCCAGGTGGGCGGGGTCACGGTGATGCTGAACAACGCGGCGGGCGTGGTGACGACGCCAAGTTTAAAGTTTCCCTAGACTGAAATGGATGATTCCCGTAGCGCTGACGATCGCCGGCTCGGACCCGAGCGGTGGC
>Ga0207657_10000880_pt1 | contig 31754 bp, 34 predicted proteins | sample KBSC33metaG_FD_184316 | JGI IMG/M metagenome (GOLD analysis project Ga0207657, IMG submission 184316) | Corn rhizosphere microbial communities from Kellogg Biological Station, Michigan, USA - KBS C3-3 metaG (SPAdes) (version 2) | ecosystem: Host-associated > Plants > Roots > Rhizosphere > Soil ...
TCGAGCCCGATGAGCCGGAAGCTGCCGGCGGCCGCATCGAAGGCGAGGCTGGCGAGACTCGAGGCGAGCTCGTTGACAGCATAGGCAAGGGGACGCGTGGGATGGAAGGCGAAGTGCCGCGGCCCGGTGCCAGGCGGCAGCACCAATTCGCCGTGCGGGGTCAGCCCGCCCCTCCCCGCGTCGAAGGCGTAGATGGCCAGCCGGTCTATGCCGAGATCGGCGACGACGACAAAGCGATTGTCCGGCGTCCAGCGCACGCAATGGGCGTGTGGCCGGTCCTGGCGGGTAGCATCAACCCCCTTGCCGACATGCGTTACCTCGGCCGCCGGCGGTCCGAGTTCGCCGTCGGCGGCAAGGGGATAGACGACGACGGAGGAGTTCGGCCGCGCGGTCGTCGGCAGCACGGCGTAGTTGACGCTGGCGGCGAACCGTCCGCTCCCATCAAAGCTTAGGTGCGCCGCCAGATTGCCGCGCGTCGGCTGCTTGTTGAGATAGGTGAGCTGGCCGCTCACCGCATCGACGGCGTAGGCGGTGATCGTCCCCTCGTTCCAGCCGAGCACCTCGCTGGTGACGCACAGTACGCGGCCATCGGCGTTGGCTGCAAGAAAGGTCGGATTGTCGATGCCCTCCGTGACCCCGAGTGCTTCGACCGCCCCGCTGTCATCGTCGATACGGAACGCGGCGATGCCTTGGCCGTTGGCGGTGGCGAAATAGGGCAGCGGGCGGTTGCAACAGCCGACAAAGAGCAGAGATTTCGACATCGAGGAAGTCTCCTAGATCGTTGTGCGCAGGTGTGGCTCCCGCCCGTAGAGCGAGACAAGAAGGATTATGATGGCGCCGAGCGCCGCCTGTACCAGGGAAGGCTGCAGGCCGAGACCGATCAGCAGCGTATTGATTTCGGTGAGCGCCACCGCCCCGGCGAGAGTGCCGGGATAAGAGCCGCGCCCCCCGATCAGCGAGGTGCCGCCGATGACCACCGCGGCGATCGTCTGGAACAGATAGGGCTGCCCGACATCTCCATAGGCCGAACCGGTAAAGCCGAGCAGCAGCACGCCAGCGACCGCAGCGAAGAAGGCGCTGAGCGCGAACGTGATGACCCACATGGCGAGCGGGTTGATTAAAGCGAACGGCGCGGCCGTCGGATTGCCGCCCTGCGCATAGAGCTTGCGGCCATAGGAGGTACGCCCCAGCAACACGACGAGGACCACGGCCATGACGATAAGAGCCGGAATGAGCCCGGGCACCGGCAGTGGGCCGAGCGAGCCGCCGATGGAGACGAAAGCCGACACGAACCCCGGAGCGCTACCGGAGGGAAACCCCTTGGTCCAGATCAGCACCAATCCCTGCACCACCGTGCCGACGCCCAGCGTCACGATCAGGGGATGGATGCGCAGCGCTGCCGAAAGGGCGCCGTTGATTGCGCCGATGGCGAGCGCCAGCACCGCCACGATCCCGGCCACCAGCCAGAACGGCATACCCTGCCCGGTGAGCTGGGCCGCCACTACATTGGCAAAGCCGATGACGAAGGGGATCGACAGATCGATGCCGCCGAGGATGATGACGAGCGTCTGCCCGGTGGACGCGATGGCGAGGAGCGCCGCCAGCACCAGCATGGCGCGGATCGAAAACGGGCTCGAATAGCCTTCAATGAGCACGGTGCCGCAAACGTGCAGCAAAATGGTGATGAAGATCGCGCCGAGCAGCGGATGCCGACGCAACAGTGCCGCTGCGGCGCTCATCGGTTCGCCTCCGGCGCAAGGAAGCGCTCCTGTAGCGCCGTGGAGGACACAGCGAGCACCAATACGGCGCCATAGGCGACCTGCAGCACGAAGGTGGAAACGTTGAAGAAGGTCAGCGCGCTCTGCAACAGGAAGATGTCGATGGCGCCGATGGCGGCCCACACCAGGCCGCCGCGGCCGCCGGCGAGACTGACTCCGCCAAGGGCAGCGGCCGAAATTGCCAGCAGCGTATAGCTCGGTCCCACATTCGGATCGGCCGATCCGATCAACGCCCCCAGCGACAGCGCGGCGATGCCACCGAAAAGGCCGGTCAATACGTAGGAGAGCAGCCGGATGAACGGCACGTTGAGGCCGGCCGTATACGCCGCCCGGTCGTCGCTTCCGGTTGCCATCAGCTGGTCGTAATAGGGCAGTCGCCGTACCCCCCACCAGATCAGCAGGATGGCGACCGGCGGCAGGAACGACAACCCCTGGTTGAAGGCGCGCAACCACTCGGGGATGGTGCCGATCGGCGCCGGCACGATAGTGATCGTCAGACCGGTGAGGACCAGATAGGTGCCGAGCGTCGCCACGATCGGCTGGATGCGGACATAGGCGGCGAGAAGACCATTGCAGAGACCAATTCCGGCCCCCATCACCAGGGCGGCTGGAATCACCACCCACGGCTCGCTGAGTCCGAATTGCCCGATCAGCACGGCGACAACGACGGCGTTGATGAAGCCCATCAACGGCCCGATCGACACATCGATGCCGCCCCGACCGCCGAGAATCGGCGGTGTCGAGGCGAGGGCGGCGCCAAGCAGCGGGGCGGCGAGGCCGATCAACGTGCCCCAGGCCCCAGGGGCGAACCGCGCCGGATTGAGCCAGACATTGAGTGCCAACAGCACCACCAGCAGCACCAGCCCGAAGCCGGCGCGCGACAGCATCTGCTGCACGCGGCTGGCGATCGACGCCGGGCTCACGCCGCCCTCCCAAACATGGCAGCGATGATGCGGGCCGCGGTCTTGTCGGCCCCGGCGAGGCGCGCCGCGAGCCCCTGCTCGCGAAACACCAGTACCCGGTCGCACAGGCCGACCGCTTCCTCGATTTCGCTGGACAGCACCACGAGCGACAGCCCCGTTGCGGCGAGTTGGCGGAACGCCGCGTAGAGCACATGCCTTGTGGCGAGGTCGACGCCCCGCGTGGGATCGTTCAGCAGGAGGATTCTCGGCTCACGGGCGAGCAGGCGCGCCAGCAGCACCTTCTGCTGATTGCCCCCGGAAAGACCGGTGATTGGCAGTCCGGGGCTCTGCGCGACGATCGACAACTGCTGTCTGAGGCGCTCGTAGCGCCGGAGGCGGCTCTTCATGCTGATGAACCCGGCGCGCAGGTCGCGATCAATGGAGGCGATGCCGAAATTGTCGATTACCGACATGTTGGGGAAAATGCCCATGCTGCGCCGGTCGCGCGGCAGATAGGCGACGCCGCGCGCCGCCGCGTCGCGAAAACCGCCGATCGGCCGACCCCCCAGCGACACGCGACCGGCAGCTGGCGCGACGAGCCCGGCGAGGCATTCGAGGAACCGGTCCTGACCATGGCCGTCGAGACCGGCGAGCCCGACGATGTCGCCGGGGGCGACCGTCTCGTCAAAAGCGGCCGCGCCAGTCCTGAGGACCAGTGCTTCGGCCGCAAGGCCGCCGGTTTCAGCCATTGGCCGCCTCCTCAATGCGAACCGGCGCCATCAGGCCGAGCAATTCTTCGACCGAAGCCTCCCCGCGGTCGAGCGTTTTGACCAATTGGCCGCCGCGCAGGATCGACAGCCGGTCGGAAAGGCGCAGCACCTCATCCATGCGATGCGAGATGAAGAGGATCAGCGCACCGCCCCCAGCTCGCCTCTCGATCTCGCTGAACACCGCTTCGCGATCGGCGTGGTCGAGCGCCGCGGTGACCTCGTCGAGAATCAGGATGGCCGGCTCGCGCACCAAAGCGCGCGCGATGACCACCAATTGCTGCTGGGCCAGTGGGAGGCTCCCGGCGCGGCCGTGAAGCGGCACCGGCGTCCGGGCGATGGTCGCGAGCACAGCGGCCACGCGGTCCTCACGCTCGCTCCGCGGAATGATCCGACGCCACGGCCCATCAAGGCCGAGCAGCACGTTATCGACGACATTGCGGTCGGGGGCGATCAGCACCTCCTGGAACACGGTGGCAAAGCCGCTGGCGGCGAAGGCGGCCGGGTTGGCCCCGGGAAAGCGGCGGCCAGCGAGGCGGATGACGCCGTCGTCGGGGAGCGTCACGCCCGAGAGCAGCTTCACCAGCGTACTCTTTCCAGAGCCGTTCTCGCCCAGGATCGCGTGCACGCCGCCGGCGGCAAAAGCGATGCCGACGTCGCTCAGCGCGACGGTTTCTCCGTAGCGCTTCGACAATCCTTCCACGGCCAGTAGAGGCGCAACGGAATCAATATTGGTCATGTTCGGATGCGACGGCGACGCGGGAGGGGCACCGGTGTCCCTCCCGCGGACGCCCTGCGCGGCCTTACCTCAAGAGCAGGCACCCGGCACTTTCGAATAGTCGTAGTGGGCGGTCGGCGCCGGATTCTTGAAATAGCCGTCGAGCACGCTCTCGGGCACCGGATCGGTCGCCGGGATCGGGAACACCGACACCGCGTCCGGCGTCATGCACGGCTTATAGAGGCCTGCGAAGTCGGCGAGCGTGATCTTCGGCAGCGGCATCATCAGCGTATTGAGCTTGGGCTTCTGGCCGGTCAGCATGCGTTCGGTGACGCGATAGAGCACCTCGGCGGCCCAGTGCGGCAGCACCCCGTAGCCGGTGAAGTTGTACTTGTCCGGGGTTGCCTTCCAATACCCGATCGCATCTCCCGTCGGCGAACCGGTGATCAGCGGCACCGGCCGACCGGCCTCAGTGAAGGCTTCGGCCACGACGCGGCTCTCCGAACCAGTGGTCCAGACCGCATCGATTTTTCCCGGATAGGTGGCCAACGCCTGCAGCACGACGCTCTTGGTGACGTTGGCCGTCCAGTTGCCGTTGACGCTGCGCACGATCTTCAGGCCGTGCTCTTCCTTGAGAGCACGGTCGGCGCCTGCCTTCTCCTGCGCCACGATCGGACTGCCGGCAATACCTTCGACCATCAATACGTTGGCATTGGCGCCTTTGTCAGCGGCAATATCCTTCATCATGTCGTAGCCGAAGGCGGCAAAGTTGCTGTCGACGTTGATGGCGTAGGGGCTGGTGACCGACCCCGAGCCGGTGATGATCGGAATGCCCTTGTCGTAGGCGGCCTTGATCACGTCATCGAGGCCTGTGGCGGAGCCGGCGATTACGGTGATGACGGTACAGCCCTTGTCGATGAAGGCACGGATCTGGTTGATCTGCTGCGCGGTGTCGCCGTTGGAATCGGACATCTCGTAGCTTGCCCCCGAGTCGTCGACCAAACGCTTGAGCTCGGTGGTAAGCGTTACGCGCCAGGGATTGCCCTGATAAGATTCCGAGTGGCACCACTTCACCGGTCCGGACGGGGCCTTCCAGTCGTCATAAGCGGAGGAGACGATTGTGGAGGTCGCTCCGACATAGAGTTGCTTGAGATTGTCGGGCAGGCTCGCGGTAGGATCATCGGCCGCGAAACTGGTCGTAGCCATCAGTGCCGCGGCCGCTGCGAGCAGCGCTAGGTGGGTCGTGGTGGGCTTCAGCATCGTTGTCTCCCTCAGTGAGCTTTCTTGGTGGCATCTTGAAGTTGGCGTCTTGAATGTCGCTTCTTGCTTATTGTTGCACTTCGCCCGGCGATGGCACGTTCTCCTAGAGACCGAACTCCTGCCTTATGGTTTCGGTGTGCTGGCCGATGCGTGGCGCCGCCACTTCGACCAGCGAACGGACGCCGTTGACGCGCAACGGCGAGCGCGTGGTGTCGATCGAGACGCCGTCGTCACGCCGCACCGTCTGCAGCATATCCAGCACCCTGAAGCCGTCGCTGGCCAGCAACTCGGGCCATTGCAACACCTTGGCGCACCAGATGTCGGCGGCATCGAGAATTTCGATCCACTGGTCGGTGGGCCGCTGCTCGAGGCGCCCCGCGATCAGTCGCTTGATGCGGTCGCGTTCAAGGAACGGCGCTTCGGGCCCGAGCCCGGCGATTTCCGGCAGTTCGAGCAGCGGCGCCAGCTTGTCGAGCGGCATCATGGCGAGAGCGAGATAGGAGTCGGCGGTAGGATAAACGCCGTATGGCGCCGCCAGGTAGGCGTGGGCGTTGCGGAATGCCGAGCGTTTTGGCAGCCGGTGGCCGTCGTTCAGGTAGGTGGTGAGCACTTCGAACTGATAGTCGACCAGCGATTCAAGCAGGCTGGTCTCGATATGGGCCCCCTCCCCGGAAATGCCGCGCCGGACCAGCGCCGCCAAAATCCCCTGCACCACCGCGCCACCCGCGAGCAGATCGGCGATTGCAAGGCCGAATGGCACCGGGCCTTGGTCTTCGTCCCCATTGAGCCACATCACGCCGGAGCGCGCCTGCGCCAACAGGTCCTGCCCCGGCCGCTGCACCCACGGGCCTTCGTCACCATAGCCGGTGATCGAGGCGTAGACGAGGCGCGGATTGAGCTTGCGAACGTCGTCGTAGCCGAGCCCGAGCCGGTCGATGACGCCGGGCCGGAAATTCTGCACCAACACGTCTGCCCGCTTGATCAACGTCTTCACCGCCTCGAGGTCGGCCGGGTTCTTGTAGTCGGCCGCAAAACTCTGCTTGCCGCGATTGATGGCGTGGAAGATGGTGGAATCGCCGCCGATCTCAGTGTCCGACAGATAGAGGCGCCGGCACAGATCGCCGCCATCGGGCCGCTCGATCTTAATGACGCGGGCGCCGAGATCGAGCAGCCGCAGAGCGGTGAATGGGCCCGACAGAAATTGGCTCAGATCGAGCACAAGGATGCCGTCCAGCAGGCCGGCGGTCGCCGCGGTCATTTGTTGTCCTGCTCGGTCTTGCCGGCGAACTCGGCTGGGTTTTGGTATTTCACGGTCTGGATGTGCTCGCAGTAAAGCACCAGTTCCCCTTCCGCCTTGAACACTTCATAGCTCGAGCGGATAAGGCCCAGATCCTTGTACTTCGGGCGTTTTTCGAGGTTGGTGCGGATGGTGTAGATGGTGTCGCCGATGAAGGTCGGCTTGATGAACCGGAGCCTGTCGTAACCGTAGCTGAAGGCGTTGATGCAGTTGGTGGCGACCAGCCCGAGCCCGGCGGAAAAGACGAAGGCGCCAGCGACCAGTCGCTTGCCGAACATGCCCTCGGTCTCGGCGAAGATCTGGTCGCCGACATAAGGATGCATGTCGAGTACCAGCGCATTGAACTGCATCGACTCGCCTTCGGAAATGGTGCGCCGGAGCGAGCGGATCTTATGGCCGACCGCAAAATCCTCGTAGAACCAGTTCTCCGCGTTCCATACCGGCAGCCGTGCGTGCTCCTCCGGCATGCTGGCGGGGTTGGTGGTGTGGATGCCTACCGTCGGCGCAAAACCGGTCACGAGCAGATAACTCCTCGATCCACATTTCATAGGTAGAACTTTATTTCCAACTCACAGCTAAGTGGAACTTGTCGAGGAAGTCAACATGACCCGCAGCCTCGGGAATGAAACGCAAAAGCGGCTTTCCGGGCGAGCTTCCCCAGCATCCGAACGGCCCATTGCGTCCCACGCCGCGATCGGTCGCATCCTCCCCTCAGCCTGTCCCACCTCGAGAGGCCGGACCACAGTGGACCTCGCGGCCAACACGGTCGTGCCGACGCCCGGCACATGGGAGGCCCGCAGGCACCGCGCTGCGGAAGCTGCAAGTTGTTGACTTTACGTTAGAAAACGATGGTCCCGGACCGGAATCGAACCAGTGAAACGCGGATTCTCAATCTAAGTTTTCGTGATGTACAGCAAGGCTTTATGCCTTCCATATCGCACTCAGCGGAGAAGCGCGTTCTCGGCGGCGGCCAATTCTGCGCCGTCGTCGCCCCGCGAAAAGAGGTGCCCGTAGGTGTCCATCGTCATCACGATTGAGGAATGCCCGAGCCGTTCCTACACAACCTTCGCGGGGAGCCCGAGCCCGCCGTCGGCCGGCCGGTTGATGCACCAGGAGGCATAAGAATGCCGTAGGGCGTGCAGGCCGGTATACTTCGTGGCGAGCACTGGCTTGCCCTCGGCGTCGAGCCTGCCGGTGTCGACCGTCACCCCTGCACGTGTTGACGACGATCGGCGGCAGCGGTACGTCGCGCTCCGCTGCCTCCGATTTCGGCCGGCCGATAGGCGAATGGAAACTCGCTTGCCCGAAGGGCGAACTCGGGCTGGTGTGCCCCTCGTTGAACCTGTCGGCGCGCTGATAGACCCTAAGCCCCACCAGTGTGGCCGGCGGCGCCGGGCGGTTGCTAGAACCGGTAATTCACAGCTCAACCCGAACAGTTGTCGCCTCACGAGCAAATACATGACCCTTAGCACCGCTTCGAAATCCACGAAGAACTGGTCGCTCGGAACGGATGCGTTGGTCGGATATCCGCTCGGCGACTATATGTCATATTTAATCGTCGGAGACGTATCCTGCCGCTGCCACCAGCCTCACAAGGCTTCTGCGACGCGAGGGGCAACCTGCCCTATCAACTGAGAAAACTTTGCCAGATTGTCTCCATCCCGCGCCGCCTACTTCCGCAGCACCACGCCCCGCCCCCGCGGATCGTCGCCAAGCTCGATAAAATGGATGCCGGCGGCCTCTAGATACTTGCATGGCGCGCGCTGCATGGGCCCGTCGTCAGTTATGGCGGTGGGCTTTTCTGTGTGCCGTGGCGACAGGGTGGCGATAAAGAGAAATGGCCTAGAAGCTATTTGCCTCTAAGCCATTGATATTGTTGGTCGGAGTGGCCGGATTTGAACCGACGACCCTTTGTCCCCCAGACAAATGCGCTACCAGGCTGCGCTACACCCCGACTGCCGAAGCCCTACAGCAAGGGGGGTTTTCAAGGCAAGTGGCGAATTTGCGACAAACGGAGAAGGGGGACTTTTCAGGGGGCCGCCCCTTTGCCATCGATCCCCTCCAGGGCGCGGCGGCGAGGTGACTTCAGCGCGTAGTCCATTTCTGCGATTAAAGAGCCGGCGTTGAGCGATGGGCGCATCCGCGGCGGCCTTGACGCATCACCCACGCGAGAAAGACATCTTGTCGCACTCCGATATGTTTCTCCTTGTTTTAGGTGACCTTCAGCCTGTTTTGAGTCAGTGCTTTCCATTATTTTTCTTGAGGGATTGTTGATGTCGCCCATGATTGCCAGACTAGCAAAGATCGAATTCCTGGGTAACGGCAGGGATAAGGTCAAAGCAGCCGTGGTTACCGTCGAGATCGAGATCATCCAAGCCGGTGCGGCATGCTGCGATCTGGTGACCATGGCGGCCAACATTGCGGTCGCGCCGGCCGATTCGTTGCAGCAGATTTTCGACCGGGCCGCAGACAAGGCGGCTCAGACCCTTAGGATTGCCGGCACCTATTCCGACACCGATCTAGCCGAACGCATGGTCTCCGCCAGGTCTTACGAGTTGAGCTAGGGCCGGCTCGAGGAAAACGAACAACCGTGTTCCCGGCTCGACGGGCGACGACCCGGCAATCCTCAAGTCTCGCGGGCGCGCTCTAGCAGGCGCTTGCAATCGAGCAGGTCCTTCAGCACCTTCGACAGTTTTTCGCGGTCGTCGGCATCGAGGGAGGACGGCTCGAACGAGGGGCCGGCGCGGCCCTCGATAAGGATTTCTGCCTCGCTGTCGACCTCGTCGGGCACGGCGGTGGCTGCCGTTACCGGCTCCATCGGGCGGCCGTCGCCGATGGCAATGACGTTGCGCACGCCCTGATCCTTGAGGATGCGCTGCACCCCCTTGATGGTAAAACCCTGGTCGTAGAGAAGATGTCGTATGCCCTTCAGAAGCAATACATCTTCGGGGCGGTAGTAGCGGCGACCACCGCCGCGCTTCAGCGGTCGGATCGTGGTGAACCGGGTCTCCCAAAAGCGGAGCACATGCTGAGGCAGGTCCAGCTCCTCGGCAGCCTCGGATATCGTCCGGAAGGCGTCGGGTGATTTTTCCACCACGCTTTCCCTCCTTGGTGCGACTCGAAAACCGGCGCTATCGCCTTATTTTACAGCGTGTACCATAGATTTGTTGATCTTCGATTTCAACACGTTGCTGGGTTTGAACACCAGAACCTGTCGCGGCAGGATCGGCACTTCCTCGCCGGTCTTGGGATTGCGGCCGATCCGCTCGTTCTTCGAGCGCACCTGAAACGAGCCGAACGACGAAAGTTTGACGTTCTCGCCCTTGACCAGGGCATCGCCGATCATCTCAAGGACGCGTTCCACCAACTCTGCCGATTCCGTGCGTGACAGGCCGACGCTTTCATATACCGCCTCAGCCAAATCCGCCCTCGTCACAGTTTTCTGTGCCATTGCCGCCATGCCTCCACCCACGGGCGAACGCCTGCTGGCGTCCCCCTCCCCACGCTTCGGGGAAGACTAACGTCTTGAGCAGGCTATGGCAATTCGAAGTTAACTAGCCATTTGGTGCAACATCGCAGCAACCGCGATGAGGGGTCCTACCAGCGAATGAGCGAGGCGCCCCAAGTAAACCCCGCGCCCATTGCCTCGAGCATGACGAGGTCGCCACGTTTGATGCGTCCATCAGTCACCCCCTGGGCGAGGGCCAGGGGCACGGACGCCGCCGAGGTGTTGGCGTGCCGGTCGACCGTGACGATTACCTTCTCCGGCGGGATGCCGAGTTTGTGCCCGGCGCCGTCGATAATGCGCTTGTTCGCCTGATGCGGCACGAACCAGTCCAGATCGTCGACGCTGTAGCCCGTCGCGGAAAAGGTGTTCTCGACAACGTCGGTGATCATGCCCACTGCATGACGGAAGACTTCGTGCCCCTTCATCCGCACGTGGCCCACGGTCTGGGTCGAGGAAGGACCGCCATCGACATAGAGTTTTTCCCAGTGCCCGCCATCCGTACGCAGCGAGGTCGCCAGCACACCCCGGTCAGGTTCGTCCTCCGCGAGGTCGACGCGCTCCATAATTGCCGCGCCGGCACCGTCGCCGAACAGTACGCAGGTCCCCCGGTCGGTCCAGTCGAGAATGCGCGAATTGGTTTCGGCGCCAATCACCAGAGCGCGCGTTGCCAGGCCATTCTTGAGGAAACTGTCAGCGGTGGCGACGGCAAAGACGAAGCCGGAGCACACCGCCTGAATATCGAAAGCAGTGCCATGATGCATGCCGAGCTTGTTCTGCAGGATGGCGGCGGTTGCGGGATAGGTCAGGTCGGGCGTGGTAGTCGCCACCACGATGAGGTCGATAGCGGCAATGTCGAGGCCCGCATTGGCAAGTGCACGGCGCGCTGCACCCACGGCAAGGTCAGAGGTGAGTTCACCGTCGGCGGCGAGATGGCGTTGCCGGATGCCGGTCATCTTGGTGATCCATTCGTCGGAAGTATCGACGATCGTCGCCATTTCTGCGTTAGTCATCACCCGCTGCGGCAAATAGCCGCCAACGCCACGGAATATCGATCTAGTACGGGTCAAGCGGGCTTTGCCTCTGGTTGCGGGGCGAGCGCGGCGACGGGGGTGGCCTGCAGGGGACGCGGAAAACGCCGCATGCCCTCCGCAACCTTATCCATCAGGCGGCTGCGCGCCATTTCATAAGCGAGTCCGAGCGCGCTCTTGACACCGATTTCGTCGGTGCCCCCGTGGCTCTTGATGACGATGCCGTTGAGCCCGAGAAAGACACCACCATTCACGGTGCGAGGGTCCATCTTCCGCCTCAGGGCGTTGAGGGCACGACTGGCAAGCAACGCGCCCAGCCTCGACATGGGATCGGCGCTCAGCGCCATGCGCAAATACGTGCCAACCTGCCGAGCGGTGCCTTCCGCGGTTTTCAATGCAATATTGCCGGTAAAGCCGTCGGTCACCACCACGTCGACGGTACCCTTGCCGATGTCGTCGCCCTCAACGAAGCCATAATAGGTGAAGCCCGCATCGTGGGCAGCGGCCAGCACGCGGGCCGCCTCCTTGACGTGATCGAGCCCCTTCAGTTCCTCGGTGCCGACATTGAGCAGGCCGACGGTCGGCGAATCCTGGTCGAACAGGGCGCGGGCGAGAGCCCCCCCAAGAATGGAAAAATCTACCAATTGGCGGGCGTCGTCGTCGATCGTCGCGCCAACGTCGAGCACCACGATATCGGACCTCAGCGTCGGCCAGATGGCGGCGATGGCCGGGCGGGAAATGCCTTCGATAGGCCGCAGGCAGAAGGTAGCCATGGCCATCAGGGCGCCGGTGTTGCCGCCGGAAACCGCGACGTCGGCCTCGCCATCCTTCACCGACTGCAGCGCCGCCCACATCGAGGAGGTGCCTCGTCCCTTGCGCAGCGCCTGGCTGGGTTTGTCGTCCATGAGGATGACGGTGTCGCAATGATGGATGGTCGAAACCGGCTTGAGGTCGGAGAATTCCGCCAGCAGCGGGTCGAGTTGGTCCTGTCGGCCGTGGAAGATGAAGCTGGTATTCTTGCGCTCCTTGAGCGCCAGCCGCGCGCCCTCCACAACAACACGCGGCCCCTTGTCGCCGCCCATCGCGTCGACAGAAATTCTGATGGTTTCGGACATATCGCCTATTGTCTCGGCCCCGACCAACGGCTGGGGACACCTTATCCAAACATAGTGTCGGCGCAAGTGCTGCGACAGGATCGCTTCAGCGCTTGTCCGGATCGAGCAGGGTCTTGAGCGCCGCAAACGGCGACGGCTCGGGCTCGGTCGGCGGCAGGCCGACTTGGTCGAGGCTGGCGCCGGGAGCCCGCGGATAGGGATCGAGAGCCAGCGCCACCGTCTCGATGATGGCCTCCGACAGATCGACCTCATGCCCCTCGAAATAATCCGGCACGTCGGCGTCGAGGTCGACAAAGACCTCGGGGTGGGTGGTAGCGGATTTCGGCTGCTCGGCAGCGGGCAGGTAGACCCGGTCGAAGGGCTCGGCGATCTCCTGGCGAACCGGCACGAAAGTTACCACGCAGGGTTCCACGGCGGTGGCCTCGACGTGGCCGGTGACCTGTACGCCGCCGCGGAAGCGAACGAGCTTCAGCGTCGCCTCAAGGCGATCGAGCGCGGAAATCTGCAGCCGCTCGGCAATGGCCAGCAACTGAGTCGCATCCGCCTTGACCTCGAGCTCGCGGCCCTCAGGCGGGATATGGTCGACGCGCAGGGTGGCGTCGAGCAGTGGCCCCTCCATCCGCCCGCTCATGCCGAGTGCTCCAGCTCAAGGTCACCCGCCATGATCGCGAGGACCGACTGCGCCGCAAGGCGCTGCGATTCAGCAATGAGATAATCGGCCAGCGGTCGCGCCGCGGTGACGCCGCTCTCGGCATAGATGTTGCGGAGCAGTACCGCCTCGACCTGGGCGGCGTCGCCGGCTGCAAGACCTGAATCAAGATTCGCCAGCAGGCCGTAGAAGATGTTGCCCATTTTCTGGATCTTCTTGGGCACGGCGATATCGCCGGCGCCCATTTCCCGCAGCGAACGGTCCATGTCCTTGAAGAACAGGTCGAACACCGACTGGCTGAAGGCGCGCGCCGCGGCAGACTCGCCGCGCAGGCGCCGGAACAGCAGCACAAGGTGCAGGCTGATCATATCGAAGCGCCCGGTGACCGTGTCCGGAACGCTCCATTCGGCATAGAAGCGTGGCTGGCGGGAGCGCGCGACAATGGCCGCATAGACGGCGTACACCGGTTCGGCTGCGGCGGATTTCCTGAATAACGACAGGATCATGGCTCGATCTCCACGGCAGCCGCGTCTCGGCCTGCCGTCTGCGAATGGCCGGGGTTGCGAGCAGCCGAGCTTGCCATCAGGGGGCTTTGGCGGCTACACATGCCGGCGGTCGGACGCGAGCAAGTCGCGCCGGCAACGAATTGACGTGCCTATATTAGAGTGCTGTCGGGGAAGTCAAATCCATGTCGTCGAGTACCGCTGCCCGTCGCTTTGTGCCGCTGATCGCCGCGCTTGCCCTTACCCTCGGCGTGAGCGCCTGCGACACCGGCATGAACGGGTTCATCCAGAACAAGGTTCAGGGCTATGACCTGAGCAGCGATCTGCTGGCGCAGATCCGGCCGGGGCAGAGCCAGGCGCTGGTGACGACGGTGCTCGGCTCGCCGCAGTTCACCAACGATCTCGGCACCGAGTCGGCATATTACTATGTCTCGACGCATCTGACCGAGACGGCGTTCGGCTTGGCTTCGGTGAAGGATCGGACGATCCTCGCGGTCTATTTCGACAAGAACAAGCGCGTGAAGGACCGTGCCGTCTACACCCTGAAGGATGGCAAGACATTTGCGATAGAGACCCGTCGCACCCCTTCCTATGGCGAGGACAAGACTTTCGTGCAGTCGATCCTCAGCTCGTTCACCGGGTCGGGCACGCCCTGACGAGGCGAGCGTACGACCGTAACGATCCGCCGACGCCACCGCGCCCTTGCCGCGGTCAGTTGCCCTCGCGGGGCTCGACGGTTTTGCCGATCTTGTCGAGCACCCCATTGACCATGCCGGCGGCGTCATCGGCATAGAATGCCTTGGCGATGTCGACGTACTCGCTGATCACCACCTTTTGCGGCACGTCGCGGCGCAACATCAACTCGTAGGCGGCGGCGCGCAGGATGGCCCGCAGCGTGGCATCGATCCGCGTTACCGGCCAGCTTGCATCGAGCGCGCTGTCGATGGCTGGATCGATGTCGAGCTGACCCTTGATCACCCCCGAAACGATCTGGCGAAAGTAGTCGGCATCCGCGGGAAGGTACTGCTCGCCTTCGATCTCCCGCCCGAGATGGTGGGCGCTGAACTGGGCCAACGTCGCCTCGAGGGGCTGCCGGCCGACATCCATCTGGTAGAGCGCCTGCACGGCGGCGAGCCGCGCCGCGCCTCTCTGGTTGGCGGGTCGAACGGCGCCATCGTCGCGCGGAGCGGGCGGCATCAGAGCCCGAACTGGCGTTTGAGGGCAACCATCGCCAAAGCCGCCTGGGCCGCCGCGCCACCCTTGTTCTTCTGGTCGGGCTTGGCCCTGGCCCAGGCCTGATCGTCGTTCTCGACCGTCTGAATGCCGTTGCCGATGGCCAGCGAATGGTCGACCGCGAGGTCCATCAGCGCCCGAGCCGACTGCTCGGAAACGATGTCATAATGCGTCGTTTCGCCGCGAATGACACAGCCGAGCGCGAGATAGCCATCATAGGCGCGGCCCCTGCCCTTCCTTGCCGACTTCAACGCGTAGGCCAGCGCCGCCGGGATTTCCAGCACGCCCGGCACGCTGATGCGGTCGAAGCTGGCACCGGCGGCGTTGAGGGCCGCCTCGGCACCACGAAACAACTCATCGGCGATATCGGCGTAGAACCGTGCCTCGATAACGAGGATGTGGGGGGCCTTGCTCATGGTCTGGTCTTTCGGCTGATCGGGGGAGCGAGCGGGGGAGGTTTCGGTCTCGGTCAGGCGGGCAGCATAGCGCGCCATCGGATCGACCTCGATGTTGACGTGATCGCCAATCTCGTAGTCGCCCCAGGAAGTGACCTCGACCGTGTACGGTATGAGGTGAACACTAAAGCGGTTGCCATCGACCGAATTGACGGTGAGCGACGTGCCGTTGAGGGCCACGCTACCCTTCCTCGCCACGAAACGGGCGATTTCGGCGGAAATCTCGAAGGTGAAGGTAATCTGCTCGCCGGTCGCTTGCTTGCCGACGATCTCGGCCATCCCGTCAATGTGTCCCGAGACGAGGTGACCGCCGAGTTCATCGCCGATCTTCAGCGACCGCTCGAGGTTGATGCGCCGGCCCGGCCGCCACCGTCCCACCTCGGTGACATCCAGCGTTTCGAGCGCCGCGAAGGCGTCGAACCAGTTCCCGGATGGACCCGTGCCCTTGTCGGTGACGGTGAGACAGATGCCATCGACGGTAATCGACGCGCCGAATTCGATGGTCGCAGGATCATAGACCGTGCCGACCCGCAAGCGGCGGCCTTCATTGCGGTCCTCGACCTCAAGCAGCCGTCCCACATCGGTGACGATGCCGGTGAACATGGGTTTCAGAATATCCTCTCGAAAGTCCGCAGGTTATCTGCGCCCAGCAAGCGGTGGTCAACTAGCGAAAGGCCCGCCGTGCCGAGCCGTGCCTCGATGCTGCCGCGGGGAGTGGCAGGAAGCCCCTCGGGACCGACCTCCACTTCGCTGCGCAGCAGATGGAAGCGATCGACGAGCCCCGCCGACAACAGCGCTTCTAGCAGCGTAGGCCCCGCTTCGAGCAGCAGCGACTGCACGCCACGCTCGGCGAGCGCCGTAAGCGCCGCGGCAAGATCGGGACGGCCATGTGCGCCGGCAACGCCGATGACTTCGACGCCTCGTGGGACATCGAGCTGCTTTTCCGGAATGGCGATGACGGCGACCGGGCCGTGGGCGGTGTCGTCGAGGAGGGCCAACCGGGCGTCCAGGGCCCGCCGTCCCGCCAGCACGACACGCAGCGGGGTGCGCTGCTCAAGACCGGCCAGTCTCACTGTCAATCGCGGGTCATCGATGCGGGCGGTCCCCCAGCCGATCAGCACCGCGTCGGAGGTGGCACGCTGCATGTGGGTCCAGAGTCTCGCCGGCTCGCCGGTGATCGGCACATTGCCGTGGCGCTCGAGTCCGACCTTGCCGTCGGCCGAAACCGCGAGCTTGGCTGTGACAAACGGCCGGCCCTTGGTCTTGCGGGAGATGTGGCCCTCGTGCAGGCGACGCGACGGGGCGTGATCGGCGACCACCACCTCGACTCCTGCCGCAGCGAGCCGTTCCAGGCCGCCGCCCGCGGTGCGCGGGTCAGGATCGACTACCCCAATCACCACCCGTCGCAGTCCTGCCGCGAGGATGGCATCGACACAAGGCGGGGTGCGGCCGAAATGATTGCACGGCTCGAGGGTGACATAGAGCGTCGCGCCGCGCGCCGTGTCGTGGGCGTCCTCGATTGCCTGCGTTTCGGCGTGCGGCCGGCCGCCGGGGGCCGTGACGCCGCGGCCGAGCAGGTGCTGGGATTGCGGGTCGACGACGATGGCGCCGACTGTCGGGTTTTCGGCGGTGGTCCCAAGCCAGGGCGTCGCCTCACGGGCCGCGGCGTCCAGCCAGCGCCTGTCGACCCCCGACAGCACAGTCACTCGTCGGAATCCGGCACCGGCGCGTCACGATCGAGGGTCGCGAGGAACGAGCGAAAATCGTCGGCGGCCGAAAAATTCCTGTAAACCGACGCGAAGCGGACAAAGGCCACGTCGTCGAGGCCCTTCAGCCCCTCCATCACATATTCGCCGATCTGGTCGGAGGTGATCTCCACCTCGCCGAGGCTTTCGAGTTGACGAACGATGCCCGAGATCATGCGCTCGAGCCGGTCGGGATCGACGCTGCGCTTGCGCATGGCGGTATAAACCGAGCGCGACAGCTTCTCCCGGTCGAACGGCACCTTGCGGCCCGACTTCTTGATCACCGTCAGCTCGCGCAACTGCACGCGCTCGAAGGTGGTGAAGCGACCGCCGCAGCCATTGCAGATGCGGCGGCGCCGGATCGCGCTGGCATCCTCAGTGGGCCGCGAATCCTTCACCTGGGTGTCGTCATTGCCGCAATAGGGGCAGCGCATCGCCCTGCCCTAGTTGGGATAGATCGGGAAACGCGCCGTCAGCGCCTTGACCTTGTCGCGCACCGCCGCCTCGACCACCGAATTGCCGTCGTCGGAATTGGCCTCGCGCAAACCGTCGAGGACGGTGACGATCAGTTCGCCGATTTCGCGGAACTCGGCCTCGCCGAAACCGCGGGTCGTGCCGGCGGGGGTGCCGAGGCGCACGCCGGAGGTGACGAACGGCTTTTCCGGGTCGAACGGGATGCCGTTCTTGTTACAGGTAATCCAAGCGCGGCCCAGCGCCTGCTCGGCGCGCTTGCCCGTAGCATTCTTCTTGCGCAGGTCGACCAGCATCAGGTGATTGTCGGTACCGCCGGACACCACATCGAGGCCGTGCTCGATGAGCGTTGCCGCCAGCGTCCGCGCATTCCTGACGACCTGGTGCGCGTAGAGTTTGAATTCTGGCTGCAGCGCCTCCTTCAGTGCCACGGCCTTGGCCGCGACGACGTGCATCAGCGGGCCGCCCTGCAGGCCGGGAAACACGGCAGAATTGATCTTCTTGGCGATGTCCTCGTCGTTGGAGAGGATGAGGCCACCACGCGGCCCGCGCAGCGATTTGTGTGTCGTGGTGGTGGTGGCATGGGCGAAGGGCACCGGCGAGGGGTGGGCGCCCCCCGCGACCAGCCCGGCGATATGGGCCATGTCGACCATCAAATAGGCGCCGACATCATCGGCAATCTGCCGGAAACGCTGCCAGTCCCAATACCGGGAATAGGCCGTCCCGCCGGCGAGGATCAGTTTTGGCTTGTGCTCGTGCGCCTTGCGCTCGACCTCGTCCATGTCAAGTAGGTGGTCCTCGCGGCGAACGCCATAGGACACCACCTTGAACCATTTGCCGCTCATGTTGACCGGCGAGCCATGCGTCAGGTGACCGCCCGAATTGAGGTCGAGCCCCATGAAGGTATCGCCCGGCTGCAGAAGCGCCAGAAACACGGCCTGATTCATCTGGCTGCCGGAGTTCGGCTGCACATTGGCGAAGTTGGCGCCGAACAATTGCTTGGCCCGAGTAATCGCCAGGGTTTCGGCGATGTCCACATACTGGCATCCACCGTAATAGCGCTTGCCGGGATAACCCTCGGCATACTTGTTGGTCATGATCGACCCTTGCGCCTCGAGCACGGCGCGCGAGACGATGTTTTCCGAGGCGATGAGCTCGATCTCGTGCTGCTGGCGGCCGAGTTCGAGCTCGATCGCCTCGGCGATCTCCGGATCGCTTTCGGCGAGCGTGGCGGAAAAGAAGTCGGGAAAGAGGGGCATTGACGCGGCGGCGCTCATGGCGATCCCATGCTCTGATGACGGGCGGTTCGGTTGCTGCGGCTCTAGCATAGGCTAGGTGGCGATTCCAAGGATTCCGGCGACCCCCTCCCCCCGCTCCGGCTCGGCGGCAGCATTGTGTTAAGCTCCCCGCTCCCGGGAAGGCGGGTACGGGGAACTGCCATCGCCATCGTGCGTTAGCGTCGTAGCGTCACGGCAAGTTTGCATTGCCCGGGGGGCGTCAAAGGAGCTTGAACTAATGAAGAAATTTCTTTCGATAGCCTCGAGCGCGGCGCTGGTCGCCGTCACATCCGTCGCCACCATCGCCCCTGCCGACGCCGCACCGAGCTGGCAGCGGCAGCGCGACTACGTCGCGAACTGGTGCCGCTCGAACCCCAATGACCGGGATTGCCGCGATTTCCGCTCCAATTCGCATCGATGGGGGCATTCCAATTACAGCAATTGGTATCGGCACCATCGGTACCAGCGCGGTTTCGATCCCCTGGCGGCCGGCATCTTCGGCTTCGCGGCTGGCGCCATCATCGGCGGCGCGGCATCTGCCGCGCGGGCGAACTCGTCCAGTCACGTGGCCGCCTGTCAGGCCCAGTACCGGTCCTACGACGTGCGGACCGATACCTTCCTCGGTTATGACGGCGCTCGCCATCGCTGCACCCTCTGACCCGCGAATTCCAGGAACTACCGAAGGGGCCGGTCCACCGGCCCCTTTTTTTGTGGGCCATTGTCGCCAGGCGGCTTTTTGCGCAACCGACGATACGACTTTCACGTTTCCAAGACGCGGGGGAAATCGAGCCAGGTTGGAGACCTAGCATGAACAAGCTCCTGAAAATCGCCGGCGCCATTGGCCTTGCCGGCGTCGTCGCCCTCGGCATGGCCGCGCCAGCCGCTGCAGCGCCTTGGCGCTACTACCACCGCGGCCATTATCACCCCTATCCGTCGTACAATTACTACCCCGGATATTATGGCTATTACCCGTACTACTACGATCCGGGCGCGGCCATCGCCGGCGGGATCATCGGCGGCATTTTCGGCACCATCCTGCGCGACGCCTACGGCCACCGCTGCCTGCATGTCTACCATCGGCATGGCAGGACCTATTGCCGCGCCTGATCGACGTCCTGATTTCGAGGCGGGCACCGGCCGCGCGGTCAGCCCGCGGGCGGCCCGACCGAGAACTTCACGATGATCGGCAGATGATCGCTGCCGGTCGGTTGCCCTGCCTGCAGGTCATGGATGGCGATGTCGCCCTTGGTCATGACTTGGTCGAGAGGCAGGAACGGCCAGGTGGCGCGCCAGCCGAACACCCAGAGCCATACCGGCCATGTCAGGTTGCCGTGCGTCTGCCGCGTCAGGCCGGCATCGGTCGCGAAGTTGCGCTGGGCGTAGGACCACGGCGTCGAGTTGAAGTCGCCGACGACGATAAGGGGAACGGTCACGCCCCGTACCGCATCGATGATCGTCTGGCGCTGCTTGGCCTGCCGTTCGATCGGGAAGGGCCAGTCGAAATGCGTCGTCAGCAGCTCGAACTGCGCTCCGCTCGACAGCGTGAAACGCACCAGGATGTGCGCCGTCCGACCGGCGGCGAGTGGATCGCGCGTGCAGTCGCCATCCTGCACCTGCTCGAACGGCAGCTTCGAAAAGATGGCGATGTTGGCCCGTTTGCCGCCGACGCAGTATACCGAATAGGGGTAGGTGGCGCGCAGCAGGGGATCAAGCCCCTCGCGCTGCTCGGGGAAATGCTCCTGGAACGCCAGGATGTCCGGTTTCACGCTGGCGATGTAGCGCGCCATGCGCGGCATGTCGTAGTTCAGCCCAAACAGGTTGTGCGTCATCAGCGTGATGACCTGCCGGCCATCAGTCGGCAGCGGTGGGCGTGGGGCGAATGCCGCCATCGTCTCGGGTCCGACGGTCACGGCCGAAGCCGCGAGCCCGAGCACCAAAAGCCCACTGAGCGGCCAACTCCAGAAACTGCCGCCAAACAGCACGAGGACGCCGATGAGCGCGACCACCGAGGCGGCGATCAGGATCAACTGGAAATGATTGAACAGATCGAAGAATGGCACGGCGAAGCCGAACCAGGCCGCGATCGCGGCGCCGCCGAGCCCCAAGGCTGCCGCCCCGAAGCCGAGCCGAAGAAGGCCGACGATCACGGTCATGTGCTGGTCCCGCTGGCGATTGGCTTAGTCTAGCGGCACCCAGCCGAGCGGCCCGCGCTGCACTTCGAGCGGGGCAAACAGGCGCTTATAGGCCATCTTGGGCGAGTCCTTCACCCAATAGCCGAGATAGACGAACTCGAGGGCCGAGGATTTGACCTGCTGCACGTGATCGAGGATGAGGAAATTTCCCAGCCCCCGATGCGTGAGCAAGGGATCGTAGAAGCTATAGACCATGGAGAGGCCGTTCGGCATCACGTCGGTCAGCGCCACGGCCACCAACGGGCTCTCGGGACTCGAACTCAGCCGGTACTCGACCAGCACCGACTGCACCGGGGTATCTTCGATCATGTATTCGTAGTCGATGAAGGTCATCTGCGTCATACCGCCCCCGGCGTGGCGACTTTCGAGGTAGCGCTTGAACAGGGCGTATTGCTCGGGCGTGGCGCGCGGCGGGCGGACCTCGCCCTTCACGTCGGCGTTGAGCCTCAGCACTCGCCGGAAGCGCGCCGACGGCTCGAACCGGCCGGCGACAATGCGCACCGACTGGCAGGCCGAGCACCCCTCGCAGGCCGGGCGATAGATGAGGTTCTGGCTACGACGGAAACCGTTGTCGGTAAGGAGGGTGTGGAGCGCGCCCGCGCGCCGGCCAGTAAGGTGGGTGAAGAGTTTGCGTTCCTTGCGGCCGGGCAGATAGGGGCACGGCATCGCCGCGGTAAGGAAGAGCTGGGTGTTCTCGGGAGTATGGTCGGTCATCTACCGCCTGCGCTGGCCAACTCGAATCTACCCGTGAACGCCGTTCTGCGCAATGACCTCCGCGGCCGCCGCTCACCCCAGCAGCCGAGCCGCTTCGAGAGCGAAGTAGGTGAGCACGCCGGCCGCACCGGCGCGGCGGAAAGCGGCAAGGCTTTCGAGCATCGCCGCCCGCCGGTCGAACGCGCCAGCCTGGGCCGCGAACTCGATCATCGCGTATTCGCCCGACACCTGATAGGCAAAGACCGGTATGTTGAATTCGTCGCGCACCGCCCGCACCACGTCGAGATAGGGCAAGCCCGGCTTCACCATGACGCTGTCTGCGCCCTCCTCGATATCCTGCGCAACCTCCCGCAATGCTTCGTCGGCGTTGAAGTAGTCCATCTGGTAGGAGCGCTTGTCGCCCTTGAGCCGGCTTCCCGACCCGACAGCCTCCCGGAACGGCCCATAAAAGCACGAAGCATACTTGGCGGCGTAGGACATGATCTGCGTCATCTCGAAGCCGCCACTGTCGAGCGCGCCCCGGATCGCCCCGACGCGCCCGTCCATCATGTCCGAAGGAGCGATGATGTCGGCCCCGGCCCTGGCCTGCACCAATGCTGAGCGGACCATCACCTCGATGGTTTCATCGTTGAGGATCTCGCCATCCCGCACCAGACCGTCTTGCCCGTCGCTCGAATATTCGTCGAGCGCCACGTCCGCGATCAGCCCGACTTCCGGCACCGCCGACTTGATGGCACTGAGCGCCCGGCACATCAGATTGTCAGGATTGTAGGCCTCTGTGGCGTTTTCGTTGCGCCGCTCGTTCGGTGTGTTCGGAAAGAGCGCCAGCGCCGCAATGCCTGCCGCCGCTGCTTCTCGCGCAGCCGCCACCGCAAGATCGACCGATAGGCGTTCGACGCCGGGCATGGTCTTAATCGGCGTACGCTCGTTGTGGCCCTCGATGACGAACAGCGGCCAGATCAGCTGGCTCGGCGCCAGGGCGGTTTCGCGCACCATGGCTCGGCTCCATTCGGTACGCCGATGCCGGCGCAGCCGCCGACCGTTGAGGAAATCGACGTCGTGCTTCTTCCAGTTCGTCATCTTCAGGACTCTTCGTGTGCTGCCGGCTGTTTAGCAGCCGCGCCGATGCGAGGCAAAGCGGAGTTGGCAGCTGCGACGCACCCCTGCTATGCCACAAGGATGCAATCGAGGTTCCCCATCCGCCAAGCCGGCCCCGCCGATGCCACGGCGATCGATACCCTGACCCAGGCGGCCTATGCCAAGTGGGTGCCGATCATCGGGCGCAAGCCAATGCCGATGACCGCCGACTATGCCCGTGCGGTCGTGGAGCATCGGATCGAGGTGGTTGAACTCGGTGGCCGGCTCGCGGCCCTGGCCGAGCTGTCGGTCGAGCCCGACCACCTCCTCATCGTCAATCTCGCCGTTGCGCCGGAACACCAGAAGCAGGGGCTCGGCTCAGCCCTGCTCCACCACGCCGACGCCGTTGCCGGCCAGCTTGGCCTCGCCGAGGTCCGCCTCTACACCAACAGCCTGATGGCGGAGAACATCGCGCTCTACCAGCGCCACGGTTATGGCGTCGACCGGATCGAGGAGCGGTCGCCGCAGTGGTCGGTGGTGTTCATGAGCAAGCGCCTCGGGGGCTGAGCGCTCGCCTTGCTGCCGCCTCGCCTTCGCGTTAGACAAGCGCTTCGACCATCAAGAAGGGCTGCCCGTGGATTTCAGCGCCGAGCCGATCGGGCGTTACGTCCGCATCGTGTCGATCGTTGCCCTGCTGCTCGGTCTCAACGACTGCGCCCGCCTGCTCGGGGTATCGCAGGGTGCCGAAAGCCCGATTGCGACGCTCGGCGTCAGCGCCTTCGTCTACCTTGCTATCTTCACACTTGCCCTGCTCTTTGCTGCGGTCGGGTTGTGGATCAAGGCAAGCTGGGGCGCGGTGCTGCTGGCGGCAGCTACCGCCACGGAATTGCTGATGTTTCTGTTCGGCAACCACGACGTCGAAATGACTATCTACGGGTTCGCCGTACGGCTGGTCCTGCTCGCCAGCATCATCGCCATCCTGGTGCTGAACATCCGCCTCCACCGGGCTGCAGCAGCGCACGACTGACCTCGCCGGGCCGTCAACGGACAGGCGCAAACACGCTTTTTCGGAAGTTGTTTAGGTTACAAGTTTATGACCGCCTGTAACCAAATATAAAGCCAAATTCCCGTTCTTTTTCAGTAAGATAGTTTTAAGCGTGCGGCTTAAGCCGATCTTATTTGGGCCACCGTAGTTTGGCCCCATGAGACGCGGAAAACGCGCACAAATTTGACAGCGAGGCTTATCAAATGGCGATCAAATCCAATGCGGTTGAGGCAGCGGTTCCAGGCGGGGCCGAGAGTCTGAAGCCGCTCTACCTGGAAGCCGTCAGCCGTGTCGAAAGGTTGCACCGCCGGTTACTCGACCTGATCAAGGACGAGTTCGACCGGATGGGTTGGGACGACATCAACCCGGTGCAGGCCTTGTTGATGTTCAATATCGGGGATGCCGAGATGACGGCCGGCGAGCTCCGCTCCCGCGGCTATTATCTCGGCTCCAACGTCTCGTATAACCTGAAGAAGCTGGTCGAGACCGGCTACATCTTCCAGGAGCGGTCGCGGGCCGATCGGCGCTCGGTGCGCATCCGCCTCACCCCCAAGGGCGAGGAAGTGGCCGAGGTGATCGACGAACTCTACGACCGTCACCTGAAGTCGATCGACAAGGTCGGTGGCCTCGACGACGGCACCTTCGAGGGGCTCAACAAGGCCCTCGGCCGGCTCGAGCGCTTCTGGGTCGACCAGATCCTCTATAAGCTCTGATCGCTGGCGCGCCAGCGCCACGACGGGGGAATCGAGACTGCTGCCGGCCGCGGCGCGACCGCGACCGCTTGGTCACGTGGATTTGACGACACACTGTAAAGCAAACGCCGGACGTTAAGCCGGCGTTTCTTATTTGTGCCGCAAATCGGTGGCGACGCTGCTTCCACATTTGGATCGCTTCGGCCTATCGCTCCCGATCGCGGCTTTTCGAGCCGTCTTGTGGGCGCCGGGCGGTTTTGATACGGGACGGCTTCACCCTTGATTTCTGACGATAGGTGTTTCGATGCAGCTTACGCGGCGTAATCTGCTCCGCTCGGCGGCGGCTTTCGGCATGGCTGCGGCCATTCCCTCGGTCGTACGGGCGGAGTCGATCATGGACATGATCGCCCGCAACAATGTGCTCAAGAATACCGACCGTCAGGGCAATACCGTCGCGGCGCTCGATACGCTGGTGACCAACGAACCGATCCTGTCGGTCGACACCGCCAACAATCTGCAGGCGGCCATCGCACAATATCAGCCATTCGTTGCCGCCGGCGGCTGGAAACCGGTGCCCAAGGAAGTGTTCGGCCTCATTCTCGGCAACAGCCGCGCGGCCGTCGTCGCCCTCAAATGGCGGCTGATGTCGTCGGGCGACATGGCCCCGCAGCAGCAGCCGGACGATCTGTTCGGAAGCGACCTCGACAAGGCGGTGCGGAACTTCCAGGCGCGCCACGGCATCAGCGTCACCGGAAAGATCGACGAGCCGACCTTTTATGCCATGCAGGTGCCCGCCGATGTGCGGCTGGCCCAGTTGCAGCTCAACCTGGCGCGGGTCCAGAACATAGTATCTACGCTCTCCGACAGCTATGTCGTGGTGAACATTCCGGCCGCCAGCATCGAGGCGATCGAGGGCGGACAGGTAGTGCAACGCCACAAGGCGATCGTCGGCCGCATCGACCGGCCGACCCCGATCCTCAGCTCGAAGATCAACCAGATCAACTTCAACCCCTACTGGCACGTGCCGCGCAGCATCATCCAGAAAGACCTGATCCCCGAAATGCGGAAGGACCCGACCTATCTGGCGACCTACCACATTCGCGCCTACGATCGGAAAGGCCAGGAGGTCGACCCCGCAACCATCGACTGGAGCGGCATGGATGGGTTGAACTACGCCTTCACCCAGGATCCCGGCGCCGAGAATTCCGAGGGCCACGTCAAGATCAATTTCCCGAGCCCTTCCAACGTCTATCTGCACGATACGCCGGAAAAGAACCTGTTCGACGAGGACACGCGCTTCGATTCCTCGGGGTGCGTCCGGGTGCATGACGTCGACCAATTGGTGACCTGGCTGCTGCAGGACAATGGCGGCTGGGACCTCGCCAATGTGCGCGCCGCGTTCGAAAGCAACCAGCGCCTGGACGTCACGGTCAAGAAGCGGCAGCCGCTGCACACCACCTACATCACCGCCTGGGCCAACCGGCAGGGCACGGTAAGCTTCCGCGACGACGTCTACGAACTGGATGCGCAGGGCAAGGTGGACTTCGACACCATCAAGGCCGCTTAGGGCGTTCCCTGTCCTGATGATTCAGGTTAGGGCGCCGACCCCTTGACCTCTCGTGTATTCTAGCTGCTTCAGCCGCTGAACCGGTTGCTCCGCGGGAAACCGTTGGGGGGCTGGCGACCGGCCTGGGCTCGTTCGCCGACCCACTCCTGCAGGTCCGCCATCGGCTTGGAGAAACTCCGGCCGGCACTGACCCAGGTCAGCCCTTCGGTCGCGGCAAAAGTCTTGAGGTCGGAGACGCCGCCGTCCTTGTATTTCTGCAGCCGCACGCCCTTGCCGCGTCCCATGGTCGGCAATTGATGCAAGGGGAACACCAGCAGCTTCCGGTTCTGGCCGATGATGGCGACCATATCGCCGGCCACAGGCGCGATGAGGCGCGCTTCGTCGGCGCCGGAGACGTTGAGGATCTGCTTGCCCTTGCGCGTGTTGGCGATCAACTCATCCTCGTCGACGATGAAGCCGTTGCCGGCGGTCGAGGCGATGATCCGCTTCTGCCCCGGCCGGTAGACGAACAGGTCGACGATGCCGGTTCCCTCGTTCATGTCGACCATCAGCCGGACCGGCTCCCCCTGCCCGCGCCCGCCCGGCAATTTGTCGCAGCCCAGCGTAAAGACCTTGCCGCCGGTGGAGAGCAGCAGGAGCTTGTCGGTGGTTTCGGCCTTCAGCATCAATTGCAGCCGGTCACCGGTCTTGAAGCCCTTTTCGTCGACCTCGTCGGTGTGGCCGCGCAGCGCCCGGATCCAGCCCTTCTCGGAGAGGATCACCGTGATCGGCTCGCGCTCGATCATCGACACGTCGATGTCGTCGATGTTCTGCGTCGGTACGTCGCCGATATCGGTACGGCGGCGGCCCAGCGGCGTATCCTTGCCGTAGGCCTGCTTCAGTTCGGTGACCTGCCGGGTGATTTCGCCCCATTGCCGCTTGTCGGAAGCCAGCAAGGCCTCGAGATGCCCCATCTCGTCGGTCAATTGCCGGTGTTCGGTGCGCAGCTCCATTTCCTCGAGCTTGCGCAGGGAGCGCAGGCGCATGTTGAGGATGGCTTCGGCCTGGTTGTCGGTGAGGTTGAAGGTGGCGATCAACACCGCCTTGACCTCATCCTCCTCGCGGATGATGCGGATCACCTCATCGAGGTTGAGATAGGCGACGATGTAGCCGTCGAGCACCTCGAGCCGCCGGGCAATCTGGTCGAGCCGGTGCCGGGTCCGACGCACCAGTACGTCCTTGCGGTGCTCCAGCCAGGCCTTCAGCGCCTCGGCAAGGCTCATCACCTTGGGCACGGTGCCCTTGTCGAGCACGTTGAGGTTAAGCGGCACGCGCTGCTCGAGTTCGGTCAGGCGGAACAATTGCTCCATCAGCAGCGCATCGACCACGGTGCCGGCGCGTGGCTCGAGCACCAGCCTGATATCGTCGGCGCTCTCGTCGCGCACGTCCTTGAGCAGTGGCAGCCGCTTGGCCAGCAGCAGTTCGGCGATCTTTTCGACCAGCCGCGACTTCTGCACGCCGTAGGGAATTTCGGTAACGACGATCCAGTAGACGCCCCGCCCCTTGTCCTCGCGGTGCCAGCGGGCGCGCAGCCGGAACGAGCCGCGGCCGGTGGCGTAGGACTGCGCAATGCTCGCCGGACTTTCGATGAGAATACCGCCAGTGGGGAAATCCGGACCCGGTATGAAACGCAGCAGGTCGGCGGCCCCAGCCGTGGGATTCATGATGAGATGGAGCGCCGCGTCGCACAGTTCCGCGACATTGTGGGGCGGCACGGAGGTCGCCATGCCGACGGCGATGCCGGTCGAACCGTTGGCGAGCAAATTGGGGAAGTTGGAGGGCAGTACCTCCGGCTCCTCGTCCTCGCCGTCATAGGTGGGGCGAAAATTGACGGCGTTCTCGGTGATGCCCTCCATCAGCCGGGTGGCGACGTCGGTCATCCGGCTTTCGGTGTAGCGCATGGCGGCAGCGCTATCGCCATCGATGTTGCCGAAATTGCCCTGGCCGTCGACCAGCGGGTAGCGCAGCGCAAAATCCTGCGCCAGCCGCACCAGCGCGTCGTAGATCGACTGGTCGCCGTGCGGGTGGAACTTACCGATGACGTCGCCAACGATGCGGGCGGACTTCTTGTAGCCCTGGTCGGGCTCGAGGTGCAGCAGCCGCATGGCGTGCAGGATGCGCCGATGCACCGGCTTCAGCCCGTCGCGGGCATCCGGCAGGGCGCGCTGCGTGATCGTCGACAGGGCATAGGAGAGATAGCGCTGCTCCAGCGCCGTCCTGAGATCGACGACACGCTTGTCGTCGCCGGGCGGCAGCACGTCAGAATCGGCCATGGGTCACTTCGGGGAAACGAATCATTTCCGGCACTATAGCGGAGACGGCCCGAAACCGGCCTTGGCGATCGCTGCCGCGGCCCATCACCGGCTCAATATCCCCACTAGCGTGTCGCGCGTGGACGGTGGATCCACCTGCCGGGGCGACCAGATGTGGCGGTCGAGGAAGTAACCGGTGAGGGCAAAAGCGGCGGCGACATCGCCGGGCCCGGGAACGGTGGCGTCATCGATGAGGAAGGCCGGCAGCGCAAACAACTTGTCGAGGTAGGGCGCGGCGGCCGACCGGCTGACTGCGCGGCCGGTCTTGGGCGAGACGTGGGTGAGGTCGGATGTGGCGCCGGTCGCGGCGCAGCTCAGCAGGTCGAGCCCGAACCCCAGCTCTTCGAGCAGGGTGAGCTCGAACCGGGCCAGCTCAACGCCAAGGATCGATGGATCGGTGCGGTCGAGCAGCTTGATCACCTGCCCGAGCAGCCGGTCGTTCGGATCGCGCTCGGGCAGCAGGCGCAAATGATCGCAGAGCAGCTGGGCGGCATAGAGCCGGGTACGGTCGGCGATCAGCCGCGCGGCCCGGGCCTCGGTTACCTCCAGCACGAAGGTGCCGAGATGCTCCTCGAGCCGCGCCCGCCAGGTGAGCTGCACCGAATTGCCGGCCTGCAGGGCGGCGGCATGCTTGGCCGAGCGCCCGCCGCGGATCAAGCCGAGATGCCGTCCACGGCCCTCGACCATCACCTCGGCGATGACGCTCGATTCGCCGTGACGCCTCACGCCAATGATGAGGCCTTCGCCGGTCCACTGCATTGCCGCACCTGCGTTGCCTTCTCCCCTCCGTGGGAGAAGGTTGATCGGCCGAAGGCCGAGACGGATGAGGGGCTGCCTCACGCGCCAAGCCCGCGGCCGCCGATCTGCACATCCGCCCCGGATTGTCGCCCACCCCTCATCCGGCGCTCCGCGCCACCTTCTCCCACAAGGGGGGAAGGAAAGAAGGGCCTACTTCGTCCAGTCGAGCCCCATCTCGCGATAGCGCTCGGGGTCGTCGCTCCATTTCTCGCGCACCTTGACGAAGAGGAACAGGTGCACCGGGGTGTCGAACATGCCGATCAGCTCTTTTCGCGCGTCGGCGCCGATCGACTTGATGGTCTGGCCGCCGGCGCCGAGCACGATCTTCTTGTGCTGGTCGCGGGTGACGTAAATCACCTGGTTGATCAGATAGGAGCCGTCCTTCTTGACCTCGAAACGCTCGGTTTCGACCGTGGCGTTGTAGGGAATCTCGTCATGGATGCGCAGGAACAGCTTTTCGCGGGTCACTTCCGCGGCGGTGAGCGCCAGGGTCAGGTCGGTGAGTTGATCCTCGGGGAAATGCCACGGTCCCTCGGGCACCTGGGCCTCCACCCAATTCAGGAAATCGCCGACGCCATGACCCTTTGAGGCCGAAATCATGAATGTGGCCTCGAACTTCAAGCGCTCGTTGAGATCGGCGGACAAAGCCAGCAGCTTTTCGTGCGCCAGCAGGTCGATCTTGTTGAGCACCAGGATTTTCGGGTGCCGGATGTTTTCCAACCCCTGCAGCAGCGTTTCGATCTCGGGGGTGACGCCCTTTTCGACGTCGAGGATCAGCGCCACCATGTCGGCATCCCCAGCCCCGGTCCATGCCGAATTGACCATCGCCCGATCGAGGCGGCGTTTGGGCGCAAAGATGCCGGGAGTGTCGATGAACACCACCTGCGTCGGCCCGTCGGTGACCACGCCGCGAATCTGGGCCCGGGTGGTCTGCGCCTTGTGGGTGACGATCGACACCTTGGTGCCGACCAGCGCGTTGAGCAGCGTCGACTTGCCGGCATTGGGGGCGCCAACCAGCGCCACGAAGCCGCAGCGCGTCACGACGGCCGTGCCCTCGCCAGTGGTGATTTCGGTCTTGGGCTCGCTCACGTGGATTTCCAGACGTTTTCGCGCAGAAGGAAAGCTTCCGCCGCCTTGTGTTCGGCGAGTTTTTTCGAGGAACCGCTGGCCGACAGCGGGGTAAACCCTTCGATGCGGACCGAGATGGTGAATTGCGGCGCGTGGTCGGGGCCGGTGCGTTCGGTTTCGACGTAGTCCGGCGGCTCGAGGCCGCGGGCCTGCGCCCATTCCTGCAGCGTCGTCTTGGCGTCGGCCCGGTCGCTGCCGGCAAGGCCGACCTGGTCGCCGAAGAAGCTCTCGATCATCTCGTAGGCGCGGCCAAGGCCACCGTCGCAATAGACCGCGCCGATAATGGCTTCGGTGACATCGCCAAGGATCGCGTCCTTCTGGGCGCCGCCGGTACGGGCCTCGCTGTCGCCAAGATTGAGCTCGGAGCCGAGGTCGTACTGACGGGCAATGGCGGCGCAACTCTCCTTGCGGACCAGTGCATTGAGGGCTCGCGACAGTTCGCCCTCATTGGCCTTGGGAAGGCGTCGATAAAGCAGATCGGCGACCACCAGCCCGAGTACGCGGTCGCCGAGGAACTCGAGCCGCTGGTATGACTGGGCAATCCGCTTGCCCGGTGACACGGCGCTGGAGTGGGTGAGCGCCCGGTCAAGCAACTCCGGGTCGGCGAAGCGATAGCCGAGCCGAACCTCGAGCTGCTTATGATCCCGCGGCCGTCGGCTCATTGATAGACGGATTGGAACATGCGATCGAGCCTGACATTGGCCGGCCAATTCCAGAACTGCCACGGCGGCAGGTCGTCCTTGATCGAAAAGAACCGGAACTCCGCCTTGCCTTCGAGATCCTCGGCAGGGACATAGCCCACATCGGAGAGGATGCGGCTGTCGGCCGACCGGTCGCGATTATTGCCCATCATGAAGTAGTGCCCCGGCGGCACGACATATTCAGCGGTGTTGTCGAGCGGCTGGTCGTCGGAAATTTCCTGGATGGTGTGGACCACGCCATTAGGCAGCGTCTCGCGATAGATCTTGACCGGCACGCTGTCCTGGTGGTCGTCGGTATCGACCCCATCGGCGACGAACTGACGCTCGACCATCTTGCCATTGATCCACAGGCGCCCCTGCTTCATCTGGATGTGATCACCAGCCTTGCCGATGACGGTCTTGATGTAGTCCTGCCCGGACGTCTCATTGAAGAACACCGCGATGTCGCCAACATTCGGCTCGCGCCCGAAGATGCGGCCGTGGAAGGGCAGCGCGATGGGGAAGGAGTGTGGCCCAAAACCCCAGATGAACTTGTCGGCGACAAAGTAGTCCCCGATCATCATCGTAGACTGCATCGACGCCGTCGGGATCGAGAACGGCTGGTAGATGAAGGTGCGGAACAACAGCGCGATCACCAAGGCCTCGATGACGACCAGGATGGTATCGCGCATTTCGTTGCGGCCAGCCTTCTTGGCGGTCTTGGGCATGGATTGGCTCATCTTCTCATCCGGATCGTGAGTGCGGGGGAGGCGGATCGGCAGTTTCGGCGCGTATCCCCGGGAC
>Ga0207657_10000881_pt1 | contig 31750 bp, 28 predicted proteins | sample KBSC33metaG_FD_184316 | JGI IMG/M metagenome (GOLD analysis project Ga0207657, IMG submission 184316) | Corn rhizosphere microbial communities from Kellogg Biological Station, Michigan, USA - KBS C3-3 metaG (SPAdes) (version 2) | ecosystem: Host-associated > Plants > Roots > Rhizosphere > Soil ...
CCGCAGGCGATCTTCCGGGCGTCGCGCTCGGAGCTGCAAGCGGCAGGGCTTGCGGCGGGAGTCGCACAAAGCCTGGCCAGCGGTTGCGCTTTCGACGATGCCGCGGATCAGCAGAACCAAGCGGCCCGCGCCGGGGCGGTCCTGGTTCCACTGACGGACGCGCGCTATCCGCCGGCGCTGCGCGATATCTTCGATCCCCCGCCACTGTTGTTCGCCCGCGGCCGCGTGGAACTGCTGGCGACGCTGATGCTGGGCGTGGTCGGGACCCGGCGTCCCACCGCTTACGGCGGCGTGGCGGCGTCCAAACTTTCCGCCGATCTGGCGGCGGCTGGCATGACCATCGCCAGCGGCATGGCGAGGGGAATCGACACGGCGGCGCATCGCGGGGTACTCGAGGTCGGCGGCGATACGTTGGCGGTCTTCGGCTGTGGCATCGACCAGATCTATCCAGCCGAGAACCGCAAGCTGGCCGAGGAGATCGCAACACGTGGGCTGCTGATCTCGGAATTCCCCCTGGGCGCCCCGGCGTATCCGCAGAATTTCCCCATCCGCAACCGGATCATCAGCGGCATGAGCGCGGGAGTCCTGGTGGTTGAGGGGAGCGAATACTCCGGGTCGGCGATCACCGCGAAACTGGCCATCGAGCAGAATCGGGAGGTTTTCGCGGTCCCCGGAAATATTACTTCCAAGATGAGTTGGGGGCCCAATCTGCTGATAAAACAAGGCGCCAAACTGGTTCAGGAATGGAATGACGTGATCGTGGAGCTAAAGCCGGAAGATCGACGGCGGCTGGTGGACCAGTGCCGCAAACGATTGAATCTAAATGCCAATAATTCAGAAGAAACCAATGCTTCGATTCCAGCATCCGTTATGGGCAGTGCAGCTCGCGATATTTTGCAGCGGCTTCGGCCGGACGCTCCGACGGGGCTGGATAACCTGATAGAGTCGTTGGAAGGGACCTCGTCCTCGGAGGCGATTGCGGCTTTGTTCGAGCTGGAACTCGCCGGTCTGGTTCGCCAGCTTCCAGGCAAGAGCTACATTCGGGTGTGGATGGATTGAGTGAGTCCGCGCCCGAGCGCCTCTGAACTGCCGGCGTGATATCGTGCCGGGTTTTATCATGCTAAGATTTCGGTTGTTTCTTATAAGGTAGTCGGGGATCGCCAAAGAACGCGATCGGTTAAGGAAGGTTGCAGCACTCATATGGCAAAGAATCTCGTCATCGTCGAATCTCCGGCGAAGGCGAAAACGATTGGCAAGTACCTGGGCAAGAACTACGCGGTGAAGGCCTCTTTGGGCCACGTGAAGGATCTGCCCAAAAAGAATTTGTCGGTGGATGTCGAGAACGACTTCAAGCCGGTTTACGAAGTGATCGAAGGTAAAAAGAAGCTGATCGCGGAACTCAAGACGGCTGCCAAGGGTGCCGACGCTGTGTACCTGGCGGCTGACCCGGACCGCGAGGGCGAAGCTATCTGCTTCCATCTTCAGGAGGAGTTGCAGGATCGCAAGAATGGCACCAAGTTCTTCCGGGTGATGTTCAACGAGATCACCAAGAGCGCCATCCAGAAGGCCTTCGAGAAGCCATTGTCGGTCAACCTGCACCTGGTGGACGCGCAGCAGGCGCGCCGCATTCTGGATCGGCTGGTGGGCTATAAGATTTCGCCGCTGCTGTGGGATAAAGTCCGGCGGGGGCTATCGGCGGGTCGCGTTCAGACCGTCGCGCTGCGGCTGATTGTGGACCGTGAGCGCGAGATCAAAGCCTTCATCAAAAAAGAGTACTGGAGCATCGACGTCAACCTGGCCGCCAAGAAGCCGCCGCAGTTGAGCGCACACCTGGCAAAGAAGAACGAGGAGAATCTCGAGATCTCGAACCAAGCGGAGGCGGATGCGATTGTCGCGACGCTCGATGGCACGAATTATGTCGTGCGTTCGGTCACCAATCGCGAGAAGAAACGCAATCCGGTGCCGCCGTTTATTACGTCGACTTTGCAGCAGGAATCGGCGCGTAAGCTCCGCTTCAGCGTGAAGCGCACCATGATGCTGGCGCAGAAATTATACGAAGGCGTGGAGTTGGGCAAGGACGAAGGCGCGGTTGGTCTGATCAGCTACATGCGTACGGATTCGACGCGCGTCTCCGCCGATGCGCTGGAAGAAGTGCGCGGGATGATCACGGAGCGCTATGGCGCGGAGTATCGTCCCGAAAAGGCCAACTTTTATAAGAGCAAGAAGGATGCGCAGGACGCGCACGAAGCCATTCGCCCGACCTCGGCGCTGCGAACTCCGGAAAGCGTCGCGAGTTTCCTGGCTGAAGACGAAGCGAAACTTTACGCGCTGATCTGGCAGAGATTTGTCGCGTCGCAGATGACGCCGGCGGTGTTCGACCAGACCACCATCGACGTCGATGCGAAGGGCAAGGACGGCGCAGACTACATTTTCCGCGCTACCGGCAGCGTGGAGAAATTCAACGGCTTCCTGCGGGTCTACAAAGAAGGCAAGGACGCTAAGGACGAAGACGACGAAGAGGAGAAGAGCAAGCTGCCAGCGGTGACGCAGGGTGAGGTGCTGAAATTTAAAGCCATCCTGCCGGAACAGCACTTCACGGAGCCGCCTCCGCGCTTCACGGAAGCCACGCTGGTGAAAGAACTCGAAGCCGACGGCGTCGGTCGGCCGTCAACCTATGCTTCGATTCTCTCGACCATTCAGGACCGTGAGTACGTCAAGAAGGAAGGGGGCAAGTTTACCCCCACCGAGCTTGGAATGGTGGTGACGGATCTGCTGCTCGAAAGCTTCGACGATCTGTTCGACACCAGCTACACGGCGCGCATGGAAGAGGAGTTGGACTCGATCGAAGAAGGCAAGCTCGACTGGCGCACCGCCATGAGCGACTTCTACGTGCGCTTCGAAAAAGATCTGGAACACGCCGCGACCCACATGACCGACATCAAGCGCATGGAGCGGCCTACCGACTTCGTGTGCGAAAAGTGCGGCAAGCCCATGGTGATCAAGTGGGGCAAGCACGGCAGCTTCATCGCGTGTACCGGATACCCTGATTGCACGAACACCCGCGAGATCGCCGAAGAAGGCGCCACCGAGCAGGACGAAACGGTTTACTGCGATAACTGTGGGCGGCCAATGGTCCTGAAGAAGGGGCGCTTCGGGCAGTTTCTGGCGTGCTCGGGTTATCCGGATTGCAAGACTACCAAACAATTGGGTGAGGCGCAGAAGCCGAAGGACGTGCCGCTCGACGAAGACTGTCCGCAGTGCGGCGGGAAACTGGTGAAGAAGTACGGACGCTTCGGCGAGTTCGTGGCATGCGGCAATTATCCCAAGTGCAAATACGTAAAGCAGAAGACCATTGGCGTGAAGTGCCCCAATTGCTCAGAGGGCGAAATCATCGAGCGGCGCTCCAAACGCGGCAAGACGTTCTACGGATGCAACCGTTATCCGGAGTGCGATTTTGTGGCGTGGGGCAAGCCCATCGCCGAGAAGTGTCCGGACTGCGGCGGCGGCTACCTGATCGAGAAGTACCTCAAATCGGGCGCGTTCGCGCAGTGTCCCAATGCCGAGTGCAAATTCAAGAAGCCGCTGGATGTGACGGCGCCGGTCGAGGTTGCGGTTTGAAGTCGGAGAGGGCGCGGTCGAAGGAGACATCCTACTGATGGCGGCGGCCGTTGTCAGCAGTGTGGACTACGGGATCGATGCGCCGCTGATCGCCCGAGGCTGGTTCGGACGCGCCGGCTGGTCCCTCGGAATCGGTCTGCTGTTCTGGTTCATGAACCGGCAGGACTACCCGGGACCCGCGGCCCGAGTGTTAGGAGCGCTGGCGCTGGTAGCAGTGGTTTGCGCCGCGATTGGCTGGTACAAGATTCGTTCGAGCCGCGAGAGCAAGCTCGCCTTGCGTGAACAATTACTGGATCAACTGGAACTCAAGGGCGACGAAAAAGTCCTGGATGTGGGCTGCGGGCGCGGGCTGCTGGCGATTGGCGCCGCGAAACGGCTTAAGACCGGGAAAGTCACCGGGATTGACGTGTGGAACCCGCAGGACTTGTCGGGTAATTCTCCCGAAGCAGCAAAGGAAAACGCCAAGGCCGAGGGCGTTAGTGACCGCGTGCGATTTGATACTGGCGACGCACGCAAGCTGGTATATCCCGACAATTTTTTCGACGCGGTGATGTCGTCCAATGCCTTACATACGCTCGATGACGATCGCGAACGCAAGCAGGCGCTCAAGGAAATGCTGCGGGTTCTGAAGCCGGGCGGGCGCCTGGTGATTTTCGATACCGCCGAGACCGGCTACTACGCAGAAGTACTCCGCGACTGCGGCGCGCAAGACATGACGCTTTCTCCCTGGACATGGTTGTGGTGCAGGCCTTCGCGCAGCCTAGCCGCGCACAAATAAGGCAGCCCCATTCACCCCCTGTAAGGCCCTAACGCGAATTCAAGGCTTGGCCGATAAAGCCAATGTGTTGAAGATTTGTGGGCGATTGGCGTTTCGGGGTTAGATGAAGCGCACTCTCGATTGGCTACCGGTCGCCCTGGGGATCGCTCTCCTTTCGACGCTCGTGGGTTTGCCGTGGGATCGAACCATTCGCGGGCAGAATGATTTTGTGGCTCTCTATGTTGGCGCGAAGCTGGTGGGCTCTCCGGAGTTGTACTCCCGACCGGCAAACGAAGCCATGATCAAATCCATTCTCGGCGCCACGATGCAGAGCGTGACGTATACCCGGCCACCGTTTTATGCTGCTCTATTAAAGCCCCTTTCCTTTCTTCCATACCATGCGGCTTACGCAATATTTTGTGCTGTGTGTCTTGCCAGCATCCTCTGGTTTGTCGTTCGATTCTCAAAAGAATGTTCGGCACTTCCCCTCTATACTTCGTTTGCTATCCCGGTTGCGGCGTTTCTACCGCAAGGATAGGGCACGCCGTTATTGCTCATATTCATCGGGGCGTCGATCCTCCTATCAAGACAGAAGTGAGACTTTCTCGCAGGCTTAGCGCTCTCACTCTGTGCCATTAAATTTCACTGGTTCCTGTTTGTTCCGCTGTTGCTATTGATAGAGAGGCGATGGCATATTTTTGCAGGAGCCGCCGGTGGTACGGGCGCTCTATTTGCTTTGGGCCTCCTCGTCGCCGGAATGGATTCCCTTGGACAATAGCTCAAAGTGTTGCAGGATCCGTGGATCAACTTCAGTACTGCGATGATGCCGAACCTTCATGGCCTGATCGCGTTTGTACACGGGACTCAAGGACTCGAGATTGGCGCAGCAGGTGCGGTAGCCATGCTCTTTGTGTGGATTTGCTAAAGGACTGAGAATTATGAATTCTTGTTCGGCCTCAGCCTCCGATGCGGTTTATTGACGAGCTTTCATTCAGGAATTGCCGATGAAATTCTCTTGCTTCTGGTGTTTGTTCTGATCACGGGGTCGTCGGAATACAAGCCACTCCGCATCGCGTTGGCTATTGCCCTCACGCCGCTTCCCTACTTTATGCCCCTACCGTTGAGCATCACCCTTTCCGCTGTTGTTACTTCTGGTGTTGGTATTGGCAGCAGCGTCGATGGCGCAGGGTCTGAGGGCAGCGGAACCATACGCCGCGGTCACTTAAGTGACTCCTCGATTCCTTGCGCCCTACCATCACTTCCGCCGGGTGCTACGCGAGGTTGCTAAGGGCTAGATTCGCAACGGTACGGGTGCGCTCGAGATGTTAAACTGCCAATAAGGAGAGCTTTGGTGCAGAGAGGATATGGGTTTGTTTTGTGGGCCGCGATGGTGGCGGCGGCCTCGGTGGCCTCAGCCGGGGAGGCGCAAATTCCGCTGTTCGTCATCGAACGCAGCGTCAACGGTAACGTGGTTCACTACGACGCCCAGCTCAAGGACGGCAAGCTCGATCCGCAGCAGCCGGTGGTGGCTTACTGGGTGATGGGCGAGAACGGACGGCGTCAAGAGCTGAACTTACTTGAAAAGCTGAAAGCTTACGGGTTCAGCATCTTTCCGGACAAACAGCCCGAGGTGTTCCACATGACGCTGGTATCCGACAAAAAGAAAGAAATCCGTGTCATTCATTTGGGCTCCGAAGTGCGCGCCGAGGCGCAGATCGGCCATTGCTCGGCTCACCTGCAGAAGATCTTCATCGAATCCAAGAAATCCTGGATGATCAATCTGCCCGAATACGCGGAGATGATCGGCAACGATATGCAGACCGGCGTCGAATGCCGGGAGCGCGTCACACCGGGCGATCGCTAAACGGCAGCGACCTCGCCTTGATCGGGGTACGCGAACAGCGTTTCACGTCCCAATAACCAGTCGGGATCGAAGCGGCGCTTCACTTGCTTCATGGCCTGAATTTGATCCGGCGGATATTGGATTTGAAGCAGATGCGCTTTGCGCTTTCCCAGGCCATGCTCGGCGCCGACGGTGCCGCCGAGTTTTACGGCTTCGCGTGCGAGAGCGGTCATCACTTGCTTGCCACGCTCGAACTGCTCGCGAGTTTCCGGAAAGCTGTTGACGTGGACGTGGGCATCGCCGATGTGGCCGTAAATGACGTAGCGGCCGGGCGCATCTTCATCCATAGCGCGGCGGTAAATCGCCATCATCGCGCGATTCTGGTCCAAGGGGACTGCGTAGTCGGTTCCAAACTTCACGAAGCCGGTGCGGCGGACGCGGTCGTTGGCTTTCTCGGCGAGGCTATGGCGGAAGGCGCGGAAGCGCTCGCGGTCGGACGCGGAGGCGGCGAACCAGGAGTCACTTTCAAGCGCGTTGCTCATGTCGATGTCGGCGTCGCCTTCAATCTCAATCATGAGTGCGGCAGCCTGGGGCACGTCCATCATCTGGAGCGAAGCACGGTCGATGTACTCGATCATGTTCAAGCCGGGAGTCGGGCGCCAGCGATCGACGGCATCCAACGCGTCGGCTTCTGAGCGGAAGAAAACCACGCCGCCCAGGCGCTCGCCGGGAGCGGGCAGGAATTGCAATTCGGCTTCGGTCACGACACCCAGCGTGCCCTCATTACCGACGATTAAATCCACCCAGTCCATACCGGGCGCGAGCGGATAGCCGGCGGAAAGCTTGGTGGTGCGTGGCAGCGAGATACGCGGGACGTCGAAATCGATCTTCTGGCCGCGGCGTAGCGTAACAATACTGCCGTCCATAAACGCGACGCGCAGCGAAAGCACGTGGCGGCGCGTCGCTCCGTAACGGAAGCTGCGCGAGCCGCTGGAATTGGCCGCGATGTTGCCGCCGATGGAAGAGGTATTCTCGGTGGGATCGGGCGCGTAGAACTGGCCGGAGGCGGCCGCGGCGGATTGCACTTCGCGCAGAAGAACTCCGGGACCAACGGTCGCCCTGCCCTTCCCTACTTCGAGCTTGCGGAGGCGCGTGAGCGAAATCGCCCAACCGCCGGAGGGCGACGCACCACCCGCCAGTCCCGTGAGCGCACCGCAAATGGTAACGGGAATCTTCTCCCGCGACGCCCGCTGCAAAATCGCGGCGACTTCCGACTCGGTTTCAGGCGTAAACAACTGATCGGCGTGCCCCGGATAGTTCGAGGCGTCGGTGATGTCCATAGCCACGCTGCCCCTATACTTCCAGGATCACTGGCATGATGAGCGGGCGGCGTGAGGTCTGCTTGCTGATGAAGCGTTTGAGGTCGGCGCGAATTTTTTCCTGCATCACGCCCCAATCGCCGCGCTCTTCGGCCGTCGAACCTTCGATGGTCTTGAGCACCAGTTGGCGTGCGTCACGCAGCAGGTCAGTTCCCTCCTCCATCGACATGAAGCCGCGGCTGACGATCTCCGGCAGGCCCTCGGCACGCCCTGAGTTTTTGTTCATGGCGATGATCGGCAGCACGAAACCGTCTTCCGAAAGATGTCGCCGGTCACGGATGACCAGGTCCTCGACCACGTCGCCGATGGAACCGGAATCGATGCAGACGCGCCCGACGGTCACCGTTTCCCCTTTGCGCGCGCCGTTGGAGTCGATCACCAGCGTCTGGCCGGATTCGAGGATGAACGTCTCTTCCAGACCAAGATGGCTCAAGTGCTGCGCGAGTTGGGCATGCTTCGCCATCTGCCGGTATTCGCCGTGAATGGGGACGAAGAAGCGGGGGCGCACCAGGTTCAGCACCAGCCGCAGCTCCTCCGCGCTGCCATGTCCGGAAACATGGATGGGCGGATTCATGGAGCCGTAGATCACATCGGCGCCGCGCTTGGCGATGTGGTTCATCATCCGGTAGATGCCTTTTTCGTTGCCGGGAATAATGCGCGAGCTGAGGGCCACCGTGTCACCCGGCTCGAGTGACAGCGACTTGTGATTATCGACAGCGACTCGCGACAGCGCCGACATGGGCTCGCCCTGCGTGCCCGAGGCAATCGCCACCAGCTTGCTGGGCGCGGTCTGCATAATGTCCTGCGGACGCAGCAGAATGCCGTTGGGAATGGTAAGCAGGCCGAGATCGTGCGCGATCTCCGTGGTGTTGTTCATGCTGCGCCCGAGGAACGCGACCTTACGGCCGTATTCCTGCGCCAGATCCAGAATCTGCTGCAAACGGTGAATCGAAGAACTGAAGCACGAAATCACCAGGCGGCGCGGCGAGCGAACAAACAAATCTTCCAGGCGCGGACCCACGGCGCGCTCGCTTTCGGTGTAACCGGGCCGGTCGACGTTGGTCGAATCGGACATCAGCAGCAGCACGCCGCGCTTGCCGTACTCGGCCAGAGTGTGGAGATCGAACAGCTCGTTGTCGGTGGGTGTCGGATCGACTTTATAATCGCCGGTGTGAATGATGACACCAAGCGGCGTGGTGATAGCGAGCAGCACGCAGCTCACGATGGAGTGCGTAACGTGAATGAACTCGATCGAGAACGGCCCGAGCGTGAGCTTGCCGCCGGGCTTGATCTTGTGAAGCTTGGCCTGGCTGAGCATCTGATGCTCTTCGAGGCGCCGCTCGACCAGAGCCAGCGTAAAGGCGGTGCCATACACCGGAATATTCATTTGCGCCAGCAAAAACGGGATGCCGCCGATGTGGTCCTCGTGGCCGTGGGTAAGAATCAGACCGCGGACGTGTTCGCGATTCTGCTCAAGATAACTGAAGTCCGGCGTGACGATGTCAACGCCCAGCAGCTCCGCGTCGGGGAACATCATGCCTGCATCGAGGACAATGATGTCGTCGCCGTAGCGCACGGCCATGCAGTTCATGCCGAACTCGCCAAGGCCCCCTAACGGGATGATCTGTAATTTTTTATCCGCCATTGTGTGAACTTCAAGGGTAGCAAGCTGGGCGCGCGGACGCGTCGATGCCTAAGGCGGAATGTTTAAATAGCGGAGGGCCCTGCGTGCTGGCACAATCGGATTGTATGGTCACGGTTCAGATCTTTGGATTGAAAAATTCAAGTGCAACCCGCGCCGCCGAGCGATTCTTTAAGGAGCGGCGCACGGCGATTCAGTTCGTGGATTTAAAGCAGAAGTCCATGGCCCCTGGGGAAATCAAACGCTTTATAGAGCGCTTTGGCTTGGCCGAAATACTGGATAGCGAAGGGAAGACGTATGTTGACGGCGGCCTGAAGTATCTGAAGCTCTCCAACACCGAACTTTTGAGCCGGATTGAACGAGAGCCCCAGTTGCTGCGCTTGCCGCTGGTTCGCGCAGGCCAGCGGCTGAGTATCGGTCATGATGACAATTCCTGGAAGGCGATGCTGGCCGCGCCGGGACAATAATGCGTGATTGTAGATTGGCCAGCAGGATTTCAAGGCCGGTCTGTATGAGATAATATCCCCGGAAGATGTACGGCAATAGATGTACGGTGCCGGATCTGATGTCGCTGCGCCATTTTACTCTGAAAGAGAACTTATGAAGACCCTTGTTAGAATCTCCTTGCTACTGCTCGCTGCGTCGCTGGCTTCGGTTTGCTGGGGCCAGGACCTGCCTCCGGGGGAAGGACGCGAGACGCTGCAGAAAGTATGCACGCAGTGCCACGATATCGAATCGATCCCGCGCTTACGTTACTCGCGCGAAGACTGGTCTAACCTGGTTTACTCCATGAAGGACATGGGGGCCGACGCAACGGGTCCGGAACTGGAACAGATCGTGGATTATCTTGCGAAGAACTTCGGCAAGACCGGCGGCGCCGCGGCCGCGGCGAAGATCAACGTCAACTCCGCTACTGCCAAGGAAATCGAGACGGGCCTGGGTGTCACCACCAAGGATTCGGAGCTGATCGTCGCCTATCGCGTCAAGAACGGCAACTTTAAAGACATCGATGGCCTGTTGAAAGTGGATGGCGTCGAAGCTGCCGACAGCGCCAAGATCCAAGCGGCAAAAGACAAGATCGCGTTCTAGCGCAAGCGCGCGACTTTACCGCCACTGTTCCGCGCGGCGACCCTTTGTGGGCTCCGCCCCTGGACCGTGTAAAATAACTCATTATGCAAGCAAGTGCACGGACCTCAGCGCAGCCTTTGAGTAACAATACGCATCTTCTCAACTGGGTCGACAAGATGGCGGCTCTCACCAAGCCGGCAGCCATCCACTGGGTGGACGGCTCGCAGGAAGAAAACGATGATCTTTGCAACCTGTTAGTCGAAGGCGGCACCTTCATCAAGCTCAACCAGGAACTATGGCCGGGGTGCTTTTATGCGCGTTCCGATGCCGGCGATGTTGCCCGAGTTGAGGATCGCACATTTATCTGCTCGCTCTCCAAGGACGGCGCCGGGCCCACGAATAACTGGGTCAATCCGTTCGAGATGCGCAAGAAGCTCAAGGAGCTGTTCAGTGGCTGCATGCATGGCCGGACTATGTATGTGCTGCCGTTCAGCATGGGTCCTATCGGCGGCGCGATGTCGCAGATCGGCGTACAGTTGACCGATTCGCCGTACGTCGTCGTCAGCATGCGCATTATGGCCCGCATCGGCAAGCGCGTGTTCGAGGAAATCGACAAGGGTGACAAGCGCGTGGTTCCGTGCGTGCACAGTGTTGGTGTCCCGCTCTATGACGGCGCTCACGATGTTCCGTGGCCCTGTAACAAGGAAAAGTATATCGTTCACTTCCCGGAGACGCGCGAGATCTGGTCCTATGGTTCGGGTTATGGCGGCAATGCGCTGCTGGGCAAGAAGTGCTTCGCGCTGCGCATCGCTTCTAACATCGCGCGGGACGAAGGCTGGATGGCGGAGCACATGCTCATCGTAGGCGTCGAGAATCCACAAGGCGAAAAGACTTACGTGGCCGCCGCCTTTCCCAGCGCTTGCGGCAAAACGAATTTCTCCATGCTGATTCCGCCTGAGGGATTCGAGGGCTGGAAAGTGTGGACCGTCGGCGACGACATCGCGTGGATCAAGCCCGACGCCAACGGCCGCCTGCGAGCCATCAATCCGGAAGCAGGTTTCTTCGGCGTGGCTCCGGGTACTTCGCGCCACACGAATCCGAACGCCATGGATACGCTCGCGCGCAATTCAATCTTCACGAATGTCGCGCTGACTCCGGAGGGCGGCGTGTGGTGGGAGGGCATGACCGATGAGCCACCAGCCGAGTGCCTCGACTGGCAGGGCAATCGCTGGACTCCTGAGATTGCCAAGCAAACCGGCGCGAAAGCGGCGCATCCGAATTCCCGTTTCACCGCGCCTGCGTCGCAGTGCCCCACCATCGATCCAGATTGGGAGGCGCCCGAGGGCGTGCCCATCAGCGCGTTTATCTTCGGCGGCCGCCGCGCGACCACGATGCCACTGGTGTATCAGTCTTTCAATTGGAGCGCAGGTGTTTATACGGGCGCAACGATGGGATCGGAGATGACCGCGGCTGCAACCGGCACCGTCGGCAAGGTGCGCCGCGACCCTATGGCCATGCTGCCCTTCTGCGGCTATCACATGGGCGATTACTTCCGGCATTGGATTAAGATCGCGCGCAGTTTGAGTGAGACGCCACGCATCTTCCACGTGAACTGGTTCCTAAAGGACGCCGATGGCAAGTTCCTGTGGCCCGGCTATAGCGAGAATATGCGCGTGCTGAAGTGGGTGGTGGATCGCGCACACGGCCGCGCCCTGGGCCGCGAAACCCCCATCGGCTGGATGCCGCGTTACGAGGATATCTATTGGGACGGCCTCAACTTTCCGCAAGAAAAGTTCGACGCGCTACAGCATTTTGACGAAGCTGCCTGGAAGCAGGAAGTGATCGGTCACGAGGAGCTCTTCATTAAGCTCCACGACCATTTGCCGTCTGAAATGATTTACGAGCGCGAACTGCTTATCTGCCGGATTTAGGCAAACATCACGGCATCTTGATGATGTGCTCTCCGTAAACTTCGAATACCGAGAGCAGATTCGTGACGCGGAAGATCTCGCGCACTCGCTTGCTCAAATTGATCAGCTTGAGATCGCAGCCGGCGGCTTTCGCCGAAGCGTAAAGGCTGACGATCGCGCCCAGTCCCATACTGTCCATCTGCGTGACGTTGGTCAGGTCCAAAATCACACGCTTGGTATGCGGGAACAGAGCCTTGACCTCGCTGCGAAGCTGGTCGGTGCCGCCTGAAATCACTCTGCCGCTACATTCGACTACGGTGGCGTCGTCCTGCGTATAAATGCGCAGGCTTAGAGGAGCGGCGGGGGCTTCGGGTTCATTTAGCATAAAACTACTCTAATACCAAGCCAATCTAAATTGCGGCGGGGCCCGAGTGAATTCGAGGACCAGGCGTCTGCTCCGAAATAATGCGTGCTTCCGCCGCCAGCAGCTTTTGCCAGCGAGCGTCTACGATCTCTTTCGCTGAGACTTTGGCCGCGAGTTTCAGGAATACCTTGTAGTGGCCCATCTCGGAAGAAAACAGCGCCTTGTAAAACGCTGCCAGCTCCGCGTCCTCAGACGCCGCTTCCGCCAGCACCGCGAACCGCTCGCAGGAGCGCGCCTCGATCAGCGCCGAGACCAGCAGGCGATCGAGCGTTTCTTCTGTGCCCCCTTTGCGGACCAACAGCCGCAGGGCTTTCGCATAAGCACAGCGATGTCCCCGTTCCATCCGGCCCCCGCGCCGCGCCAGAATTCGAACGGTCTGCGCCAAATGCGAAGCTTCGTCCCGAGCCACGCCGGTCATGGTTTCCACCCACCCTGGAGTCCACTCCCCGGGCCAGCGCGTCATCAACTCCAGCGCGTTGGCGGCAGCTTTCTTTTCGAGGAACGCGTGATCCTGCAGCAACGCTACCGTATCGGCCAGTGCGGCGCGCCCCCATTCGAGAGGCGTGCGCGAATGCAGCGGCAAAGTCTCTATGCCCGTCATTGGTCCTTATGAATTCCTTCCTGCGCCGAGAGCCGCCGTCGCGCGGCTATCGAAGTACCGCAAGGGATTTCTAACTTGCCCGACGTGTAAAGCCAGCAGAGAACGAAACACCAGCGGATGCCGTGCCAGGTAATGCAGCGCGCGGTACTGCAAATTAGGACGCCCGTCGAGCAGCATCAATAGATCCGCCATAAAAGTGGGCCGCCGCATCAACCGGCGATGTGCCGTCTCATATAGATCGAGATTCCCGGCCACCAACGCGTCCGCTAGCGCCGAGGCCTGGCGGAAAGCCAGTCCCAATCCTTCGCCGGTGATCGCGTCGACCGAACCTGAGGCGTCCCCGACCAGCGCCACACTGCCCTGCGTCACAACCCATAAGCGCCGCGTCGCGGAGATTCCGCCGCGTTCCAGAGTGACGCGTGGGGCATTCCCTAACCGTTCCCGAAGCTCCGGAAATGAGTCCAATGCGTCTTCCACGCGAACATGGGGATCGTGGCAAAGCACTGCCACCATCACCTCGTCGTCCGTCACTCCCGCCACGTACATCTGGAATTCCGAATGCCAGTACACTTCAACATGATCGGCCCAGGGAACCGCTCGGTAGTGCACGCGGAACCCCAGGCGTTCGCGCACCCGACGCCAGCGGTCAAGGCCGGCCCACTTGCGGACGCGCGACGCGTGCCCGTCAGCCCCAATGATCCAGCGCGCCTTGACGTCCGTTAACTCCCCCACCGGAGTGTCCCAGTGCAATGCGACACCCGCTTGCTCCGCCGCGTTTACCAGGATGTGATGCAGCGCTGTGCGGCGCAGCCCAAGGCCGAAGCCTGATGGGAATTCCGCTTCGATCGAAATATCTTCGCCTAAGAAACGAATGCCGTAGAAGGCGAATCCCGCATCGGCGGGAATCTCCACCCCCAGATCCGCCAAGGCACGCAACGCATCCGGCATTAACCCTTCCCCGCAGGCTTTGTCGATGGGAGGAATCGCTGCGTCCACCAACGTTACGCTGAAACCTTTGCGCCGCGCTGCGATCGCAGCGGCCAGTCCCGCTGGGCCTCCGCCTACCACCAGCACGTCTGTGTCAGGCACGTCCAATGATCACCACCGCGGGATCACCACCGCAACAAAACCACCTCGGAGCAGAAGCCCGGCCCGAGCGCCGCCATGACCCCCAGGGTTCCGGGCTCCGGCCGCCGGTTCAGCATGACGTCCTCGAGAACGCATAGCACCGATGCAGACGACAGATTTCCAACGCGCCGCAAGCAATCCCAGGAAGCCCGCATCTCGCCGTTCTTCAGGCCCAGCGAATCCTCGGCGGCTTCGAGTACCTTGGGGCCGCCAGTGTGCATCACCCATGACCCGACGTCGGAGCGCTCGAATCCATGGGCCTGCAATAGACCGTCAACATCTGGACCCAGATGCTCGCGGACGACTTCGGGGACTTCACGCGACAGTACGATGCGGAATCCTTTTTCTGAGATGTCCCAGCCCATCACGTCTTCGGTGTCTGGATAAAACACCGAACCGGTAGCGAGGATCTCCGGCCCGTCGTACAATTCTTCGCGCCGCTTCACGTCCGCTCCGGCGATTACCACCGCCGCCGCTCCGTCACCGAATAATCCCGACGACACCAGATTCGCCAGCGAAAGGTCTTCGCGCTGGAGGGTCAGCGAGCACAGCTCCACCGACAGCAGCACCGCCACTTGGTCCGGATAGGCCCGCACATAATCCGCCGCGCGCGCCACGCCGGCAGCGCCCGCCACGCATCCCAACCCGAAGATCGGCGTTCGCCGTAAATTCGTGGGCAGCTTCATGCGATTGATCAAACGCGCGTCAATCGACGGGCTGGCGACACCGGTCACCGAAACGAAAAACAGCGCGCCGATTTGCGACAGCTCGAGCCCAGCGCGCGCCATGGCGCATCGAATAGCGCGCTCGCCAAGTTCCTGCGCGGCTTCGATCCAGATCTGGTTGAACTCGCCGAAATTCTTCAGGCTGTAGTAACGCTCGATCGGCAGAACCAGATGCCGCCCGTCGACGCCCGCGTGAGCGTGTAACTGATCGAGCATCCGCGGATTCTCGATCTGGCCTTTCCAATATTCGCGCAGCGCGGCCAAGAGCACCGCCTGAGGATAGTAATATTTTGGAAACGCGCTCCCCGCCCCGGCAATCCGCATCGTATGTCTATTAAAGCATTACCGGTAGGGACGGCCCGACTGGGTATCCGACAGTGCCAGGCCGCAACTATGGCTGTTGCGTTTTCGCGTCCCGCCGCATCGCGCCTTCAATGTCGGGCAGGAACGCGGTCAGCAACCCCAGCGCCGGCATGAACGCACAGGCGCGATATACAAAGCCGATGCTGGTGTAATCCGCCAACTCACCAAGAAGCGCCGCCGCGATGCCGGCCGTGCCGAACGCGAGGCCGAAGAACAACCCCGAGATCATGCCGATTTTGCCCGGCAGGAGTTCTTGCGCATAGACCACGATCGCGGGGAACGCCGACGCCAGAATGGTGCCGATGATCGCGCTGAGGACCACGGTCCAGAATAGGTTGACGTAAGGCATCAGCAGCGTGAACGGCAGGACGCCCAGGATCGAGCACCAAATGACGTACTTGCGGCCGACACGATCGCCGATAGGGCCGCCCAAAATGGTACCGACCGCTACCGCGCCCAGGAACACGAACAGATAGATTTGCGCGTTCTGCACCGACACGTGAAATTTGCTGATCAAGTAGAACGTGTAATAGCTGGTCAGGCTCGCCAGGTAAATGTACTTGGAGAACACCAGCGCCACAAGAATCGCGATGGACCACTTCACCTTGTTGGAAGGCAGTCCGTGATCGCTGTGATCGCTCGCCCGTTTCGGCGCCAGGGCGCGCGCCGCCCGATAGCGCTTGGCCCACAAGCCAACCTTACCGAGCAGCGCCATGCCGAGCAGCGCCGCCAGTGAGAACCATGCGAGGCTCGCCTGCCCGTGAGGCAGTACAATGAAAGCCGCCAGCAGCGGACCCAACGCCGATCCCGCATTTCCGCCCACCTGAAAAATCGATTGCGCGAAGCCATGCTGGCCGCCGGACGCCATTCGCGCCACGCGCGACGACTCCGGATGGAACACTGCCGACCCAATCCCCACCATCGCCGCAGCCGCCAGAATCAGCGGGAACGACGAGGCGGTCGAGAGCATCACTAACCCCACCAGCGTGAAACCCATGCCGATGGTGAGCGAGAACGGCTTCGGCCGTTTATCCGTGAAGGTTCCGACCACCGGCTGTAGCACGGACGCCGTCAACTGGTTGGTAAACGTGATCATGCCCACTTGGCCGAAGTCCAGATGAAAATTCCCCTTGAGGATGGGATAAATCGCCGGCAGTAGCGACTGAATCATGTCATTCAGGAAGTGGCAGAAGCTGATCATCATCAGCACTGCATACGAGGTTCGCTCGCGCAGTGTCTGGCCCGGCGTGGTGGCCTGAACGGTACTCATTACTCTTAGAATAACCGCTTCGGGGCTGGCGATTCGCCGCCGGGCAGATTAACCTTCTTTGTATTCTCCGAATACCTTGCGCAAGCAATCGGAGATCTCGCCTACGGTCGCCTTGGCCGCGCAAGACGCCAGAATGTGCGGCATCAGATTGGCGGAGCCGCGCGCGGCGGTCTCCAATTCATTGAGGCGCATAGCATGAGCGTGCGAGTCACGGGACGCACGCAGCTCGCGGATGCGCTCCACTTGCCGTTGCTCGATGGCCGGGTCAACCCTAAACACTGCCGGCGGGGCCGATGTAGCTTCCTCGAACCGGTTTACCCCCACTACGACAGCCTCACCGGTCTCGATCTTTTTCTGATATTCGTAGGCCGCGTTCTGAATTTCGCGTTGGATAAAGCCGTTCTCGATGGCGTTGAGCGTGCCGCCCATCGTGTCGATGCGCGCGATGTACGCTTCGGCTCCGCGCTCAATGTCATCGGTCAGTTTTTCGATATATTCACTGCCGCCCAGCGGATCGGGCACCGCGGTCACGCCGCTTTCGTAGGCGATAACCTGCTGGGTGCGTAATGCCAGACGTGCCGCTTCAGGAGTGGGCAGCCCCAGCGCCTCATCGCGGGAATTGGTGTGCAGCGATTGCGTCCCGCCCAGCACCGCTGCCAGCGCCTGCAGCGCCACCCGGACCACATTCACATCCGGCTGCTGAGCTGTGAGCGTCGAACCTGCGGTTTGCGCGTGAAAGCGCAGCATCATGGACCTGGGATCTTTCGCTCCGAAACGATCCTTCATGATGTGAGCCCACAGGCGCCGCGCGGCGCGGAACTTGGCGATCTCCTCCAGAAAGTCGTTGTGCGCGTTGAAGAAAAACGAAAGCCTCGGCGCGAACGCGTCCACTTGCAGGCCCGCGCTCACCGCAGCTTCGACATAAGCGATGCCGTCGGCCAGCGTGAAGGCAACTTCCTGGATCGCGGTGGAGCCGGCCTCGCGAATGTGATAACCGCTGATCGAAATTGTGTTCCACTCGGGCATTTCCGCGCCGGCCCAGGCAAACAGATCGGTGATGATGCGCATCGCGGGGCGCGGCGGATAAATATAGGTGCCGCGCGCGATATATTCCTTCAGAATGTCGTTTTGAACCGTGCCGTTAAGCTTTTTAATGTCCGCGCCCTGACCGCGTGCCACGAGCACATAGAGCGACAGCAGAATCGCGGCGGTCGAGTTGATCGTCATCGAAGTGCTGATTTTTTCGAGCGGGATCTGATCGAACAGCAGCTCCATGTCGGCGAGGGAGGCTATCGACACACCCACTTTGCCCACTTCTCCCGCGGCCAGCGGATGGTCCGGGTCCATACCCATCTGCGTAGGGAGATCGAAGGCCACCGAGAGCCCGGTAGTGCCTTGAGAAAGCAGATAGCGATAGCGCTGGTTGCTTTCTTCGGCGGAGCCGAAGCCGGCATACTGGCGCATGGTCCATAAGCGCGCTCGGTACATGTCCCGATAGATGCCGCGCGTGTAGGGAAATTCTCCGGGTTGTTCGCTTGGCGGCTGGGACGCGCGCGGCTCGCTCATGAACGCGAAATCTTTCGAGCACGAAGGAACGAAGACACGCCGAAGTAACCCATCACCAGGCCGAAAAGAGCCGGGAAAACGATGTGTACCAGCCCTTCAATGTCGCCTTCAAAGTTTCGGACGGCTCGAAACACGTAGAATCCGGCCACCACGGCGAAGACGATGAATAGAAAGCCAATGACTTCGTTCCACAACGCATGCAGCGGCCGCACGATGCCCGGCAGTACGTGTCTGAGAAACTTTGAAATCAACTGCCCCATCGGTTTCATCCTAACAGACGGAGGCGCCGGAAACGGACAGAAACGCGGTCGCGCCTTCGAGATGATGATATGCTGTAGACGGCAGGGGAGAGCGACGAAATTGGACGACCGGCTCAAGGATTTGATGAAGGAACTCGGTGACGCCATCAATGAGTCCCTTTCTGACTCTGACCGCATTGCCGCCGCAATTGGCGAGATCAAGCGCGCCGGCTACGATGTTTTCCTGGTGCTGGAAGCCACCATTGGCTTCAATAAGCGCGAGGACAATGAAGATGATGGCGTCGACGAAGGTGAAACGGTAGAACTCGAATCAGCCCCCGAATCCGGCCGCCGCAGATTGAGCAAAATCAAGCTCACGTCCCAGGATCAGAAGTTCCTGCGCGCCCTCAAGATCTCGATCGACGAAGAAAAACACTAAAGCGATTCGCGCTGCGTGAGCGCCGTTTGGCGCCCCCCATTTTGGACGAGTGAGGGCCTATTGTTATACTGTTCGCTTGCCCTGAGGGCGAAGCGAATGGACCAACCAAATCCCGAACATATTTTGCAGGTAGGCCTGGGTTTCTGGGCGTCGAAGACACTTTTGAGCGCCGTGGAAATGGAGTTGTTCACGGAGCTGGCTAAGAACCCCGAGGATCTTGAAACCCTGCAGCGGCGGCTGGGTCTTCACCCGCGCTCGGCACACGATTTCTTCGACGCGCTGGTGGCGTTGAAGTTTCTCGAACGCCGCGACGGCCGATATTACAACACGCCGTCCACCGACTTATTCCTCGATAAGCGCAAGCCGTCCTACATCGGCGGCATACTCGAGATGGCCAACCATCGGCTCTATCCGTTTTGGGGCCACCTCACGGCGGCTCTGCACAGCGGGCTTCCGCAAAACGAAACGAAGGACGGCGGTCCGGATCCTTTCGTGGCCCTTTATGCGGACCCGGCGCGATTGAAGCAGTTTCTCCAGGCCATGACCGGCGTGAGCCATGGCGGAAACCTCGCAATCGCCCGCCAGTTTCCCTGGAAGAATTACAAGACCGCGGTCGACGTCGGAACCGCGCAAGGCGACCTGATCACTCAGGTGGCGCTGGCCAATCCGCACCTCCGGGGGACCGGCTTCGATCTGCCCCAAGTACAACCGATTTTCGAAGACTACGTGAAGACCAACGGAGTCGCAGGTCGGGTGCAATTCTCGCCTGGCAGTTTTTTCGATCTGCCGCTGCCGAAAGCCGATGTGGTGATGATGGGCCACATTCTTCACGACTGGAATCTGGAAGTGAAGCGAATGCTCATCCGCAAAGCGTATGAGGCTCTGCCCGATGGCGGCGCCTACATTGTATACGAAAGCATCATTGATGACGATCGCTCGGTGAACGCTTTCGGACTACTCATGAGCCTGAATATGCTGGTCGAAACCCCCGGCGGATTCGACTACACCGGCGCCGACTGCGCAGGGTGGATGAAAGAGGCGGGGTTTAAGCAAACTCGCGTAGAGCATTTGGTTGGTCCCGACTCAATGGTGATTGGTATCAAGTAACGATCCTAGCCGCGACATCAGCCTCCGCGCGGACACGCCTTGGGGAACTTGCGTTCAGTTGGCTATTGGCGCGGCCTCCGCTAGCGAGCGTTATTGCCGGAGCCACCAAGCCGGAACAACTGAAAGCGAACGTCAAGGCGGCCGGTGGACGCAGACGTCCGAAGATCTGGCCGAAAATCGACCGCCTGCGAGAACAATCCTAGCGGGCTGACCGTTGCGCCATAATAGAGGCGTTGCATGACCCACCCGGCAAGGCCACGTGCGGAGGCCCGCACGAGGCGTACCTGGCGATTGAGCGATTTCTCAAGGCCAGCCAAAAGCCAGTTCTGATCGAGCCCGGTGAAGATCCCTTTACCCTGGCGTCAGATACCTTCACCGTACATCAGCGCGCTTCGTCCCTGACCATCGAATGCTGGGACGAAAAGCGCACCTTAGTCAGGCGGGTGGCATCGGTGCGCCTGGAGCGGTCGGGCCGTCTTGAGCTCCACGTGGAACATTTCGGCGGCCGAACAGGGGCGCTTACCCTAATCGACTTAGACCGGGAAACTCATCGGGACGCCGCCCGGAAGGGTGCTCGGCTCAAATATCGCGAGCGGTTCCGGCAATCCCTGCATCGCCAATTCCCGGACTGGCGCGTAATGGATCTCAGCACGGAACAAGACCTCCACAACAGCTTTTCTCCGGCCTATCCGCGAGCCCTGCTGCGGCGCGGCTCGACGGCGCTGGCGGCCATCGGCATCGCGGAAAATTCGCCGTTCCCTGCGAATGCGCTGACGTTCGGCCTCATCTGGCTGGATTACCTGCGACGCCGCGAACCGGGTCTGACCATAGACGGGCTCGCGCTGTTTGCGCCGGCCGGTCAAGAGCATGGGTTGTGCCACCGCCTGCGATTTCTAGACCCGCGCGCCGCTCGCTATATGATTTTCGTACACGATGGTGCCGGGTATGAGCAGTTGGTTGACCCGCGGGATTACACTAACCTCGACACCCGACTGGATACCGGCGGAAAACAGGCCCGCGCGCCGCGTCCAGGACAACCCGAAGCGTGGCTCGAAACGCGGGTGCGTGCCGATCTGGAATCGCTGGATGCGACGCTGCGCACCCAGCCGGTCTACGGTCAGGTAGCACAGTTCGCGGGCGGCGATCGCGGAATCATCGATCTGCTCGCTATTGACCGTGACGGCAGGCTGGCGGTTATCGAACTCAAGGTCGATCAGGACATCCACCTTCCGCTGCAGGCTCTGGATTACTGGATGCGCATCAAATGGCATCTGGATCGGGGCGAGATCGCCGAAAGTGGTCATTTCACTGGACTTCCGCTGCTGACGGAAGCGCCTCGCCTCCTCCTGGTGGCGCCCGCACTAGAGTTTCACCCGGCCAACGAAATCGTCCTAAGCTTTTTTTCACCGGAAATCCCAGTAGAAAGGATCGGATTGGGAGTACAATGGAGACAGGAGCTCAAAGTTATGTTTCGGGCTCCCCTTAAAAAGTATTCCGGCAAACCATGGCCCTCGCTGTTCTCCGTCAGATAAGGCAGGCTCTTGCAACCCTGAATCCTAGGGAGTTGCGTGATTTAGCAGATCGTCCATTTCAGGTGGGACTCATCGCTCCCTCGGCCGACGCCATGGGGCAGATGGAAACCTATTTCGCCCCGCGCCACTTTTCAGCGGAACGGCGGGTGCAAGCGGCGCAAATCCTTATCCGGGGCGGGGGTAAGGACTGCGATATCGAAATCTACGATTCGTCGATCCTGCGGCCGGCAAACGCGTTTTCGTTCGATCCCGAGGCCCCCGAAAACTGTGTCCGGCGGATTTTGAAGGCTCGCGAAGACCTGACGTTGCCGCTGGCTCGCCGCCTGTATCCCTTCCGCAAACCCGCCGTACACCGCTTGATTCGCACCGTCGCCAAAGAAAACGCTCTCTTTTGCTTGACGACGGCGCTCCCCGACGTGATCCCCAGTCTGGCTATGATCCCGTGGGCTGCCGGCGAATTCGCCTCCGACACCGCTTTCCTCACCATGAACCAGATCCGCATGGCTTTCCTGGTGGCGGCGGCCAGCGATCGGCCGATCGGATACCGGGAGCAGCGTTCCGAAATCGCCTCCATCGTCGCCGGCGCGTTCGGCTGGCGTGCCTTGGCCCGGGAACTCATCGGTAAGGTTCCGTTCGGAGGCGGTTTAATACCCAAGGCTGGTATTGCTTACGCCGGTACCCTAGTTGTTGGGCTTTCGCTGGAACGCCTGTACCGGATAGGATACGGATTCACGCGCGCCGAGAGACACGCCGTCTACGAAGAAGCGTACGAGAATGGCAAACAAATCGCGAGTATGCTGCTGGCCAACTTCCGCCATAGCAAAGCTAGTTGAAACGCCGTTCAACCTGGAAGCATCTACTTGAACCAAGAGGGGGGATTTCCCGTGCGATATCTGAGCGTATTCCTATTACTGGCCAATTGCGTCATGGCGGATACCGTTTTCTTCCGTGACGGGCGCACGATCAACGGCTCGTTCGTCGGTGGCGATGCGCGAACCATTCGCGTGGCGGTTGGCGATCGAGTTGAGACCATCCGGGTGGCGGATGTAGATCGAATTTCGTTTGGCGATCCCGAGCAGTCTTACGCTCCGCCGGTACTGCGGACGCCGCCCGAAGAACCTGCATACCGTCCCGCGCCTCCTCCGCCGCCTCCGCCGCAGCGGCGCGACGATTTCGGCGATCGCGCGATGATTCCAGCAGGCACAGTGCTCACCATTCGTATGGTGGATAGTGTCGATTCGCAACGGGACTACGTGGGCCAGACGTACCAAGCTTCGCTCGACGAGCCGGTCCTCGACCCAGGCGGACGCACTCTGGTGCCGCGCGGGGCCGATGTGGTGGTCAAACTGGTCGACGATGTGCAATCCGGCAAGATCGAGGGCCGCACGGTGCTGACGCTGGATCTCGTGTCATTGCGCGTGAACGGACGGGAAGTGGATGTGGACACCACTTCAATTACCCAACAAAGCGATTCGCGGACGGCGCGCAGCGGAAAGGTAATCGGCGGTACGGCGGCACTCGGCGCGATTATCGGCGCTATCGCGGGCGGCGGCAAGGGCGCAGCGATCGGCGCAGGCGCGGGAGCCGGAGCGGGCACGGTGGCCCAAGTCGCGACCAAGGGTCAGCGAGTACGCATTCCCTCGGAAACGCGGCTGACTTTCACGCTACAGCAGCCGGTCCGTCTCTAAGCAATTTCGAGTTGGGGTCCATTTTGTGTTTCCATGGGAACGTGGATGGAAAACCATTCGATGAGCCGCGTATCGCTCTGAACCGTATCTACACCAAGCGTGGGGACGCAGGCGAAACCAGTCTGGTGGGCGGCCAGAGAGTCTCGAAGGATGCGCTGCGGATAGAAGCTTACGGCACCGTCGATGAATTGAACGCGTTTGTCGGGCTGGCGGCGGTTTCTTGCGGGGGAGATTTCAGGCTCGCCCCGCTGGCGACCATCCTGCGCCGGGTGCAGCATGAGCTATTCAATCTGGGTTCAATCCTGGCAACCCAGGCCGCCGACGTGCACCCACAGCAGCCGAGGATCACGAACGCCGAGACCGCGCAACTGGAGCGCGAGATCGATGCCATGAACGCCGCCCTAACGCCTCTTCGCAGTTTCGTACTGCCGGGAGGGACGCGCCTGAACGCCGAACTTCATGTAACTCGGACCATCTGCCGGCGCGCGGAACGCTTGCTGGTAGGCTTGGCACGCGAAGAATCGATACCGCCGGAGACCATCCCGTATCTCAATCGCCTGAGCGATGCGATGTTCGTTTGGAGCCGCTGGGTGAATTACACGCTGGGTGTCCCTGAGGCGCTGTGGGAGCCGAATCAGTCCTCGTCAGGGATGTGATTCAAGATTTGCTCGATCCATTGGGAGCCAACGCGGCGCGGAGGGCTTCGCCTAGCTCCGCAAAGCGAAATCGGAAACCCGCGCGCAACGCGGCCTGCGGAATCGCGCGCTGGCCCTCCAGCAGTATTTGTGACATTTCGCCGAAAAGCAACTTAAGAGCGAATGCGGGGACCGGAAGGATAGCAGGACGATGCAACGCCGCCCCCAATTCGCGAGTGAAGACCGCGTTGGTCACCGGATTCGGCGCGACGGCGTTCACGGGGCCGCTTAGGGCCGCATCCTCGATTGCGAACTCAAGCAGCGAGACCAGATCGTCCAAGGCGATCCAGGACATCCACTGTTTCCCCGTACCCAATCGTCCGCCGACACCCAGCCGGAATGGCGATAGCATTTGGGCGAGCGCGCCGCCGCCCCGCCCGAGCACAACGCCGATGCGAGTAGTGACCACGCGCACGCCAAAGTGCTGAGCGGTGAGCGCTTCTTGCTCCCAAGCGAGAGCCAATTGCCCCAGAAAATCGTGCGCAGGCGGCGAATCTTCGGTCAGGATTTCATCTCCGCGCGAACCGTAGTAACCGACGGCCGAAGCACTCACCAGTACCTGCGGCGGATGCTTCCGGAGAGCGGCGACCAGGGAGCGCGTGCCTTGAATGCGGCTGTTTGAAATGCGCTCGCGGGCTGCGACAGTCCAGCGCTGAGCAACTGGTTCGCCCGCCAGATTCACTACGGCCTGGCAGCCTGCGGAAAATTCCGGGGGCGGTTGCGTCCGCAGCGAAATCCCGGTGACGTCGTGGCCGGAAGCGCGCAGGCGCTCCGACAGGGCGTGCCCGAGGAAGCCCGAAGCTCCGGTGATGGCGACATTCATAAGTGCTTTGCTTGCGTGACTCCCTGAATGCAGGCGTCGACATCGGTCTTGCACCGCATACCGTCGAGCATCATATAGTGGGTCATGCTGAAGATTGGCCTCTCGGACCAGGGGCGGTCATGCAGACCGAAGCACCAATGTTGGTGCAGGTATTCGAATCGAGAACCACTCCCCCTAGGATAAGGGAGGACAGAACAAGGGACGCGCGAGTTCGCTACGAAAGCCACGGCGATAGCGTTACGATATGATGAAGGGCATGGATCTTTTAACCCGGGGGAACGGCTTGCCGGGGTCCTGTAAGCGATTGAGGGGATCTTTCCATGGAAAAACAAGCGCAAAACATACAAGAAGCATTTCTAAACAACGCGCGCAAAGACAAGACGTTTTTGACAATTTACCTGATGAGCGGCGTGAAGCTTTCCGGGCGAATTAAGAGCTTCGATAAGTATTCAGTGGTCCTTGAAACCAACAGCCAAGAGCAACTGATTTTCAAACACGCGATTTCGACCGTAGTAGTCTCGCGGCCTTACCATTCCTCGCCCCAAAGCAGCGCCGCGACGGCCGGTACACATGTTGTCCCGGGCGCCCCGGGCGGCGAAGAGCAGCACTAGACACGCTTTGTCAGCTTCCCAAGAAGTTGCGATCCTGGTCGGTCTGAATCTCACGGGCCGGGGCACGCAGCGCAAGTCGCCTGGCGGCGAGTCCGGACAAGCGAGCGCGGAAGACTCCTTGGCCGAACTCGCGTCACTGGCCGCGACGGCGGGCGCGCTGGTTGCGGAGAGCCAGATCCAATCGCGCGCCAGAGTGGACTCGGCTACCCAGATCGGCTCGGGTAAAGTCGAAGAGCTGAAGGCGCTGATTCATTTGCATGAGGCCGACGTGGTCATCTTCGACCGCGAGTTGACGCCGACCCAGCAGCGCAATCTGGAGCGAGCGCTCGACGTAAAAGTACTCGACCGTACGCAACTGATCCTGGATATATTCGCGCGGCGTGCACGCACCAGAGAAGGGCAGCTGCAAGTAGAACTCGCACAATTGAACTACCTGCTGCCGCGACTCACTGGACATGGGGCGGCCATGTCGCGATTGGGTGCGGGCATCGGCTCCCGCGGTCCTGGCGAAACTAAACTCGAAACCGATCGCCGCCGTATCCATTCGCGCATCCATGCGATCGAGCGCGGGCTGGAGCGCGTGCGCGGCGGACGCGCTACCCAGCGCCAGCAACGCCAGGCCGTGCCGCTCGCGACCATTGCACTGGTGGGCTACACCAATGCCGGCAAATCATCGCTATTCAACCGGCTCACGGGCGCCGCTGTGCTCGCCGACGCCAAGATGTTCGCCACGCTCGATCCCACGGTTCGCCATATTACGCTGCCATCGCGCCGCCGTGTGCTGGTGAGCGACACCGTGGGTTTCATCCGCAATCTGCCGACTACGCTGGTCAAGGCATTCCGCGCGACGCTCGAAGAAGTGGTTGAAGCGGAGCTGCTGCTGCATGTGGTGGACGCCAGCTCGCCACACGCCTCCGAGCACACCGCGCATGTAATGGCCACGCTGCAGGAGATCGGCGCGGATACGACGCCGCAGATTTTGGTGCTGAACAAAGTGGATCAGGTCCCTGGCGAGCCCGACGCGTCGGCGCTGGCGCGGCGAATACTGGAAGATCCCGAACATCAACCCGCGGGAGCAGTTGCGATTTCGGCCCTTACTGGCGCGGGTTTCGACGCCCTGCTCACGAAAATCGACGAGGCGCTGCCGCTGGATACGCTCAGCGACTGCACCTTCCGCATTCCCGCCGGCGACGGCGGACCTATTCATACCCTGCACGAGCACGCGCGCGTCATTTCGACGCGTTACACCGATGAGATGTGCGTGATCCGCGCGGAGACGCCGGAATCCATTCGGCGCCGGCTCGCGAAGTACCTGGTGGCGTAAGCTCGGGTGGCATACGCCCGGGTTGCATAGGCTATGATGAAGGGCAACTGATGAACGGGCCGAATCTGCTCACAATTTTGCGGATTTTCTTCGTCCCGCTGCTGGTAGCAGCGCTGCTCGGAGGCGGGTTCGTGGAACCCTACCTTGCCGCCGTCCTGGCACCACTGGCGATCACGCGAGAAACCTTTGCGCTGCTGATTTTCTTAGCCGCGGCCGCCACCGATCTTCTGGACGGATATCTGGCCCGGCGCTGGGGGCAGATCACGACGGTAGGCACGCTGCTCGATCCCATCGCTGACAAATTGCTCATTTCCGCGGCGCTGGTTTCGCTGGTGGACATCCACCGCGTGCCGGCGTGGATGGTGATCCTGATCATCGGCCGCGAGTTTGCAGTTTCGGGATTGCGTTCGATCGCGGCCGCCGGCGGCTATACTATTGAGGCCAGCGATCTGGGGAAAACGAAAATGGTGGCGCAGGTGGCTGCCATCGCACTGGTGATCGCCGGCATCCGCTGGCCGCAATTGGATCAATTGGCGCTCTTCGCCATGTGGTCCGTCGTGCTGTTCGCACTCCTATCGGCTGCGGACTATTTCCGCAAGTTCTGGGGCACGGTGGACAACCAAGTGAAATCCCGGCGGCGGAGGGAACTGCTGGCCTGGCAGCGGCAGCAGCGCAAGCTCAGACGCTCCGAAATGGCTGCGTCGGCGAAAGTGGCGAGTAAAGGCTAAACGCTTACGGCCAGACCGGTGGCCTGCCAAGCATCCAACCCGCCGATCAGGTTGGTCACGTTTTCAAAGCCCGCGCGTCGGATCAAGCTGCATGCAATCGCGCTGCGGGCGCCCCCTTTGCAGTGGACCACCACCGGCTTCGTGGAGTCCAGATCGCCCAGCATTTTCGCGACGCGATCGAGGGGCTTGTGCAGCGCGCCGGGGATGTGGCCCTGGTCCCATTCGGTCTTGCGCCGGACATCGACGATTTGAATCGAACCGGGCTCCTCGGCAAGTTCGCGGTTCAGCTCCGCGGCTGTGATTTGCATGATTTGCGCGGTGGGCTTTTGTTCGGCCGCCCAACGCGTCATCCCGCCATCCAGGTATCCGGCCACGCGTTCGAACCCGACCCGGGCCAGACGAGTACGCGACTCATCCACGGCGGCCTGGTCTTCGGCCACTACGATCAGGTCGTGATCCAGGCCGAGCAATGCGCCCGCCGATCCTGCAAATTGCCCAGCGAGAGGAATGTTCACGGCGCCAGGAACGTGTCCGGCTCCGAACTCTATCGCTGGGCGGGTGTCAAGGACCACATCGCCCGCTTCCTGCCGCTCCAGAAGCTGATCCGGCGTGAGCGCTTCCATGGGCAGCAAAAAGTCGAGCGGAATCGCGCCAGTACGATTGATTTCGGCATCCTGCGCGAAGTACTCGGGCCGGTCGGGCAGCTCCGCTGTGAGCAGCCGCACGAATTCGTCCTTGCTCGAAGCGCGCAGGGCATAGTTCAGCTCGCGCTCCTTGCCGATGGTCGATTGGCGCTCCGGACGCATCTGTTTGCCGCACAAGGAACCGGCGCCGTGAGCGGGATAAATCTCGACCTCATCGCCCAGCGGGACCAGCTTTTGATGCAGGCTGTCGTAGAGCATCGCCGCCAGTTGCTGCGGAGTTTTGTCACGCGACAGATCAGGGCGACCCACATCGCCAATGAACAGCGTGTCACCAGTGAGTACGGCCCAGGGCTTTTCGCCGCGATCCAGATCCGTGACCACGACCGAAACACTCTCCACCGTGTGTCCCGGGGTTTCGAGGAAGCGCAGAATCACGCGGCCGAAACGGATCTCGTCGCCATCGTGCACCGCCGCATGCGGGATCGGCGATTCGGCGGCCGCGCCCAGATAGATTTTCGCGCCGGTCTTGGCGGCTAGTTCCACGTGCCCGCTGACGAAGTCGGCGTGCAGGTGAGTTTCGATGATGTGTTCGATTTTGAGCCCGCGCGCTTGGGCTTCCTCAAGATAAATGGTCACGTCGCGCTGAGGATCGACCACGCACGCGACCCCTTCGGACCCCAGCATGTAGGATGCATGAGACAAGCAGGTGAGATAAAACTGTTGGAAATACATTCGCTCTCTTGGCGAGGCTACGCTGGGAGATATTGGCGAAGGGTCCCATAGAACGACCGGATAAAGTCAGCAGCGGATTTGTCGGCAGCCGCCTCATCGCGATTCACAATCGGAATCACCACCCGCACCAATGCCGTGTCGGTGCGGTTTAAACGCATGGCGTCCACGACCACCCAAAATTTTGCTTTATATTCGCTGGCGATGGCGCGATCGCGCGATTGATACCAATACAGCACCAGGCTGCGCTCATCCCCATGCGCCACTACGTAGCGGTTCACCTGGATCGGCACTTCCCCACCCACGTCGATCGACGCGTAGCTCGAATCGAGCGGCGTCCAGCCGCTGCCGGGAAGGCAGTTCTTAGGCGAATGGGGGGCCTTGCCATTGCGCTGTGACCGGAACGCAGCAACAAATAAGTTCGCGCCCGCGCCATTGGAGGTGTAATACCGGTTCAGCAGATCGTCCGCTTTCAGAACCGCTTGCGTGTCGGCGTCGATCACGCCTTCCTGTAGCAGCTTCCAGGAACCTAGCGATACCGGAAATTGCGCCAAGGCCCGCCCGCTGGGAGGCGATTCCGGGCGTACGGCGCTATAGATCAGCGCACCCTGCAAAACAATCAGGACGGTAGCGGCCAGTGCGGCGCGAGAACTCAAGAACTTAAACATGGTCAGCCTCAACCGGGCGTTTCCCGGTAAAACGACAAATGAGCAGGTGAAGACCGCCCAACATGGCAAGAGCAATAATGAAAATGATCCATCCTTCCAGGCTATGGAAGAAGCCGCGCGCCAACTCCGGGTTGATTTCACTCAGGACGCCGGTGATGGTGACTCGGCCGGAATTCGCCAGAATTGCAATCGGGATGGTCGCGGCCAACAGAACCCAGCGCATCCACACCCTGGTGTCGAAAAAGTAGGCGTAAACCAGCGAGAGGAAGGACAGCGAAAGCAGACTGCGAATTCCGCTGCAGGCTTCAACCACGGAAAGTTTTTGGCTCGCCAGCTCTAAAATGTTGCCGTCGCGCAGCACCGGGATTCCCATTAACCCCAAGCTGAACTCGGCCACTTGACTGGCGAACAATTGGAGCGGGAACGTGATCTGGTTGTAGAGCAAAGCCGGAAGCGGAATCATGAAAGGCAGCAACAGCAAAGGAAACGCTAATTCCCGAACCAGGCGCGTCCCGCCCAATACCAGCAGCAATCCCAGTAGCGCGATCAGGAACGATGTCCGCTGCAAGAACAGCTCCGCTCCCAGCGTGCCCACGTACCCTTGCAGGGCCGCCCACGCCATCACGCCTAAGCCCCACCAAGCGGGATGATAATCCAGGGCGAGAATCCGGTCGCGGCGCTGCCAAGCTATGAACGCGGCGATGGGAGGTACGAAAAAGCCGTGGCTGACGTCCTCATCGGTGCTCCATTGCTCCACCAAGTGCCGTAATATTGGGAGATAAGCGATGATGAGGAGCGCACTGAACCACGCTAAGGGAATCCACGGAATCGACCGGCGCAGCACCGCAGGCCGTTGTTCGGACAGATGGTCGATAGCCGAGGCCATAAACTGCCTTTAGTATATGTGATAAAGTGTCGCTCCAAATAGACTAGGAGTACCGTGCTCAAAAAACTCATTCTTACCGCCTTATGCGCCTCCGCCGCGTTCGCCCAAACCCCGGCCATCGACTGGAACCAGCAAAAGGCCGAGATATTGCGGCATTACCGGGCGTTGGTGCAACTCGATACCAGTAATCCGCCCGGCAATGAGACCCGAGTGGTCGAATATTTGAAGAAAGTACTAGAGGACGAAGGCATTCCAACCAGGACCTTCGCACTAGACCCAAAGCGGGCTAATATCGTCGCCCGGCTGAAAGGCAATGGCAGTAAGCGGCCGCTGCTGATTCTGGCCCACAGCGATGTGGTGGGCGTGCAGCGCGAGAAGTGGCCGGTGGATCCGTTTGGCGCTGTGCTCAAGGACGGCTACATCTGGGGACGCGGCACGCGGGACGACAAACCGATCCTGGCGGCAAACCTCATGGTGATGCTGCTGCTCAAACGCGGAAATGTGCCGCTGGATCGCGACGTGATCTTCCTGTCCGAAGCGAGCGAGGAGGCCGATACCACCGGCGTCGGCATCAATTTCATGCTGGCCCAGCACTTCGATGATGTGAACGCGGAGTTCTCGCTCACCGAAGGCGGCGGCGCGACGCTCGAAGGGAACAAGGTCACCATCGTGAACATCGGGACGGCGGAGAAAGTTCCCGCCCGCATTCGCCTGATTGCCAACGGGACCTCGGGTCACGGCTCGATTCCGCGCCTGGACAACGCGGTCACGCATCTGACCGCGGCGGTTGAGAAGGTCGGGACCTGGGAGACTCCCATGCGCCTGAATGACACGACGCGGAGTTACTTCGAAAAACTGGCCACCATCAGTTCGCCTGAAGATGCCGCGCGCTATAACAGCCTGCTAGATCCCAAGACCGCACCCGCCGCTGAGCGTTATCTGGCCGAGCACGATCCCAGCCGCTACTCCATGCTGCGAACGTCCATCGTGCCCACCATGCTGAAAGCCGGCATCGGCCCCAACGTGATTCCCTCGGAAGCCGAGGCCACCATCGATATCCGCGCCCTTCCGGATGAAAATGTTCCGCAGTTTTTTGCGGAGATGACGAAGAAAATCGGCGATCCCGCGATTAAGATTGCGCCGCTTCCCATTGCGCACCCGCCTTCCCCGCCCTCCAGCGTGAACACCGAGATGTACCGGATACTGGAGCAGGTCAGCAAGAAAATGTATCCCGGCGTCACGGTTCTTCCGACGATGACCACCGGATCGAGCGACAAGGCGCAGTTGCGGGCCAAGGGCATGCTGAGCTACGGTATCGGGCCCTATGCAAGCGAGGCGGACAC
>Ga0207657_10000884_pt1 | contig 31683 bp, 24 predicted proteins | sample KBSC33metaG_FD_184316 | JGI IMG/M metagenome (GOLD analysis project Ga0207657, IMG submission 184316) | Corn rhizosphere microbial communities from Kellogg Biological Station, Michigan, USA - KBS C3-3 metaG (SPAdes) (version 2) | ecosystem: Host-associated > Plants > Roots > Rhizosphere > Soil ...
CCGGCTCGCATGTGTTGAAGGACACGTCGCGGTCGCGCGCATTGATCGCAGCGCCGCAGCGATCGACCCCATGCGCGGGATCGGCGCGAGCGCTCGACGATGTACCGGCGCGTCGCATCGATACGCGTTTTCAGCCGCCGCGGAAGATCGTACGTCAGCGCCATTGCGATCGATGTCGACGATGCTTGCGCAATTCTAATGCGAACGGTTATCATTCGCGTTCACAAAAACCCGGAGCACCCCGATGCCCTTGCGCCTGTATCCGATTGCCTGGTTTGCACTCCCCGTCGCTCTGCTCGCCGCGCCCGCAGCCCACGGCGCAAACGAGCCCGAATTCGCGCTGACGATCCGCGACCACCGGTTCACGCCGGCGGAGATCCGCATACCCGCGAACGTGAAAGTGAAGCTCGTCGTGGACAACCAGGACGGCGCGCCCGAGGAATTCGACAGCCATGCGCTGAACCGCGAGAAGGTGATCCCGGGCAAGGCGAAGGCGACGATCTTCATCGGTCCGCTCGCGCCGGGCCGCTATCCGTTCATGGGCGAGTTCAATGCGGCGACGGCGCAGGGCGCGGTGGTGGCCGAATGAGCGCGGCGGGCGAGGCGACAGCCGAGCCAAGGCCCGAAGGGCCCGGCGCCGCGCGATTGAGGCGAGGCCGACACGCCATTTCGCGCATCCCGATGGCGGTGCAAGGAGGCCGAGGAATGAGCGGTGCATCACGCCTTGCCCTTCTTGCGGCGATCAACATGCTGTCGTTCGCGCCGCTCGCTCACGCGGGTCCCGACGATTACGTCGCGGTGCCCGGCGTCGAATACGGCGAGCGCGAGATCGAGCTGCGCCTCGGCACGGCGAGCGCCACCGACGAGCATCGGCAGTCGGCGGCGTCGCTTGCGTTCGGCTATGGCGTCACGCCGTGGTGGTCCACCGAGGTCTACGGCAAATGGCACCGCAGCGGCGCGACGAGCTTCGATGCGTTCGAATGGGAGAACCGGTTCCAGCTCACCGAGCCCGGCCGGTATTTCGCCGATTTCGGGCTGCTCGTCGAGATCGAGCGGCCGCGCGATCGTGCCGAAGGCTACGAGCTGCGCCTCGGTCCGCTGATGCAGAAGGACTTCGGGCCGGTGCAGGCGAACCTGAACGTGCTGGTCGAGCGTCACTACCGCGCCAGCGAGCCGGAGGTGACGGAGCTCGGCTACCAGTGGCAGCTCAGGTACCGCTTCCGGCCGGCGTTCGATTTCGGCGCGCAGGGCTTCGGTGAAGTGGGTGCGTGGAACGACTGGGCGCCCGTGCGCGAGCAGGAACATGTCGCCGGGCCCGCGATCTTCGGCAAGCTCGGCCTCGGCGGCCGACAGGTGCTGAAGTACGACGCGGCCGTGCTGTTCAAGCTGTCGAATGCGGCGCCAGCCACGACCGTGCGCGCGCAACTCGAGTACGAATTCTAGTCCGCGTGCGGAATCGGCCGGCGCGACCGGGCGCCGGGCTGCAACGCCCGCGCCTATTCTTCCTCGTGCCGGCGATGCTTCGCGTATTCGCTCGACAGCTGGTTCTGCAGGTTCGGCGGCGCCTGCTCGTAATGCGACAGCGACATCGTCCACGCGCCGTGGCCGCCGGTCATCGACTTGAGCCGCGCCGCGTAGCCGTCGAGCTCGGCGAGCGGCGCGTAGCCGTTGACGGCCAGCATGTTCGCCTGCAGCGTCTGCGTTCCCGTGACCTGCCCGCGGCGCGATGAAAGGTCACCGGCGACGTCGCCCATCGTGTTCGCCGGACAATTGATCTCGACGCCGACGATCGGCTCGAGCACGATCGGCCGCGCCTTCGTGATCGCGTCGAGGAATGCCTTGCGGCCGGCCGCGACGAATGCGACCTCCTTCGAGTCGACCGGGTGGTACTTGCCGTCGTAGACGATGACGCGCACGTCCTGCATCGGAAACCCCGCGACCGGCCCCGACGTCAGCACCTGCTCCACCCCCTTCTGCACCGCGGGGATCAGCGTGTTCGGAATGGCCCCGCCCTTCACCTGGTCGACGAACTCGAAGCCGGCGCCGCGCGGCATCGGCTCGATGCGCAGATAGACCTCGCCGAACTGCCCGGCACCGCCCGTCTGCTTCTTGTGGCGGTGATGGCCCTCGGCCTTCGCGGTGACCGTCTCGCGATACGGAACGCGCGGCGGCCGCGTCTCGACCTCGAGCTTGAACTGCGTTGCCATCCGCTCGAACACCGAGCGCAGGTGCAGCTCGCCGAGGCCGCGCAGCACCGTCTCGTTGACGACGGCGTCGTGGGCGACGACGAGCGTCGGATCCTCGGCGATCATCTTGTGCAGCACGTCGGAGATGCGCTGCTCGTCGCCGCGGCGCTTCGGCGTGATCGCGAAGCCGTGCATCGGCACCGGGAACTCGAGCGGACGCATGTGGATGTGGTCCTCGTCGTGCGAATCGTGCAGCACGCAATCGAACACGATCTCCTCCACCTTCGCGATCGCAGCGATGTCGCCCGGGACGGCGCGGTCGAGCTCGATGTATTTCGCCCCCTGCAGCATGAACAGATGCCCGACCTTGAACGGCTTGCGGCCATCGCCGACGAAGAGCTGCGTGTCGCGCGTCACCGTGCCCTGGTGCACGCGGAACACGCCGAGCTTGCCGACGAACGGGTCCATCACGACCTTGAAGACGTGCGCGAGCACGTGCTTCGACGGATCGGGCTCGGAATGGAACTCGACCGCGTTGTCGCCTTCGCCCTTGATGAAAAGCGGGGGATTGCCTTCGGCCGGGCTCGGCGCGAGCCTGACCAGGATGTCGAGCAGCTCCGACACGCCGGCGCCGGTGCGCGCCGACACGAAGCACACCGGCACCAGATGTCCTTCGCGCAGCGCCTTCTCGAACGGCGCGTGCAGCTGTTCGGGCGCGATCTCGCCCTGCTCGAGGTAGAGCGACATCAGCGCCTCGTCGACTTCGACGACCTGGTCGACCAGCGCGCGGTGCGCATCGGCGACCGATGAGAAATCGGACTCGCCCGCCGGATTGAAGAAGCAGTCGACGACGCGGCTGGCGCCGGCCGCGGGCAGGTTGATCGGCAGGCATTCCCGGCCGAACGCGTCGCGCACCGCCTCGAGCACGCCGGGAAGATCGACGTTCTCGGCGTCGATCCGGTTGATCACGACGAGGCGGCAGAGCTTGCGTTGCGCCGCCCATTCCATCATCCGTGCACCGATCATCTGCACGCTCGTCGCTGCGTTCACGACGATCGCGGCGGTTTCCACCGCGTCGAGCGCACCGATCGACTGGCCGATGAAATCGGGCAGTCCCGGCGTGTCGATCATGTGGATGCGCGTGCCGTCGGTCTCGAGGTGCACGAGCGAGGCACGCAGCGAATGCTGATAGGTCTTTTCGAGCGGATCGAAATCGCTGACCGTGCTGCCGCGCTCGACGCTGCCCGCCGCGGCGATCGCGCCGGCCTTCGTCAGCAGCGCCTCGACGAGACTCGTCTTCCCCGAGCCTCCGTCGCCCACCCACGCTACGGTACGAATGTGTTCCGTCGCGAATTCGGCCATCGTCGTCTCCTCGTGTGGAATGGAGGAAATGTACCGCCGATGTCCGGCGCTGTCAGCCCGGCGTCCCCGGCGCGTCCCTGTGCGTTCCGCGTTTGTCCTACGCGCTCGCGGGGCCGGGCGCGGACAGCCGCGCGACGCTTGCCATGCGAGCATCGACGACGTGCTCGCAACGCTATTGCTACGGCCGGGGTTGTCACGCGCGGGGCGCAGGATCGCGCACGATCCGCTCGGCTTCGCGATGCAGACGCTGCGCGCGTTTCGCGCGAACCAGGGGCTGCTGCTGGCGGGCGGCGTCGCGTACTACACGCTGCTGTCGATCGTGCCGCTGATGATCCTGCTCGTGATCATCCTGTCGCACGTGATCGATGCGGCGCGGCTGATGTCGACGCTTGCGCGCTATCTCGAGATCGTCGCCCCCGGGCAGTCGGGGCCGCTGATCGACGAGCTGCGGGCATTCATCGCGCACCGCGAAGTGATCGGCTGGACGCTGGCGGTCACGCTGATCTTCTTCAGCTCGCTCGCATTCTCGGTGCTCGAGAACGCGATGTCCGTCATCTTCTATCACCGTGTGCTCACGAAGCGGCGGCCGTTCGTGATCTCGGTCCTGATCCCCTACCTCTACATCCTGTTCCTCGGCATCGGCCTGCTGCTCGTCACGCTGGTCGCGGGCGCGCTGCAGTCGCTCGCGCTGACCACACTCGACGTGCTCGGCCACGACTGGTCGCTGTCGGGCGTCTCGCGCACCCTCCTCTACGTGATCGGCGTGTTCGGCGAGGTGCTGGTGCTCGCGTCGATCTATTTCGTGATGCCGGTCGGGCGGCTGTCGTGGCGGCACGCGCTGATCGGCGGCGTCAGCGCGACCGTGCTGTGGGAGATCTCGCGGCATGTGCTCGTCTGGTACCTCGCGACGCTGTCGCAGGTGCAGACCGTGTATGGCTCGCTCACCACGGCCATCGTCGTGCTGCTGTCGCTCGAGCTCGCTGCGATCGTGCTGCTGTTCGGCGCGCAGGTGATCGCCGAGTACGAGCGCATCGAATGGGAGCCGGTGAGAAAGCCGCCCAGCGGGTTGCGCACGACGCAAAAGCTGTGAACCGGGTGGCACACGATGAACCGGCGCGCGGCAAGCGCGGCAACGGAACGCCGTCGCCTACGCCTGCATAAGCTCGCGCAAGCTCCCCAGCAATTCGTCTTCCTGGTACGGCTTGCCGAGAAAGCGATCGACGCCGAGCTCGGCCGCGCGATTGCGATGCTTGTCGGCGGTGCGCGACGTGATCATGATCACCGGGATCGCGGCGGTCTTCGCGTCGCCCTTGATCGTCTTCGCGAATTCGAAGCCGTCCATGCGCGGCATCTCGATATCGAGCAGGATGACGTCGGGCGTGTGCTCGGACAGCAGCTTCAGCGCGTCGATGCCGTCGCGGGCCGTCACGACCTCGAAGCCTTCGCGCGTCAGCAGCCGCGTGGTGAACTTGCGCACGGTGAGCGAATCATCGACGACCATCACGAGCCGGCGCGAGGCGACCGCAATCGACGCCGCGTGCCGCTCGGCCGCGTATCGGGCGTCGTCGGCCGGGTCGTAGCGCAGCACGCCGGTGCGCTGCGCGAGCTGCACCGGATTGATGATCAGCACGATCTCGCCGGTGCCGAGCACCGTCGCGCCGGAAAAGCCGGGTACGCGCGCAAGTTGCGAGCCGATGTTCTTGACGACGATTTCCTGGTTGCCCAGCATTTCGTCGACGTGGATGGCGGCCGTGCCCTGGCCGCTCCGCACGAGCAGCACCGCGTTGTAGCGCGCCATCTCGGGCACGCTCGCCGCATCGCCGAGCAGCCGCGGCAGGTAATGGAACGGCCACGCCCGGCCCTGCCAGTGCACGCGGGCGTCGGTATAGAGCGAGCGCAGCACGTCGGCCTTCACCTGCTGCACCTGGTCCACCATCGTGGCCGGCAATGCCCACATCCGCCCGCCCGCCCGCACCAGCACCGCCTGTGCAACGGCGAGCGTCAGCGGCAGGAACAGGTTGAACCGCGTGCCCTTGCCCGGCGCCGTATGTACGTCGACGCGGCCGCCGAGCGCGGTGATTTCGTTGCGCACCACGTCCATGCCGATGCCGCGACCCGAAATCTGCGTCACCTCGGACGCCGTCGAGAAGCCCGGATGGAACAGGCACTCGACCAGCTGGTGGATCGTCGGCTCGCTGTCGGCAGCGAGGATGCCCAGCGCGACCGCACGCTCGCGCACGCGTTCGAAATCGATGCCGGCGCCATCGTCGGCGAGGTCGATCGCGATTTCGTTGCCGACCTGGCGCACCGTGAGCGTGATCTCGCCGGTTTCGGACTTGCCCGCGGCGAGCCGCGCCGCGCGCGATTCGAGACCGTGGTCGAGGGCGTTGCGCAGCAGGTGCTCGAGCGGGCCGACGAGCTTTTCGAGGACCGACCGGTCGAGCTCCGTCTGGCCGCCGTGGATTTCGAGATTGGCGCGCTTGTCGAGCTCGCGCGCGGTGTTGCGCAGGATCCGGTAGAGCCGTTCGGTGAGGCTCGCGAAGGGCACGGTGCGGATCGCGAACAGTCGCTGCTGCACGTCGCGCGACATGCGCGCCTGGGCGAGCAGCGCCGCATCGGCGTCGTCGAGGTTCTTCAGCAGCGACTGCTGCACCGTGGACACGTCGTTGACGCCTTCGGCGAGCGAACGCGTCAGCTCCTGGAAACGCGTGAAGCGATCGAGCTCGAGCGGGTCGAAGTCCTCCTGCGACGGGCTCGCCGCCGACATGCGCGACTGGATCTGCGTCTCGGCCTGCAGCTCGATCTCGCGGACCTGGCTGCGCAGGCGGATCACGCTGCCGGTGAGCTCGAGCAGGTTCGCCTTCAGTGCGCGCAGTTCGCCCTCGACGCGCGCCCGTGCGATGGCGACCTCGCCTGCCTCGTTCACGAGCTGGTCGACGACGTCGGCGCGCACGCGCAGCATCGCGCGGGCACCGTCGCCTTCGAGACGGTCGGTTGCGCGCCGGCGCGGATGCGAGAACGGCGTGAACGCCGGCGTCGATGGCGCGTGGCCCGCCGCCGCATCGGCGTCCGGTGCGGCCGCGGTCGATGCGTCGGGTGACGGCTTTGGCGCCTCGGCGCTTGCAGCAGGCGCCGGCGGCGCAAGCCACGGCAACGCGACGTTGGCGGTCCCTTCGCGCAGCGCATCGAGGACATAGCCGATGCGGTCGACGTCGGACTCGAGCGCTTCGAACAGATCGGGCGTCGGGGCGACCGGAACGTCGCCGATGCAAAGCCGCGACTCCATCCGATGCGCGAGCTCGCCGAGGCGCATCGCGCCTGCCATGCGCGCGCTGCCCTTCAGCGTATGCAACGTGCGCCGCAGATGCGCGGGTCCGGCCGCGTCGTCGGGAACGCGGCGCCAGCCGCGCACGAGCTCGCCCGCCTGCGGAAAGAGCTCGGCCGCTTCCTCGAGGAAGATCGGCAGGATCGTCATGTCGAGATCGTCGACGACGTCGAGCAGCGATTCGTCGCTGGGCACCGCCGCCGGCTCGCGCGCCGGGACCGGCAGCGGGACGTCTTGCCAGGGCGCCTTGCCCGCTTCGGCGGCCACTTCCGGTTCGGCCTGCGTTGCGCCGATCGCGGCGACCGGCTCGTCGACGGCCTGCAATTCGGCCGGCGCATAGCCGAGCAGCGGAAGCGAATTTGCGTCGGGGGCGAAGGCCGATGCAGCGGGGATGACCGGAGCGGGCACGTCGGCTGGTGCTTCGGCCGCAGCATCGAGCGTCGTTTCGGCAATTTGATCGACCGGCGTTTCGGACCCGATGTGATCGACCGGTGTTTGCGAAGCGACGAGATCGGCCGGCGTTTCGGAAGCGACATGATCGACCGGCGTTTCGGACGCGACGTAATCGACCGGCGCTTCAGAAGCGACGTGATCGACCGGCGTTTGGGAAGCGACGTGATCCACCGGCGTTTGCGAGGCGACGTGGTCGACCGGCGTTTCGGAGCCGGCCTGCGATTCGACGTCGCCCACTTCAACCGGCAAGTCGAACGCATCGGCGACGAGTTCCAGCCGATCGCTGCCGTCCTCCGCGGGAATCAGCGGCTCCGCCGGCGGCAGGTTCGCGAGCGCCTCCTGGCGCAACTCGTCGAGCTCGGTAGCGATTTCCCCGGCTTCACGCTCGTCGCTCGGCGTGAAGCCTTCGCGCGCCTTGACGCGGGCAACGAAATGGGCGAGTCCCGCCGTGGCGCGCGCGAGCACCGGCTGCGCCACGCCGGGGAACGGCGCGCCGTGCTCCCCGAGTGCGAGGAGTGCCTGCTCGAGCGCCTGCGCGGTGGTGGCGATCAGCGCGATGCCGCCAGTGCGATGAATGCCGCATAGCGTGTGGCTCGCGCGCACCATCGTCGCGATCGGCCAGTGATCGGGATCGAACTGCAGCACCGACACTTCGTGCTGCAGCAGCGCCACGTGCTGGTCGGCCTCGTCGCACAGGATTCGCCAGAGCGACGACGACAAGCGCACCTCGCCCACCGTCACTTCATCGGATTCGGGGGCAGAAGGCGCGCGCGGCGCATCGCTCAGCAGCGTGAGGTCGGGCGTATGCGCCGACGACGCGCGGGCACGGGGGTCGGCGGGCAACGTCGAAGTGTTGTCGGCAACCACGCGCAGCACCGGTTTCCCGGCGTCGCGCAGGTCGAGCGGAAGGCCGACATCGATGGTTTCGCCCATCGACTCCTCGAGCACCGTGACCGTCGGTGCGGCGCCGCCTTCGATCGGCGCGCCGAGCTCGGCAAACGTGACGAGCTCGAGATCCGGAAGCCTCGGCAGCTCGTGCGCCGATGGCGCGTCATCGGCCGCAACCTCGTCGCCCGCCATCGCGTCGACGGGCACCGTGAATTCGGCGTCGAGGCTGTTGCCGAGTGCGCGCGATTCGATGCTCGCCGCCTCGTCGTTCGACGCGGGAAATTCGATGCTGCCGCCGGCGTCACCCTCGAATGGCAGGAACGCTTCGATGCCCCCGGCGGGCGATGCAGTGCGCGGCGGCGACACCGGGCCGATCGGATGCTCTGCGGCGACGGGCACGGGCTTGACCGGTGCGACCGGCGGCAGCGAAAGCGCCGGCGGCACTGCACCGGGCCATTCGGCTTCCACGGCGCGCATGGCCGACAACAGCGGCGATGCGTCGGTTGCAAAACGCCCGCTTTCCCGGAGCTCGCGCACCCATTGTCGGAACGAGGCGGCCGCGACGCCGATCAGCGCGAGGAACGCCGGCGTCACGCGCCGCTCCTCTTCGAGCAGCCGGTTGTGGATGCGCTCGACGCCCCAGGCGAGCTCGCCGAGCTCGGTCAGGCCGACCATCCGCCCGCTGCCTTTCAGTGTATGGAACTGCCGGCGCACGGTGACGAGCGCGTCGCGATCGGCAGGAGAATGCTGGAGCACGCGCAGGTTCTCGTCGACGGCGTCGAGTACCTCGTCCGCTTCCGTCAGGTAGATGTCGAGGATCTCGGCGTCGAGTGCGCGCGCGTCGGTGGCAAGCAGACGCTGCGTTTCTTCCGACAGCGCCGGGGCCGGCGTGGCACCCGACTCGACGATGAGGTCGACGCTCGCGGCAAGTGCCGCCTCCGCGCCGCCGCCGTCGATTTCGCGTATCGCCGCTTTCACCTGCGTGGCGAGCTCGGCGTCGCCGATGAGGTCGGCGTCGTCGCGCAGGCTCACGAGCTTGCCGCGCAGTTCGCCGCGTGCCGACGCATCGGCCGGGGCCTCGCGCACGTCGGCCAGGAGGCGCGGCAGCGCCGCACGCAGTTCGGCGACCGACTCCTCGACCGACTGCGGCTCGGCGACTTCGGCGCGCGGCGCTTCGCCGAGACGCTTCGCAATCAACGGCGCAATGATCCGCTCGCGATCGGGCCGCTGATGCAGCACCGCGTCGATGTAGAAGCCAAGACCCGACAGCGATTCGGCGAGCAGCTCGAGGCCGTCCTCGTCGACGGCGGTTGCCGGGTCGGCGTAGCTTTCGATCTGCGCCTGGCAAAGTGCCAGCAGCCGGTCGGCGTCGTCGAGCTCGAGCATGCGCAGCGCGCCGCGGATCTGCTGGCTGTCGCGCGTGAGGCCGCCAAGCTCGAGCCGGCGGGTGTGGTCGCGGAAGAACGCGTCGAGCACCTGCTCCATGTGCCGCAGGTTCGCCTGCACTTCGCGCATCACCTGACCGAGCAGCACGCGCTCCTGCGCGCGGCGCGACATCTCGTCGAGCGCCGGCGCGCCCTGCGCCGGTGCCTCTCCGGTGTGCACGGCAGCGAGGCGCGCCAGCATCGCGTCGACCTGGCTCGCGAAATCGGGCGACAGGTTGCCGAAGTTCTCGAATGCGCTTTCGGCGAGCAGCAACGCCGTTGCGAATTCCATCGCCACCGGCTCGGATGCGCCCTGCGGCGGCATCGCGGCGAGACGCTCGGCGAGCGCTGCGGTGAGCTTAGCCAGCGCCGGATGGCCGATCTCCTGCGCCTTTGCGTGTGCGGAGGCAAGCAGCTGCGTGAGCTTCGGCAGGCTTTCGGCACGTCCCGACGCCGCCTTCAGCCACGCGTCCTTGGCACTCGCGAGCTGGTCGCGCGCCTCGCGCAGCAGCGGCTTCACGCGCACGATGTCGGCATCGAGCGCTTCGGGCGTGGGCAGCAGCGCCGCGAGCTGATACGCGCGCTGCACGGCCTCGATCTGCGGTGCCGCAGGCGCTGCGATCGCGATGTAGTAGAGCACCTCGCGGCGCAGCCGGTCGGCCACCTTCGCGCTGCCTTCGGTGACGCGGCGAATCTGCATGTCGATCCGCGCGACGAGCTGCTTCGCGCCGAACGACGGCGCAAGCGCCTGTTTCTCGAGCGCTTCGAGCAGTGCACCGGCCGTCCACCAGAACGCGCGCAGATTCGATTGCGCCGTGACGCTCTCGATGGCGGCGACCGCCTCGCGCATCATCGTGGCGCCGCTTGCGTTGCCGCGCAGCCATTCGAGAAGGCCGCGCTGATACTGGCGCCGTTCCTTCAACAGGTGTGACGAAAGCCGCGCGGCCGGCATGATCTCGACCGGCGTTCCGCGCGGCGGACGCACGCCGAGATCGGGGTAGAACAGGTCGGTGGGCGCCGGCGTCTCCTCGCCGCGCGCCTTGCGCATCGCTTCGTATTCGGCAGCCAGCGCGAGCGGGATCGGCGGCGCGCCGTTCGTCACTTCATCGAGAAACACGCGCAGACGGTTGCATGCATGGTCGACGACCGCCACGGCGTGCGCCAGCGCGTCGGGAGGCAGCTCCTCGAGGCGTCCGAGCTGGCGCTCGATTTCGCCGGTGAACGCGACGACGCCGTCGAGCCCCACCATCTGGATTGCGCCGGCCGCCTGGTGAATGTGCGAGCGCGCATGCGCGAGCGACGCCGTATCGGCCGGGTTGGCGCGAAAGGTCGCGAGCGCGCCGGCGCCGCGCGTCAGCGCCTCGTCGATTTCTCCCTGCACCCACGTCAGCGGGCCGAGGTCGAATTCGGTAGCGGTTTCACTCAACACGCGCGCGCTCTCCATCACGGCCCGATCGACGGAAGGTTCAGACCTTGAAGCCCGCGACCGAACTGCGCAGTTCGGCGGCAAGCTTCGTCAACTGTCCGATCGACACGTTCGTCTGCTTCGTGCCTTCGGTCGTTTCCTCGGAAATGCGGAGGATGCCCTGCATGCCGCGCGTGACGTCGGTGACCGACGCCGACTGGCGCTGCGTCTGCGCGGAGATGCGGCCGATCAGTTCGGCGAGCTCGCGCGACACCCGCTGGATCTCGAGCAGCGCCTGGCCCGCGGCGTCGGACAGCTTCGCGCCTTCGACGACGCCGACCGTCGACTTTTCCATCGCCGCCACCGCATCCTGCGTGTCGGCCTGAATCGTTTTCACGATCGCCTCGATCTGCTTCGTCGCCTCGCCCGAGCGCTCGGCCAGGCGCTGCACTTCCTCGGCGACGACGGTGAAGCCGCGGCCCGCCTCGCCGGCGGAAGCCGCCTGGATTGCCGCGTTCAGCGCAAGGACGTTCGTCTGCTCGGTGATGTCGGCGATGAGCTCGACGATCTCGCCGATCTCGAGCGACGATTCGCCGAGCCGCTTGATGCGCTTCGACGTCTCCTGGATCTGCGAGCGGATGTCGTTCATCCCCGAAATCTGGTTCTGCACGGCGCTGCCGCCCTTCTCCGCGGCAGCGAGCTGGGTCTGCGCCACCTTCGCCGACTGCGCGGCGTTGCTCGCGACCTCGTTGATCGACTCGGCCATCGTCAGCACCGACGCCGACGCCTGCTGGATCTCGCGGTTCTGGCGCTGCGACGCTTCGTAGAGACGGTTCGAGATGGCCTGCGTTTCCTGCGTGGCCTTCGTCACCTGGTCGGTGGCCGAATTGATGCCGCGCACCAGCGTGCGCAATTCCTCGATCGTGAAGTTGATCGAGTCGGCGATCGCCCCGGTCACGTCCTCGGTGACCGACGCCTGCACCGTCAAGTCGCCGTCGGCCAGGTTCCCCATCTCGTTCAGGAGCCGCAGGATCGCCTCCTGGTTGCGCTTGTTCTCGTGCTCGCTGTCCTGCGCACGCAGGCGTGCGTCGTCGAGGAACACCTTGGCGATCAACGCGAGGCAGCCGAGCGCGATCACGCCGAAGGCGATCGCGAGCCCGAGCGCCAGCGCATGCGTCTGCGCGCCGTTCTCGTATTGCGCCGCCAGCGTCGTGGTGTCGTCGAGCAGCGGCTCGGCCTCGTTGTTGATGCTGCGCGCCGCCTGCTTCGCGACGACGAGATTCGCCATGTTCGAAAGGATCGCGTTGACGCCGCTTTCGTAGTCGGTGAAGCGCTTCGCGAGCTCGGCGAGCGTTGCACGGGCGTCGTCGGAGCGTGCCGGCGCAAGGCGCAGCGCGTCGCTGCCTTTCGCGAGGCCGTTCACGACGTCGCGAAATGCCACGTCGTCCTTGCCGAACAGGAACGCGACTTCCGGATCGATCTCGTTGGCCGACGCGAGCGTGTTCGCGTTCTTCGCAATGCGCTGCGACAGCACGGCGAGCTGGTTCGCGTAATCGACCTCGCGCAGGCTCCCGCCCGCCTGTCCGATCTGCTGCGCGGCCTGCTGCGCGAGCTCGAGCAATCCGCTGTTGCCGCTGTTGATTGCGGCAAGGCCGCGGGCGAGCGACGTGAGGCTCGTTTCGTTGTCGGTGAGCCGCTTCGCGGCAGCGTCGATGCGCTCGAAGCGCCCCTTGATGGTGTTGAGCGTCCCGGCGGCGGCGGGATCGCGGGTTGGATCGAGCGACACGCCTTTGAACGCGCCGTTGCCGGTCAGCGCATCGAGATTGGCCTTGAAGCGGTTGCGGCTGTCGCGGATCGCGGCGAATGCCGCGGCCTGGCCCTGCGCGGCCAGCGCCGAACCGCGCGCGAGGCGCTGCGACAGCATCTGCATCTCGGTCGCCGCCGACGAATGCAATGCTTGTTGCGACGTGGCGCGGTTGTCGGCATAGACCATGGAAACCGCGAGAGCGACGAACGCGGTTGTCAGCACGCCGAGGATCTGGAACTGGCGCACCACCGGCAGTCCGCCGATCAGCGGCAGCCTCGACGGCGGCGGCGCGCTGTTGCTCGCCGCACGCAACTGCTCGGCCACCGTGATCGAGGTCACCGGATCGAATCCCACCGGCGACGTGATGCCCATGCGCACCTGCGTGGTCGGCACGTCGAAGTCGCTGTTCTCCGCCGCGTGCGGCTCGCCGCCGAACAGCTTCGTCATCTTGAGTGCCATTGCAATGCCTCCCTGGCCGCGTTGTGACTTCCCAGCGCTTGCGGCCGTGCCGCTGCGCCGTCTTCCGAGGGTGCGCGATGCGCGCGTTGCGGCCGCGCTTCGGCACGCGCGAGCGAACGCGGATCGCTCATGCGCCGACCTGCAAGAACGCCGGATCCCGGGCAAGCAGCCCGAGGTCGATTTCCTGCCATGCGCCGTCCTCCGCATCGCGCCAGCCTGCGACGTGCCACGCCGGTGCGCCGTCGGCGACGGCATCGGCCGTGAACTGCGCCAGGTTGCGCAAGCCGAGGACGCGTTCGACGACGATGCCGACGCTCTCGCCGCCGCTGCGCGTCGACAGCAGGATGAGCCGCGACACGCCGGCGGTGCTCACGGCCGCGCCACCGAGGAATGCCGGAAAATCCACGACGCTGAACAGATTGCCGCGAATGTTCGCGAGTCCGAGAAACCACGGTTTCGTGAGCGGCACCGGAACGATCGGCGGCACCGCGATCACCTCGCCGGCCTCGGCAAGCCGGATCAGCCAGCGCTTGTCGCCGCAGGCGACACCGAGCCGGGACGATTCGACCTGCGCGGCGGTCTTGCTCGCGAGCCGCGAGGCAAGCTCCTTCTGGAACGAACGCAGATCGAGGCGGGCGGCGCGCGACATGTCGGTTACGTGGACGGGTTTGTCAGCCGAGCGAGGCGATCTTCGCGAGCAGCACGTCGCCGTCGACCGGCTTGACGACGTAATCCTTCGCGCCCTGGCGAAGGCCCCAGATCTTGTCGGTTTCCTGGCTTTTCGACGTGCACATGATCACCGGAATGGACTTCGTCTCGGGATCGCGGCTGATTGCGCGCGTGGCCTGGAAACCGTTGAGGCCGGGCATCACGACGTCCATCAGGATGAGGTCGGGCTTGACCGTGCGCGCCTTGACGATCGCGTCCTCGCCGTTCTCGCTCGAGATGACGTCGTAGCCGGCCTTCGTCAGCAGATCCTTCAGCATGTGGCGCTCGGTGGCCGAATCGTCGACGACGAGGATTCGCTTGATGCCCATCGTGGCTCCCTTCCGCCCGCTGTCCGTCGAATGGGTTTGCGCGAGGATTGCCCGGGCGGTGATCGGATTGGTCATGCGTGAATTTTCGGCAACGGAGGGTTCGGAGGGCGGCTCATGGCGCGACGTCGCTTCACGGGCCTAGGCGGCCACGGCGCGCACGTGCGCGGCGACCGTCTTCAGCAGGCTTTCCTTGGTGAACGGCTTCGTCAGGTACTGGTCGGAGCCGACCATGCGGCCGCGCGCGCGATCGAACAGGCCGTCCTTCGACGACAGCATGATCACCGGCATCGCATGGAAGCGGCTGTTCTTCTTGATGAGCGCACAGGTCTGGTAGCCGTCGAGCCGGGGCATCATGATGTCGACGAAGACGAGGTCCGGCTGGTGATCGGCGATCTTCGCGAGCGCATCGAAGCCGTCCTCGGCCAGGATCACCGTGCAGCCGGCCTGCAGCAGGAAGATCTCGGCGCTGCGGCGGATGGTGTTCGAATCGTCGATCACCATCACCTTGATGCCTGAAAGCGGACTTCCGCCCGGAGTGTCGTTGCCCATCGGCGCCTTGTACGGTCCCCCACGCTTCGCGGCCTCGCCGCATGCGCCCGGGAACGACACCGCGGCGCTGCATGGGATGCTCGCGGCATGCGGTGCCGCACCGGACCCGAACCGAGTCTGCCATGGCCCGGGCCGGTTGCCTAGAGCATAAAGCTTGCCGGAATCGGCGTCGCGCTCCGAATCCGACGAAAACGCAACAACACATCATATTTTCCCGCGAGCCGCTTGCCGTTGCGCGGCATGACATGCCGCGTCTCGACGCCGGCTCGCGTCGCGGCGGCGAGACCGGAAAGCGGCGGCGCGCGGCGCAAAAGCGGCATCAACGGCCGAGAAACAGCCGATACGCGGGGTTCGCCGACTCCTCGACGTAGTCGTAACCGAGGCCGTCGAGGAAGGCGCGGAAGGCGCCGCTGTCCCGCGGAGGCACCTGCATGCCGACCAGCACGCGGCCGTAATCGGCGCCGTGGTTGCGATAGTGGAACAGGCTGATGTTCCAGCGCGCGCTCATGCTGTCGAGGAAGCGCATCAGCGCACCCGGCCGCTCCGGGAACTCGAAGCGGTAGAGGATCTCGTGCTCGGCCGCCGGCGCATGGCCGCCGACCAGATGGCGCACGTGCAGCTTGGCCATTTCGTTGTCCGACAGGTCCGAGGCCTCGATCCGGGCGCGCTTCAACGCGGCCAGCAACTGCTCGGTTTCCCGCCGGTCGGCGACCTCGATGCCGACGAAGAGGTGCGCGACCCGCGGATCGGCGTAGCGATAGTTGAATTCGGTGATCGAGCGCCTGCCGATGAGGGCGCAGAACTCGCGGAAGCTCCCCGGCCGCTCCGGGATCGACACCGCGAGGACGGCCTCGCGCTGCTCGCCGAGTTCGGCGCGCTCGGCGACGAAGCGCAGCCGGTCGAAGTTCATGTTGGCGCCGCAGGCGATCGCGGCGAACGTGCGGCCTTTCACGCGCGTCCGCTGGACCCAGGCCTTGACGCCGGCAACGCCCAGCGCACCCGCGGGCTCGACGATCGCGCGCGTGTCCTCGAACACGTCCTTCAGCGCGGCGCAGATCGCGTCGGTGTCGACGACCACGACGTCGTCGACGTATTTGCGCGCGAGGCGGAAGGTCTCCTTGCCGACCTGCTTCACGGCCACGCCGTCCGCGAAAAGCCCCACGTGCGACAGCGTGATGCGCCGGCCGGCGGCGAGCGAGCGCGCCATCGCGTCCGAATCCTCGGGCTGCACGCCGATGATCGCCACCTCCGGGCGCACGCGCTTGACGTACGCGGCGATGCCGCTCACGAGTCCGCCGCCGCCGATCGCGACGAAGATCGCGTCGAGCGGTCCCGGGCATTGGCGCAGGATTTCCATGCCGATCGTGCCCTGCCCCGCGATGACGTCCGGATCGTCGTAAGGGTGCACGAACGTCGCGCCGAGCTCCCGTTGCAGCGCCTGCGCCTTGTCGTACGCATCGGAATACGAATCGCCGTGCAGGACGACGTGCGCGCCGCGCGCCTCGACCGCCGCGATCTTGATCCGCGGCGTGGTGACCGGCATCACGATCGTCGCCGTGCAGCCGAGCCGCTGCGCTGCGAGTGCCACCCCCTGGGCATGGTTGCCCGCCGACGCCGCGATGACGCCGCGCGCAAGCTCGCCGGCGCTCATCTGCGCCATCTTGTTGTACGCGCCGCGCAGCTTGAACGAAAAGACCGCTTGCTGATCCTCGCGCTTCAGCAGCACCCGGTTGCCGAGGCGCGCGGAAAGCGCGGGCGCGGCATCGAGCGGCGTCTCGACTGCAACGTCGTAGACCTTGGCGGTGAGGATTTTCTGCAGGTAATCGACGGGCATGCATCGCCGCGGCCGGCGGGCCGCATGTTGGAAAGCCGTCGAGGTTATCAGGCGCTGCGGGAGCGTTGCGCCCTAAATGAAATCGGGATCGATCGCGACCTTGAGCGTGACCGCGACCGGTTCCCGATGCACGGCGCCGGCAAGCCAGCACACGCCACCCGTGCGCAGCGCCCGGTCGGTTTCGTCGCCGGCCAGAAGGAACGACGCCACGCGGCCGAGCGTTGGCTGATGTCCGACGACGAGCGCCGGCTCAAGCGCCCGCGGCCAGTGCACGGCCTCCAGCACCGCCGCCACCGATGCGCCGCTGCCGATTTCCTGCACGGTCTCGAATCCGCGCTCGAGCGCCTGCGCCGTCTGCTGCGCGCGCAGCGCCGGCGACACGATGATCCGGCAGCCGGCAGGCAGCCGCCCGTTCAGCCAGCGCGCCATCTTCGCCGCCTGCTTGTGACCGAGCGGCGTGAGGGGACGCAACTCGTCGGGCACGCCGGGTGCCGCGTCGCAATGGCGCCAGAGGATGAGGTCCATCGTGCGCTCGGGCGGCGGCGCCCGGTCGGCGTCAGGCGAGCGCGATCGCGACCGGCGGCGGCGCGTCGAGCGCGAGCCAGACGCAGCCCGACTTGCATTCGCGCGCGAGTGCGTCGAGATACGCACGGTGCAAAGCAAGCTCGGCCGCGTCGGGCACCATCCGATGGACGACGTAGCGCCCGGCGCGCATCGCGGCGCCGTCGAGCGCAAGCCCGCCCACCGGGAGCGGCGGCGCGTACATGTCGATGACGAGCGTCTCCTGGCCGCGCGTCATCGCGAGGTACACCTCGGCGAGAAGCTGCGCGTCGAGCAGCGCGCCGTGCAGCGTCCGCTGCGCGTTCGACACGCCGAAGCGTTCGCACAGCGCATCGAGGTTGTTGCGCTTGCCGGGAAAGCTGTCGCGGGCCAGCGCCAGCGTGTCGATCAGATTGCCGTAGACGGACGCCGATTTCGGCAGACCGCACAGGTCGAATTCCGCGTCGAAGAACGCGACGTCGAACGGCGCGTTGTGGATGATCCACTCGGCGCCGCGCGCGAAATCGACGAACTCGCCGGCAATATCGGCGAAGCGCGGCTTGCCGCGCAGGTCGTCGCGCGTCATGCCGTGCACTTCGGTGGCGGCGGCATCGATGTCGCGATCGGGATCGAGACGGAAATGCAGGTGGCGCCCGGACAGCCGCCGGTTCACGACCTCGACGGCCGCGATCTCGATGATGCGATGCCCCTGGCGCGGGTCGAGCCCGGTGGTTTCGGTGTCGAGGAGGAGTTGGCGCACGCCGGGTTCGCTTTTACTTCCGGTACTTCTGGATCGTCGACTGGATCTCCGCGATCGCGCGCTCGATTTCGTCGTCGGTCAGGTCGCGCTGGCCGCCCGCCCGCTCGGCGAGCGTGACCGTGGCGTCGACTTGCGTCTCGAACTGTCCGAGCGCCAGATTCTCCGTGGTCGTCGGTTCGTCGGCAAGCGTCTCGGGCCCCCAGCGCACGATGATTGCCGACACGTTGTCGCCTTCGTCGCCGCCGCGCTTCTCGGCTTCGCGCATGATCTGCGGCGCGGTGGCGAGGATCGGCGTCGACGTGAGCATCGTCGCCATCTCGCCGTGCGGATACACGCTCCACAGTCCATCGGTACAGAGGATCAGCAGGTCGCCGTCCTTGAGCGGCATGCGCCGCGACAGGTCGATCACCGGATCGGCCATGCCGCCGAGGCAGCTGAAGATCTTGTTTCGGTCGGGGTGCATCAGCACCTCCTCCGGTTTGATCAGCCCCTGGTCGACGAGGTACTGCACTTTCGAGTGATCCTTCGTCGATGCGATGAGTCGCCCCTGGCGCAGCAGGTAGAACCGCGAATCGCCGACGTGCGCCCAGTACGCATGACCCCCCTGCACGACGACGGCGACGCACGTGGTGCGCGGCGTTTCGAGCATCGAGAACTGGTTCGCGTACGAGCCGAGCGCGGCGTGGGCGCGCAGCATCGTCTCCTGCATGAACTTGAGCGGATTGCGCAGGATCGGCTTCGCTTCCTGGTGGAAGCGCTCGATGAAAAGCCGCACCGCGATCTGCGCGGCGATCTCGCCGCCGACATGGCCGCCCATGCCGTCGGCAATCACCAGCAGCAGCGTCTCCCGGCTGTAAGTGTAGGCAATGCGGTCCTGATTGACCTCGCGCGCGCCCTTGCGCGATTCCTGGAAGATCGTGAAACGCATCGTGCGGACAGCGCTAGACGCCGATCTCGGAGAATAGCAGCCGCTTCAGGTTCGCGAAGAACGTGAGCTTGCGCTTGATCGGCGCGATATCGCGGATCGCGCGCTGCAGCGCGAACACGCTTTGCGGCCGCTCGAGCGGGTCGAGCCGCAGGCACCAGTCGATCACCTCGAGCAGGTTGTCCGAGTACTGCCCCGACCAGATCTTCTTCGCCGAGACGAGGTGATCCTCCTGCACGCGCGCATCGGCCGCCTGCGGCGCGAACGCCGCGAGGCACGCGAACATCGACGCGCCGGTGCCATAGACGTCGGTCCACGGGCCGAGCCGGTCGTGGTCGCGATACTGCTCGGGTGCCGCGAAGCCCGGCGTGTACATCGGGGCGAGCTTCGGCCGGTTCGTGGTCAGCGTCTGGCGTGCGGCACCGAAGTCGAGCAGCACCGGGCTGCCGTCGGTGCGCAGGTAGATGTTCGCCGGCTTGATGTCGAGGTGCAGGATCTTGTGCGTGTGCACGTCGCGCAACCCGTTCAGCAGCTGCATGAACACCTGGCGCACGAAGCGCTCGGACATCTGGTCCTGGCGCATCTGGATCTGCTGCTGCAGCGTGCGGCCGCGCTCGTAGCGCATGACCATGTAGACCGTCTCGTTCGCGCGGAAGAAATTGAGCACGCGCACGACGTTCGGATGGTTGATCTTCGCCAGCGCCCGGCCTTCCTCGAAGAAGCACTTCATTCCGTAGCGGAACGACGTGAGGTTTTCGGCCGAGCTCGCGCGCACGATGTCGCCTTCGGTGCGCAGCACCAGCGACGACGGCAGATACTCCTTGATGGCGACCGGCTGGCCGGTCTCGTCGAACGCGCGATAGACGATCGAGAACCCGCCTCGGCTGATCTGGCGATCGATCCGGTAATTGAGGAGCGCGTAGCCGCCGGGGAGCGCTTGATTGGTGACGGGCATCGTGAATGCGCAAGCGGCGGGCGCGCGCGGTGCAACTCACCGCAAGTCGCGTGCCAAGACTCCTCGTTCGCCTTGCGCGAGGAGCGCAGAACGCATACATTGTCCCGATGACCACGCTGAAAGTAAAGCCGCAATTGCAGGCGGCGCCGGCTGTTGCCGCGACTTCTTCCCGATGATCCTCAGCATGACCGGCTTCGCCGCGGCGACTGCCGAGCTGCCCGGCATTTCGCTTGCTGTCGAGCTCCGCTCGGTCAATCACCGCTACCTCGACGTCACCGTCAAGTTGCCCGAGGAGCTGCGCACCCTCGAGCCGTCGCTCCGGGAACGGCTGGCATCGACGCAAAAGCGCGGCAAGGTCGAATGCCGCGTGTCGCTGGCACGCACCGTCGGCGCGTCGGGCACGATGGCGATCAATACCGAGCGGGTGCACCAGCTTGCAGGCGCCGCGGCGGCCGTTGCCCGTGCCATTCCCGGCACGCCGCCGCTCACCACCGCCGACATCCTGCGCTGGCCGGGCGTCATGGTCGACGCGACGATTTCGTCCGAAGCGCTGACCGAGCAGGTCGACGCACTGGTCCAGCAGGCGCTGTCCGAACTGACGTCGGCGCGGGCGCGCGAGGGCGCGGCGCTGCGCGACGTGCTCGACGCGCGCTGCAGCGACATCGAGACGCAGCTCGCGCGCGTGGCACCGCGCATCCCGGCGCTGCACGCCGCGTACTTGTCGAAGCTCGGCGCGCGGCTTGCCGACGCCGGACTCGATTCGAACGACGACCGCCTCAAGCAGGAGCTGGCGCTGTTTGCGACGAAAATCGACGTCGCCGAGGAGGTCGCGCGCCTCGTGACCCATGTCGCCGAAGTGCGCCGCGTGCTGGGACAGGGTGGCAGCGTCGGGAAGCGACTCGATTTTCTTGCGCAGGAGCTCCACCGCGAGGCGAACACGCTGGGATCGAAGTCCGTCGACGCGGAGCTTTCGCAGGTCTCGCTCGAGCTCAAGGTGCTGATCGAGCAGATGCGCGAGCAGGTGCAGAACCTCGAGTGAGCACGGCGGGCGAGCGAAGCGAGCCAAGGCCCGTAGGGCCCGGCGCCGCGCGGAACGAGGGAGGCCGACGCGCTGGAGCGGCGCTCGGCACTGCGCGCCCAGGGAGGCCGAGAATGAGCACGGCGGGCGAGCGAAGCGAGCCAAGGCCCGTAGGGCCCGGCGCCGCGCGGAACGAGGGAGGCCGACGCGCTGGAGCGAGGCCGAGAATGACCGCCAAAACATGACCATCACCACGCGAAGCCCCGGTGCGTCCGGCTGCCTGTTCGTCGTCGCTGCGCCGTCCGGCGGCGGCAAGAGCAGCATGGTCAACGCGCTGCTCGAGCGCGAGCCCGGCATCCGGCTGTCGGTTTCGTACACGACCCGTCCGCCGCGTCCGGGCGAATCGGAGGGCCACCACTACCACTTCATCGACGTGCGCGAGTTCGAGAAGCTGCGGGCAGGCGGCGAATTTCTCGAATGCGCGTTTGTCCACGGCAACTGGTACGCTACATCGGCCACGTGGCTCAATGCGCAGGTCCGCGCCGGGCAGGACGTGCTGCTGGAGATCGACTGGCAAGGCGCCGCGCAGGTGCGCAAGCTGATCCCCGATTCGGTGCACATCTTCATCCTGCCGCCGTCGCGGGAGGCGCTGAAGGAGCGGCTCGAAAAACGCGCCCAGGATCCGCCCGCGGTGATCGAGCAGCGGCTCATTGCCGCACGCGACGAGATGCGCCACTGCGGTGAATTCGATTATGTTATTATGAATCAGGACTTTGCGCGGGCTGTCGACGACCTGTCCGCGATCGTGCGCGCAGCGCGCCTGACGGCGCCGCGGCAACAGATACGCCACGCAAAAGCGCTAGCCCAACTTCTTTCTTCCGACTTCTAAGGCTCACCATGGCACGCATCACGATCGACGACTGTCTCGCGAGAATTCCCAACCGCTTCGAGCTGACGCTCGCCGCGACGAACCGCGCGCGCCAGATCACGTCCGGCGCGGCACCGCTCGTCGAGCCCGACCGCGACAAGCCCACGGTCATCGCACTGCGCGAGCTCGCCCTCGGCAAGGTGGGCATCGAAATGCTGCACAAGATCGCGCCCACCCCCACGATCTAGCAGCGGGGACCGTCAAGCATGTCCGAGATCGCCGAATTCACGCGGCACCTCGGGCACTATCTGCTCTCGCCCGACATCGCGCTCGTCGAGCGCGCGTTCGAGTTTTCCGAGTCGGCGCATCGCGGCCAGTTCCGCAAGTCGGGCGAGCCGTTCATCACGCACCCCCTCGCCGTCGCCAGCATCCTGTCCGAGTGGCGGCTCGACGCCGAAGGCCTCGCCGCGGCGCTTCTGCACGACGTGATGGAGGACACCTCCGTCACGCGCGGCGAGATCGAGACGACGTTCGGCCGCCCCGTCGCGGCGATCGTCGACGGCCTGTCGAAGCTCGACCAGATCGAGTTTGCGACGCGCGAGGACGCGCAGGCCGAGAGCTTCCGCAAGATGCTGCTCGCGATGGCGCGCGACGTGCGCGTCATCCTGATCAAGCTCGCCGACCGCCTGCACAACATGCGCACGCTCGATGCGATGGCGCCCGGACATCGGCGGCGCATCGCGCGCGAGACGATCGACATCTACGCGCCGATCGCCAACCGGCTCGGCCTCAACGCGCTGTTCCTCGAGCTGCAGGACCTGTCGTTCAAGCACCTCTACCCGCTGCGCTACCGGATCCTCGCGCACGCGATCAAGACCGCGCGCGGCAACCGGCGCGAAGTGATGAACCGGCTGCTCGACGTGATTCGCGAAGGATTCGCGAAGGCCAACATCGCGGCCGTCGTCACCGGACGCGAGAAGACCGTCTATTCGGTCTACAAGAAGATGCGCGAGAAGCGCTACACGTTCTCGCAGGTGTTCGACATCTACGGCGTGCGCGTGCTCGTCGCGGACAAGTCGACGGCCTACGCGGCGCTCGGCGTCCTGCACGAGCTGTACAAGCCGATCCCCGGCAAGTTCAAGGACTACATCGCGATCCCGAAGGCGAACGGCTACCAGTCGCTGCACACGACGTTGTTCGGGCCGTTCGGCACGCCGCTCGAGGCGCAACTGCGCACGCACGACATGCACCGCGTGGCCGAAGCGGGTGTGGCCGCGCACTGGCTCTACAAGGCGGGCGGCCAGCTCGACCTCGCCGAGGCGCAGCGCGAAACGCACCGCTGGCTGCAAAGCCTGCTCGAGATCCAGTCGGAATCGCGCGACTCGAAGGAATTCCTCGAGCACGTGAAGGGCGACCTCTTCCCCGACGAGATCTACCTCTTCACGCCGAAGGGCAAGATCATGGCGCTGCCGCGCGGTGCGACCGCCGTCGACTTCGCGTACGGCGTGCATACCGACATCGGTCACCACTGCGTCGCCGCACGCATCAACTACGAGCTGCTGCCGTTGCGCACCGAGCTCAAGAACGGCGACCACGTCGAGATCCTGACGTCCCCCACCGCACGTCCGAATCCGTCGTGGCTGTCGTTCGTCACCACCGGCAAGGCGCGCTCGCGCATCCGCCATTACCTGAAGGGCCTGCAGCAGAAGGAGTCGGCGGCCCTCGGCGAGCGGCTTTTGAACCAGGCGCTCGCGACGCTCAACATCGAGCCCGAATCGATCACGTGGGACCGCTGGGAAGCGCTCGCCCGCGAATACGGATCGCGCACCCAGCTCGAGATCCTCGCCGACATCGGCGTCGGCAAGCGGTTGTCGTTCGTCGTTGCGCAGGCACTCACGCGCCAGCCCGGCAAGGCCGACGACCCGTCGCATCCGCCCGGCGGCGGGTCAGCCAAGCCGTCGGCGCTGACGCTGCGCGGCGTCGAGGGCGTGGCGATCCAGTATGCGAAGTGCTGCCGGCCCGTGCCCGGCGACGCGATCATCGGTCACTTCCGCAAGGGCCAGGGGCTGATCGTGCACCTGCGCGATTGCGTGACGCTGCGCAAGCACCGCTTCGACGGGGGCGAGCTCGTCGACGTCGAGTGGGCGTCCGACGTGCAGGGCGTGTTCGAATGCGGCCTGCGCGTGCTCGTCGCCGACCGGCGCGGCCTGCTTGCCGAGCTCGCCACCGCTGTCGGCAACGCCGATGCGAACATCGACACCGTGTCGATGGAGCGTCCCGACGGCAGCGACGTGGCGATGTTCTTCGGCGTGCAGGTGCGCGACCGGCGTCACCTCGCGCATGTCATGCGTGCGCTGCACCGGATACCCGACGTGCGGCGCGTGCAGCGCGCGCGCACCTGACCTGAAAGGCCGTTCGGTGCGCGGCCCGCCGGCTACGCGGGCTGTTTCGCCAGCAGCTGCTGCAGCTCGCCCGACTGGTACATCTCGCGCACGATGTCGCAGCCGCCGACGAACTCGCCGTCGACGTAGAGCTGCGGCACGGTCGGCCAGTTCGAGAATTCCTTGATGCCCTGGCGCAGGCCGTCGTCCTGCAGCACGTTGAACGACGCGTAGCTCGCGACGCCGCAGCGTTTCAGGATCTCGGCGACCGTGGCCGAAAATCCGCATTGCGGGAACTGCGGCGTGCCCTTCATGTAGAGGACGACGCGGTTCTGCGAGACCTGTTCCTTGATGGTGTCCTGGATGTCGCTCATGTTGGGCTCCGGGTGGGCGGTGGAATGACCGTAATTCTACCCAAGTGCCCTCGACGCGCTGGCGTTTCAAGTCGCGCAAGCGCTCGTCGCCTGGTGTCGCGCTACTCCGTCACCGCCCCGGTCAGTCGCTCTACTCCTTCACCGCCCCGGTCAGCCCCGAAACGTAGTACTCGACGAAGAACGAGTACAGGATCGCCACGGGCAGCGAGCCGAACAGCGCGCCGGCCATCAGCGCACCCCAGTGATAGACGTCGCCTTCGACGAGCTCCGTGACCACGCCGATCGGCACCGTCTTGACTTCCGACGACGAGATGAACGTGAGCGCGTAGATGAACTCGTTCCACGACAGCGTGAACGCGAAGATCCCCGCCGAGATGAGTCCCGGCACCGCGAGCGGCAGGATGATGCGCACGAGGATCTGCCAGCGGTTGGCGCCGTCGATCAGCGCGCACTCCTCGAGCTCGAGCGGGATCGACTTGAAGTAGCCCATCAGGAGCCACGTGCAGAACGGGATCAGAAACGTCGGGTACGTAAGGATCAGCGCGAGCCGCGTGTCGAACAGGTGCAGCTTGTACACCATCGCCGCGAGCGGGATGAACAGGATCGACGGCGGCACGAGGTACGCGAGGAAGATGCTCATTCCCACGTAGCGCGAGCCGCGAAAGCGCAGGCGCTCGATCGCGTATGCGGCGAGCACGCTGCAGGCGATCGACAGGAATGTCGACACGACCGATACGAGGATCGTGTTCCACAGCCAGTCGGGGTACGACGTCTCGAACAGCAGCTTGTGGATGTGCGCGAACGTCGGATGATGGACCCAGAACGGATTGCCTTCGCGCGACAGCAGCTCCTCGTTCGGCTTGAAGCTCGTGATCACCATCCAGTAGAACGGGAAGAGCAGCACGATCAGGAACACCGTGAGCGGCAGCCACACGGTCACGATTCGCCGCGGCAGCGACACGAGGTAGTTCATCCCCTGCGTGTCGGTGACGACCGGTGTCGCTACGCTCGCCACGGATGTCTCCCCACGCTTGCCGCCGTCGCCGCTGCGCTGTCCCCTGCGGGGAAGCGGCTCGCGCGCTCGGACGTCACGGTCGCGCTCATCTCAATCCTTCCCGCCCTGCTGCCATGCGCGCCGCTGCAGCCCGAAATACGAGACGAGGATCGCGGCCAGCAGGAACGGCACCATCGCGGTCGCGATCGCCGCGCCTTCGCCGAGGCTGCCGCCCGGGATCGCGCGCTGGAACGAGAGCGTCGCCATCAGGTGCGTCGCGTTGAGCGGGCCGCCGCGCGTCAGCACGTAGATGAGCTGGAAATCGGTGAACGTGAACAGTACCGAGAAAGTCATCACGACGGCGATGATCGGCGTCAGCAGCGGCAGCGTCACGTAGCGGAATTGCTGGAACGGCGACGCGCCGTCGAGACTCGCCGCCTCGTAATACGACGGCGATATCGTCTGCAGCCCGGCGAGCAGCGTGATCGCGACGAACGGCACGCCGCGCCAGATGTTGGCGGCGATCGTCGAGAAGCGCGCATTCCATGGGTCGCCGAGGAAATCGATGTAGCCGTGGATCAGGCCCATGCGCTGCAGCAGCCAGCTCACGATCGAGAACTGCGAATCGTAGATCCACCAGAACGCGATCGCCGACAGCGCGGTCGGCACGATGAACGGCAGCAACACGATGGCGCGCAGGAACGCCTTGAACGGCAGGTGCTGGTTCAGGATCAGCGCGAGCCACAGGCCGAGCCCGAACTTGATGACGCTCGCGACGACCGTGTAGAAAATCGTGTTGAATAGCGCGAGCCGGGTGACCGAGTCGTTCCACAGGAACTCGAAGTTGCCGAGCCCGATCCATTCGCCGGGCCGGCCGATCTTCGCGTCGGTAAAGCCGAGCCACGTGCCGAGCCCGAGCGGATACGTGAGGAAGACGAGCAGCAGGATCGCGGTGGGCGCGAGGAACAGCAGCCCCAGCGCGTTGCGATTGTCCTGCAGGCGGGTGACGAAGGAAGCCAAGGAAAGTGTGGCGATGCGAGAAGAACAACAGGGAGGGCGCAAGCGCACCCGATGCAATCACCGATGCGTGAAGAAGCTCCGATGCGAAACGCCGGCCGATCGTCGGTTCCGCGCGTTGAACGTCGCCCTGGCGACCGTCCAACGCGCGGAGGCATGACTTCGCACCGGCGAAGCGTCAGGCTACACGCGCACGCGGTTCCGGCGCGACGTCATACCTTGTAGTAGCGCTCCGCGCGCTTCTGCGCCCGCTCGGCCGCCTCCTTCGGCGACTTCGACCCGGACGCCGCTTCCGCCACCATGTTCACGACGATGAAGTCGGCGAGCGCCCCTGCCGACGCGTAGCCCATCTTGCCCGCATAGCCGGACGGCAGCATGTTCTTCATCGAATCGCGATACGGCGTGTGCTTGGGATCGACGGTCCAGATCGGATTCTTCTCGTAGTAGCGCAGCGCCGGGGTCACATAGCCGATGCCCGCCTGCACCCACGGGTCCATCTGCTCGGGCTCCATCATGAAGCGCAGGAACTCCTTCGCCGCCTTCGGGTACTTCGTGTACTTGAAGATCATCTGGTTGAAGAAGAGCTGGAACTCCGTCGGCTTGCCGACCGGGCCCACCGGCATGTTCGCGTGGTAGATGTCGGCCGCCATCTCCTTGACCTTCGGGTCCTGCGAGTTCTTGGCCGCGTAGTAGATCGAGATGCCGTTGTTCGTCAGCGAGATCTGGCCGTCGAGGAACGCCTTGTTGTTGTTCGGATCGAGCCACGACAGCGTGCCCGGCGCAAACGTCGCATAGAGCTCCTTCGCGTATTCGAGCGCCTTCAGCGTCTCGGGGCTGTCGATCACGACCTTGTTGTTCGTGTCGACGAGCTTGCCGCCGAACGACCATACGAGCCACTGGCACCAGGTGTTGGCGTCACCGGTCGCGTTGCCGAGGGCAAATGCCGGCGGCGTGCCCTTCTCCTTCAGCGCCTTGCACAGCTTCAGGAAGCCGTCGGTGTCTTTCGGGAAGCTGTCGAAACCGGCGGCCTTCATGTGGCTCTGCCGGTACACCATGCACACGCCCGCGACGCCGAGCGGCACGCCGATCCACTTCTTGCCGTCGGGACGCAGGTACGGGTCGCACACCGGATAGAAGCCGCCGAGCTTGCTGCCGAGGTAAGTGCAGACGTCGGTCACGTCGACGAGCTTGTCGGGATAGAGGTTGGCGTCGTCGTTGGTCGACAGGATGATGTCGGGACCGGCGCCGGTGTTCGCGGCGACCGCGGCCTTCGGCCGCACGTCTTCCCAGCCCTCGTTGTCGACGCGCACGTCGATGTGGTACTTGTCCTGGAACTTCTGGACGTTCTTCATGTACTGGTCGATGTCGCCCTGCACGAAGCGGCTCCAGCGCAGCACGCGAAGCTTGGCGCCCTTCTCCGGCGTGCTGTTCCACTGCTGCGCATTCGCGTCCTTGACGAAGATCATCGGACCGACCGCGGCACCCGCGGCCAGCCCTGCCGACGTCTGCAGGAATTTACGGCGCTTGAATTCACTCATTGCTCTCTCCTCCTTCTTGATTGTGATGTGCGAACGGTGTTCGCAGGCCTTGCATCCGAGGTCGCGTCAGGCAGCCAGCCGCACGCCCGTCGCCACGTCGAAAATATGTGCTCGCGCAAGATCGGGCACGAGCCCGATGCGGTCGCCGGCGCGACAGTCGACGCGGTCGCGCACGAGCGAGGTGACCTCCTGGCCGTTGAAGCGGCAAAAAAGCTGCGTGTCGGCGCCGGTCGGCTCGACGACGACGACCTCGGCGGGCAGCCCCTCGCCGCTTGCCACCGAGCAGTGCTCGGGCCGCATGCCATAGAGCACCGGTTGTCCCTCCGAGAGCCGCGCGCATGCGGGCATCGGCAGCCGCACGCCGCCCGCGAATTCGACGGCCGGCACGCCATTGCCGAGCCTTGCGACGCCGGGCACGAGATTCATCGCGGGCGAGCCGATGAAGCCGGCGACGAACGTGTTCGCCGGCGTGTCGTAGAGCGCGAGCGGGTCGCCGGACTGCTCGACGATGCCGTCGCGCATCACGACGATGCGATCGGCCATCGTCATCGCCTCTATCTGGTCGTGCGTCACGTAGATCGACGTCGTCTTCAGGCGCTGGTGCAGTTCCTTGATCTCGGTGCGCATCTGCACGCGGAGCTTCGCGTCGAGGTTCGACAGCGGCTCGTCGAACAGGAACACCTGCGGATCGCGCACGATGGCCCGGCCCATCGCCACGCGCTGTCGCTGGCCGCCCGAGAGCTGGCGCGGATAGCGGTCGAGATACGGCGTCAGCCCCAGGATTTCGCCCGCGCGTGCCACCCGCTGCGCGATGTCGGCGCTGCCGCGCTTCGCGAGCTTCAGCGCGAACGACATGTTGTCGCGCACGGTCATGTGCGGATAGAGCGCGTAATTCTGGAACACCATCGCGATGTCGCGCTCCTTCGGCCGCACGTTGTTGACGACCCTGCTGCCGATCGCGATTTCACCTTCGCTGATTTCCTCGAGTCCGGCGATCATGCGCAGCAGCGTCGACTTGCCGCATCCGGACGGTCCGACCAGGACGCAGAATTCGCCGTCGGCGATGGCGACGTCGACGCCGCGTATCACGTGCGTCTGCCCGAAGCGCTTGTGCACACCCGCAATCTTCACTGCCGCCATCGGTGAGCCCTCCCTGCTCGAGGCGGACCCACGGCTCGCTTCGTCCAATCCACCATCATCTTCCTGTCGCTCGCATCAGTTTCCCGGCGGCTTCCGCGTGCCCCGCACGACCGGATAATCGGGGCGCCCCGTGCGCCACCACGTCACGATGTTCTGCGCCGCCTTGCGTCGCAGCTCCTGTTCCGCCTCGATCGAATAGAACGCGGCATGCGGCGTCAGGATGACGCGCGGGTCGGCGCGCAGCGGCGAATCGGGCGCCACCGGCTCCTCGGGCAGCACGTCGAGCGCTGCGCCCCGCAGTATTCCAGCATCGAGGGCCGCGAGCAAATCGGCGACGTCGACGACGCCGCCGCGCGACGTGTTGACGAGCGTCATGTCGCGCTTCGCGGCGGCGAAGAAGCGCTTGTCGATCATCCCGCGCGTCGATGCGTCGAGCGGCGTGTGCAGCGAGACGATATCAGACTGCGCGGCGAGTTCGGCCAGCGACCGCGCGCGCTCGACGTACGCCGGAAAGTCGCCGTCGATCAGCAGCGGGTCGTAGGCGATCACGCGCTTCACGACGTTGCGTGCGACATGCGCCATCCGCTTGCCGATGCGACCGAGGCCGACGATGCCGAGCGTGAGCGACGCCGGGCGGCGCAACGTTCCGCCCGACAGGTAATGCCAGCGGCCGGCGTGCACGTCGGCGTCGTAGCGCACCACGTTGCGGATCGACGCGAGCGCGAGCGCGAGTGCGTGCGTCGCGACTTCGCCGACGCCGTAATCGGGCGAATTGGCCACCCACACGCCGTGCGCCTCGCAGGCGGCGGTGTCCACCGTATCGAATCCGGCACCGATGCGGCTCACGATTCCGAGCGACGGCGATGCCGCCACCACCGCTGCGGTGATCGGAGCGTACTGCAGCAGGATCGCGGCGCAGCCGCGCGCGGCGGCGATCACGTCGGCTTCGCTGCGGCATTGCGCGAGCTCGACCGGCAGGTCGGCGCGCGCGAAGATGTCGCGCTCGAGGTCGACGTCGGGAAAATCGTGATCGGCGAAAAGGACGCGGGACATCGGGTTGAAATCGGGTCGGAGACGACTTTCGACGGCAGTGCCGGTGCGAAAGGTAACAGGAAAGTCCGTCCGACCCTACTTGAGGCTAGCGTCGAGGGCTTAGAATCGGTCGCTTCGCGGCCAGCTTTCTGGAGAAGAGACGATGACGTTGTTGCGCACGACGATCGCCGGCAGCCTGCCGAAGCCGTCATGGCTTGCCGAGCCCGAGGCACTGTGGGCCGCATGGAAGCTCGACGGCGAAGCGCTGGCCGAAGGCAAGCGCGATGCGGTGCGGCTTGTGCTGCGCGACCAGGAACGTGCGGGCATCGACGTCGTCACCGACGGCGAGCAGACGCGGCGCCATTTCGTCACGACGTTCATCGAGGGCCTCGACGGCGTCGATTTCGAGCATCGCAAGACGGTTCGCATCCGCAACCGCTACGACGCGTCCGTGCCCGTGGTCGTCGGGCCCGTCGCCCGCCGCCACCCGATCTACGTCGACGACGCCGCGTTCCTGCGTGCGGAGACCGATCGTGCAGTCAAGTACACGCTGCCCGGTCCGATGACGATGGTCGACACGCTGTCCGACGCGCACTACGGCAGCCGCGAAAAGCTGGCCTGGGCGTTCGCCGAGATCCTGAACGAGGAAGCGCGCGCGATCGCCGCCGCCGGCGTCGACGTCATCCAGTTCGACGAGCCGGCCTTCAACGTCTATTTCGACGAGGTCCGCGACTGGGGCGTTGCGACGCTCGAACGGGCGGCCGAGGGGTTGCAGTGCACCAAGGCGGTGCACATTTGCTACGGCTACGGCATAAAGGCGAACATCGACTGGAAGAACTCGCTCGGCAGCGAGTGGCGCCAGTACGAGCAGACGTTCCCCAGGCTCGCCGCGTCGACCATCGACCAGGTGTCGCTCGAGTGCGCGCACTCGCACGTGCCGATCGAGCTCATCGGGCTGCTCGAAGGGAAGGACGTCCTCGTCGGCGCGATCGACGTCGCCACCGACCGGGTCGAGACGCCCGCGGAGGTCGCCGCCGTGATCCGGAGCGCCTTGCGCTTCGTTCCCGCCGATCGGCTGCTGCCCTGCACCAACTGCGGGATGGTGCCGCTCGCGCGGGCCGTCGCCCGGGACAAGCTGCGCGCGCTGGGCGAAGGCGCCGCGATCGTGCGGCGCGAATTGACGTCCTAACGCGCCATCCCGGTGCGCGCCGCCGGCAACCCGAATCCCGCGTCTGGCGCGGCTTCCGGCGCAACAGGAAACGGGCCGCCCGCCGGAAAGTTGTCGCTTTTTTGCGAAATCTGACGTATAGTGCCCGCCGTGTTTTGTTCCAAGCAGTAAAGGCATGCTCTGTACGACCGCCACGCAGTCGTTCGACCGCCGTACTTTCCTTGAGATCGAAACATCGGCCGGG
>Ga0207657_10000888_pt1 | contig 31632 bp, 27 predicted proteins | sample KBSC33metaG_FD_184316 | JGI IMG/M metagenome (GOLD analysis project Ga0207657, IMG submission 184316) | Corn rhizosphere microbial communities from Kellogg Biological Station, Michigan, USA - KBS C3-3 metaG (SPAdes) (version 2) | ecosystem: Host-associated > Plants > Roots > Rhizosphere > Soil ...
TGCTCGTCGTCGTCAATCATCCGCGCGACTGGCCCTTCGAGATCGCCGGCACGCGCATTGTCACCGCGCGCGACTACCTGACCGATCCCGCGTACAGCGAGAACCAGTCGGCACGCGTGCTGAACCTCTGCCGCACCGATCGCTACCAGGGCCGCGGCTATTACGTGTCGCTGCTCGCCGAGGCGCGCGGCCATCGGCCGCTGCCGGAGGTGAAGACGCTCGGCGACCTGCAGTCGAGCGAGCCGCCCGACCGGCTGCTCCCCGCCACGTTCGGCGAGCAACTGCAGCGTGCGCTGTCCGCGCACTGCGACGCGACGTTCGCCCTCGACGCATACTTCGGCCGCGACCCCGCGAAGCAGAACGACGGGCTCGCGCAACAGTTGTTCGCAGCACTTCGCATCCCGCTCCTGCGCGCGCATTTCCGGCACACGGGCGATCGCTGGCAGTTGCGCGACCTGTCGATCCTCGCCGTGACCGACATCGAACCGGCGCAGCGGCCGCTGATCGCCGAAGCGGCGCGCGATTACGTGACGCGCGCAAGCCGGCCGCGAGCGAAAGCGCCGGCAAGCGGCAAGCCGTCGATGGCGATCCTGTTCGACGCCGACGAGCCGCAGCCGCCATCCAACCCGGAGGCCATCGAGAAGCTTTGCGCGGCGGCGCGCGCGCTCGGGATGACGGCGTCGGTGATCGGCCGCGACGACATCGACCGGCTGCCGAAATTCGACGGTCTCCTGATACGCGACACGACCAACGTCAACCACTACACGTACCAGTTCGCGCGGCGTGCTGCCGCCGAGGGCCTCGTCGTCGTCGACGATCCCGATTCGATCCTGAAGTGCACGAACAAGGTCTACCTGAACGAGCTGCTGTCGCGCCATCGCGTGCCGGTGCCGAAGACGCTGATGGTCCACCGCGACAACGTCGACCAGATCGTGCCGCTGCTCGGGCTGCCGTGCATCCTGAAGCAGCCGGACAGCGCGTTCTCGCTCGGCGTTGCGAAGGTCGAAACCGCCGATGCCGTGCAGGACGCCCTCGCATGGCTGTTCACGAAATCGGATCTCCTCGTCGCCCAGGAATGGCTGCCCACCGCGTTCGACTGGCGCGTCGGCGTCTACGACCGGCGCCCGCTCTACGTCTGCAAGTACTTCATGGCCCCCGGTCACTGGCAGGTGGTGAAACGGGAATCGGGCCGCACGCTCGAAGGATCGACACAGGCGCTTTCGGTGGGCGAGGCCCCGGAGATCGTCGTGCGAACCGCCGTGCGCGCGGCGAACCTGATCGGCGACGGACTCTATGGCGTCGACCTCAAACAGGACGGCCGGCAATGCTACGTGATGGAAGTCAACGACAACCCGAATCTCGACACGGGCAACGAGGACGGCGTGCTGAAGGACGCGCTGTACCGCGAGGTGATGGGCGTCTTCCTGCGCCGGATCCGCGAGCGCGGGCGCACGACGACGTCCTGAGCGCCATCGCTGCCGCGCGGGCGCCGATCGCGGCGTTCGATGCGTACGGCATCGAGCTCGAATACATGATCGTCGACCGCGAGTCGCTTGCGGTGCGGCCGATCGCGGATCGGCTGCTGAAGGAGCTCGCCGGCGCGCGGGGGCCCGACGCCGACGCCGCCCCGGCGGCGGTGGAATGGTCGAACGAGCTGGTGCGCCACGTCGTCGAGATCAAGAATCCGCTCCCGGTGAGTGACCTCGCATCGCTTCCTGTCCCGTTTCACGACGAAATACGCGGCGCGAATCGCGTGCTGGCGCGGGCGAACGCGCGGCTCATGCCCACGGCGATGCACCCGTGGATGAACCCGCGGCGCGAGACGTGGCTGTGGGACGGCGACATCTATCGCACGTACGATCGCATCTACGATTGCCGGCGTCACGGCTGGGCAAACCTGCAGAGCATGCACATCAACCTGCCGTTCGGCGACGACGGCGAGTTCGCGCGGCTCCATGCGGCGATCAGGCTCGTGCTGCCGCTCCTTCCCGCCCTCGCGGCGAGCTCGCCGATCGCCGATGCTGCGCCGACCGGGTCGCTCGACTCGCGGCTCGAAGCCTACCGCCGGATCTGCGCGATCACTCCGCACGTCGGCGCCAGCGTGATTCCCGAAACCGTCGAAACGCGAGCCGAGTACGAGGCGAAGATCCTGCGGCCGATGTACACCGAGATCGCGCCGCACGACCCCGATGGCGTGCTGCGGCACGAGTGGCTCAATTCGCGCGGCGCCATCGCACGGTTCGATCGCTGCGCGATCGAGATCCGGGTCGTCGACGTGCAGGAATGTCCGCAGGCCGACGTCGCCATCGCGGCAGCGACGTCGGCGGTCGTCAGATCCCTGTACGACGAGCACTACGCACCGCTCGACGAGCAGCAGGCGATCGGCACCGAGGTGCTGTACGACGTGCTGCTCGCATGTATTCGTGACGCCGATGCTGCCGTGCTCGACGATGTCGAATATCTGCACGCGCTCGGCGTGCCGACGTCGCGCTGCGTCGCGCGTGATGTCTGGTGCTCGCTGCTTGCCGATGCCGACGACGCGCATGCGTGGTGGCGACCGGTGATCGACGTGATCCTGCGCGACGGCCCGCTCGCGCGGCGGATCCTGCGCGCGGCCGGAAGCCGCCCTGACCGCGACCGGTTGCGGGTGATTTACGGCGCGCTCTGCCAGTGCCTCGAAGACGGGCGGATGTTCGCCTAGCGGCAAGGCGAATGTCGCGCGGCACAGGCAGCGTCTTTCTCGTCACTTGCGAGCATGGCGGCAACGACATTCCGCACGAGTTCGCCGGGCTGTTTCGCGGCCAGCGGCGACTGCTCGATTCGCATCGCGGCTACGACCCGGGCGCGCTCGACACGGCGCATGATCTGGCGCAGGCACTCGGCGCCACGCTGGTCGTCGCCACCGTGAGCCGGCTTCTCGTCGAGCTCAACCGCTCGCCGGGCCGGCAGTTTCGCAACTCGCCGGTCATGCGCGCCGTGAGAAAGGACACCCGCGACGACATCTGCCGTCGTTACTACCTGCCGTACCGGCTCGAAGTGGAACGCTTCGTCGCGCGGGCGATCGCCGGGCGAAAGCGCGTCGTGCACGTCTCGTCGCACAGCTTCACGCCGCGGCTCGACGGCGACGTCCGGCGCGCCGACGTGGGCCTGCTCTACGACCCCGGGCGGCGAAACGAGCGCGAGCTTTGCCTGCGCTGGCAGCGGGCGCTGGCGCGGCGCAGGCCGCAATGGATCGTGCGGCGCAACTATCCGTATCGCGGACGAAGCGATGGGCTCACCTCGTACCTGCGCAGGCGCTTCGGCGACGACGCGTATGCAGGCATCGAGCTCGAAGTGAACCAGAAGCACGCGCGAAGCGGCGCCGTGCCGAGCGCGGATCGCACGGCGATCGCGCATGCGCTGTGTGACGCCCTCGGGCGCATATCACCCGACGTCGTCAGCGCTTGAGATGCTGGCCGAAAAAGGCGAGCGTGCGCGACCACGCGAGCTTCGCGGCGGCGTCGTCGTAGCGCGGCGTCGTATCGTTGTGGAATCCGTGCTCGACGTTCGGGTACGTGTATTCCTGATAGCGGACGTGGTTGCGGTCGAGCGCTTCCTTCCACGCCGGCCACCCGGCGTCGATGCGCTGATCGCGCCCGGCGTAGTGAATGAGCAGCGGCGCCTTGATCTTCGCGGTATCGGCGGCGCTCGGCTGCGCGCCGTAGAACGGCACCGCCGCGGCGAGATCGGGAAAGCGCACCGCCATCATGTTGACGATGCCGCCGCCGAAGCAGAAGCCGACGGCGCCGACGCTGCCGTTGCATTCGGGATGCGACTCGAGGAACGGAACGGCGGCGAGGAGATCTTCGGTGCGCTTTGCAGGATCGAGCCTCGCGAAAAGCCTTGCCGCCTTTTCGTCGTCGCCCGGGTAACCGCCGAGCGGAGTCAGGGCGTCGGGTGCGAAGGCGAGGTAATTTTCCACCGCGAGCCGTCGCGCGACATCCTCGATGTACGGGTTGAGACCGCGGTTTTCGTGGATGACGACGATTCCCGGCAGCCTTGCCGAAGCCTTCGCCGGACGCACCAGGTAGCCGCGCATCGTGCCCGAGCCTTTCGGCGACGGATACGGCACGTATTCGGCGTGGATTCGCGTGTCGTCCTTGGGGACTTGCTGCGCGAGCGCGTAGTTCGGCCGCAGGCTTTCCAGCATCGCGGCCGCGGTCATGCCGCCGACGGCGAATTTCGCCGCCCGATCGAGAAATTCGCGCCGGCCGATTTCGCCGTGCACGTAGCCGTCGAAGATCGTCAGCACTTCGCGCGGAAAATCGCTGGCCTTCATTCGATCCATCGTATCGCCTCCGATTGAAACCGACGCAGGATCAGAGACGACTTTCGGCGCGTTCGTTCCGTGCATGAGCTCGGACGACGGTAATTCGTCTCCGACCCTGCTTGTCGCTACTTTTCGGCCGGCAGCACGATCGCATCTTCGGGGGCGAACGCGACGCCTGCGCTCGCACCGCGCGCGAGCGGCGCGTGCACGCCGGCGTCGAACACGAGCAACTCGCCCCACGGCGTGGCGAGCACGTATTCGATGCGACTGCCGAGATACGCGGCACGCCGGCACTCGGCCGGCAGGAGGCCGCGACCGGCGGCCGTCAACTGCAACCGGTGCGGACGCACGGCGAGCGTCGCCGGGCCGGCCGGCACGCCGTCGGCATGCACCGGCGCACTCACGTTGTTCGCGCGAAACGACGCTCCGCCCGCGGCCTGGACGACCTCTCCGCTGACGAGGTTCGCGTCGCCGATGAAGTCGGCCAGGAAGCGGCTCGTCGGCGCCTCGTAGAGCTCGACCGGCGTGCCCTGCTGTGCGATCTTTCCCCGGTCCATCACGATCACCTGGTCGGACACGGCGAGCGCCTCCTCCTGGTCGTGCGTGACGTAGATGACCGTGAGATCGAGCGACTGCTGCAGCTCGCGGATCTCCTGGCGCACGCGCCGGCGCAGCTTGGCGTCGAGGTTCGACAGCGGCTCGTCGAACAGCAGCACCGCCGGCTCGAGCACCAGCGAACGCGCAACGGCGACACGCTGCTGCTGGCCGCCGGACAGCTCGGACGGGAGCCGCTGCTCGAGTCCGGCAAGTCCGAGCATCGCGAGCTTCGCATGCGCGAGCTCGCGCGCCTTCGCCTTGCTCGCGCCCGTGGAGAGCGGGCCGTAGCACACGTTCTCGAGCACGCTCATGTGCGGGAACAGTGCATACGACTGGAACACCATGCTGACGTCGCGCTCGTTCGCCGCGCGATGGGTGACGTCGACGCCGCCGATCAGGATCCGTCCGCTCGTCACCGGCTCGAGTCCCGCCACCATGCGCAACGTCGTCGTCTTGCCGCAGCCCGAAGGGCCCAGGAGCGTCACGAGCTGTCCGGGCCGCACCTCGAACGACACGTCGTCGACCGCGGTGACTTCGTTGTAGCGCTTGCTGACGCCGGCGAAGACGACGCCGCCCGTAACGTTGCTCATCGCATCCCTTCCAGCCTTCATTGTGGCGCGACCACGACGGCCGCCGCACGCCGACCGAGGCGCGCCTCACCCACGAAGCGCTGCATGCCGAGCAGCACCGCGAGCATGAACAGCATCAGCACCGTCGAGTAGACGATGGCCAGCGGATACTCGCCGGCCTCGACGCGGTTGATGATGTAGACCGTCGACAGGTTGTACTTCGCTGTCGCGAGGAAGATCACCGCCGACACCGCGGTCATGGCGCGCGTGAAGCTGAACACAAGCGTGACGAGGATCGCCGAGCGCAACAGCGGCATCACGATGCGGGTCAGCGTTCGCCACGTGGAAGCGCGCAGCGTCGCCGACGCCTCGTCCAGCGTGCGGTCGATCTGCGCCAGCGACGCGACGCCCGAGCGCACGCCGACCGGCATGTTGCGGAACACGAAGCACAGCACGAGGATCGCCATGCCGCCGGTCAGCTCGAGCGGCGCGATGTTGAAGGCGACGATGTACGACACGCCGATGACGGTGCCGGGCACGGCGAAGCTCACGAGCGTCAGGAACTCGAACGCGCGCCGCCCTGCGAAGCGATGGCGCGTGATGACATAGGCTGACAACAGGCCGACGAGTGCGGTGAGCGGAGCTGCGACGAGCGCCACCTCGATCGTCGTGAACAGGCTGTCCCATGCCGAACCGCTGAAGAGCAGGCCGCGCGCCGCCCACTCGAGGCGGAAGCCGTCGAGGAAGTGGCGGAACGACGGCGTCATGTCGCCGCGGCCGATGTCGCGCACGAATCCGCCGGTCAGGATCACCGCGTAGCACATGAGCGTGAACACGATGAACGCCGCCGCGATCCAGAAGCAGGCGACCCACAGGCGGCGCGGCAGTGCCGCAGGCGCGCCGCCGTCGCCCTTGCCGCTCACCGTCACGTACGACGCGCGGCCGACCCAGCGCTGCTGCAGCACGAATGCGATGAGCGTCAGCGCAAGCAGCACGATCGCGAGTACCGCGGCACGGCCCGCGTCGTACTGCGCGCCGGCGACGGCGAAGAAGATCTTCGTCGAAAGGACTTCGAAATTGCCGGCGAGCACGATCGGATTGCCGAAATCGGCGAGGCTTTCGACGAACGCCAGCAGGAACGCATTCGCAAGTGCCGGACGCAGCAGCGGCCAGGTGACGGTGCGGAACACGCGTCCCGGCGTGCCGCGCAGCGTCTGCGCCGCTTCCTCGAGCGCGGGGCTGATCGCGTGCAGCGCGCCGTGCAGCAGCATGAACGAGATCGGCGTGAACGTGATGAGCTGCGCGATCGCCACGCCGGGCAGGCCGTAGATCCAGCGCGAGCGGGGAATGCCGAGCACGCCGAGCCAGCTCGTGATGAGTCCGGTGCGGCCGAACAGCACGACGAGTGCAAGTGCGACGACGAACGGCGGCGTGATCACCGGCAGCACCGACATCAGCTTCAGCACGCCGGCGTAGCGCTGCCCGCCGCGCTGCACGACGAGCGCGAGTGCGAGGCCCAGCAGCGTCGACAGCAGCCCGACGATCGTCGCGAGCAGCGCCGAGTTGATCGCGACACCGCAGCGGGTTCCTCCGCCGAGGCAGCCGAGTCCCCAGATATCGCTCGTCAGCAGACGCTCGCCGACGAGCTGCGGCGCGAAATGGCCGCGTGAATCCTGCACGGCGGACGTGAGCGCGCTGCCGATCGGATAGAAGATGAAGAGGACGAGCAGCAGGCCGATCGTGACGACGATCGTGGCGATCGTCGCATTTCCGGCGAAGAGGCCGGCGCGACCGAGTGCACGCGCGAGGCACACGGTGACTGCGGCAAGGGCAACGGTGGCGCCAATGCCGAACGGCGGACCGGCGACGCCGGCCATGAAGCCCTGCGCGAATGTCCATGCGAGTGCGGCCGCAGCGAAGAGCGCGGTGAGCCGCGTCGAGCCGAACCATGCGCAGGCGAGCGTCGCGATCATCGCGACCAGCACCGGAAGAAGCGCCGGCGCAGCGGCGTAATGCGGCCACTTCGTCAGTCCTGCGCCGGATGCGAGTCGCAGCGCGGACGCGCTGCCATCCATCGCCCATGGCAGCAGCAACAGCGCGGCGAGCGCCACCGCCGCGAACAGCGTCGTCGTCAGATCCCTCGGCGCGCGGGGCGCGTGCGCTGCGGGAAGCGCCGCCGAGGGAAGCGACGTGGCCACTACTTCGGCAGCGTCGAGACCTCCTTGTCCCAGCGTGTGAGGAGGCGCGTACGCTCGGCCGACGAGCCGTACTTGGCGAAGTCGTAATTGATGAGCTTGATGTCGGAAAACTTCGGCGCGAGCGGCGACACCGGCGCGCTCTTGTTCGACGGAAGCTGATACGAGACCTTCGCCTCGAGGCCGATGGCCTGCGCCTCCGGCGTCAGCGCCCAGTCGTACCACTTCTTCGCATTCGCCATGTTCTTCGCGCCCTTGATGATGCTCATGCTGCCGATCTCGTAGCCGGTGCCCTCGCACGGCGACACGATCTTGAGCGGCGCGCCGCCGAGGATCTGGTACAGCGCGTCATGCTGGAACACGATGCCGACCATCGTCTCGCCGGTGGCCGCGGCACGCGCGGGTGCCGCACCCGACTTCGTGTATTGATTGACGTTCTTGTGCAGCGCCTTCAGGTAGTCGAATGCCTTGTCCTCGCCCATGATCTGCACGAGCGTCGCGAGCATGTTGTACGACGTGCCCGACGAGTTCGGATTGGCGACCTGCACCTCGTCCTTGAATTGCGGCTTGACGAGATCGGCCCAGCACTTGGGCTCGGGGACGTTCTTCTTCTTCAGAAGCTCGGTGTTGTACGTATAGCCGAGCGCTCCCGCGTAGATGCCGACCGTGCGGTACTTCGACTCCTCGGCCTGGCGCACCGCCCAGTCCTGCAGCTGTGCGAGCATCGGCGACTTGTAGGGCTCGGTGAGGCCTTCCTCGGCCGCCTGCAGATGCGGGTCACCGGTGCCGCCCCACCAGATGTCGCCGCGCGGGTTCGCCGATTCGGCCTTGATCTGTGCGTAGAACTCGCCGGCGCTCTTGCGCGTCATCAGCACCTTGATGCCGAATTTCTTCTCGAACGCCGCCACCATCGGCCGGCACCATTCCTCCTGCACCGTGCAGTAGACGACGAGCTCGCCCTGGGCGGCAGCGGCGAGCGGCACCGCCAGGAGCAACGCAGGCAACAGGGCCCGCAGGAACGCCGACATGCGCATGTTTCCTCCGATTCCGATAGTGCGGCGGGGGACAATCCCCGCGCTCGGTCGGCGAGTGTAGCGCAATTAAAGCGATTTCAGATATTGGACGAGATCGGCGATCTGGTTGTCGGGCAGCCCGAGCGACTTGCGCTGATTGTAGGTTCGCACGACATCCTCGAGCGTCGCGGCGCTGCCGTTGTGGAAATACGGCGCGTGCTGCCACAGCCCGTGCAGCGGCGCGGTCCGGTATTGCTTCGTGGCACTGCGCGACGCATAGCTCGGCGCGCCGTTCGGCTCGGGCTCGCTGACGACATCGGTCGGCGGATGCAGCCGCAGGTTCGCGTCGGTGAGCGCGTCGCCGCTGTGGCATGTCGCGCAGGTGGCGGCGCCGTTGAACAGCGCCTTGCCGCGTTCCGCCGCAACGGGATCGAAACTGCCCGCGGGTGGCGGAGGTGCGGCGAGCGACAACTGGTAGGCCTGCAGCGCGGGCAGCTTCGCCGTGATGAGATCGTCGGTGCCGTTGGTCACGTTCACGCCGGTGCGCCGATCGGAAAAGCTGCCGTGGCCGCCCATCTGCGTCACGCCGACGTAGCGATTCCAGTACGCGATGTCGTCACCGTCGCCGGTCGACGTGATCCTGTGGATCCCCGCGAGACCGTACGCGGGCGGAATCACCTGCGGTCCGTTCAATCCGTCCTGATTGAAGCGCGGATCGTATTTGCCCGGACCCCAGCTCTTGTAGACGGCCTTGCTGGCGGCCGGTAGCGCGGGCGACAGCGCGATGATGGCGCCGGGATCGAGGTCGCGATTGGGCCAGCCGTCGAGACGCTTGCCGATTCCGGGCGCGAACGAATTGTCGACGGTCGAATGACATAGCGCACACGTAATGCCGACGCGCGTCAGCGTGTCGTGTCCGTTGACTGTCTCGACCGTACCTTTGACACCGACCACCGCGTCGAGCTTCAGCAGCGCGATCGTCGTGGCGGGACTCTTCAAGTCGATGCTGCCGTCCTGGATGCCGGCGACGACGGCCGCGGGCAGCGCATCGGCGTCGACCTTGAGGCCGACCGACAGCGCGGTCGTCGGGTCCACCGCCGCGCTGATCACTTCATGCATGCGCAGCGTATCGGTCCACTGCGTTTCGTCACCGAACGTGTCGAAACGAAAGATCTGCTTGCCCTTCGCGATGAGTGCAGGATCGGTCGTCTGCGTATCGTTTGGCGATGAACCGCCGCCGCATGCGCTGACGAGCACCGCCGCCGCGCAGGCGAGCGCGTAGCCGATCGATCTTCCGCGGAACGCGAATGCGCGACAACGAGCTTCGATCGCGGCGACTCGCGAAAAACGCGCGAGCGTTCCCTTGGCGTACGTTGGACGTGCCATCCGTTGCTCCGTTGGGCAGTGCGGGCGACGAGGCGCTGCGCAATGCAGCGTGCATCGCATGCGGTAATCGGCCCATTGGATGACGCGCCGGAGCGCGGCGTTCCCGCGCGGCTAGTCGCGGAGGCGAAACGCGGAGGCGAGCAGTTCGTACGATCGCTGGCGCGCGTCCGGATCGTGCGTCCACGTGACGACGACGATCTCGTCGAGCGCGAAATGCCGCGCGAGTCGGGTGAGGTGTTCGGCGACGGCGATACCGGTGCCCACGATCGCCTTGCGGCGCAGCGCGTCGATCGTCGCGCGCTCGCTATCGGTGTACGGATACGCGTCGGCGAATTCGGGCGTCACGAGCGGCTTGCGCAAACCCTTCTCGAAGCCGACGCGCCAGAACTCGCGCGTTTTCAGAAGGTGCCGCGCGCGGGCTTCGGTGTCGGCCGCAAGCGCCCATACGCAGATCGTCGCTTGCGGGACCGGATGCCGCGCACTGGGGCGATAGTTGCGCCGGTAAAGCGCGAGTGCCTCTTCGGTGCCGCGGCCTTCGGTGAAGAAATAGGCGTACGCGTACGGAAGCCCGAAATGCGCGGCGAGCTGCGCGCCATAGTCGGAGCTCCCCAGGATCCACAGTTCGGGATACGTCGGCCCGCGGGGATTGGCGCTGATCGCCGCGAACGGATGGCCGTCGTCGAGCGGCTCGCCGCACACCCACGCGCGAAGCTCGTGCACCTGGCGCGGGAAATCCTCGGCCGCGTTCGAATACGGATTGAGCGCAAGTGCCGTAAGGCGATCCGAGCCGGGTGCGCGCCCGACGCCGAGGTCGATGCGTCCGGGCGCGATCGCTTCCAGCACGCGAAACTGCTCGGCGACTTTCAACGCCGAATAATGCGGCAGCATGACGCCCGCGCTGCCGACACGAATGCGCGATGTCGTCGCAGCGATCGCGGCCATCAGCACTTCGGGGGCGGTGCCGACGATGCTGTCGCTGCTGTGATGCTCCGACACCCAGTAGCGGTGATAGCCGAGCGCCTCGCAATGGCGCGCGAGCGCGAGTGTCTCCTGGATCGCGACGTGCTGGCTCGCGCCTTCGGCCGCCGTCGACTGGTCGAGAACGGAGAGCTTCAGGGTGTGAGCACGACCTTGACGCAGTCGTCCTGCTTCTTCGCGAACATCGCGTAGCCGTCGGGTGCGTCGTCGAGGCGCATGCGATGCGTGACGACGAAGCCCGGATCGATCTCGCCGTTCTCGATGCGCGCCAGCAGCGGCTTCATGTAGCGCTGCACGTGGCACTGCCCGGTCTTCATCGTGAGCGAGCGATTCATGAACGAGCCGATCGGGAACTTGTCGATGAATCCGCCGTAGACGCCGATGACCGAAACCGTGCCGCCGTTGCGGCACGCCAGGATCGCCTGGCGCAGTGCGAGCGGACGATCCGACTCGAGCATCAGCGCCTGCTTGAAGCGATCGTACGCGTACATGATACCGGGCGCGTGCGCTTCGGTACCTACCGCATCGATGCATGCGTCGGGACCCACGCCGCCGGTGAGCTCGTTCAGCGTGTCGAGCACGTCCTGGTCCTCGTAATTGATCGTGTCGGTGGCGCCGGCCTTGTTCGCGGCCAGCGCGAGGCGCTCGGGCACGCGATCGATCGCGATGATGCGCTCGGCACCCAGCAGCCGGGCACTCGCGATCGCGAACTGGCCGACCGGACCGCAGCCCCAGACGGCAATCGTGTCTCCCGGCGTGATGTCGCACATCTCGGCCGCCATATATCCGGTCGGAAACACGTCGGAAAGGAACAGCGCCTGCTCGTCGTTCATGCCACCCGGCACCTTGAGTGGCCCCACGTCGGCGAACGGCACGCGCGCGTATTCGGCCTGGCCGCCCGCGAATCCGCCGAGCATGTGCGAGTAGCCGAAGATGCCGGCCGGCGAATGTCCGAGCAGCTTCTCCGCCATCCATGCATTCGGATTCGAGTTCTCGCACAGCGAGTAGGCCTGCGCCTCGCAGGCGCCGCACTTGCCGCATGCAATGGGGAACGGAACGACGACGCGGTCGCCGACCTTCAGGTTCTTCACCTCGCGGCCGACATCGACGACCTCGCCCATGAACTCGTGTCCCATGATGTCGCCCTTCTTCATCGTGGGAATGAAGCCGTTGTAAAGATGCAGGTCGGATCCGCAGATCGCGGTGGAGGTGATGCGCACGATCGCGTCGCGCTGATTCAGGATGACGGGGTCGGGCACGCTGTCGACCCGCATGTCATGCTTGCCGTGCCAGCAGGTTGCTTTCATCGTGGTTGTCCCCCTGCAGGTTGTCCGGGATGCTGCTTCACGTCGCCGATGCCGTACGGGCTGCCGTCGGAGCGCACGATTTCGCCGGTCTCGACGATCTGCTTGAAGCGGTGCAGGTCGTCGTAGATCTGCTGCTCCGGTGATTCATTGAAGAGCATGGCGGCAAGCCTGCCCGCCCGGCCGCCGGGCGGCCGGTACACCACGTCGACGCGCACGATGGTGCCGCGATTGCCGGGTCGCGGCTCGAAGCGCACGCTGCCGCGGTTCTCGACGTCGGCCCCCTCGAGCGACTGCCACGCAATGAGCTCGTTCGGCGTATCCGCGGTGATGCGTGCGTCCCATTCGACGGTGGTACCCGCCGGGCCATCGACCACCCAGTGCGAGACGCCGGGGCCCGTGTTGCGCACCGAATTCACGTGATACATGAAACGCGGAAAGTTCTCGAACTCGCGCCAGAACGCATACAACTCGTGCGGGGGGCGATTGACGACGACGCTTCGCGTCATCCGGATGCCCTCCTCGCCGCGCCGATCGCGCGTCAATCCGCGGGCGCAATAAAGATCGAGTGCGGTGACACCGAGCACGCCCGCGGCCGCGACAGCGACACCGCCCTTGTTCATCCGCGGCGACGCGCCGGCCGCCGCGAGCGTCGCGATGTCGACCGCATCGCCCGCCACGCGCGCCCAGACCGCCGCAGCGGGCCGGGTTCCCTGGCCGAAGATCATCAGCCCGCTTGCGAGCTCGCGCAGTCCGTACAGGCGGATGAGGTTCGTGTATTTGCCGTCACCGCCGACAAGTCGCGAAATGAGCCGCGGGGCGAGCATTTCGGCCAGGCCGAGCGAGACGCTGAACCACGCGAGCGCGTGGGCGAGGCGCTCGGCGCTCGCCTCGCCCAGGGGTCGCGATTCGCGGTGGCTGCCATGAGCGGCAGGGCGCGTGCGGCGCATCACTTCGGGCGCCGCATCCTCCTGCGGCCAGCGGGAACGGTAGTCGGTTTCCTGCATGTCGATCTCCTCTTCCGAATGCACGAGCGCCCGCGATCGTCGCGCGACGGTGGCCGCGCGACGATTGCCGATCGGCAAGAAGTTCCGGCGCGTTGGTGAATTGGCTGGGCTCGCGAAGCCCGGTGCGTGCCGTGCATGCGTGTTGAGACACGCATGTCGTGCCATCGTTGCCGCAAACGTGCGGCGGCGCCGCTCAGCGGACCGACATCATCACCGGAGCGTGATCGCTGGTTCCTACGTCGGCGAGGACCTTGCAGTCGGCGGCGCGATCGGCGATCGCGTGCGACGCGAGGATGTAATCGATGCGCCAGCCGATGTTGCGCTGGCGCATGTTGCGCCACGGCGGCCACCACGAGAACATGGCTTCGTCGCCGGGATGCAGCGCCCGCGCGACATCGACGAAATGCGTGCCGAGCAGCCGGTCGAAAAGCGCGCGTTCCTCGGGCCGCTGCCCGATCACGCCTGCCTTGCGCTCGCGCGGATGCACGTCGATGTCCGCGTGCGCGACGTTGAGATCACCGCACAACACCAGCGCGCGTCCTTCGGCGTGCAGCCGCGCCGCCCAGTCGGCGAGGTTCGACAGGAACGTGATCTTCGCCTGATAGTCCTTGCCGCCGTTGGGCACGTAAACCGATGCGACGACGAGATCGCCAAGCTCGACCTGGACGATGCGCGATTCCATGTCGAAACCGGGGTGCGTGAACGCGGGCGCATCGGCGTGCAACGCCTTGTTGACGTGCAGCGACACGCCGGAGTAGCCACGCATGCCGTGCCAGTACACGTGGTAATCGGCGTGTCCGCAGCGCTCGGGAATCTGTGCCGGTTCGGCCTTCAGCTCCTGCAGGCACACGACGTCGGGACGGTCGCGGCCGAGCCAGTCGCAAAACTGCGCTTCGCGGGCGCGAATGCCGTTGACGTTCCAAGTCGCGACTAGCATCGTGTGCCCGCGCGGCCCCGCGGTCTAGCGCTTGCGCGCGAGCGTCAGCCCGTCGCCGAGCGGCAGCAGCGACACATCGATGCGCTCGTCGCGGTGCAGCTTGTCGTTCAGCGCCTGCAGCGCCGCGGTGTCGGCCGTCGTGGCCGGGCGCGCGACGGCGCCGCTCCACAGCACGTTGTCGATCGCGATCAGGCCGCCCGGGCGCACCAGTGCAAGACAGCGCTCGTAGTAATCGTCGTACCCGGTCTTGTCGGCGTCGATGAACGCGAAGTCGAATGCGTTCGCGTCTCCGTTGGCAAGGCGCGCGTCGAGCGTCGAGCGCGCGGGCGCGAGCGTGAGGTGGATCTTGTGCGCAACGCCGGCCGCTTCCCAGTACGGCTTGCCGATGCGCGTGTACTCGTCGCTCACGTCGCAGGCGAGGACGTAGCCGTCGGCAGGAAGCGCCAGGGCGACGCTGAGTGCGCTGTAGCCGGTGAAAACGCCGATCTCGATCGTGCGCCGCGCACCGATCAGCCGCACGAGCAGCGCCATGAACTGGCCCTGCTCCGGCCCGATCTGCATGGCGGCGTGCGGATGCGCCTTCGTCGCTTCGCGCAATGCGGTTTGTGCCGGATGCTCGCGCAGCGAATGCGCCAGCACATAGGCGTACAACGAATCGTCGAGATTCAGCGTGCGGTTCGCCATGGATTCCCCGGAAGGCAAACGCGGTGCGATGCGCCACGAAGGCGCGTCCACCGCGCAGGTTGAAGTGCGCTCGCCTCTAGCGTCGCATGCGGCCCGCGATGTTCGCCATCGCGATCGTGAGCGCGGCCGCACCAAGCCGCTTCACGAGATCGGGATGCTGGGCGTAGAAGTTGCCGAGTGCGTCGAAGATGCCGGACCCATGCTGCTCGGCATGATTCGCGAGATCCTGCACTTGCGATGGCGAGATCTGCGAAGCCTGCTGCGGCGTCACCTGCGGCGTACCACCGCCGGTCAGCTGCCCGAGCAGTCCGCCGAGCGCCCCGCCGCCGAGCGATGACAGCGCGCCGCCGCCCAGCGACGACAGCGCGCCCTGCGGCAGCGAAGCGAGTATCTGGTTCAGCATTCCCGCCTGCTGATCCGGACTGGCCTTCGAATACACGTCACCGACCATCTGCCCGAGCGGCGGCGTGGCGTCCGAGCGCAGCGCATCCGAGATGCCCTGGCCCAGCACCTCGGGCGGCGCATGCTGTGCGACCTGGTCGAAATGTTGCTCCGCGCCGGGCGCCGCCTGGCCCGCCGGCACGTTCAGATACTTCTGCAGCAGTCCTCCGAGATCGAACGCCATGCGGCCTCCTCAGTCTACGGCTTGTACCACGCGGGAAATTCCTTCTTGAGCTCGGCGAGCTTCGGCAGGTCGTTGTAGACGATGTACGGCTGGTCGGGATGCAGCGCCAGGTAGTTCTGATGATAATCCTCGGCCGGGTAGAACTTGTCGAGCGGCACGACCTGCGTGACGATCGGCTTGCCGAACGTCTTGGCGGCGTCGAGCTGCGCGATGTAGCGCTCCGCGAGATCCTTCTGCTGCGCATTCGCATAGAAGATCGCCGAGCGGTACTGTGAGCCGACGTCGGGGCCCTGCCGGTTGAGCTGCGTCGGATCGTGCGCGACCGAGAAGAACACCTTCAGCAGCTCGGCGTAGTCGACCTTCGACGGGTCGTACGTCACCTTCACCGATTCGGCGTGTCCGGTGGCGCCGGTGCCGACCATCATGTACTTGGCCGTGGCCGCACTTCCGCCGGCGTAGCCCGACACGACGTTCGTGACGCCCTTGACATGCTTGAACACGGCGTCGACGCCCCAGAAACAGCCGCCGGCGAAGACGGCGGTGGCCTCGCCGGGCGCGCTCGTCTTCGGGACGGGACCCGCGTAATCGGGCACCGCGGCGTGCGCACCGAGCGCGGCGAACACGAACATCAAAAACAGGTTGCGCATGGGGATCTCCTTCGTTGGGACACGCGCAATGAGTTCGCTTGGCGCGCCCGATCCTTACGACGTTGCGACGAGCGGCAAGTTCTGCAAGCCGGCCGGCGATCGAGGCGAGAACGATACCACCGGCGCAGCGAGCGCCGGGACCTGCCGCGCGAAGCGCCAACGCAAGTCCCGCCCGTGACCCGCCTGCCGGTGTCGGGTGTGACGCCCCTACTTGGTGCCGAAGATCCGGTCGCCGGCGTCGCCGAGGCCCGGCAGGATGTAGCCGTGCGAGTCGAGCTGGCGATCGATGGCCGCGGTGTAGACCGGCACATCGGGGTGCGCGTCCTGGAACGTCGCGATCCCTTCCGGACACGCGACGAGGCAGACGATGCGAATCGAGCGCGGCCGCGTCTCCTTCAGCCGCTCGACCGCCGCGACCGCCGAATGGCCGGTCGCGAGCATCGGGTCGAGCACGATGGCGTCGCGCTCGTGCATGCCGCCCGGCAGCTTGAAATAATATTCGACGGCCACGAGCGTCTTCGGATCGCGGTAGAGGCCGATATGCCCGACGCGCGCACCGGGCACGACGTTCAGGAATCCGTCGAGCAGGCCGGTGCCGGCCCGAAGGATCGGCACGAACACGAGCTTCTTGCCGTCGATGAGTCGCGAGCGCATCGTCTCGAGCGGCGTCGTTATCTCGATTTCGTGCATCGGCGCATCGCGCGTGACCTCGTAGGCCATCAGCGCGCCGATCTCGTTCAGGAGCCGGCGAAAGTTGGTCGTGCTCGTTTCCCTGCGCCGCATCAGCGTGAGCTTGTGCTGGATCAGCGGGTGATCGAGCACGTGCACCGCGGCCGCCGCTGCCGGCATCAGAAAACGGTGCCGTCGGACTGCACGCGCAATGGCGGCTCGCCGTTGCGAAAGCGCATCGCGAGCTCCCGGCCGGCCGCCCAGGTTCCGCCCTCCAGAATGCACGCGAGCGGCAATTGCGGCCGGTCGAGCTCGGCACGCACGCGTTGCGCGAGCTCGTCGAGCAGCGTGACGGTGAGTGCGCGCCACTCGACGACGAGCTCGCTTTCCGGCGCCCACGGCGTCGCACGATCCACACCGGGATCGAGTTTCAGCACGCCGGTGTCGATCAGCAGGCCACCGTTGCGGTATTCGGGCAAAGCGGTCAGCGCATCGCGATCGGCGACCGTGATGCCCGCCCATTCGAACGGCTCGAACAGCGAGTAGGCGAGCCATTGCGACAGCTTGTGAAACGGCACGTATCCCGCGCTGGCGCCGCTGCCGCGCGCATGCGGGTGACGCCAGACATCGCCGGGCGCGTCGTCGCCGCTCGGCCGGCGAGCGCGCCAGATGTCGCCGAAACCGTCGAGCAGCGCGCGCAGGATCGCCGGCGCCGAGACGCTCGTGGCGTGCAGCATGCTTTCGAACAGCGCCGATGGGCGCGCGGTCAAGCCGAAGCGGTCGGGCCGCGTTTCGAGCACGTCGCCCAGGCGGCGCAACAGCGCTGCGCGACCGTCGAGTCCGACGAGCTCGTTGCGCGGTGTCACCTGGAACCACTGCGCCAGCGTTGCCGAGTCGATGCCGGTCAGCGCCGCGGCGTCGACGCGAAGCGGCTCGCCGGGCGACGCGGACCAGGCACCGCCGAGGAACGCGCGCAGGCTCGCCACGCCGAGCCCCTCGGAACGCGTGTAGTCGTCGATCGTCCCCGGCTCGCGGTAGCGCCACGCGCTGCCGGCGCCCGCGTCGAGCAGCACGCTGACGACGGTCAGGTCGATCTGTGCGCGCAACCGGTCGAGCGGCGCGTAGCAGGCGAGGTGGCGGTTGAGCTCGCTGACGCGGCTGCGTCCGCCGGCATCGAAGTGACGCCAGCGGCTGTGATACGGAATGGCGAGATCGCGATAGCGCCGCCGCGTCACGTCGGCGACGAGACGGGCGGCCGTCTGCAGCCGGCTGCGGTCGACGCTGAAGTGCTTCGATTCGCCCGCTTCGACGGCGCTCGTTATGTTTGCCGAGCGCTCGCGGATCGCCGCAGCCGACAGGAGGTCGCTACCGGACGAAGCCGCCACGGCAAGCATCAGAGCGGCCTTCCCTTCGCGTCGGCGGGTACGGCACAGGCCGCCGCGCCGGCGTCGCTGAAGTAGCCTGCCGCCACCTTGGCGTCGATCTCGACGCGCGCATCGGCGGGAACCAGCTCGTCCGGAATGCGCACGCGTTGGCCGACCTCGATGCCCGACGCGACGATCGCGTCGTATTTCATGTTGCTCATCGACACGAGCCGGTGGATCGTGCGCACGCCGAGCCAGTGCAGCACGTCGGGCATCAGCTGCTGGAAGCGCATGTCCTGCACGCCGGCCACGCATTCGGTGCGCAGGAAGTAGTTGTCGGCGCGATCGCCGCCCGCCTGGCGCTTGCGGGCGTTGTAGACCAGGAACTTCGTCACTTCGCCGAGCGCGCGCCCTTCCTTGCGGCAGTAGACGACGAGACCGACGCCGCCCGTCTGCGCACCGCGGATGCACTCCTCGATGGCATGCGTCAGGTACGGGCGGCACGTGCAGATGTCGGACCCGAACACATCGGAGCCATTGCATTCGTCGTGCACCCGCGCGGTCAGCGTGACCGCCGGATCGGCGAGGTCGCGCGGATTGCCGAAAATGTAGACGGTCTGCCCGCCGACCGGCGGCAGCAGCACTTCGAGATCACCGCGCGTGACGAGTTCGGGATACATGCCGCCGGTTTCCTCGAACAGCGCCCGCCGCAGATCGGCTTCGCCGACGTTGAACCGTCGCGCAATGCCCGGCAGCCACCATACCGGCTCGATCGCGGCCTTGGTGACGACGGCAGCGCCATTCGCGAACAGCAGCTTCCCGTCGGGGACCAGCCGGCCCGCGGCGATCGCTTCATGAACCTCGGGCAGCTCGATGTGCGCCTTGGTGATGGCGATCGTCGGGCGAATGTCGAAACCGCTGTCGAGAAACGTCTTGTAGACGTCAGCGACGACGCCGCCCCATGGGTCGAGCGAGACGATGCGATCGGCATCGAACCACTGCGGATACGGCCCGATGACGTCGGTGGGTGACGTATTGGTGAGATCGGGACGATGTCCCCGCGTCAGCGACTTCGCGGCGACGGCAAGCGCGCGATATACGCCATAGCTGCCGCTGTGCGTTCCGATCACATTGCGCCTGGCTCGCTCGGTGGTCGTGCCGACGACCGGCCCGCGCACCAGCGGATCGGCGGCGCCCCAGTGGATGCATGCGGCGCCCAGCGCACCCTCGTGCGGGTGGTGCGACGTGAGACGGATGTGCGTTGCAGGGCTGGGCAGGTCGATGCTGCTCATCGAATGCCTCCGCAAAACAATTGAATATACCCTGTCATGATCCACGCCGCCGCAAACGCCATGCCAGCAAGCGCAACCGGCGGGCGGGCGTCAGACCGCGGCGTGCAGCGGGATGTCGGTGTCGATGATGTCGACGAGCTGCGACGGCTCGACGGGCTTCACCAGATGCAGGTCGAAACCCGCGTCGCGGGAGCGTCGGCGGTCGTCTTCCTGACCCCAGCCGGTGATCGCGATGAGCCGCGCGTGCGCGGTCTGTGGCAACCGGCGGAGGTTACGCGCGAGATCGTAGCCGTTGCAGCCCGGGAGTCCGATGTCGAGAAACGCGATCTGCGGCGCGAACGTCGCCGCGAGGTCCTGCGCGGCGACACCGTCGTGCGCGACGCGCACGTCGTGACCGAGCGGCGTCAGGATCGCCTCGAGGCTCATCGCGAAATCCACGTTGTCGTCGGCGATCAGGATGCGGCGTGCGCCCGCGCGCATCGGCTGCGCACGGGCCGGCGGCGCGTGCGGTGCGCCAACGGGGGGAGCGAAGCTGCCGTGCGCCCTCGGAAGGCGCACGAGGAATTCGCTGCCGTGCCCGACGCCTTGGCTTTTCGCCTCGATCGAGCCGTGATGCAGCTCGATCAGATGGCGAGCAAGGGTCAGGCCGACGCCGAGCCCGCCCTGCGCGCGCTCGAGCGATGCGTCGGCCTGCGCGAACATGCGGAAGACGGCACCGAGCATGTCCGGCGCAATGCCGATGCCGTTGTCGCGGATCGACACGGTGATCTCGCTGTCGCCGGCATCGGCGCGAAGCTCGATCCGGCCGCCCGGCTCGGTGTAGTTCGCCGCATTGTTGAGAAGGTTCGAGAAGACCTGCGACAGGCGCGTCGCGTCGGCGTCGACCTGCAGCGGCTCGGGCGGCAGCACAACCGCCAGCGCGTGCTGGCGCTGGTCGAGCAGCGGCTTCGCGGTGTCGATCGCGCTCCTGATCACGTCCTGCAATACGACGATTTCGGTGCGCAGCGCGAGCTTGCCGGTGGTGATGCGCGACACGTCGAGCAGATCGTCCACGAGCCGCACCATCTGGCGCAACTGCCGCTCCATCATCTCGCGGGCGCCGCGCGCGATCGCCGATTCGGCGCCGCCGCGCTTGAGGATCTCGAGCGCGTTGCGCAGCGGCGCGAGCGGGTTGCGCAGCTCGTGCGCGAGAATGGCGAGGAATTCGTCCTTGCGCCGGTTGGCGATGCGCAGCGCCTCCTCGGCCTCGCGTCGCTCGGCGGTCTCGCGCGAAAGGATCGCGTTCGACGCCTCGAGCGCTTCGGAGCGCCGTCCGACTTCGGCGAGCATCGCGTTGAAGGCATCGACGAGCACGCCGACCTCGTCGTGCGTCGTCTTGGCGACGCGCAACGAGAAGTCGCGCCGCTCGATCACCTGCCGTGCGACATCGGTGACGGCCAGAATCGGCCGCGTGATGGCACGCTGCAGCGCGGCCGACAGCAGCAGCGCGAGCAGCAGGCTCGCGATCAGCACGATCCCGAGGATGCCGAGATAATCGCGAAGCCGCGCGTCGAGCTCGTAGCTCGAGCGCAGGAACAGGGTTCCGAGTGGCTCACCCCCTTCGACGATGCGCCGGTACACGACGATCTCGTTGCCCTCGATCGAATAGCCGTCCGCCTGACCGGCGCGTGGAAAGCCGGAACCGAACAGGTCACTTGCCCCATAGCTCGCGAAGAGCCGGCCGCTGGGCTTGTAGATCGCGGCGGCGCGGATGCGCGGCTGCACCTTGAGCACCGCCAGGTTTTCGCGCGCGGCGACCGGGTCGTCGAACACGAGCGCCGGTGCGCTCGCGCGACCGAGGATCTGCGCCTGCGTCATCAGCGCGTTGGCGCTCCCCCGCTCGTAGGCGCGCGACTCGTAGATGACGAGCGCAATCGCGACGACGACGAGCGCAGCCGCGGTCGTCACCAGCACGACGAGCATCAGCTTGCTGCGGATCGACTGCCCGGGATTGCGCATCAGCGCCTTCGTACGCACCGCTTCAGCGCGCAGGCCGTACCCACATGGCCACGGCCAGCATGCGCGAGCTCAGCTTGAGCTGGCTCCGCTCGGCCGCTTCGAGCGAGACCTCGAAGCGCACGCGGTTGTCGACGACGACGAGATTGATGACGCTGCCCTCCTCGAGTCCGCCGTCGACGTCGCTGACGAGGAGCACCGAGCGCTCGTGCGCAGCGGGGGCGAGCCGCCGCAGCGCCGACGTGGCATCACGACCGATGAACAGCACGTTCAGGCGGTCGAGCGCATCGGCTTCGCCGACGCGGCGCACCTCGATCGGATGCTGCGCGATGCGCCGCCGGGCGACGATCGTTTGCAACTCGTCGGCGATGTCGTCGGCGCCGAGCACGCCGATGACGATCGGCGCGGTCGGGCTCGCCAGCACGCCGGCGGGCCATTCGACGTAGCCCAGGAACTTGTAGAGGAATGCGGCCTTGATGCCGTGCTCGGGCTGCGGCGGAGCATCGCCGATTTCGGGCGACGGCGCCGACCACGCTGCAAGCACCAGAAGCAGGTAGGCGACGAGGCTCCAGATACCGATCTGCGCGCGGTTCGCGCGATGCGGCTCGCATGCGCCGCGAACGGCCGGCTCGGTGGCGAAAGTCACGACGTGCATTTTGCGGGCCTCGGGCGTGGACTGCCATTGGGAAAACGCGGCAATCGGCCGCCGACCGCGCAGTATAAAACGCGTCGCGTGACCGCCGGGCGGCAAAAAAAACGGGCGGGTCGATCCTCCGCCCGCCCGATGCTTCGCGTCGAACGACGCGTCGGCGCTCGCGTCTACGCCTTCGAGCCGCGCGACGACTTGTCACTGGAGCCCGCCTGGCTGCCGCCCATGCCCGCGGCGCCTGCGGACGGGTTGCCCGATCCGCTGTACATCGTGCCGCTGCCCGACGACTGCTGCGTGCCGCTCGTGCCCGACGCCGAGTGCTGTGTGCCGCTCGTTCCGGACGTCGAGTGCTGCGACGTGCCCGATTGCAAATGCTGCCCGGCGCTCGTTCCCGACGTGCCCTCCATCGAGCCGGTCGTGCCGCTGCCGTACGTCGTGCCGCTGCCCGTTCCGGAACGACTGCCCGACTGGGATGAGGTGGCGTCGCGGATTTCGAGCGTACGCCCGCGCTGCTGCGGTCGCGGTGCGTCGAGCTCGATTTCGAGCACGCCGTCCTTGAATGTCGCGTTGGCCGACTCGGCGTTCGTCCCTTCGGGCAACGGGATCGTCCGGTAGAAGCTGCCGTAACTGCGCTCGCTGCGGTAATAGTTGGACTGGTTCTGCGTCTGCTCCTGGCGCCGCTCGCCCTGGATGATCACCTCGTCGTCCTCGACGCGCACGTGCACGTCGTCGCGCTTCATTCCCGGCAGGTCGGCCTGGATCAGCAGCTTGCCGTTGCGTTCGCACACTTCGATGTGCGGCGACCACATCGACGGCGCGCCCGCGCCGTAACTGCCGACGTCCCACGGGCGCCCCTGGTCGGGTTCGCTCTCGAACAATCCGCGCCCCATGCCGAAGTTTTCGAACAGCCGGTCCATCTCGTCGCTGATGCGGCGCATGACCGAGAACGGTCCGCTGCCATATCCCGCTGAGCCGTAGTACGGTGACAACGACGAACCGCCGCGTGTCGACAGCGGGCCGCCCGACTGCCGCCCGCCCTGCCAGGTGGAGGTACCGACGTCGCGACCGCGGTTTTCTCGGCCCGTTGCCTGCGGTGCGTAGCGTCCCTGCCCGGATCTGTCTTGCGTGTAATTGCCCTCGTTGTAGCGATTCTGCGCGCTTCCCTCGCGATAGTTGCCCTGGCCTTGCGTCCCCTGTCCGGAGCCTTCCTGGCCATACGTGCCGGCGCCATAGCTGCCGCCCTGCGTGCTTTGCTGCGCACCGGTGCCCTGCTGCGATGCGCCGGATTGCGCACGCTCGCCGCTTTGCTGTCGCGACGCATTTTCGCGCGACGGATTTTGGTTCGCCATAGGTTTCTCCTGCCAAGTTGGACTGTGAGCGAATCGCCCGGCGTTGCCGGGCGCCACGAGAACAACCGCGATCGACTGCTACCGGATCGGATGGGCACGTCGCATCGGCGGTCGCGAATCCCAGCCATTGGAAAGCGGGCCGTTACGAGAGTTCGTGACGACGGCGAATTCGAGAACCGGCACGCATTGAACGAGCGCGCAAATGCGTTGGCGCACTAGTGCATGAATGCGCCGCGCGCACCAGTGCATTCATCACGCCGGCGAATGCGACTGCGCGCCGAACACGATGCATCGCGCCGAAACGCGATCCTGTCAGCTAGGCGGCGTACGTGTGCGCCTGCGGATGCAGGCGGCTCGTATGCGGCACGCCGGCGAGCAGATACTCCATCTGGTCGGCGAGGATGCGCCGGTTGCGCAGGATGAAGTGCTCGTGCCGGTTGGGAACGTAAGGCACGTAGAGCAGCGGCATGTTCGCCTGCTCGGGAGCACGGTTGCCCTTGCGCGTGTTGCAGCTGCGACAGGCGGTGACCGAATTCATCCACGTGTCGCGCCCGCCGCGCGAGGCGGGAATGATGTGATCGCGCGACAGCTCGCGATACAGATAGCGGCCACCACAATAAGCACACACCTGCCGGTCACGCGCGAACAGCATCGGATTGGTGAGACCGGGTGTATGCGCGAGCGGCCGCCCGGCGCTGCCCTTGATGGCGAGGATCGACTTCGTCGAAATGCGCGAGCGTGAGCCGTCGCGCTGGAAGCCGCCGCGAAACTCGCGCACCACTGCACCGAGCGACCACGCGACCGCCTGCTTTGCGTGATAGGTGATCGCTTCCTCCAGGCCGACCCAGGACTGGGGCAGCCCGGCCATGTCGACGGTGAGGACGAGAGGGTCCATGGGCGGATTGTAATTCGAGTCGGTCGCGCGTACCGGCCGGCGCGGCTCCGCCCGACCTGCGGATGCCGCGCCGCGGACGGCGTGCGGTATTAACGCAACAGGCGCCGGTTTCGCCGACCCGGCGCCTTCACCCCTTCAGGATCTGGTCGATGCGCGCCTGCGCTTCGTCGAGCGCCTGCTTCGACTTCTTCTGTCCGACCAGCGCCGACTGGATCGCCGTGGCCATCGTGTCGCCGATCGCCGGCCACTGTGGAACGCGCGGGCGCCAGTCGACGTCGGTGTCCTGCTGCAGCGACGTGAGCGCCGCGTCGACGAAGTTGGGCCCGATCTCCTTTGTCAGCGCGACGAACTCGGGCGACTTCCACAACGACGTGCGGTTGAGTCCGGTGCGCTTCGCCGGACCGGCGAATTTCCACGACGTGCGCGCCTGCGTCTCGGCGGACGCGGCCCACGAGATGAACAGCCAGGTCGCGCGCTTCTGCTTGTCGGAAAGCGCGGCGTTGATCGGAAAGCCCCAGTTCCAGATCGACGTGCAGCGCTTTCCGGTCGGGCCCTTCGGCCAGCGCGCGAAGGCGATCTTGCCGACGACCTTCGACTTCTCGGGATTGACGAGCACCGACGCCGACGAATGCGCGTCGATGTAGCAGCCGAGCGTTCCCTGCGAGAACGCGTCGGCGATGTCGGGCCAGTTCCAGTTGCGCACCGCCGGCGGCGCGTACTTCGTTTCGGCGTTCACGTACCAGTCGAGTGCGCGCACCGCTTCGGGAGAATCGACGACGATCTTCTTCCCGCGGAACCAGTCGCCGCCGAACTCGCGGAACAGCGACGGGTAGATGTACATGTTCTGGCCGGCGCCCGCGAAACCGCGCAGCGCCATTCCATACACGCGATTGGCGGGGTCGTTGATCGCCGCGGCGTTCTTCAGGAACTCGTCGAGCGTGTCGGCCGCCTTCAGACCCTTCGCGTCGTAGAGATCCTTGCGGTACACCTGCACGGTCACTTCACCGTCGTACGGCACCGCATACGGCTTGCCCTCGTACGAATTGGCGTCGCGCCATGCCTTGAAGATGTCGTCGTTGTCGAACCACGCGGCGTCGGTCAGCGCGCTGTCGCCAAGATAGCGGTCGATCGGCTCGATCCACTTGTTCGACACGTAAAGCGGGTAGTACATCGGATCGGTGGCGGACGTCGCGTACGTGGCCGTCTTCGACGACAGGTCGAGCATCGCCTTCTGGCGGATCTGTCCGGGCGGCACCTTCTCGAAGCGCAGCTTGACGCCGGAAAGCGCCTCGAATGTCGGCGCCAGCGCCACGAGGTTCTCGAAGTAGCTCGCGGGAATCACCGCGACGGTGATCGCTTCGCCCTCGGCCTGGCGCCAGTTGATCTTCGCCTGCGTGTACGGCGCAATGTCGGCGTTGGCTTGCGCGTGGGCGCTGCGCAGCACGTACGGTGCCGCGAGCGCCGCCGCACCGAGCGAGGCGGCCTGCTTCAGCATGCGCCGGCGCGCGGGTGCGGCCGGCGGCGTCGAAGAACGTCGTTTCATCGTGGTCTCCTCCTGCGGTCAGTGAGACTTCGGGGCCAGGACTTCGGGGTCAGCGGATTGCGGCGAACGGACTGCAGCCGGGCGCGTCGTCGGCGCTCTCGGCCTGCTGCAACAGGTACTCGGGAAAGCCGCCGGCCGCGTCGGCCTTGCCGACGTCGAACAGGCGCTCGACGACGTCGGGATGCCGATCGGCGAGGTTCGGCGCATCGGGCGCCGGACGCGGCGAATCGTAGAGGAACGGCCCGCGCCCGTTGATCTTGCAGTTGAACCACCAGTTGTCGTCGATGACGGTCATCGCGCCGCCCCAGCCGACGGTAACGTGATCGCGGATCGGCGCGCCGCGTCCGAACGCCGCGTCGAGGAACGACTTGCCGTCGATGGCCTCGGGCGGCGTCACGCCCGATGCGTCGAGCGCCGTTGCCGCGATGTCGTGATGCTGGACCAATGCATCGCACGTCGTGCCCGCACCCAGCCGCTGCGGATGGCGCACGAGCAGCGGCACCTCGTAGCTCTCGGGATCCGACGGATAGCCGCGCTTGCCGATGTAGCCGCGGCGCTCCCACAGGCTGTGCCCGTGATCGGACGTGACGATGACGAGCGCGTCGTCGAGCACGCCTGTCACGCGCAGCGTCTCCACCAGATGTCCGAACCAGCGGTCGCACATTTCGACGAGGCCCGCATAGTTCGCCCGCGTGCGGGTGACGAGCTCGGGGGGCAGCCACGGCATTTCGGCGTACGGCGAGATCACTTGCTCGCGTCCGTCGCCGGCGTCGTAACGGCGCCGGTAATGCGCGGGCACGAACCACGGCTCGTGCGGATCGAACGATTCGACGGTCAGGAACAACCGTTTCGCGTCGAGATTCTGCTCGACCCAGCGCGCCGCCTCCTGCATCACCTGCGCATTGAACCATTGCTCCTCGCGCACGCGGTCGCGCATGTTGAGGAGGATGCGGCTCGAGAACCAGTGCGCGCCGTAGCCCGGCTGCTCGAGACCCGTCGCCTTGCCGCGCAGCTCCTGCAGCTCACGCGGCACCCAGTAGTCGATTTCTGCCTGCGACGGGAACGGCCCGCTGCGCGCCGCGTCGGCTTCCTGGCCGCGGATGAACGTCCACTGGTGAAAGCCGCGCCAGAAGTTCTTCGACGGCTTGAACTGGTGGTACAGGTCCGAGACGAGCCCGGTGCGAAAGCCGTCCGCCTCGTACATCTCGGCGAGCGTCGTCTGCGACTCGGGAATCGGTCCCCAGCCGGGCGCGATGCCGACGAAATCACCCTTGATGTGACGGAAGTCGCCGTTGTGGAACGGATAGGTGCGCCGTCCGGTGTAAATGGTGCGACGCGCGCACAGCGTGGGCAGCGCTTCGGGATAGGCGCGCGTGAAGCGCACCGACTCGCGCGCGAACGCGTCGAGATGCGGCGTCGCGATCGGCGCGGCGAGCGTCGCGCCCCACGCAGGCGGCGTGCCGTAACAGCCGACGGCGTCGCGCCGCAGCGTGTCGAAGACGACGAGGATCACGTGCCGTACGGGCCGGCGGGCTTCGCTCATGCCCGTTGTTCCGCGCTGCTGTCCATGCCGAGACACTCCGGTTGATGTATTCGATTACATATGATCCGAATCGGCGCCGACCATGTCAACCGGCAGCTGCTTTCTACGCTCGCACGCCCCGTCCGACCGGGTCGCCTACGCCGCTATGAAATCGATACCGGCGACGGTATGCTGACACGATGGCGAAGGACAGCGCGGCCCTGGCGATCGCCGGGCGCACCAGTGCGCGCGACGTCGCGCGGCTTGCCGGTGTATCGACGGCCACGGTGTCGCGTGCGCTGAACCTCCCCGGGACGGTGGACCCCGGCACGTTGTCGCGCGTGCAAGCCGCAATCGAGAAGCTGCGTTACGTGCCGCACGGCGCGGCACGCGCATTGCGAAGCCGCAAGAGCGACATGATCGGCGCCATCGTGCCGTCGTTCGACTATGCGCTGTATGCGCGCACGACGAGCGCGCTGCAGCGCGAAGCGGACGCGCGCGGCTACGCGCTCGTCCTCGCCGCGCACTACTACGACCTGCCCACCGAGGTGCGCCTCACCCGGCAGATGGTGCAGCACGGCGTCGACGCGTTCATGTTCGTCGGCCTCGACCATGATGCCGAGCTCTTTTCGCTGCTCGACCGCTATGGCCGCCCGTACGTGCTGACGTGGGGCGTCGACGCGTCGCGGCTGCATCCGAGCATCGGCTTCGACAACCGCGCCGCGACGTACGCGATGACGCGGCACCTGCTCGAGCTCGGTCACCGACGCTTCGCGCTGATCAGCGCGCCCACGCCGGGCAACGATCGCGCGCGCGAGCGCGGCGCCGGTGTGCGCGCGGCGCTCGAAGCGGCCGGGCTGTCGCTCGCCGATGCCGACGTCCGTTATGGGCGGATCGCGCTCGATTCGGGCACTGCCGCGATGCGCGAATTGCTTGCGCGGCGTCCGCGACCCACCGCCGTCATCGCGACCAACGACGTGTTCGCCGTGGGGGCGATGCTCGCGTGCCGCGAAGCCGGCGTGCGCGTTCCCGGCGACGTGTCGATCACCGGCGTCGACGACACGGACCTCGGCGCCACGCAAACGCCGGGGCTGACGAGCATTCGCACGCCGATCGTCGAGATCGGGCGCGCCGCGGCGCTGCAGCTCGTGGCACGGCTCGAAGGAAGGCCCGCCGACCTTGCGCAGCAACTGCCGTTCGAGCTCGTGCGCCGCGGCAGCACGGGACCGCCGCCGCGCTCGCGCCGGTAAACTACCGGCTCGCCACCGCGACCCCCATTCCATGCGCCTCGTGTCGATTGCCGCCGCGGGCCTGCTCGCCGCCGGATTGAATGCGTCTTCGCATGCGCAGACGGTCGTCGAGTATTACAACGCGTCGCTCGATCATTACTTCATCACGCCGCTCGCCGGCGAGATCGACGCGCTCGATGCCGGCGCGATCGCAGGCTGGACGCGCACCGGCTTCACGTTCGGGGCGGCCGACTCGACCGCCGCCGGGCTGAATCCGGTCTGCCGCTTCTACATCCCGCCCGCACACGGCGATTCGCACTTCCTGTCCGCGTCACCCGACGAGTGCGCGGCGGTGCGCGCGAGGATCGGCGCCGATCCAAACTTCAGCGGCTACATCGAGGAAACGCCGGCGGAGTTCTACATCGCGCTGCCCGATGCGCTTGGCACCTGTCCGGCGGGCACCACGAACGTCTACCGGCTGTGGAACGCGCGCGCCGATTCGAACCACCGGTACATCGCCGACTTCGGCACGCGCGAGGCCATGATCGCGCAGGGCTACGTCGCCGAGGGCTACGGTCCCCAGGGCCCGGCCATGTGCGCGACGTTTGCAAGCGCCGGCGATACGTACGTGCGCGTCACCGCGCGCTCGCCGTTCGCCGCCGGCTGCGACCCCGCATCCGCCACGGGTACGGCTTATCCGGGCGCCGAGGTCGAGCCGCAGATCACGGTCGACCCGCGCGATCCATCCCATCTGATCGGCGTATGGCAGCAGGACCGCTGGTCGGACGGCGGTGCGCGCGGGCTTCGGACCGGCTACTCGTTCGACGCCGGGCTCACATGGACGCTCACGCAGGCCGCGTTCACCGATTGCACCGGCGGCAGCTACACGCGCGCCAGCGATCCCTGGGTGACGATCGGTCCGGACGGCGCTGCGTACCAGATCGCCATCGGTTTCAACGGCGCGACGTTCGCGCCGGGCTCGTCGAGTGCGGTGCTCGCCAGCCGCTCGAGCGACGGCGGGCGCACCTGGAGCGCGCCCGCAACGCTGATCCTCGACGCAAGCACATCCTTCAACGACAAGGAATCGATCACCGCCGATCCGCTGATGCCGGGTTACGTTTATGCGACCTGGGACCGGCTCGAGCAGAACGGGCACGGCCCGGCGTATTTCACGCGCTCGCTGGACGGCGGGATCACGTGGGAGGCGGCGCGCGCGATCCACGATCCCGGCAACCGCAACCAGACGCTCAACAATCAGATCGTCGCGGTGGCGTCGGGCGGCGGCGAGGTGCTGGTCGACTTCTTCACCGAGTTCGACACGGGCCAGGACAACGTCGTGACGGCGCACCTCGCGCTCGTGCGCTCGACGGATCAGGGCGCCACGTGGAGCGCTCCGATCGTCGTCTCCGATCTGCGCGCGGTGGGCACCGCTGATCCGCAGAATTCCGCCCGCACGCTGCGTGACGCCGCCAATCTTGGCGCGTTCGCGAGCGGACGCGACGGCACGCTGGTCGCCGTGTGGCAGGACTCGCGCTTTTCCGCCGGTGCGCGCGACGGCATCGCTTTCGCCGTATCGCTCGACGCCGGCAGCACCTGGAGCACGCCGGTGCTGATCAACGCCGTGCCGGGCGTGCAGGCGCTGCTGCCCGCCGTGTCGATCGCCGCCGATGGCACGATCGGCGTGCTCTATTACGATATGCGCAACGACACCGCCGATCCCGCGACGCTACTGGTCGATGTGTGGTTAACGACGACGACCGACCGCGGCGTCACGTGGAGCGAGCATCACGTCACCGGTCCCTTCGATTTAAATCTCGCACCGATCGCCGAGGGCGGCCTGTTCGTCGGCGACTACCAGGGACTCGTGAGCGGCGGCCTCGGCTTCACTGCGCTCTTCGCACGCACCGGCACCGGCCTCGCCGATCGCACGAGCGTGTTCGCGTCGACGGTCCTGGCACCCGGCGTCGGGCTCAAGTCCGTGTATCGGGCGCACGAGGCGTCCGCAGTGGTGACGACGCCGGCCTGGCAGTCGAGGCTCGACGAAAGCGCGCGCCGGACGCTGCGCCAGCGGCTGCACGGAGCCGCGCCGCCGGCGCCTTCCGTTCTGCCGGGACGATGACACGCACGCCGCGGCCGCCACGCAAAACGGTTGCGGGTGCCTCGGGCACCATGGCTGAAGGCGAGCCTCGAAAGGCGCCGTCGAAGCAGACGCTCGACGCTTGCCGGCGCTGCGAGCTGTGGGAGCACGCAAGCCAGGGCGTGCCCGGCGAAGGACCGCCCGGTGCGAGGCTGATGCTCGTCGGCGAACAGCCTGGCGACGAGGAAGACGTGCAGGGCCGCCCGTTCGTGGGTCCCGCCGGGCGACTGCTGCGCTCGCTGCTCGACGAGGCGGGCATTCCCGCCGAGCGCGTGTATCTCACCAACGCGGTCAAGCATTTCTACTTCGCGCCGCGCGGCAAGCGACGCATCCACAAGACGCCGATGCAGCGGCACATTGCGGCCTGTCACGTGTGGCTCGAAGGCGAGCTTGCACGCGAGCGTCCGGCCGTCATCGTGACACTCGGCGCGACGGCACTCGCCGCCGTTTACGGAAGCCGGATTTCGATCACCGAGGCGCGCAGCCGCAAGCTCGAGAACCCGGCGGGCACGCCGATCCTCGCCACCTACCACCCGTCGGCGATCCTGCGTGCGCCCGACCACGAGGCACGCGCGAAACTGCGCGCGACACTCGTCGCCGATCTGCAACGCGCCGCGCAGCGCGCGGACAACGCCGCCGGATGACATCCGGGGCATCGGCCGATGCCCCGGATGCGATGTCACGCTTGTTGCACCAGGCGCTTCACGCTTGTTGCACGATGCGCTTCACGCTTGTTG
>Ga0207657_10000889_pt1 | contig 31610 bp, 44 predicted proteins | sample KBSC33metaG_FD_184316 | JGI IMG/M metagenome (GOLD analysis project Ga0207657, IMG submission 184316) | Corn rhizosphere microbial communities from Kellogg Biological Station, Michigan, USA - KBS C3-3 metaG (SPAdes) (version 2) | ecosystem: Host-associated > Plants > Roots > Rhizosphere > Soil ...
CGTCTCTCGGCCTCCGCCAGCTCGGCTCGCGCCTGCTTCAGCTCGTCGGCGCTGCGAGACGGCTTCGGCTTCGCCGCGCGCTTCGACGGCGGCGGCGCGAGGCCCGCAACCGCGTCGAAGCCCGCCAGCGTGAGCGGCTGCGTGAAGCGCCCGGCCGCGAGCACCTCTCGTCCTTGCTCCGACACTGCCGCGGCGTGGAGCGACGCGGCGATCTGGTCGAGGACGCCCGACGACGCGCCGCCGAGCAGCTGCTCCGCGTCGCGCACGAGCCGCCCGATCGTCTCGCGCTCCGTGCGCTGCGCCTGCTCGAACGCCTCGCGCGCATCACCGCGCAGGACGCCGGCCTGGGCCTGTCGCAGGCGGTGGCCGCTGTCGAGGAGCAGGTCGATGTCGCGCCGATGGTCGCGCGCCAGTCGATTGAGCGCCCACGCGGCCACTGTCGGCTTGCGCAGCTTGGCGACGTGGCCGGCGTCCTCGGCGCGGCCGCCGGCCTTCAGCTCCTTCACGAGCCGCTTGCGCTCCGCGACGAAGTCTTCCGGCGCTGCGTCGTAGAGCTCGTTGAGGGCGTCGTCGAGGTCCACGACGGCATTCTGCTTGTGTCGCGCCGCAGCGTGGCGGGCAATGCGAAGGCATGCGTCGCGTGCGGATCGGCTGCTCGGGCTGGAACTATGCGCACTGGCGGGAAGGTGTCTTCTATCCACCGCGCTGCCCCGCGCGGCGGTGGCTCGAGTACTACGCCGAGCGCTTCGACACGGTCGAGGTGAACTCGAGTTTCTACCGGCTGCCCCGTCGGGACGCAGTAGCCCGCTGGGCGGAGCAGACACCGCCGGGGTTCGTCTTCGCGGTGAAGGTCAGCCGCTACGTGACGCACATCAAGCGCCTTCGCGAGGTCGACGTTCACCTGCCGCTCCTGCTCGAGCGGATCGCACCCCTCCACGACGCCGGGAAGCTCGGCCCGCTTCTGTGGCAGCTGCCGCGGACGTTCGCTCGTGACGATCGCGTCCTTGCTGAGGCGCTCGGCTCGTTTCCATCGACTCTCCGGCATGCGATCGAGTTCCGGCACGAGAGCTGGTTCGCGCGCGGGCCGCTCGACCTGCTCGCCGAACACGGAGTCGCGCTTGTCGTCGGCGACCGACCGGGTGCGCCGGGACCCGATCGTCCCGAGCCGACTGCCGGCTTCGCGTTCGTCCGCTTTCACCAAGGGAGGCGAGGCCGGCGCGGAAACTACTCCGACGCAGAGCTTGCCGACTGGTCGCCGACGCTTCGCGCCTGGGCGAGCCGCGGCGACGTCTACGCCTACTTCAACAACGACTGGGAGGGATTTGCTCCGCGCAACGCCTTGGCGATGCGCGCGCTCCTCGCTTGACGAAGACCTCGGACCTCGCCCGGCTCGCCCGCGATGCGGCCGACTGCCGCGCGTGCGACCTGTGGCGCAACGCGACCCAGACCGTGTTCGGCGAAGGCCCGCCGATCGCAACGCTCATGCTCGTCGGCGAGCAACCCGGGGACCGGGAAGACGTCGCCGGCCGGCCGTTCGTCGGCCCCGCGGGGCGGGTGCTCGACGACGCGATTGCCGCCGCCGGCATCGATCGCGATCGCGTCTACGTCACGAACGCGGTCAAGCACTTCAAGTGGCGAGCGCGCGGAAAGCGCCGGATCCACGACAAGCCGAACCGTGCCGAGGTCGCCGCCTGCCGCCCGTGGCTCGACGCGGAGCTCGCGGTCGTGAGGCCAAGAGTGCTCGTTCTCCTCGGTGCGACCGCGGCGCAGGCGTTGCTTGGCAGCGGATTTCGCGTCACGCGTGACCGCGGACGGCCGATCGAGGGCACGGGATTTGCCGAGCACGTGGTCGCGACAGTGCATCCGTCCGCGATCGTCCGCATCCGCGACCGCGAGGACCGGGCCGAGGCGGAGCAGGCCCTCGCGGCAGATCTGCGCCTTGCCGCCGGGCTTGCCCGCTCGCGCTGAAGGCGTGTTTCGCGAGCCGCGCACCGGGGACGAGCTAGGACATGCCGAACAAACGCGCCAACGTCAAGAACGAGAAGCAATACGAAGCGCTGAAAGACAAAGGCATGTCGAAAGAGCGGGCTGCGCGGATCGCGAACTCGCCGGGTGCGTCGAGTCGCGGCGGCAAGCAATCCCATTCGGGATCGTCGCGTTCCTCGTCGTCGCAGGGCGGCACGACCGCGCAGAAGAAGGCTGCCGGCCGCAAGGGCGGCAAGGCGACCGCTCGCCAGAGCTCGTAACTCGTTCGCGCACAAACAGAAGGAGGGGTCATGGGGTTCAAGTCGCTCGACGACGTCCTGCACGAGCAGGTGATGGATCTTCTGAGCGCGGAGAAGCAACTCGTCGCTGCGCTTCCCAAGGTCGCCGCTGCGGCGAGCTCGCCGGAGCTGAAGGACGCGATCAAGGAGCACCTCGAGGAGACGAAGAGGCATGTCAAGCGGCTCGAAGAGGTGCAGGGAATGCTCGGAGTCTCCGGAGCGACGACCTGCAAGGCGATGCAAGGGCTCGTCGCGGAGGGTGAGGAAGTGATCGGCAAGGGAGGTGATCCGACCGCGAAGGACGCCGCGATCATCGCGAGTGCTCAACGCATCGAGCACTACGAGATCGCCGGCTACGGGACCGCCCGCACGCTCGCAGGTGAGCTCGACTACGGCGATGCGGAGAAGCTGCTCAACGAGACGCTCGACGAGGAGAGCGCTGCCGACGAGCTCCTGACGAGAATCGCCACCGGCGGCATGTTCAAGAGCGGTGTCAACAAGGCGGCCGTCGCGTCGTGAGCACGAGGCCCTCCCCGCCGCGCCGCGGCGGGGAGGGCCGTTCGGTCGACGGCAGGCTCAATCGTCGAGCACGGTGAGATCGAGCTGCGCGATCCGCTCGGGGTCGGCGAGGAAGTCGAGCTCCGCAAGCCGTCCGTTCTTGACCGTGACGGCACAGATCGAGAACGGCTCGCCTTCGCGGTACACGACCATTCCCGCGGCGCCGTTGACGAGCGCGCGACGTCGGGTCAGGTCGACGCGGGCCCACATCATTGCCTGCCCGGCCACCGCTTCGGCGCCGACGACGTATTGCGAGAGCCCCGCGATGCGGCCGCCGTCCGAGCGCAGGACGACGTCGGGGTCGAGCACGGCGACGAGCGCATCGAAATCGCCGCCGCGTGCAGCAGCGATGAACGCATCCACGACCTCCCACTGTGCGTGCAGGTCGACATCGGGACCGGGCTCCGCGCCGCGGACGCGGCGCCGAGCGCGGCTCGCAAGCTGACGCGTCGCCTCCGGCGAGCGCTCGACGATCGGCGCGATCTCGTCGAACGGCACGGCGAACATGTCGTGGAGGACGAACGCGAGCCGCTCCGGGGGCGTCAGCGTCTCGAGGACGATCAGCAGGGCCAGGCCGACGGAATCGGCGAGCAGCGCCTCGTGCTCGGGATCGGTTCCGTCGGCCGGGTCGATGATCGGGTCGGGCACGCGCATGTCGAGCGGCTGCTCACGGCGCGTCCGCCGCGCGCGGAGCATGTTCAGCGCGACGCGCGCGACCACCGTCGTCAGCCACGCACGGAGGTTCTCGACCTCACTCCGGTCCGAGCGGGTGAGTCGGAGCCACGCGTCCTGGACGGCGTCGTCCGCCTCGCTCAAGGAGCCGAGCATCCGGTACGCGACCGCTCGGAGGTGCGGGCGCTGCTCCTCGAAGTACTCGGCCAGCAAGTCTTGCCGATTCATCGCTCGTTCTCCCTCAGATTCCGTGTGTTACCGGAACTGACCCGCGTGACTCGCGCGATGTCACCGGTGGCTGCTCGTGGGCCGGGACGGGCTCGGCCGCCGCAGGGCGCGATCCTTCGCTTCGGGCCGCTTCCTCGAACCCGAGCAGTCCTACGAGGTTCAGCGCCCACGCGCCGGCGGCAAATGGAAACAGGACGATCAGCCCCGCCAGCGCACCGGCGCAGCAGGTGATCATCGCGATGATCAAGAGGATGTTGTTGATGCGGAAGAAGGCTCTCATTGCTATCTACGACCCTTCGCGTCTCGTGAATGTGACGGCGTTCTCGGCGACTCGATCGAGCAGTGCTTCGAGGATGCGGTCGTGGGTCGCCGCGAGCCGGTCGCGCCACCGCTCGGCGAACTCCGGACCCGCGTCGCCGGCGATGACGTGCCTGAGCAACGTGCCGGTGGGAGCTCGCCGGACTTCGAACCAGTGCTCGGCGTCGATCCCCGGTGGGTGGATCACGCGGAACGCACGAGCAGCGCCCGGGCGCGCGATCTCCTCCCACACCATCGGGGCGGCCGCGTATACGCCGTCGCCGAAGTAGCGCGGCGCGCGGGCGATGTGGTCGGGCCAGATCGCGTCGAAGTCTGCGATCAGCGCGGCCACCTGCTCGGGCGTGGCGTCGACGACCCGCTCGTGCGTGTTGTGGATCCTCATCTGAATGTATGACCGCGCGCCGGGGAAAAATGTGACGAGCGACGGCGTTGTCACAGGCGTGACCGCTGCCTTGTCTTGATAAGCGACACGTGACGCAAAGGGGGAGACCAGTGCGAACGACCCCGGACTGGATTGAGGAATTCGAGGAGGTTCGGCCGCGGCTGTTCGCGATTGCCTACCGGATGCTCGGCCGTGTCAGTGATGCAGAGGATGTCGTCCAGGACACGTTCCTGCGCTTCCAGCGGGCTGTGCGGCAGGGAACCGAGATCGACTCGACGCCGGCTTTCCTGTCGGCGATCGTCACCCGGCTGTCGATCAACGAGCTCCAGTCGGCGCGGGCCCGGCGCGAGGTGTACGTCGGCGAGTGGCTCCCCGAGCCGCTGTTCACCGATGCGAGCACCCAGTCCGACGACCCTGCGGCACACGCCGAGGAAGCCGACAGCCTTTCGCTGGCGTTCCTCGTGCTGCTCGAGCAGCTGACGCCCGTCGAACGTGCCGTCTTTCTGCTGCACGACGTGTTCGGCTTCGATTACGGCGAGGTCGCAAAGACGGTCGGGAAGAGTGAGGACAACTGCCGGCAGCTCGCGACGCGCGCGCGGCGCCACATCGAAGCCGAGAAGCCGCGCTTCGAGGCCTCGCGGCGGGAGCGCGAGCGGCTTGCCGAGCGTTTCTTCGCCGCGGTTGGTGACGGCAACGTCGACGAGCTCGTCGACATGCTCGCCGACGACGTGATCGTCTACGGCGACGCCGGCGGTATGAGCCCGTCGTGGCCGCGTCCGATCGTGGGGCGCGATCGCGTGAGCCGCCTCATGGGCGGCATGGGTGGACTGCTCATGCGTCACGCGCTGCGCATCGAGCGGCACGAGGTGAACGGACAGCCGGGCGCCACCGTCGTAGATCGCGAGGGCCGCATCGTGAGTGTCTTCGCGCTCGACATCGTCGACGGCGTGGTTCAGACGATCCGTTCCCTGATCAATCCCGACAAGCTGCGGCATCTCGGCCCGGTCGCCGACGTCGAGGCGATGTTGCGCGCGAGTCGCGAGGAGCGGAAGGCGTAGGAAGGTCGTGGGAGAGCCGCGTGTGCGGCTCTCCCACGTTCGCTCCCTCTACGCCGCCAGGTCGAGCGCGGGCTCTTCCTCGGCGGTCGCCGCCCGCTGCCGCGCGTTCGGCGCCAGCATCGCGACGACACTGCCCACGAGCACGATCACCGCGCCGCCGAGGAGCGCCCGGGCATAGCCCTGCGCCGAGGCGTCGGCGACGGTGTGACCGCTGTGCAGGAGCGAGCTCGTGTGCGCGGTGGCGAGCGCCGAGAGCGCTGCGAGGCCCAGTGCCGTCCCGACCTGCTGGCCCGTGTTCAGCAGCCCTGCGGCGAGACCCGCCTTGGCTTCGTCGATGCCGGCGTTCGCTGCGGTGGTGACGCCGACGAACACGCCGCCTCCGCCCAGTGAGATCACGAGCATCCCCGGCAGGATGTCGGCGACGTACGAGCCGTCGACCGGGATCCGCGACGTCCAGTACAGGCCGGCCGCCGCGATCAGAGCGCCGGCGACGATCACCGGCTTGGTGCCGACCTTGCCGAACAGCTGCGACGCGATGCCCGACGAGATGATGAAGCCGCCCGTCAACGGCAGGTACGCGAGGCCGGTCTGAATCGGCGAGAAGTGCAGCACCGTCTGCATGTAGAGGGTGAGGAAGAAGAACATCGGCACGAAGCCGCCGACCGCGACGAGCTGCGTCACGTCCGCGACCGCTACGCCTCGAACCCGGAGGATCGAAAGCGGCACGAGTGGGTTCGCGACCCGCAGCTCGTTGATCACGAACGACGCGAGGACGACCAGCGCGCCCGCGAGCTCGGCGATGGTCCGCGTGGTGCCCCAGCCGACGTCCGGCGCCTTCACGAGCGCGTAGACGAGGAGCAGCATGCCGCCCGTCACGAGCAGGGCGCCGAGCGCGTCGAAGCCCGCGAGATGCAAGCGGATGCGCTCGCGCTTGAGCAGCGCGAAGGCGCCGATGAACGCGACTGCGCTCAGCGGCACGTTGACGAACAGCACCCAGCGCCAGCCGGGCCCTTCCGTCAGGAGCCCGCCGAACAACACGCCCGCCGCCCCGCCGAGGCCGGAGACGGCGCCCCAGACACCGAGTGCGGTGTGGCGGTCACGGCCCGCCCGGAACGTCGTCGTCAACGACGACAGCGCGGCGGGGGAGAGCAATGCAGCGCCGACCCCCTGCGCGAACCGGGCGCCGACGAGCAGCGAGCTCGAGTGCGACAGGCCGCCGGTCAGCGACGCTCCCGCGAACACGACGAGCCCGGTGACGAGCACGAACCGCCGGCCGAGCAGGTCGGCCATTCGCGCGCCGAGCAGAAGGAACCCGCCGTACGTGAGGATGTATCCGTCGACGACCCACTGCAGGCTCTGTTGGCTGAAGCCGAGGTCGTGCTTGATCGACGGCAGAGCGATGTTGAGGATCGATGCGTCGAGGATGTCCATGAACTGGACGAGGCTGAGGAGCAGCAAGATTGCGATGCCGCGGCGTGAGCCAAGCGGCGTCGCCTCGACGCGCTGCTCAACGGGTAGTCCTGTTGGTTGAAGTGATGCGGCCACGAGTGCCTCTCTTTCCGAACGCGTTGGTCTGGTTCTTCCTCTAAGACCGCGCGCGGAAGGCTCGTGTGACGAGCGGCGACGGAGGCCGTGCTCTCGCTGTGCCGTTCAGTCGGCGCTGCCGAAGAACGCCGCGAACGACCCGGCGACGGCGGTGACGACGAAGAGCGCCCAGATCTCGAGTCCCACGTCGACCACTTTCCCGACGGCCGTGACGGGGTTCTTGATCTGCGACGAGACGGTCAGCAGCTGGACGGTCGCGAAGAAGAACGCATCGCCGATCCCGTGGATCTCGCTGCCCTTCGCGTGCCTTTCCAACGCCCAGATGAGGATGGCGCCGGCGACATCGACGACCGCGGTCAGCCCGAGCGCGAGCAGGATGCGGGCGATCAGGCGACGGTGCCGCTCGCCCCAGTTCGCAAGCCGTCCGAGCTCTTCGACGATCATGCGGCCAGTCTGCGCGTGCGCACGGACGGCGCCGGAAGATGGGGCGAACGCCTCATGGCAGGAAGCCGTCGCTCCGCCTACTCTCGCTCTCATGGGACTCCGCAAGACCCTCTTCGCCGCCACCTACGACCGCCTGTCGCGGGGGAGTGAGGAAGCAGGGCTGCGCGCGCTGCGCCGGGGCCTGCTCGCCGGCGCGTCCGGTCGCGTGCTCGAGATCGGCGCCGGCACCGGCGCGAACCTCGGCCTCTACGACGGAACGATCGACGGGCTCGTCCTCACGGAGCCCGAGTCGCCGATGCTCCGTCGGCTGCAGAAGGCGGCGCATGAGCACACGCCGCTCGCGCAGGTTGTCCAGGCACCGGCCGAGCAGCTCCCGTTCGACGACGACGCATTCGACACCGTTGTCTCGACGCTCGTGCTGTGCGGCGTCGACGACCAGATCCAGGCACTGCAGGAAGCGCGTCGCGTGCTCAAGCCCGGCGGCCGGTTGCTGTTCCTCGAGCACGTCCGCTCGGACGACCCGAGCCTCGCGCGCTTCCAGGACCGGATCAACCGGCTGAACCGCTTCGTCGTCCACTGCGACTGCAACCGGCAGACACTCGCGACGATCGAGGCGGAGGGATTCAACGTGTCGCGGCTCGAGCGGACCGAGCTGCCGAAGGCGCCGAAGTTCGTCCGGCCGCTGATCGTGGGCGCCGCGTCCGCCTAAGCCGGCGCGGCTGCGCGTGCTCGCCCACGAGCAGACGCTACGGGAGAACGTCCTCGAGGTCACCATGCCCACCCGACCGCGCCCAGCCGAGCGCGCTGCCGCCGTGCAGCTCGTCGAGGATCAGCGGATCGGCACCGAGGTCGAGCAACGCGACCACCGAGTCGCGGCGGCCCGCCTGGGCGGCGAGGTGAATCGCAGTGACCCCCTGGCCGTGGCTCGGGCCGCCGAACGTGCCGCGCCGGTCCGGATCGGCGCCGAGCTCGACGAGCGCGCGAACCGCGTCGACGCGGCCGTTGACGGCAGCCCACGCGAGCGCCGTGCCGCGGTACGGGTCTGCGTCGACCTGCGCGCCGAGCTCGACCAGCGAGCGGATCGCCTCGACGCGGCCGGACTTCGCGGCCCACACGAGCGCCTCGTCCAGCACTTCCTGCGGGTCGTCGGAGGGACTCCACACCGGAAAGCCGCCGTGCGGCCGATAGAAGGCGCGGTGGGCCCCTGCCGCCGGCGTTCCCGCGAGCTGGTGAATCAGCTCGACATCGCCGAGGCCCGCGGCGACGCGCAGGTTGCCGGGCTCGCGGCCGAGCAGCTCCGCGACTTCGCGATGTCCCCAGAAGAGCGCCGCGACCAGCGGCGTGCCGCCGTCGCCGCGCGCGAACAGATCGGTGCGCGCGCCGGCCGCGAGCAGCAGCTGCGCGAGCTCGCGATCGTTTCCGTACCCGGCCTGGTGGAGCTTCGTCCAGCCGTAGTCGTTCCCGCGGTTCACGTCGGCGCCGCGCTCGATCAAGAACGACGCGATCGACGGGTCGCCCGCCATCCCGAACAGGTCGTTCCCGTTCGTGCCGCGCTGGACGACGAGATCCGGGAACTTGTCGACGAGCTCGACGAGGCGGTCGCGGTCGTTCGCCTCGATCGCCCGGTAGGCGAGCACGAACGGCGTCGGCGGCTCGTCGCCGCGGCGCATCGCCTCGACGTGGCGGCGCAGCTGCTGCCAGCTCGCATAGCCGTGGCGGCCGGCGAGCTCGCGGCGTGCCTCGGCGACGCTCACCCCGTCGACCGAGGCGATGCCGTTCGCCCGTCCCTCGTAGTAGTCGAGCTCGACGTGGAACGGCTGCTCGAGCGGAATCCGCTCGATGTACGCCTTGAGCTTCGGCCAGCTGGCGAAGCCGAGCTCGCGCGCCAGCTCGAACTGCGCGTCGGCGAGCTTCACCTGCTGCGCGCGGGCGCGCTCCTTCGCCTGCTTGCGCAGCTGCTCGAGGTTGAGCTGAAAGGTCATTGCGGGCTCCCTTCCGTCGTGCCGGGTGTCCGCCGCGGCCGGCCGGAGAGGAAGCGTCTTCGGCACTGCCTGGAACCTGAGGGTGGGCTCGGCCCTGTCCGCGGACTGGTTGCGGCCCTCACCGCAGCTGCGATCCTAACGCTCCGCTCCGCCCGGAATAGTTGCGCCCGCAAGTACGTTCTCCACGACATGAACCTCGGACTCGTCACCTTCGCCGACCTCTATCCGGGCGTCACGCCCGAGCAGCGCATGCAGAACCTGATCGAGGAGGCGCGGCTCGCCGACGAGCTCGGCCTCACGGTCTTCGCCGTCGGCGAGCACCACCGCCCCGACTACCTGGTCAGCTCACCGACGACCGCGCTCGCCGCGATTGCCGCGGTGACGAAGCAGATCCGGCTCGCGAGCGCGGTCACCGTGCTGTCGTCCGACGACCCCGTGCGCGTCTTCCAGCAGTTCGCGCACGTCGACCTCATCTCCGGCGGCCGCGCGGAGATCATCGCCGGCCGCGGCTCGTTCATCGAGTCGTTCCCGCTCTTCGGCTACGACCTGCACGACTACGACGAGCTGTTCGAGGAGAAGCTCGAGCTGCTGCTCGCGATCCGCGACCAGGAACGCGTGACCTGGGAAGGCAAGCATCGCGCGGCGCTCGACGATGTCGGTGTGTGGCCGCGGCCGGTGCAGGAGCAGCTGCCGGTGTGGGTGGCCGTCGGCGGCACGCCGGAGTCGGTCGTGCGGGCAGCGCGGCTCGGCCTACCGCTCGCGCTCGCGATCATCGGCGGTCAGACCGCGCGCTTCGCGCCGTTCGGCGAGCTCTACCGTCGCGCATGGAGCGATTCGGGCCACGAGGGTGAGCCGCGGATCGCGATCAACACGCACGCGTTCGTCGCCGATTCGCGGAAAGAGGCCGACCGAGCATTCGCGTCGGGCTACCTCGGCGTCATGAACCGGATCGGCCGCGAGCGCGGGTGGCCGCCGTCAGGTCGCGCGGAGTACGACGCGCTCGCCGGTCCAGCCGGCCCGCTCGCCGTCGGCTCGCCCGAAGAGGTCGCCGAGAAGATCGTCGGCGTCCACGAGTTGTTCCGGCCGGAGCGGTACCTCGCGCACCTCAGCATCGGCGCCGTCGAGCATCGCGACGTGATGCGCGCCATCGAGCTGTTCGGCACGCAGGTCGCGCCGCTCGTTCGCGCCGCGCTGCCGGCCGAGCTAGCCGTCTGACGCCCGCGAAGCAAGCCCGCGAACGATCACGTCGAGACCGAACTCGAAGCGGTCCGCAGTCGACGTGAGCGGTCCGGCGAGCGCGACCATGTTCGGGAAGCGGTCCGGCGGCAGCTGCTCGAAGTACGAGCGAAGCTCGGTGACGAAGCTCTCCTTCCAGTCGCCGTCGGCGACGTGCTCCGGGTCGGTCATGCTCTCCTCGTACGAGACGGCGCCGACGTAGAGCGCGAGCAGGTCGGCGCCGAGCGCGATCACCTCTTCGGGAACGTCGGCGTCGCGTAGCCGCCCGAGCAGCGAGTCCATCGTCCCGAGCGCGTGCTCGCCCTGCGGGATGCGGCCGAGCGTCGCCTGCGCGATGTCGCGATGCGACGCGAACACTCGCCGGATCGCGCGTGCGATCTCCCGCACCTGTTCCTGCCACGGCAGGTCGGCGGGGATCGCCGAGATGTCGACCTCGCCGATCACACGGTCGAGGAGCAGGTCGACGAGCTCGTCCTTGTCGCGCACGTAGGTGTAGAGCGCCGTCCCGCTCGTGCCGAGCTCCTGGGCGACCCGGCGGATCGTCACGGCGTCGAGGCCTTCCGCGTCGAGCACCCGCAGCGCGGCGTCGACGACCGCGTCGCGGTCGAGGCTGCGGCGCCGTCCGCTCTGCCGCTCGGGGCGGGGGCGGGCGGGCGGGAGAGGCAGGTCGCTCATCTCCTTGACATCGTACTACAGTGTTCGGTAACGTTGTAATATAACGTTGTTCAAGAACGATGTAAGGAGCTTGCCATGACCCCACATCCTCGCCGTTGGCTCATCCTCTACGTCCTGCTCGTGGCGGAGGTCATGGACCTCCTCGACAGCACGATCGTCAACGTCGCCGTGCCGCGGATCCGCGACGACCTGGGCGCCTCCGCGTCCCAGCTCCAGTGGATCGTCGGCGCGTACCCGCTCGCGATCGCGGCCGGCCTGATGGTCGGTGCTCGGCTCGGCGACCTCCTCGGCCGGCAGCGGCTCTTCGTCGCCGGCGCAGCGGGGTTCACCGCGGCGTCCTTCGCATGCGGGCTCGCGCCGTCGCCGTCCGCGCTGATCGCATTCCGCATCGTCCAGGGCCTCGCGGCTGCCGCCATGATCCCGCAAGGCTTCGGGATCCTGCGGTCGCTGTTCCCGCGCGACGAGTTGCCGAAGGCGTTCGCCGTCTTCGGCCCCGTGATCGGCTCGGCGGCGATCGTCGGTCCGATCATCGGCGGCGGCCTCGTCGATCTCGACCTGTTCGGCACGGACTGGCGGCTCGTCTTCTACGTGAACGTCCCGCTCGGCGTCGCGGCGATCGTCGGCTCGCTGGTGCTCATCCCGAACGTGCGCGCACCGCACGCACGTCGTCTCGACCCGGTCGGCGCAGTGCTGGCCGCAGGCGGGATGGCGTCGATCGTCTATCCGCTCATCCAGGGACGCGAGGCCGGCTGGCCGGCGTGGGCGTTCGGGATGATCGGGCTCGGGCTGGCGCTGCTGGTCGCGTTCGTCGCGCATCAGGAGCTGCGCTCGCGGCGCGGCCTCGAGACACTCGTCGAGCCGAGCCTGTTCCGCTCGCGCGGCTACACGTCGGGCCTGCTCGTGATGCAGGTGTACTTCGCGTCCGCGATCGGGCTGATGTTCACGCTGACGCTGTTCCTGCAGCTCGGCCAGGGCTACTCGCCGGTTCGCTCCGGGCTCGCGCTCGCGCCGTGGGCGCTCGGGACGGCCGTCGGCGCCGGGCTCGGCGCAGCGGTGCTCGCGCCGAAGTTCGGGCGTGGCGTGCTGCAGGCGGGGACGCTCGTCACCGCCGCCGGCGTCGTGCTGCTCGTCGCGCTCGTCGGACACGGAGGCTCGACGCCGTATTGGGCGCTCGTACCCGGCGCGTTCCTCGGCGGGCTCGGCTTCGGGCTCGTCGTCGCACCGCTCTTCGACGTCGTGCTCGCGGCGGTCGACGATCGTGCCGTCGGCCCGGCGTCGGGGATCCTCAACGCGTTCCAGCAGCTCTCAGGCGCGCTTGGTGTCGCGTTGCTCGGAACGCTCTTCTTCGACGCGCTCGGACGTGCGCACTTCCACCGCGCGCTGTCGCAGACGCTCTGGGTGGAGGCGGGACTGTGCGTGCTCGCGCTGGTCCTGTCGCCGCTCTTGCCGCCCAAGCCGCGGCCGGAGGGCGAGGCACTGCTGCTCGCCGACTGACCAAACGAAAGGAGACGACCAGAATGACCATCAACACCATCCGCGCCCACAACCGCTCGGTCAAGCACTTCGGTGACTGGACGACCGCACGGAAGTTCGATGTGCGCGCTTCCCGCAGCAGTGTCGTGCTCGACCTGCTGCTGCCGGAGCTCGAGCCGGGGGAGATCGAGATCGACCTCGATCTCGACCACTCGATGCTCAAGCTGCTCGTTCCCGACGGGACGGTGATCGACGACGGCGACCTGCGCCGCGTCGGCCGCGGTCGCGTCAAGGACTGGACGGGCACTCCGTCGGCCGGCGGGCGCGTCATCAAGCTCACCGGCGAGATCCGGAGTGGTGAGGTGCGCGTGCACCGGGGAGGAGTTGCGATCCTCTCGCTGCTCGCATCGCGGGCGCACCGCCAGGTGCGCGAAGCCCAGAAGGCGGGACGCTTCGAGCCCGCCGCATGACGGCAAGGAGGACGGAGATGAACGACTACGACCGGCGGTCGGAGGCGCTGTGGGCGACGATCGACGAGTACGACGACGAAGACGCGTTCCGCGCCAAGGTCGACGAGCTCGTCGCCGAGCTTCCGTCCGACAGCCCGATCGCGTCATTCGAGCGCGCGTGTGCGTGGGACTCGACCGGGCACTCGGATCGCGCGATCCCGCTCTACCGCCTCGCCCTCGAGCATGGGCTCGAGGGCGAGCGGCGGCGGCGCGCGGTGATCCAGATGTCGAGCTCGCTCCGCAACATGGGCGAGGCGGAGGAGAGCGTCAGGCTCCTCACCGCCGAGCGCGACCGGGCCACCGACTCGCTCGACGATGCCGTCAGCGCGTTTCTCGCGCTGGCGCTCGTCGACAGCGGACGCGAGCGCGAGGCTGTGTCGCTCGCGCTCGGTGCGCTCGCGCCGCACCTGCCGCGGTACCAGCGCTCGCTCGGCAACTACGCACGCGATCTCGTGGAGGCGTGAGCGTGCGGCGCGCGCTGATCCTCGGCGGGACGGGCCTGGTCGGCCGTGCCGCCGCGCGCCGGCTGCTCGCCGCCGGCTGGCAGGTCGACGTCACCGGCCGTGACCCGACCCGCAACGCGGTCGCGGACGCCCGGTTCGTGCCCGCCGACCGCGGCGACGCAGACGAGCTGCGGTCGGCGGTCGGCGGCGGCGTCGACCTCCTGGTCGATTGCATCTGCTACACGGCGGCGGAGGCACGCTTGCTCGTGCCGCTCCTGGACGACGTCGGCTCGACGGTCCTGATCTCGAGCAAGGCGGTCTACGTCGACGATGCCGGCCGACACTCCAATTCCGACGAGCCGCCGTCGTTCGAGAAACCGATCACCGAAGAACAGCCGACGCTTCCGCCGGGCGACGGGGACTACCGAACGCGTGAGGGCTACGGCGCGAACAAGGTCGCGGCCGAACGCGTGCTGCTCGACACCGGACAGCCCGTGAGCGTGCTCCGGCCGTCGAAGATCCACGGCGAAGGAGCGGCGCCGCCGCGGGAGTGGGTCTTCGTCAAGCGTGTGCTCGACAGGCGCCCGGCGGTCCTGCTCGCGCATCGCGGCGAAGGGGTCGACCATCCGACCGCAGCCGCGAACATCGCCGCGCTGATCGAGACCGTCGCCGGCAAGCCGGGTGCGCGCATCCTCAACAGCGCCGATCCCGATGCGCCGAGCGGCCTGGAGATCGCGCGCACGATCGCGCGTCATCTCGATCACGAATGGGAGGAGGTCCTGGTCGAGGGCGCCGAGATCGGGAGGCACCCGTGGGACAAGCTGCCGCCGTTCACCCTCGACACGACTGCCGCGCACGAGCTGGGCTACGTGCCCGCAGGCGACTACGCCGCGACCGTCGTCGAGGAGATCGACTGGCTCGTCGCGGGCCACGAGCCCGACCCCGAGTTCTTCGCAGGTCTCTTCGACTACGCCGCGGAGGACCGCTTCTTGGCCGGCGCACGCCGCTGAGTGCGGGGCTTGCGCGACCTGCGCTGCGCGTCCTCGACCGAGGCGCGCAAGGCAGCCATCAGGTCGGGGGCTTCCTCGACCTCGGGTTCAGGAGCGCGATGCACATCCTTGCCCTGAACTTTCGCGCGCACGACCTTGCGCAGCTCGGCCGTGTACGTGTCCTTGTACTTCTTCGGCTCCCACTTGCCGGAGAACGCTGAGATCAGGTCGAGCGCCATGTCGAGCTCACGGCCCGACACGCTCGGCAGGCGGCTGGGGATCACTCCGGCAGGCGGGTCGACCTCGTCGGCGAAGTGCAACTGCTCGAGGGTGAGCGACGTCCCGCGTACCCGTAGGCAACCCAGGTACTGCCGGTTGCGCATCACGAACTTGCCGATCCCGGCGAGTCCTGACTTCTCCATTGCGCGCACGAGCAGCGCGTAGGTCTTCTCGCCGCTGTCGCCGGGGCCGACCAGGTAGGTGTGGGCGAAGAACGTGGGGTCGATGTCGTCGTAGGGAACGAAGTCCTCGAGCGTGATCGTTCGCTGCCCGTCGACCTCCACCGCCTCGAAGTCCTCGTCGGTGAGGTGGACGAGCTCGCCCTTCTTGTGCTCGAACGCCTTGACGATCTCATCGTTCGACACCGGTTTGTCCTCGAGCTTGCAGATCTTCTGGTAGCCGATTGGGCCGTCGTCGCTCTCGTGGACGAGGTGGAATTGCAGCTTGTGTTCGTGGACGGCGCTGTAAATGCGAACCGGCACGTTGACGAGCCCGAACGTGATCGACCCTGACCAGAGTGAGCGCGGAGGCATCGGCACGTCTCTTTTCCATGGGTGTCGGGTCGAAAACGCGAGGAGTGCGGATAGCCGCACGTCCGAACACCTGACCGCCGTACGCGCAGGTGCTTCTGGGGTCGCGACGATCGAGGGACGGAGCAACGAACGGAGGAGTTTCGCCATGCACACGACCGCCCAGTTCTCGATCGACGACCTTCGCGCGCAGCTCGAAGGCCCGGTGATCGGCCCCGACGACTCGGACTACGACGCGGCGCGCGGCGTGGTGCTGCGTTCCATCGACCGCCGCCCCGCGGCGATCGTCCGGCCCGTCGACGCGGGCGAGGTGAGTCACGTCGTCTCGTTGGCGCGCGAGACCGGCGTGGAGCTCGCCGTGCGGGCAGGGGGCCACAGCTACGCCGGCCACAGCACGACGGAGGGAGGCATCGTGCTCGACCTGCGCGAGCTCACCGCGCTCGAGGTCGATCCGGGCGACCGCGTCGTTCGCGCGGGGGGCGGGCTGACGACGGGCGATGTCACGACTGCGGCCGGGGCACACGGCCTTGCGGTCGGCTTCGGCGACACGCCGACCGTCGGGATCGGCGGTCTCACGCTCGGTGGGGGCGCCGGCTACCTCGTACGCAAGCACGGCCTGACGATCGACCATCTGCTCGGAGCCGAGGTCGTGACGGCCGACGGCCGCGTCCTCGACGTCGACGAGACGCACGAGCCCGACCTGTTCTGGGCGATCCGCGGCGGCGGTGGCAACTTCGGCGTCGTGACGCGCTTCGACTTTCGGCTGCACCCGCTGGACACGGTCACGGGCGGGATGCTCGCGATCCCTGCGACGCCGGAGACGCTCGCCGGGCTCGTCGAGGTCGCGGACGCCGCGCCGGAGGAGCTGTCCGTGATCGCGAACGTCCTCGGCGCGGCGCCGCCTCTGCCGTTCGTCCCGCAAGAGGACGTCGGCAAGCCGATCATCCTCGCGCTGCTCGTTCACTCGGGGTCGCTCGACGAAGGGGAGAAGGCGGTTGCTCCGCTGCGTGCACTCGGGCCGGTCGCCGACTTCGTGCGCGCGATGCCGTACGGGGAGATGTTCACGATGCAAGCGCCCGAGGCGCCGCCGCGGGCGGTGACGAACACGTTCTTCTCGACGTCGTTCAGCGAGGACGACGCGCGCGAGCTGCTCGAACGGACGCGCGCCTCGACGGCCCTGCTGGCGGCCGCGCAGATCCGCGTGCTCGGAGGCGCGGTCTCGCGGGTCCCGGACGAAGCGACCGCGTACGCGCACCGGCAGCGTCGGATCATCGTCAACGTCGCTGCGATCTATGCGTCTCCGGCTGAGGACGCGGTGCACCGCGCGTGGGTCGACGATGCGGCAGCTGCGATCCGGCACGGTGACGACGCGGCGTACGTCAACTTCCTGGGTGACGAGGGTGCCGAGCGCGTTCAGGCCGCGTACCCCGGTGCGACCTGGGACCGTCTCGTCGACATCAAGCGCCGCTACGACCCGGGAAACGTCTTCCGCATCAACCAGAACGTGCCGCCACGGCGATGAGCTCCGATGCTGCTCGGGGTCGTATTCGCCGACACTCGAACCGGAGAGGAGCTTCGAAGCGATGGACTGGACACTCGAAGTCGTCGTCGTGCCTGTCACCGACGTCGACCGCGCGAAGGCGTTCTACACGGAGAAGCTGGGGTTCAACGTCGACGTCGACACGAATGTCGGTGACGCCTTTCGCGTGGTGCAGCTGACGCCGCCGGGCTCGGGCTGCTCGATCACGCTCGGACCGCTCGTCGTCGACCAGGTGCCCGAATCGTCTGCGCGCTTCCAGTTGTGCGTGCTCGACATCGAGCAGGCGCGCGCCCAGCTCGTCGAGCGCGGGGTCGACGTGAGCGAGATCACGAGCTTCTCCGGAGGTGGGCCGTACGACAGGTTCGTCTTCCTGACGGACCCCGACGGCAACAACTGGGCGGTGCAGGAGGTTCCCGCGACGCGCCCAGCGCTGCCGTGACGTGGTCGGCCTCGGTGCCGGCGCTCATGCGTCTGCAGGCGCGAAGAAGCGGTAGGCGCCGACCTCTTCGAGCTCGGTCGCGACCGGCGGCTCGTCGCAGCGCTCCTCGATCCCTTCCTGGAACCTCTGGAACGCGGCGACTGCGCGGAGAGGGTTCTCCGCGTCGTGCTCGGCAAGGTGGACGAAAGTCACGCCGTCCGGCAGCTTGAACGTGGCATAGCGGAGGCCGTCGGGGCTCGAGGTTGCGAGCTCGGCGTAGACCGCGCGAACGAGCTCTTCGTTCTCCGCGACACGCTCGGGGCGCACGCGGTACCGCACCATCACTCTGCGCATGGTACCTCCCTGAAAACCGATCGGTTTCTGGTCAGCGGCGACTATACATGCCTGGAAACCGATCGGTACCATGATTCGACTTGGATGCCGAATCGACACGAATCGCGGCCGTCGCCGCGGCGCGTTTTCACGAGTGCGGGATCACCGCGACCGGCGTCGACGCACTGAGTCGTGCGGCCGGTGTGTCGAAGCGAACGATCTACGAGCGATTCGGGTCGAAGGACGGATTGGTCGTGGCCGCGTACGAGTCGTTGGATCTTCCCGTGTACCGGATGTTCACCGCCGCAATCGAGCAGAAGATCACGGATCCGCGTGAGCAGTTGGACGCATTCTTCTCCCAGCTCGAGCCGATTCTCGGCTCAGCCGACTTTCGCGGCTGCCCGTTCACCAACGCCGCGTCCGAGCTGCCGGATCCGGGCCATCCGGCGCACGAGGTGGTGCGCCGTCACAAGGAACGGCTGCGGCGGTGGCTGCGCAGACGGGCGAAGGAGGCCGGAGCGGCGGATCCGGGCGAGCTCTCGCGCCGGCTGATGCTCGTCTTCGCGGGCGCACAGGCTCAGGCGCTGATCGAGCAGTCCGGCAGGGCCGCGCGCGACGCCCGCCGCCTCGCTGCCGAGCTCGTCGGGGCAGCGGTCGGCGCGCGCGGGTCCTGACCGTCTACTGCTGCGCCGCGACGCCGATCTTGTGCCCGAGCGGGTCGGCGAACACGCCGAAGGTGACGCCGGGAACCTCCTGCGCCGGCTGGACGATGCTGCCGCCGAGCTCCTCCGCCTTCGCGAGCGCGGCCGACACGTCCTGCACGCCGACGAAGAACAGCACCGTGTCGGCGTCGCCCTGCAGCGGGCTGATCGCCGTCGGCAGGGCGCCCTCGTAGGCGGGGTCGACGAACGTGTAGCCGGGGTAGGCGCCGTCCGAGTAGCTCCAGCCGAACAGGCCGGCGAAGAACGCGCGCGTCGCGTCCGGGTCGGTCGACCTGATCTCCGCGTGAACGACGGGGTGGGCCATCTCTTCCTCCTTCTCGTTTGTCGACAGACGACGAACGAGCCGGCCGGAAATCGACAGGCCGTCAGTCGGGCTTGGGCGCGAGCTGGAGGAGGTCGAGCAAGCCGCCGATCTGCTGCCCGTCCTGTGCCTCGTGGCGAAGCATCTCCGACCCGCGGTCGATCACGTAGCGGTTGCGCCGCCCGTGGCGCTCTCGCGTGACGAACCCGGTCTCGACGAGGTCGGTGATGATCCGCTGCGCGGACCCGACCGTGATCCCGAGGTCGTCTGCGAGGTCGCGCAGCCGCACGTCAGGGTCGCGGGCGATCGCAAGCAGCACCTGCGTGTGGTTGGTCACGAACTGCCACCCGCGGGCCCGGCCCTCCCTTGACTCCGAGTCGGTCATTAGATACGATTCATCAACAACGATGTGACGAACACGTTATTAAACAGCTTTGTGATCGTTGGTATCACCTTAGCAGACTACTCGGGCGGAGAGAGCACGACATGACGGACACATCGCTGCGGGTCCGGCTGAGCGAGGAACGTCACGCCGCCGCACTCGCGAAGGAGCTCGGCGACCTCGCGGGATTCGACCTCCAGCGGCTCGACGGCCACTGGGACGCCACGGTCGACGGCGTGCTGGGGGACAGGGTGATCGTGCGGGTGCTGAACGCCGTCCGCACTGCGCTCGACGGCGAGCCGTCCTCCTCCGCGCTCGTGTTTCTCGACGGCCGCGAATACGAGGTCCACGCGCAGTAGGCGATCAGCGCCGGGTTGCGTCCACCGTCTTCGTGACGACCCAGCGGTGCTTCCCGATCTTGCGGTCGCGGACGAACCCGAGCCGTTCGTACGTCGAGAGCGCGCCGTTGAAGAGGAAGCCCGCCGGCACGTCGTCGGCCGCTTCCGGGAAGCCCTCGACCGTTCCTCCGCCGAGCGCCGCGATCAGGTCGAGCGCACCTGCGAGGGCCGCGGTCGCGACTCCCTTGCGGCGGTGTCCCTTGCCGACGAAGTTGCACGCGATCCGCCAGTCGGCCGGAGTCGACTGACCCTTCTCGTACTGCGCGCGGCTCTTGATGCGGGGCAATTCGGCCGGCGGCCCGAACTGACACCAGCCGAGGCAGTCGTTGCCGTCCAACACGAGTGCCGCGTGCGTCGTGCCGTGCTTCACCCGCTCGAGCTTCCGCTGACGGTTGATCGCCCCGTCGTTCCTGTCCGGTCCCTCCGCGTGAAAGCCGATGCACCAGCAGCCGCCGAACACGCCGTTGTTTGCTTCGACGAGCGCGGCGAACGCGTCCCAGGTGCTCTCGTCCAGAGCCTTGATCGTGTACGTCATGAGCGTCCGAGAAACGACAGCACGCGCTCGACCAGGATCGCCGTCGCGTCTGCGTCGTAGGCCGGGAGCGACGCGTCGGTGAAGAGATGCTCCTCGCCGGGATAGAGGAAGAGCTCGGCGTCGTCGGTCGAGGCGACGAGCGCGCGCGCAGCCTCGAGATCCTCGTCGAAGAACTCGTCGCCCTCCTTGCCGTGGACCTGGACGGGCACGCCGGCCGGCCACGCCTCTCCGAACTCGGAGAAGGGGAGGCACGCGGAGATGAGCAGCGCGCCGCCGGCGCCCGGGCGCGCCTGCGCGAGCTGCTGCGCGGCCATCACCCCGAAGGAGATGCCCGCGTAGACCACGTGTGCCGGGAACGCCTCGCCGGCGGCGACTCCGCGCGCGCCCAGCGCCCCGAATCCGGTCTCTCGCGCGAACGCCATTCCCTCCTCGAGCGTCGCGAAGGTCCGGCCGTCGAAGACGTCCGGCGTGTGCACGATGTGACCGGCCTGTCGCAGCCGCTCGGCGAACGAGCGGACCCCGTCGGTCAGCCCCTGCACATGGTGGAACAGCACGACCTCGCTCATCCCCGTCCCTCCTCCACGATTGATCCATTAAGTTGGAACATTCTGGGATGTTAGTCTATTTGCGCCATGGCCGTCGACTCGGTGCCTCCGGACTACGACCTGGCCGACCGGATCGCGCTGACGTCGCCGGCGCAGGTGAAGGCGCTCAGCCATCCGCTCCGGACGACGATCCTGCACCTCCTGCACGAGCGCGCAGCCACGGTGAGCGAGCTCGCGGCCGCGCTCGAGCGGCCGAAGAGCACCGTCGCGCATCACGTGAAGGTGCTGCTCGACGCCGGCCTCGTCCAGGTGGTGCGGACGCGCCGCGTGCGGGCGATCGAGGAACGGTTCTACGGCCGCACGGCGCGGCTGTTCTATGTGTCCATCGAGCGCGCCGCGGACGGCGACGAGGTGCCGCGCGACTTCAACGACTTCGAGGTCGCCGCCCGCGAGTCGGTCGACGCCTTCCACGATGGCAAGCTGTGGGGCTTCATCCGCCACGCGCGCATCTCCGAGGAGCAGGCGGGCGAGTTCTGGGAGCGGATGGCGGAGTTGGTGGCCGAGTTCGACCGGTTGCCGCGGTCGGGGCGGACGATGTACGGCTTCGCGGTCGGTGTGTATCCCACCGATCAGCCGACGCTTCCGGCCGTCGACGACTAGCGATGCCTGGGCAGCGGCTATCCGCTCGGTAGCTGCACCGTGACGCGGAGCCCGCCCGCGGCGCGCGGCGTGAGCGTGAGGCGTCCGTCGTGTGCCTGGGTGATGCTCTTGACGATCGCCAGGCCGAGGCCGACGCCGGCGTGATCGGCGCGGATGCGTTCGGTGCCGCGCAGGAACGGCTCCGCCAGCCTCGCGACGACCTGTGGCGTGAGCTTCTCGCCGGTGTTCTCGACGGTGAGCATCGCGTTCTTCGGGTGAACGTTGGTGGTGACCCAGACGCTGCCTTGTTCGGGCAGGTTGTGGACGATCGCGTTGTGCACGAGATTCGTGCTCAGCTGCAGCAAGAGCGCGTGTGAGCCGAGCGCGGGCGTCGTCTCGCCGGAGGTCTCGATCGTGAGGCCGCGCCGTTCCGCGAGCGGGAGGAGCGTCTCAGCGGTCTCTTCGGCGATGAGGGAGAGGTCGACGTGCTCGCGGACGAACGACCGCTGGTCGGCGCGGCTGAGCAAGAGCAGCGCTTCGGTGAGATCGATCGCTCGTGCGTTGACGGCGCGGAGTCGATCGACGAGCTCGTCGTTGTCGCGATCCGGATCGTTGCGCGCGACGTCGAGCAGGGTCTGGGTGATCGCCAGCGGGGTGCGCAGCTCGTGCGACGCGTTGGCGGCGAACCGCTGCTGTTCGGCAACGTGCGCCTCGAGGCGCGCAAGCATCGTGTCGAAGCTGTCGGCGAGCTCGCGGAACTCGTCTTGACGTCCTTCCAGTGCGATCCGGTGGGAGAGCGACCCGTTCGCGGCCACGCGTGTCGCGTCCGTGATGCGGGTCAGTGGAGCGAGCATGCGGCCGGCGAGGAGCCAGCCTCCTACGAGCCCGAACACCAGCAGGAACCCCATCACGACGGCGGCGATCGGAGCGAAGTCGCGCAGGAGATCGGAGTGGCTGCGCACCATGAAGATCACCCCGGGATGCACCCCGCGCGAAAGCGTCACGTACCCGACGAAGAGCAGCACGGTGCCCGCGAGCATCAGGAAGCCTGCGTAGCTGAGCGTGAGCTTGAGGCGAACGCTCAGCCCAGCCCGTCTATCCACGCTCGTCTCCCACATTGCCGATCCGGTAGCCGACGCCGGGCACGGTGACGACGATCCAGGGCTCGCCGAGGCGCTTGCGCAGGCCCGAGACCGTGATCCGGACGGCGTTCGTGAACGGGTCGGCGTTCTCGTCCCACGCCCGCGCGAGGAGGTCTTCGGCGCTGACGACGCCGCCCTCGGCGGCGACGAGGACCTCGAGCACCGCGAACTGCTTCCTCGTCAGGGCGACGTAGCGGTCGTCGCGGTACACCTCGCGCCGGAACGGATCCAGCCGCAGCCCTGCGATCTCTCGGACGGGCGGCCTCGCGTGCGCGCGCCTGCGGTCGAGTGCTCTGAGACGCAACACGAGCTCTCGCAGCTCGAACGGCTTCGTGAGGTAGTCGTCCGCGCCGAGCTCGAACCCCGTTTCCTTGTCGTCGAGGCGGTCGGCGGCGGTGAGCATCAGGATCGGCATGCCACTCTCGGAGCCGACGATTCGCTTCGCGATCTCGTCACCGGATGGGCCGGGAATGTCTCGGTCGAGGACGGCGATGTCGTAGGCGTTGTAGCTCAGGAGCTCCAGAGCGGCCTCGCCGTCTCCTGCGATGTCTGCTGCGATCGCCTCGAGCCGTAGGCCGTCGCGGATCGCTTCTGCCATGTAGGGCTCGTCCTCGACGATCAACACGCGCATTCCCCGATGCTAGAGCCGGCGCGTTTCGTCCGCGTATCGAAATCCGGAGACGTGGTCGCAACAGGTCGCCCCCTTGAATCGAGGCGTGACCTACCGCACGTACGCACGTCCGCGCCGCCGTATTCGGATTCGCAAGCTCCGCGTCGCCTGCCTCCTGGTTGCGACCGCGGCGATCGCAGTCGGCGTCCACCAGCTGCATGCGTCCTCGCCGTCGTCGGTTGCGCCGCCGATCGCGCAGCTGCCCGGCACGGTGTGGCCGGCAGCCGGCCAGGCCGCGTTCACCCGGACGGGTCAGTCGGAGATCCAGGCGAGCCCGAGGCAGTACGCGGTTCCGATCGCCAGCGTCGCCAAGGTGATGACGGCCTACCTCGTCCTGCGGGATCACCCGCTGCGGATCGGCGAGGACGGCCCGACCATCACGCTCACCGACGCCGATGTCGCCGACACCGACCGCCGCCGCGGGCAGGAGGAGTCGGTCGTGCCGGTCGCCGCCGGCGAGCAACTGACCGAGCTCCAAGCGCTGCAGGCACTGCTGCTGCCGTCCGCGAACAACATCGCCGCGGTCCTGGCGCGCTGGGACGCGGGCTCGGAGGACCGGTTCGTCGCGCGGATGAACGCTCGCGCGCGGTCGCTCGGCATGGCCCACACGCGCTACACCGACCCGAGCGGCTACGACGACGCAACCGTGTCGACTGCCGCCGACCAGGTGCGCATCGTCGACGAGGCCATGCGTCTGCCGGTCTTCGCGCGCATCGTCGCGACTCCGAGCGCCCTGCTGCCGGTGGCCGGCATCGTGCACAACACCGACACGCTGCTCGGGCACGACGGGTTCGTCGGCGTCAAGACGGGCTCGGACGATGCCGCCGGCGGCTGTTTCGCCTTCCGCGCCGTTCGCCGGATCGGCGGGCAGCGGACGACGATCACGGGCGTCGTGCTCGGCCAGCCGGGCCACGACCGGATCGCGGCGGGCCTATCAGCGGCCGGGGCACTGGTCGACCGCATCGCCGGACACAGGGGTCCCGATCCAAGGCGTGCTACCGTTCTCGGCATTAGTTGAGCGAGTACCGGTTGCGCGTCGTGCGCTTCCTCTGCCCGTTCTTTCGTGGTGGAGGAGGTGTTTGTATGGCAACTGGAACCGTTAAGTGGTTCAACGATGCGAAGGGGTATGGCTTCATCGCCCCGGCCGATGGTGGCAAGGATGTGTTCGTCCACCATTCGTCGATCGCAGGTGATGGCTTCAAGTCGCTCGCCGAGGGCGCGGAAGTTCAGTTCGAGGCGGTCGAGGGGGCAAAGGGTCCCGAGGCGAAGAGCGTCGTCGCCGTCTAGGTCGCTTCAGTGTCCCGCGAGAGCGCAGTGCTCTCGCGGGCCTGACGTTGAAGGGAGCGTGGATTGGAAGGGACGATGATCTGGTTCAACCCGGCCAAGCGGCACGGCTTCATCCAGACGGATGAGGGTGAGCGCTTGCGGGTCGATGACGGCGGGTTCGCGCCGGGCACGATGCTCGGCGATCGGTGCCGGGGAACCCGGGTGCGCTTCGACCGCCTCCCAGGTGAGCAGGACGGGGCGCGCGCGGTGAGCGTGACTTTGGTGCCGCTGATGGCGGAGCGGCGTGCGCGGCTCCGGGGTCGCCGCTAGATGGCGAGGCGGAGCCCCCAGTCGGTCCTCAAGCGTGCGCGCGAGCAGGCGATGCGCGAGAAGCGCGAGATGAAGCAGGCAAAAAAGGATGCGCGCGCCGATCAACGTCGCCGCGCTGACGAGCCCCCGACCGAGCCTGACGCGGGGACGGCCGAAGTCGAGTGAACCGGTTCTCCGGAGGAGGCCTGCCGGAGGGAACGTCGGAGCTCGGCTATGAGCAGACGCTGGAGGCGCTGCTGGGGTTGGTCGGTCGGCCGGTCCTGGTGCTCTTCTCCGGCACGGACGGTGCGCCGTACATCGCGGGCGTGCTGTCCGGCCGGCTCGACCGGGGCGAGCTGGACGGGCGGCTGCAGGACGTGTTGTTGCGCGGCGACGGTGCGAAGGTCGAGACGCTCTTCTTCCACGTCGGCTCGCGGCAGAGCGGATTCGTGGTCAGGCCGGATGAGTTCAAGCGCGGCTTTTGGCAGCGCGAAGGGCAACTGGTCCTGGAGCTCGGAACCTGCGCGGTCAGCGTGCTCGTCGCCGGCGAGCTCGGAAGCGCCCTCGAGCGATGACCAACCAGGCGTCGAACGACCTGCGCACGGCAGCACTCGACGCGTACCTCACGCGGCAGGAGGCAGACGGCTACAGCATCGAGACGCGTACGGCCGTACAGGCCGTCATCTTCCGGCGCCGCTGGGACTTTGCACGCCGGGTCACCCGCACGAGCGTCGGCGAGCGGCGACTGGTCGTCTCGGTCGACGAGCACGGCGAGGTCTCGGCGGTCGTCGCCGCGCCGCGTCGGTGGTGATTGGTCGTTCTCGCGTGCGCTTGAAGTGCGATCGCCCCGGGTAGCCTCGAGGCATGAGAGCGTCGAGCGTCGCCTCGGTCATCTTCGTGCTCGGCGCCCTCACGACCTGCGCCGGTGCCTCAGGTCACGCAACCTCACTGCCTCTGAGAGAGGTCGCACGTGTCGCGCTGCCGGGGCCGAGCAATCGCTTCGACTACACGAGCATCGACCCGACCACGAACCGCCTGTACATCGCGCACATGAACGCAAGTCGGTTGATCACCTTCGACCTCCGACAGCGTCGCGTCATCCGCAGCATCGCCGTTGCGGGCGTGCACGGGGTGATCGCCGTACCGGAGCTGCATCGTGTCTTCGCGTCGGCGACGGACGACCACGCCGCGGTCACCATCGATGCCGAGACCGGCCGCGTGATTGCCCGCGCGCCCGCCGGCAGCTATCCGGACGGACTTGCCTACGACCCCGTCGAACAGCACGTCTTCGTCTCTGACGAGGCAGGCGGCATCGAGACCGTCCTGAACGCCAAGGGCGCACGGATCGCAACGATCGCCCTCGGCGGAGAGGCGGGAAACGTCCAGTACGACGCCGGATCGCGGCGCATCCTCGTCGACGTACAGACGCGCGACGAGGTTGCGGTCATCGATCCGAGAACGAACAAGCTCATCAAGCGGATCCGCGTGGACTGCCAGTCGGATCACAGCCTTTACGTCGACTCGGTGCGGAGATTGGCGTTCGTCGCGTGCGCCGGTGATGCAAAGCTGCTGACGCTCGACCTCCGAACGATGAAGGTCACACAGGCAGCCGACGTCGGGAGCGACCCGGACGTGCTCGCGTTCGACACCGGTAACCGGAGGCTCTACGTCGCCGCCGAAAGCGGTGACGTGGCCGTCTTTGCCGAACACGCGCACACGCTGGCCAAGTTGGGCCAGTCACACCTCGCCTCGGCCGCCCACACCGTGGCCGTCGACCCACGCAGCCACCTCGTCTACTTCCCGCTCGAAGCAGGCAGCAACGGCCGGCCTCAGCTGCTCGTCATGAAGCCTGCGTAGGCAGGCGCAGTCGATCGCTCCTAGGTCGAGATGGCTCGTCGAGCTCGAGGAGTCGTTCGTAGAGCGCCGCCGAGCCGCGGGCGACGAGGTCGCAGGTCGTCGCGAGCCAGGCGTCGCTGGGACTGACGGCGGGAAGCCAGACGATTCCTTGCCGGGTCACGTTCACGGAGTACTCGCCGAACGCGATGTGCTCGGGGTAGGCGACGCGGCGACCAGCGAGACCTGCCGCCGACACTGCGCCGCCGTCGTCCGTGACCTTGTAGCGACCGTCGCGCTTCGTGACGCGAACCGGCACGTGCGTGAGGCCGTCGTAGGTCAGTTCGGTCTCCAGCTGAACCTCGCCGCGCTCTACGGATGCAAGCTCCTGCATCGCAGGAAGTATGACCGGCGAGCGCGCCGCTGCAGAGATCGGCCGGATCGGCGCTGCTCGCTCGGTCATACCGGCATTCTTCGCCGATGACCTCGATCTTCGGGTTCTCGTCCGCGTTCCTCGCGAGCGCGGTCGAGATGGTGGAGGCGCTGACGATCGTGCTCGCCGCAGGGGTCGCCCGCGGCTGGCGTTCGGCACTCGCCGGAGCCGCAGCTGCCGCGGTTGCTCTCGCCGTCACCGTCGCGGCACTTGGTCCCGCGATCACGACGATCCCGCTGAACGCCCTGCGGCTCGTCGTGGGCGGCCTGCTCCTGACGTTCGGGCTGCAGTGGCTGCGCAAGGCGATTCTGCGGGCGAGCGGGCACAAGTCGTTGCACGACGAGGACGCGATCTTTCGACAGGAGCTCGACCAGGCGCGAGCGGAGACCGCTCGCGTCCGCCACGGCATCGACGCGTACGGCTTCACGCTTTCGTTCAAGGGCGTGTTTCTCGAGGGGCTCGAGGTCGCGTTCATCGTCCTGACGTTCGGGAGCGCCCAGCGAAGCATCCCGCTCGCGGCGCTCGGTGCGACCGCAGCTTTCGTGCTCGTCGTCGCCGTCGGAGTCGCGCTGCGTGCGCCGCTTGCGCGCGTGCCCGAAAACGCGATCAAGTTCGCCGTCGGGATCATGCTGACGACGTTCGGGATCTTCTGGTCGACCGAAGGCGCCGGTGCGGATTGGCCCGGCTCGGATCTGGCGCTGCTCGCCCTGCTGGCTTTCGTCGGGGCGATCTCCGCCGTCTTCGTCGCCGTGCTCCGCCGTGCGGGAGCGGTAGCGCCGGCATGACGCGCCTCAGGGCGTTCGGGCAGTTCTGGTGGGACTTCGTCGTCGGCGACGACTGGCTCTCGGCCGCCTCCATCGTGGTCGCGATCGCGGCGACGGCGGCCGTCGCGACGACGGACGTCCCAGCCTGGTGGCCCATGCCCTTGGCGGCGGCCACGACGCTCTACCTGACATTGCGCCGCGCGCTCCACCGCTGACCGGGACGCGCGCGACGACCGGCCACGCCTGAGAGGATCAGCTCGTGCGAAAGCGGGAGATCCAGTCGTGGCTCATGGACATGGACGGCGTCCTGGTTCATGAGGAGCACGCAATTCCAGGGGCTGATCGCTTCATCGAGCGGTTGCGCGAGCTGGAGCGGCCGTTCCTCGTGCTGACGAACAACTCGATCTACACCCCGCGCGACCTGTCCGCGCGGCTTGCGTTGAGCGGCTTGGAGGTCCCGGAGCTCGCGATCTGGACGTCGGCGCTCGCGACGGCGCGGTTCCTGGAAGACCAACGACCGGGTGGCACTGCATTCGTCATCGGCGAAGCCGGTTTGACGAACGCCCTTCACGACGCGGGCTACACGTTGAACGAACGCTCGCCCGACTACGTCGTGCTGGGTGAGACGCGCACGTACAGCTTCGAGCGGATCGCGCTCGCGATCCGGTTGATCGCGCGCGGATCACGGTTCATCGCCACGAATCCCGACGCGACGGGTCCGACGCCGGACGGCCCGTTGCCCGCGACCGGCTCGGTCGCTGCCTTGATCAGTCGTGCGACGGGTGTCGAGCCGTACTTCGTCGGGAAGCCGAATCCGCTGATGATGCGGTCGGCGTTGAACGCGATCGAGGCGCATTCGGAGACGACGGCGATGGTCGGCGATCGCATGGAGACGGACGTGGTCAGCGGCCTCGAGGCCGGGATGCACACCGTTCTCGTCCTCACAGGGTCGACGACGCGCGAAGAGGCGGAGCGGTTTCCGTACCGGCCGTCGCGGATCGTGGAGTCGATCGCCGACCTTGTCGAAGAGCTGATCTGAAACAGCGTGCGCGGCGCGTCGTCGGGCCGTCGCGACGGCCCGACACGGGGACGGTGGCCTACATCCGCCGGTGTGTCGGTGCGCGTTTGAGCGTGACGCTGATCAGAGCGCCCCCGGCCGGTTGGTTGCGGGCGCTGAGAGTGGCGTGCTGGTGCTCGAGGAGGCGCTTGGCGATCGTGAGGCCGAGTCCCGCGCCGCCGTCCGGGGTGCCCGCGGGCGAGGCTCCACGGATGCCGGCTTCGAAGACGTGCGGGAGGAGCTTTGCGTCGATGCCAGGCCCGTTGTCCTGGACCGTGACCCGGACGGTCGACCGATCAGTCGAGGTGCAATTGACGTGGACCTTCGCCCCAGGAGGGCTGTAGCGGAGCGCGTTGTCGAGGATGTTGGTGAGGGCGCGTTTGAAGCGGTCGCGATCGACGATGACGGCGAGCGCTCGATCTCCGCCGACGTCGAAGGTGTTGTCTCGAAGGCGGGCCGTGTGTTCGAGGCCGGCGGTCACCTCCTGGAGCAGCTCGGTGACCGGTACTGCTTCGAGTTGAGGCGCCGGCTGCGCGTAGTCGTCGCGCGTGTACGCAAAGAGGTTGCCGATCAGTCGGTCGAGTGCGTCTGCCCGTGCTTCGGCTCGTTCCAGGTGGACGTCCGGGTTGCCTAACCGGGAACCGATCGCCTGCAGGTGCCCGCGCAGCGCGAAGAGCGGCGTGCGCAGGTCGTGGGCGACGCTGGTGACGAGGAACCGTCGCGCCTCGTCCGCCTCGGCTCGTCGTTGCGCCGTCTCGCCGAGCGCGGCCGTCATGCCCTCGACAGCCTGGGCGATGTTCGCGATCTCACCGATCCGGCTGCGCGGGATTGCGACCGTCAGGTCCCCTCCGGCGACCTTGTCGACCTGCGCGCTCAGCCTCGCGAGTGGAGCGACCATCCAGCGGCCGGCGAGCCAGATCGCGATCGCGAGCCCGGCGAGCAGGAAGGCGATTCCGCTGACGAGTGCAACGACCGCGCGGGTGGCGCGCGAAGCGGGACGGTGGTAGAGGTCGACGACGAAGGTGGCCGGCGCCTTCCGCGTGCCGGCCGGGATGAGCCGTCGTCCGTCATCGATCCATGATGTCGTCGCGGCGGGGACGCTGGTGGCTGCCGCCTCGGACTGGCCGGGCTTCGCCCGGCGGGCTGCCTGCTTCTGAACGTCCGGGCTGAGCGGCTCGCTGAGGTAGACCTGGCGCTTCTCGCCGGGCCTGGCGACGATCAGCTGCGCGAGCAGGTCGAGCCGGCCGAGCAACCGCGCGAATCCCTGAAGAGGGGCGGGTTGCTCCATCCCGGTGCGATGGGAGCCGAGGTAGGCGACTGCGGTGTTCAGCCGCCGGTGGATGTCCGCCTGCTGGCGGTCGCGTTCGATCAACCACGCCGAGCCGGCTGCAAGCGTCGGCACGACCAGCAAGGCGAGAACGGTGCTGAGGATGAACGTCCGGATGCGGATCGGCTGGCTCATCTGCCACCGGCATCGAGCCGGTAGCCGGCTCCCCAAAGGGTGACGATGTAACGCGGGCTGGCCGGGTCGGGCTCGATCTTCTGCCGCAGGCGACCCACGTACACCGCAACCGCGCTGCGGTCTCCGAACGAGCCCCACACGAGCTCGAACAGCTGGTCGCGGCTGAACACCTGTCGCGGATGCTCGACGAACACGCGGAGCAGTTCGAACTCGCGTGCCGTCAACTCGACCCGTCGGCCCTCGCAGCTGACCTCGTGCGCCGCCAGGTCGACCTCGAGCTCGCCGAAGCGAACCGTGCGGAGCCCACTTGTCGGGGTTGCCCGCCGCAGGACCGCCTTGACGCGCGCGACCACCTCTGCCGGGGTGGCGGACTTGACGATGTAGTCGTCGCCGCCGAGACCGAGCCCGCGGATCTTGTCTGCGTCGCCGTCGCGCGCGCTCAGGAAGAGCACCGGCACGTTCGAATCACGACGAAGGCGGCGGCAGATCTCGAACCCCGACTCGTCGGGCAGCATCACGTCCAGGAGCACCAGGTCGGGACGGCCCTGCGCGAGTTGCTCGCTCGTCTCGCGGCCGCTGGCGGCGTGGCGCACCCGGAAGCCCTCGGCCTCCAGGAAGTCGCGCATCAGCTCCGCGATCTGCTCGTCGTCCTCGACGACCAGGATCGACGCCGCTTTCTCGTCAGCGCCGCTCACACGACCAGTGTCGCCCAAGCCGTGGCGACCGAGCGCCCTCCGGCCGCGCTTTCATCGACTTTTCATCGCCGGCTCCCTGGGCTGTTATCGGGCCGGGCGATCATCGAGGCATGCCTGCGCGTGCGCTGCTCCTCGTTCCCGCACTGGCTGTGCTGTCGCTACTCGCATCCGCATGCGGCGGCCCGTCGAGCCCGGGCGTCGCTGCGGTCGGAACGACGACGACCGCGGCTGCCTCAGCCCCCGCGTCGACGCGCGAGGACGCGATGTTGGCCTTCTCGCGGTGCATGCGCGCGCACGGCGTGCCGGCCTTTCCCGATCCCGATGCGCAGGGCAACTTCCCCTCGTTCCGCGCCGGTGTCTCGAAGCAAGCCTCCGGCGCTGCAGGCCGGGTCTGCAAGCACCTGCTCCCGAACGGGGGCGCCGGGACACCGCAGCAGCGGCAGCAGAAGTTCGCGTTCGCGCTGAAGGTCGCCCGGTGTCTGCGCGCGCACGGGTATCCCACCTTCCCCGACCCGGCCGCGTCGGGTCAGCAGATCCCGCCGGGGATCGACACGCAGTCGTCGCAGTTCCAGTCGGCGGAG